>Ga0182008_10000173_pt1 | contig 50333 bp, 38 predicted proteins | sample Sormic07211129_1_FD_120482 | JGI IMG/M metagenome (GOLD analysis project Ga0182008, IMG submission 120482) | Rhizosphere microbial communities from Sorghum bicolor, Mead, Nebraska, USA - 072115-129_1 metaG | ecosystem: Host-associated > Plants > Roots > Rhizosphere | place: USA: Nebraska...
CCATGATCACGAAGACCCGCGGGCTCCTTGCGTCCAGGCCACCCACACCCCAGGCCCATCACGCTCGGTGACCGAACGTCAGGCCGTCACCGCCGCACCCCCACTAAAATCGAAGACCCGCGAATGCGGCGGTCCACATTCGCCGCAATCAATTGGCGTACCTCGAAGCGCAATTGACAATAGATCGCATGTTACATGTACATTTCATGTGCCTGTTTCATGCAAAAAGGGACCTGGGTCGGAATCGGAAGTAAATCTCCACGCCAAGAGGGCCCACCGCTCAAGAAACGCGTTGGGCCGTAATCCACACGGTAATTGAAATTCAGTCGGCAGCAGGCAGTCGGGTATCGGGTATCGGGTGACCTTCGATCATCCTGACCTCGGTGGCCCGCCCTGACAAGATCCGCCCTCTGCGGGCCCGCGCAGTTGCGCACTTGCGTAGCATCAGCGTGCACCTCGTTCCGATCTTCCGAGGAGTCGCTGATGGACGTGTCCTCCTCAGACGCGTTGTGGGCAGCCACCGGCCTGGGCTCTGTCGCCCGGCAGGCGCTGGAGTACCTGGTCAGCCATCCGGGCGCGGACGAGGACGCGGTCGCGGCAGGGACCGGCGTCTCAACCGCGGCGGCCCGGACCGCCTTACGATCCCTGGAGGCCGAACTCCTGGCCGTACGCATCGAGGGACAGCGCGTCGAGGGGCAGCCCACGCGCTGGAGCGCCGGCCCGCCCCGCTCCTCGCTGGGCGCCCTCCTGGCCCGCAAACGACAGGAGTTGGCCAGGGCGGAGCTGTACGCGGAACAACTCGACGAGGTCTATCGCACGGCCCCCGGACGGCAGATCGCCTCGGATCTCTTCGAGGTCGTCGAGAGCGACGAACAGGTCGGCGCCCGCTACGCCCACCTTCTGAGAAGCAGTCGGCACGAGGTGCTGCATTTCGCGAGACCGCCCTACGTGACCCGGCGGATCGCCCCCACCGACACGTCCACCGCTGCGGGCGCCACGGTCCGTCCCGGAGTCCGGCTCCGGTCCGTTTACGACAGCGACGGAATCGCCGACGACGGATGCCTCGAAACAGCTCTCCGGGGCGCCCCGACCGAAGGGGAACTGCGGCTACTGCCCGGACTCCCCATGAAACTCGCCATCTTTGACGATGTCGCGGCAATCATGCCGCTACGCAAAGACGATCCCGCCGCAGGCTCACTCGTGGTGCACTCCTCAACGCTGCTCGAAGTACTGACCGCCCTCTTCGAGAGCGTATGGGAGCGTGCGGTGCCCCTCTCCCTGGAAAGCCCCTCCGCTTCGCACGCCGCAAGCCCCGAAAGACAAGAGGCCGCTCTGCACACTCGGACGCGGGACATCCTTCGCCTGATGTCCGCCGGCATGAAGGACGACGCCATCGCCCGCGCCTTGCGACTCAGCCGCCGGACCGTACAGACCCATATCAGCGATCTGGGCAGACAACTGGGCGCACGGACCCGGTTCCAGATAGCCCTACTGGCCCAGGAACGCGGCTTGTTCGGGGATACGGAAGGGTGAGCATGGCCGTCACGCCGGCGCAGCTGCCCGTCCGGGTCCCGCGGCAGTGGAGCACCGAGACGCCGGCCGCTTTCCGAACCGGTGACCCGGTCCTCGGCACGCCTCCTGCGGGAGCGCCGGGGACCACGGCGTCCGCGTTTCGCCGAGCAACCCCGCACCTCCGATGTCCAGGCGTCGAGCGCATACGGGATGCGCTCCACGCACCACCCCCCCCCACCGGGAGGCACGATGAGAGATCGTCACTCCACCGCCGCAAGTCGCCGGGCAGCGCGCGTTCTCGCCATGCTGCTGGGCCTGATCGGAGCACTGCTCGCTCCCGGTCCGGCTTCCGCGGCACAGACAGCCCCCGGTACGTCCGTCGGCGGACATGCCGCCGCTGCGGCGCTGCCCACCAAGCTGCGTGGCGTCAACCGCTCCGGCACCGAGTTCATGTGCGTGCAGAACCGGGGCGTCTTCGACGGCCCCGCAGACGACGCCTCGATCCAGGCCATCAAGAACTGGCGGGCGAACGTGGTCCGTGTGCCGCTCAACGAGGACTGCTGGCTCGGCATCAACGGAGTCAACCCCGCCTACAGCGGCGCCAACTACCGTAACGCCATCTCCGACTACGTCTCCCGGCTCCGCCAGGCAGGCCTCTACGTCATCCTCGAACTGCACTGGAGCAGCGGTGTCCACATAGGCATCGGTTCCAACTGCTGGGCGTATGCCTCGCAGTGCCAGAAGCCGATGCCCGACAGCGACCACACCCCGGACTTCTGGAAGTCGGTGGCCAACACCTTCAAGAGCGACCAGGCCGTCGTCTTCGACCTGTTCAACGAGCCCTTCCCGAACCTGGTGATGTTCGACCCCAAGGTGTCGTGGAAGTGCTGGCGCGACGGCGGTTCGGCCTGCATCGGCTTCCTCTACCCCGTGGCGGGAATGCAGACTCTCGTCAATGCCGTGCGGTCGACGGGCGCGACCAACTACATCATGGTCGGCGGCATCAACTACGCCAACGACCTGTCGGGCTGGCTGACGTACGCGCCCTCGGATCCCGAGGGCAAGCTCGTGGCGTCCTGGCACTCGTACAACTTCAACAGCTGCAACACCCAGAGCTGCTGGGACTCCCAGATCGCACCCGTCGCCGCCCGCTATCCGCTGATGGTGGGCGAGATCGGCGAGGACGACTGCGCCCACTCCTACGTCGACACCCTCATGAACTGGCTGGACAGCCGGGATCTCGGCTACCTGGGCTGGACGTGGAACACATGGGACTGCAAGTCCGGCCCGTCGCTCATCACCGACTACGACGGAACCCCGACGGCCTACGGACAGGGCCTCAAGAACCGCCTCTCCTCCGGCTGACCCCGTGCGGCGCGAGGGCTGAGCGAGGACAGGCGCACCCCCGCGGCCGGGTACACCGCGGCCCGGGTCTTTCCGGCGGTGCCGTCGGCGGGTGCGCGCCGACTCCACGTATGGGCAGTTCACGGTGCCTGTGTTTCCTGTGAGTCAGGTGTGACTGGTGGTACTGTTTGCGCGTTTCTTCACTCGGCGCGATCCGCCGCTAGCGCAGGCCTTGGAAACTCAAATGAACGACTCAGCCATAGCGGCTCCCGGGACTCCCTCCGCGGAGGCCCACTCCACCGACCTTCCGGCCACCGAGAGTTCCTGCACTCCCGGAGGCCGTCGGCGCCACCGCAAGTCCAAGCCGTTCGGGCCGGGCGCCCGCCGCGCCCTCGTCCTGGCCATGGCTGTTCCCGTCGCCTCAGCGGCGCTGGCCGGCCCCTCGGCCTTCGCCGCCGACGGGAACACCGTCGGAACCACCCCCGACTCGGCCCCGGACACGACCACCGACCCGGACCCCGGCGATCAGCAGATGATCGCGAACCTCACCAACCGCATCACCGACGTCCGTCTCGGCGACAACGTGAGCGGTGTGGTACTGGACGCGCAGACCGACCGCACCCTGTGGGGCCACAACGCCTCCACCGCGTTGATGCCGGCGTCCAACACCAAGCTCGCCACCGCCACCGCCGCCCTCACCGTGCTCGGCCCGAACCACCGGTTCACCACCAAGGTGGTCTACGGCAACGGCGCCCTCACCCTCATCGGCGGCGGCGACCGCATGCTGACCAGCGACGACCTCGCCGAGTTGGCGCAGACAGCGGTCGCCGGGCTGAACGCCGCAGGCCTGACCACCGTGAAGGTCCACGTCGACGACAGCCTCTTCCCCGAACCGACCCTGGCCGACGGGTGGAACGACGGCTACTACCCCGACTCCGTCGCCCCGGTGCGCGCCCTCGTGGTCGACGGGCATGGTGTCACGGACACCTCGATCGACGCCGGACAGGTCTTCGCGCAGAAACTCGCCGCCGACGGCATCACCGTGGACGGCGACGTCACCCGTGCGCAGGCGAGTCCCACCGACGTACCGGTGGCCCGGCACCAGTCCCCGACGCTGGCGGACACCATCCACCACATGCTCAAGGTCAGCGACAACAACATCGCCGAGACCCTGCTGCGGATGACGGCGCTGGGCGCCGGCCGGCCGGCCACCTTCGAGGACGGTACGACCGTCGTGCGCTATGTGCTGAGCAAGGTGTACGGCGTCTCGCTCGACAACTTCGAGATCCACGACGGCAGCGGCCTCTCCCGCGCCAACCGGATCCCGGCCGCCACGCTCGCCGACATCCTCGACCTGGCGACCGAGCCGCGGTACCAGCGCATCCTCGGCCCGATCCTCGACGGCCTCCCGATCGCCGGCGAGGCCGGCAGCACGCTCGGCCCGGAGTGGGGCCGCTTCGACGACCCGAACTCCTCATGTGCCGTCGGAAAGGTCCACGCGAAGACCGGCACACTCACCGGTGCCATCGCCCTGAGCGGTCTGACCAAGGGCACGGACGGCCACTGGAAGGTCTTCTCCTTCGTGGAGAACGGCTCCACAGCGGCCCCCAACACCATCAAGGACGCGATGGACGGCCTGGCCGCAACGGTCAACGGCTGCTGGGCTTGAGCTGTTCACCCAGCCATCCGGTCAACCCGGGGCGGTTTCTTGAGGGCGTACTCCGTGATCCCCGGCGCACAGCCGGGGATCACGCACGCCACCTCGTAGGCCCGCCCACTCGAAGAACTCCGGGGCCTCGAAGTCCCCGTCTCCAGAGGCACGTTGAGGACGACCATCCCCTGAGGGGGTCGGTTCACTCCGTCCCCCAGTTCCCAGCGACGGCATAAAGTCTGCAGCGTTGGAAGCATTACCGGCGCATCGCACCATGCATGCCATCTGTCATGCCCCCACACCGGCCGGGCCGTGCCTTTTCCCCGGGGACGAGATGGGTACGTCCTGGATAGCCTCCCCACGGTATGCAGGGACCGTGAAGCCGGAAATCCTGGAGATTGTGTGACCCCGGACATAGACGACGCCTTCGCCGCCATCAGGAGTGAGCACGGACCGGATTCGATCGCCCGGGTCGAGCAGATGCTGGCAGCGGGAAAGGGGAATCGCCATCCGTTGCAGAAGGGGGCCAAGTGGATCTTGCCCGGGGTTTCCCAGCAGCCCTGGCACGATCCGTACGGCCATCCTGAGTCGGCACCGGTGGTGCACGCCTTCGAAGCGAACCACGCCACGATCAAGAAGGAGTTGGAGACGGCCTGGGCCGCCCGGCGGAACGCTTTCTCCGATTACGAGCACTACCTCACGCGTCAGTCCGACTGGCAGGCTCTTTATCTCTTCCGCAAGGGCCGCCTGGTGGACGAGTCGGCCGACACGGTGCCCACCGCCTTCCAGGTCCTGAAGGACGAGGCGGTCGACACCGGGAAGCTGTGCCCCCTGCTGGAATGCCACTTCTCGACTCTGCTGCCCGGAGCGGCCATCGCTCCCCACTGCGACCTGTGGAACTTCAGCATCAACCTGCACCTGGCGGTCGACATCCCCGAGGAGTGCGGCATCACCGTCGCGGGCGAGACGCGGTCATGGGAGGAGGGCAAGTGCCTGCTCTTCGACTACTCCTTCGAGCACGAGGCGTGGAACCGCGGGACGCGTCCGCGCACGTGCCTGCTTGTCGACCTGTGGCACCCGGAGACCACCGTCCCCGAGCGGAAGGCGCTCGTCGCGGCCATCACCGAGATCCGCAAGCTGATGGGCGAGGGGTGAGGGGTGAGGGGTGACAGCGAGGAGGATCGCCGGCACCGGCCCCTCGTCGTCATGACTGCGGGGGAACGGTCATCGCCTCCACTGTCACCTGGCCGGAGTTGCGGAACCACAGGTCGAAGCGGACCTTGTCCCCGGGTTTCAGGCTCGGTGGATCAAGGACCATCACGTCGACGCCGTAGGGGGTCATGTTCACGCGGCTTCGGGCCGGGATCGTGAGACTGTCGAGCGGCTCCATGCGTCCCGCTCCGTCCTTCGTGACCAGCCGGCCCAGCATGGTGACCCCGAGTACCGGCGACGAGACGGACGTCAGCACGTCACCGGCGGCCCCGGTGTTGCTGATGTCGAAGAAGGCGGCCGTGTTCTCGGAGTTGGGCGGCACGTAGATGCGAGCGTTGCTGACGCTGATCCTTGCCGGCGGTTCACCGGCCGCACCCGTGGTCGTGTAGGCCGTCAGGAGCATCAAGGCCGTCACACACGTGACCACGGGTACGAGAGCGGCGCTCAGCGCACCGGCAGTCGCACGGCGCCAGGGCGGCGAGGAGCGTTCGGCCGAGTCGGTGGCCGGGGCGGAACTCATCGGATCTCCTCCAGGGGCGAGGCGGTGTTGCGCTGCGCCGCGGACGGTCGTGTCGGACCGCCCTTGTCGGCCGAGGCAGACGCGGAGGCAGCCGCCGAGGCGGAGCGGTGGCGGTGTCCGGGTGGCGAAAAGGCGCGCAGCCGCAGGCTGTTGGCGACCACCAGGACGGAACTGGCGGACATCGCCACGGCGGCGAACATCGGGTTGAGCCAGCCCGTGGCGGCCAGGGGAACGGTGACGACGTTGTAGCCGAAGGCCCAGACGAGGTTGGCACGGATGGTGCTCAGGGTCCGGCGGGTGAGGTGTACGGCCGCGACCACTGCCTGCATGTCCTCGCGTACGAGGGTGATGTCGGCGGCGCCGATCGCCGCGTCGGTGCCGCCGCCCATGGCGATGCCCAGGTCGGCGGAGGCCAGCGCGGCGGCGTCGTTGACTCCGTCGCCGATGACCGCCACCCGGCATCCCTGGTCCCGTAGCTTGGCGACGATGGCGGTCTTGCCCTCCGGGGTGACCTCGGAGTGCACCTCGTCGATGCGGACCTGCTCGGCCACGGCCTGGGCTGCGGCCGGTCCGTCGCCGGTCACCAGGATGGGCTCGATGCCCAGCTTGCGCAGGCGTCGTACGGCGGAATAGCTGGAGGGCCGCAGTGTGTCGCCGACCGCGAGGATGCCGACCGGGCGGCCGTCCCTCTCGACGACCACGGCTGTGCGAGCGGAGGCGTGGGCGTCGTCCAGAGCCTGCTGAAGGGTGTCGGGGAGCGGCGTGTCGGGTCGCGGGCGGCGTACGGCGACCTCGTGGCCGTCGACCCGGCCTTGGACGCCGACTCCCGGAACGGCGTGGAAGTCAGCCACCGGCGGAAGCGGGCCACCGTCCGCGGCCTGGCGGGCCGCAGCGGTGATCGCTGCGCCGATGGGATGCTCGGAGCCGTACTCGATCGCCCCGGCCTGCCGGAGGACTGCGCCGGCGTCCTCCCCCGCCACCACCGTCGTGTCGGTGAGGGTCATGCGTCCGGTGGTGAGGGTGCCGGTCTTGTCGAAGACCACGGTGTCGATGTGCCGCAGCCGTTCCAGCGCTTCCGGTCCCCGGAGCAGGATGCCGAGTTGGGCGCCGCGGCCGGTGGCGGCCATGAACGCGGTCGGGGTGGCCAGGCCCAGGGCGCAGGGGCAGGCGACGACGAGGACGGCGACGGCCGCGGTCACGGCGGCCGAGGGGTCCGCTCCGGCGCCGAGCCAGAACCCCAGCACGGTGCACGCCACGGTCACGATCGCGGGGACGAAGGCCCCCGCCACTGCGTCGGCCAGCCGCTGGATGCGCGCCTTGCCCGCCTGCGCGTCGCTCACCAGCTGGGTGATCCGGGCGAGCTGCGTATCGGCGCCGACCGCCGTGGCCCGGACCACCAGCAGCCCGCCGGCGTTGACGGCACCACCCACCACGGTCGAGTCCGGCCCGACCTCCACCGGCACGCTCTCGCCGGTCACCAGTGACAGGTCCAGGGCGGAGCTGCCGTCGGTGACCACACCGTCCGTGGCGACCTTCTCACCTGGTCGTACCAGGAACTCCTGGCCGACCCGGAGTCCGGAGACCGGGACCCGTCGACCGTGGTCGCCCTCGCGCAACTCGACGTCCTTCGCACCGAGTTCGGCGAGCGCGCGCAGGGCCGATCCGGTTCCCTGCCTGGCGCGTTCCTCCAGGTAGCGGCCGGCCAGCACGAACAGCGGCACGCTTACGGCCGCCTCCAGGTACAGATGTGCGCTCCCGCTGCCGGCCTCGGGCACCGGACTGAACGGCATGCGCATGCCCGGCTCGCCCGCGCCTCCGAAGTACAGGGCGTACGTGGACCAGGCGAAGGAGGCGAGCACGCCGAGGGAGACCAGGGTGTCCATGGTCGCCGTGGCGTGCCGCAGCCCCTTCCATGCCCGCTCGTGAAACGGCCAGGCGCTCCAACCCACCACCGGGACGGCCAGGTTGAAGCACAGCCACTGCCAGTGGGTGAACTGCAGGGAGGGCACCATGGAGAGCAGGAGCACGGGCAGCGCCAGCAAGGCCGTGATCAGCAGGCGGCCCATGTCGCTGATGCCCGCGCCGGTCTTCCGCCGCTCGCGCGCCGCGTCCGCGTGCTGCTCTTCGGCGGGCGGCGGGAGCTCGGCCGTGTAACCGGCCCTCTCCACCACGGAGATCAACTGCTCGGCGGTCACCGACGCGGGATGGGAGACGCGGGCACGCCCGGTGGCCAGGTTGACGGTTGCCGTCACACCCTCGACACGGCCCAGCTTCTTCTCGACGCGGCCCACGCACGCGGCGCACGTCATGCCCCCGACCAGCAGATCGGTGGTCGCGTCGGGCTCGCCGGCCGTCGCACGCCGTTCGGCGGTGGTCATCGGCTCACCCGCACTTCACGCTCGACCGGACCGAGACCGTGCATGCCCGGCATACCCGGCTCCCGCGACTCCTCGGACGCCGGCACGGTGCGGTGCATTCCCGGGGCCACCGGACCCGCCATGCGTCCCGCCGCGTATGACGCTGCCGTCAATGACACGAGCAGGACGACGAACCCCAGCAAAGCCGGGGGGAGGAATGGACCGCGTTTCGACTTCTCCATGCACACATACGGTAGGGGGGTACCCGGCCAATAAGCCCGACTCTGGCATGTGAGAAAAAAATTAACTGCCACCGGGAACCAGACACCTCTGTCATCCGACTCCCTGTGAATAGGCGTTTCTGGGTCTTTTCGAAATATCGCGCTCCGGATCGCCGCGAACGATATAGAAGGCCGACCCAATGGGCTTATGAAGGTGCGAAAATCAGCCATCCATGACGTGCCGTGATTCGACCGAGAAGTCTGGAACCAGCAGACATCGCCAGCCGACTTGTCGAATAGGGAACCCGCCTCCTCCGCCATCCGCACACATGTCCGGAGCGCCTCTCGGCCATTGAATCCCTTTGTCACCAGGCATATTTCGCGGTCGGTTCCGCGAGCAGCCCGCCGAGATGTTCGCCCTTCAATGAAGAAGTGAACGATCCTCACAACCGACTCGCAAGCCAGTCCGAAAGTGAGGGGATAGTGCTTGTGGCGGGCGCGGGAAGTGAGCCACGATCCCGGGGTGAGCCGCCGTCCTGTTTCAGGGGACGGATTCTTAGGGGGACTCGTTACGCAATGCCTGCAGTGAATTCGCCGTCTGTTCCGTCACATCAGCGCCTCGGGTTGCCGCTGCTGGTCCTGGCCGCCGCGCAACTGGTCATCTCGCTCGACTACAACATCGTGTACGTCGCCCTGCCCAGCATCGGCAGCGCGCTCGGCTTCTCGGGACAGGATCTGCAGTGGGTGGTCAGCGCCTACGTCGTGACGACCGGCGGATTCCTGCTGCTCGGCGGACGGGCCACGGATCTGCTGGGCCGGCGCAGGGTCTTCGTGGTCGCCGCGTCGCTGTACGCGGTCTCCTCGCTGGTGGGCGGGCTGTCGGAGTCGGCGGGCGCGCTGGTCGCGGTGCGCGCGGTGCAGGGCATCGGTGGTTCGCTGCTGTTCCCCGCCGCGCTCTCCCTCATCAACACCCTTTACCAGGAAGGCCCCGGCCGTAACCGGGCGCTGGCCGCGTGGGGTGCCGCCGGGGCCGGCGGGCTGTGCTTCGGGTCGCTGCTGGGCGGGGTGCTCGTCGGCGCCTTCGGCTGGCCCTCGGTGTTCCTCGTCAACGTCCCGCTGGCCGGGGCCATCGCCCTGGCCGGAACGTTCCTCTTCCCCAAGGACGGCCCCCTGCCGCGGCAGCGGGACTTCGACCTTCCGGGCGCCCTGACCGCCACCGCGGGCATCACCCTGCTCGTCTTCGTCCTCATCCATGCGCCGGAGGCCGGCTGGAGGAGCCGCGGCGTCCTGATCTGCGCGACCCTCTCGGTGATCTCGCTGTCCCTGTTCGTCCTCGTCGAGACCCGCAGCCACGCCCCGCTGACGCCGGGGCATCTGTTCCGGCACCGCGGTCTGCTGGGCGCCATGGTGCTGACGGCACTGTTCAGCGCCACGTTCAGCTCACTGCCGTACTTCCTGACCCTCTACTTCCAGACGGTCCACGGCTACAGCGCGATGGCCACGGGAGCCGCCTTCCTGGTGCCGGCCGCCGTCGTGGCCGCCGGGACGAAGGTCGGCGAGAGGGCCGTGGCCGCAGTGGGCGTGCGCGCCATGCTGCTGGGCGGCATGGCGACCGGCGCCGTCGGCGCCCTGCTCCTTGCCCTCGCCTTCAGTGCCGACGGCTCCTATGTCCGCCTGCTGCCCGGAATCATGCTGGTCAGCCTGGGACAGGGCGCCACCTGGACGGGCATGTGGATCGCGGCCGCCACCGGCATCCCCGCCCAGGACCAGGGCATCGCGTCGGGCCTGGCCTCCACCACCCTGCAGGTCGGCAGCGCCGTGGGCCTGGCCGTCCTGGTGGCTGTCGCCGGCACCGGCAGCCACGACCTGACAGCCGACGGCCTGCTCGACGCAGTCCGTGGCGCCGCCTACGTCATCGCGGCCGGAATCTGCCTCGGCGCCGTGGCCCTGCTGCCCTTTCGCAGGCGCGCGCACGCCTGAGCACTCCCACGACCGTTCCGTACCCGCCACTCCCGACCTTTCCGTACCCGCCATCCCCGACATTCCTCACGCATGCCGGGAGACCTAGGAGCCCTTGTGTCCAGCACCCGCGACCGGCCGCTCAGCACGTCCACCCCTCCCACCCCACCGCACGATCGTGCTGCCATCCTGTGCGGACTCGCCGGCTGGCTCCCACCGCGTGTCGTGACCAACCAGGAACTCTCCCGACGGCTCGACACCAGCGACACCTGGATCCGGTCCCGGACCGGAATCGATCGCCGCCACTTCGCCGAACCCGGGCAGGCCACCTCCGACCTGGCGGTGGAGGCAGGCCGGCGGGCACTGCGGTCCGCGGGCGTGGCAGACGTGGACGCCGTCATCGTCGCCACGACGACCCCGGACCGCTCCTGCCCGGCAACCGCCCCTCTCGTCGCCGACCGCCTCGGTCTGAGGGGAACAGCGGCCTTCGACGTCAGCGCCGTCTGCACCGGGTTCGTCTACGGACTGGCCTCGGCCGCCGGGCTCATCTCGGCCGGAGTGACCGAACGCGTCCTGCTGATCGGTGCGGACACCTACTCCACGATCGTCGACCCGGACGACCGGACCAACGCGATCATCTTCGGCGACGGTGCCGGAGCCGTCGTCCTGCGCGCCGGCCACGCCGACGAACCCGGCGCCGTCGGCCACTTCGACCTCGGCAGCGACGGCGCCGGCGAGGAGCTGATCATGGTGGCCGCCGGTGGCTCACGGCAGCGCTCGGCCTCCGGTCCGGTCGCCGCGCAGGACCACTACTTCGCGATGCGCGGCAAGGAGGTCTTCCGGCACGCGGTCACCCGTATGACGGCCTCCGCCCGCGCCACGCTCACGCTGGCCGACCGCAAGGTCGACGACATCGACCGCATCGTCCCCCACCAGGCCAACCTGCGCATTCTGCGTTCGGTGGCCGAGGACCTCGGACTGCCCCCGGAACGACTGGTGACCAACGTCGAGTCCGTGGGCAACACGGGCGCCGCGTCGATCCCGCTCGCTCTGGCCGACGCGGCTGCCCGGCACACCATCCACGCGGGCGAACGCGTGCTGCTCACCGCGTTCGGCGGCGGGCTCACCTGGGGGTCCTGTCTCCTGGCATGGCCCGCTCTCGCCCGGACCGATCACACCGATCACACCGATCACACCGACCACCCGCACGAAGCAGGAGGCACGCAGCAGCCATGAGCAGCACTTACGACCAACTGGTCGAGATCGTCACAAAACTGCACGACGCACCGCGCGACCGGATCAGTCCGGACGTCACCTTCGCCCAGCTGGACGTCGACTCTCTGACGATGGTCGAGATCAGCATGCGCATCGAGCGTGAACTCGGCGTCCGTATCGACGACAACGAGCTCGAAGAAGATCTCACCCTCGGCGCGACCACCAAGCTCATCGACTCGAAGCTCGCCCGGTAGCCGCTGTCACCCACCGCCACCACGACCTCAATCACGACCTCTACCACGACCTCAACCTCGACCTCTACCGAGAGCAGGGATCATGCAGATCAAGGAAGTCACGGGCAAGGATATCGGCGCCACGGTCGAAGGGTTCGACTACGCGGCCGCTTCCGTGGAGGACGTCGACGCCATCAAGGCGGCCGTCTACACGAAGAAGATCGTCATCCTGCGGAACCAGGACCTGACCCCTCGTCAATTCCTGCAGCTCGGAAAGCGGTTCGGGCGTCCCGAGACCTACTACGAGCCGATGTACAAGCACCCCGAGGTGGAGGAGATATTCGTCTCCTCCAACGTGCCCGAGGACGGCAAACAGATCGGTGTGCCGAAGACCGGCAAGTTCTGGCACGCCGACTACCAGTTCATGCCGGACCCCTTCGGCCTGACCTTCATCTATCCCCAGGTCATACCGGAGAAGAACCGGGGGACCTACTTCATCGACATGGGCAAGGCGTACGAGCGGCTTCCCGAGGATCTGAAGAAGGAAGTCGCGGGCACCTTCTGCCGGCACTCGGTGCGCAAGTACTTCAAGATCCGGCCCACGGACGTCTACCGACCGATCTCGGAGATCATCGAGGAGGTCGACACCAAGACCCCGCCGGTCGTCAAGCCCAGCACCTTCATCCACCCCATGACCGGCGAAACGGTTCTCTACATCAGCGAGGGCTTCACCATCGGCATGGCGGACGAGGACGGCAAACCGCTGGAGAGCGATCTGCTCCAGCGCCTCTTCGAGGCCACCGGCCAGCTCGACGACACCTTCTCCCACCCCAACATCCACCTGCAGACCTTCGACAAGGGCGACCTCCTGCTCTGGGACAACCGCAGCCTGATCCACCGCGCCCGGCACACCACCACCCCGGAGCCGACCGTCTCCTTCCGGGTGACCGTGCACGACGCCCGCAAGCTCTACGACGAGGCCGCGTGACCATGCGGGCCTCCCTACAGCACAAGCCGCCCGCCCAGGACTTCGACACCGACGACGAGCTGCTGCCCCAGGTCCTGCGGCCGTACAAGGCGCACTGCAAGTACCTGCGATCCGCGGCGGTGAGCACCCGGTCCAGTCTCGTGTCCGCGCGCTGCGAACTGGCCATTCCGGAGTCCTGCTACATCGACGACACCGGCCATCTCAACGCGGTCGAAGTCAACATCAGCTACAACCAGATGATGTATTACACCGTCGCCAAGGCGGTGAAAGAGGGGCTGTTGGAGGAGTTCGCCGGCTGGACGCTGGACGACTACTGGCGCCATCAGCTGCCGGACATCCTCATCGCCCGCTTCAACGGCAGCTTCCGGCGCCCCATCAACGCGCGCTCCTTCTCCGGAGAGATCGAGTTCCTGTCCGTGGAGAGGCGCTCGCCGGGCGGAGAACCCCTGCTTGTCGCAGAGACCGCCTACCGGTACTGGGACGACGCCGGCGGACGCTGCGACGGCACGGTGAAGCTCGCCTTCGTCAACGCCCCGTAGACGCACGGCAACCGCAACCGCGGCGTGCCGCCGCCCCATCCGGTGACGGCGGCACGCCTCCCGGCAGACCGAGAGCAGAACGAGAGGCAGGCCCGCCCATGGCCGAACCGCCCGCGCCCGCGACACCGGGCGAAAGGCTGCACCACCCACAGCTCAAGACCCTCGTCGACACGGCACGCTTCCACGCGACGCACAGCCCGCAGGCCACCGCGGTCGTCTGCGAGGACCGCGACCTCACCTACGCCCGGCTGCACAGTGAGAGCAACCGCATCGCGCACGCCATCCGCGCGGCCGGGGCGGCTCCCGGCGCCCGGGTCGCCTATCTGGGCAAGGAGTCCGAGCACTACTACGAGATCCTCTTCGGCTGCGCCAAGAGCGAGACCGTTCTGGTGCCCATCAACTGGCGGCTGGCCGCCCCCGAGGTCAGCCACATCCTCCAGGACTCCGGAAGCGAACTGCTCTTCCTGGAGGACGAGTTGGCGCCCGTCCTCGACCGGCTGGCGACCGCCCCGCCGAAGACGGTCGTCCGGCTGGGCACGCAAGACGGCTTCGCCGCATGGAAGACCGGCCACCCGGACACCGAACCCGCCGCCTCCCCCACCCCCGACACACCGGTCGCCCAGCTCTACACCAGCGGAACCACCGGCCTGCCCAAGGGAGTTGTCCTCGCCCACCGGAGCTTCTTCGCCATCCGTGACGCCCTGGCGAGCCGACAACTCGACTGGATCGACTGGCGAGCCGGTGACGTCGCCCTGGTCGGCATCCCCGGCTTCCACGTCGGCGGCCTGTGGTGGGCCACCCAGAACTTCAACGCCGGCGTGACCGTGGTCGCCATGCGCGCCTTCGCTCCCGGAGATGCGATCGACCTCATCCGCGACCGGGGCATCACCACCGCGTGCGTGGTCCCCGCCATGCTGCGCATGATGCTGGCCGAACCCGGCGTGAAACCGGACGACTTCACCACACTCCGCAAGATCGTCTACGGCGGCTCGCCGATCTCCGAGGCCCTCCTCGAAGAGAGCCTCGCCATGTTCGGCAGCGAGTTCGCCCAGATCTACGGCCTGACCGAGACCGGCAACACCGCCGTATGCCTGCCGCCCGCCGACCACGTTCCCGGCCATCCCCGGATGAAGGCCGCGGGGCACCCGTACCCGGGGGTCGGCAGCAAGGTCATCGACGGTGAAGGCAAGGAACTGCCGACGGGCGCGGTCGGTGAGATCTGCCTGGCCACGCCGGCCCACATGGTCGAGTACTGGGCGCTGGCCGACAAGACCGCCGAGACCCTCGTCGACGGCTGGATCCACACCGGGGATGCCGGGTACGTCGACGAGGACGGCTACATCTTCATCCAGGACCGCATCAAGGACGCGATCCTCGTCGCGGGCGAGAACGTCTACCCCGCCGAGATCGAGAACGCCCTGGAGCGTCACCCCGGGGTGGCCGAGGCGGTGATCGTGGGCGCCCCCGACGAGCGGTGGGGCGAGAGGGTCCACGCCTTCGTGGTTCCCGTGGCCGGGCGGGAACCCGCCCCGCGGGATCTGCACCGCTTCCTCGTCGAGCGCCTGGCCGCCTTCAAACTGCCGGCGGCCTACGAGTTCATCGAGCACGTCCCGCGCAATCCCAGCGGCAAGATCCTCCGCCGTGAACTGCGCGACCGCTTCTGGAGCGACGCCGACCGCAAGGTCAACTGACCGGCACCCGCCACCCCGTGCGGCTACCAAGAGAGAACACCATGCCTGAGCCCCTGACGCTGGACGCCTTCCGCGCGGATCTGGCGGAGTTCCTGCACCAGCAACCGGACGAAGTCGACCTGGACGAGAACCCCCTGGACGCGGGCCTGGACTCGCTGCGCATCACCACCCTCGCCGAGCGATGGCGAAGCGCGGGTGCGGAGGTGAGCTTCGTCGAGCTCGCCGAGCGAACCTCCTTCGGCGCCTGGTGGCAGCTGCTGTCCGAACGCCAGGCGGGAGCGGCTCATGCCGACGCCTGACCCCCACGCCGAGCGCCACCCCCTGCTCGCCGCCCAGGAGGGCATCTGGACCGGCCACCACCTCGATCCGGAAAGCCCCGCCTACAACACCGCCGAATACGTGCACATCCACGGCTCGGTGGACCTGACGGCCTTCGAGAAGGCGCTGCGCCACGCCGTGGCGGAGGCCGAGGCCCTGAACGTCCGCTTCACCACCGACGAGACGGGCCGGCCCTGGCAGGTGAGCGTCCCCGGCATCGAGTGGGAACCGCGCATCGCCGACCTGACGACCGCCGCCGACCCGCACGAGGCCGCCCTGGCCTGGATGGCCCAGGACATCGCCCGCCCGGTCGACCTGGAACGCGACCCGGTCTTCGGCCATGCCCTGCTGCGCACGGCTCCCGACGAGTATCTCTGGTACCACCGCGTCCACCACATCGCACTCGACGGATTCGGCCTGTCCCTGGTCGCACACCGCGTGGCACAGGTGTACACGGCGCTGGTGGAGGACGCCCCGCTGGGCGAGAGCGGCTACGGCACCCTGGAGTCGGTCCGGCAGGAGGAGGCCGCCTATCGGGCCTCGGAGCGTTTCACCAAGGACCGCTCCTACTGGACGCGGCGTTTCGCGGACCACCCGCGGGTCCCCAGCCTCACCGCCGAACAGGCGCTTCCCGCCCGCACCTTCCTGCGCCGCGCCGTGGACCTGGATCCCGACGAGACAAAGCGGCTGCGCGCCCTCGCCGACGAGCTGTCGGTGACGTGGTCCGATCTCCTGCTCGCCGTCACCGCCGCCTACATCCACCAGGTCAGCGGCGCGCCCGAGGTCGTGCTGAGCCTTCCTGCCATGGGCCGCCTCGGATCGGTGTCCCTGCGCGTGCCCTGCACGGTGCGCAACATCCTCCCGCTGCGCGTCGCGGTGGGCGAGCAGGACGGCCTGCGGGACCTGGCCACCAGGGTGGCCGCGGAACTCCGGGCCGGCCGACCGCACCAGCGGTACCGCTACGAAGAGCTGCGGCGGGACCTGAAGCTGGTCGGCGGCAAGCGACGGCTGTCCGGGCCGGGCGTGAACATCATGCCGTTCGAGTACGACCTCCGGTTCGCAGGCCGGCGCAGCACGGTCCACAACGTCTCCGCGGGGCCCGTCGACGACCTGGCGGTCAACGTGTACGACCGCGCCGAGGGGGCGGGCCTGCGCATCGCCGTCGACGCCAACCCGGATCTCTACGACGAGGCGGACCTGGCCACACACCAGCAGGGACTGCTGGCGTCGCTGCGCGAGGCCCTCGCCGCGCCGAACCGTGCGATCGGCCGGCGCCCGTGCACCGTCCTGGACGGCGGCCCGCTGCCCGTTCCGGCCCGGCCGGTGGTGAGCCTCATCGCCGACCATGCCGCCCGGCGCGGTGGCGCCACGGCCGTGGAGCACGACGGACGGAGCATCACCTACGCGGAGTTGTTCGGCTCCGCCCGACAGCTCGCGCGACGGCTCGCCGCCCGCGATGTCGGCCCCGGTGCGGTCGTGGCCGTCGCCCTGCCGCGCGGCATCGACGCCGTCACCGTCATCCTCGCCGTCCTGCTGTCGGGCGCCGCGTACTGCCCGCTCGATCCCGACGCGCCGGAGTCGAGGACGCGAGCGCTCCTGGACAGCGCCCGGCCCTCGCTCGTCGTCACCCACAGCGCTTACGCCGCTCGCTTCACAGGTCGGCCCGCCCTTCTGCTCGACGCCCGCGGTGAGGAGGCCGAGGCAACTCTCGCCCCGGCGGGAGGGGCGGACGATCTGGCCTACCTCATCCACACCTCGGGCTCCACCGGCCGGCCCAAGGGCGTGGAGATCAGCCACGGCGCGCTGGCCACCTTCGTCGCAGGCGCCGCGCACCGCTACGGCCTGCGCCGCGAGGACCGCGTCCTGCAGTTCGCGCCCCTGCACTTCGACGCCAGTGTCGAGGAAATCTGCCTCACCCTGTGCACCGGCGCCACCCTCGTCGTACGCACCCGCGAGATGACCGAGTCGGTGCCCCAGTTCCTGCGCGCGGTCGACCAGTTGCGGATCAGCGTGCTGGACCTGCCCACGGCCTACTGGCACGAACTGGCCTACACGATCTCCACCGGTACCACCCCTCTGCCCGACGGGGTGCGGACCGTCGTCATCGGCGGGGAGGCCGCCCTGCCCGACCGCGTCGACCGCTGGCGGAACACGGTCGGCACATCGGTCCAGCTGTTCAACACATACGGCCCGACCGAGGCGACCGTCGTGGCCACAGTCGCCGCACTCCACGAAGCCCCCGCGGACCCCGGCGACGTCCCGATCGGAGTCCCGCTGCCGGGCATGCGCGCAGCCATCGTCGGCGGTGAACTCCACCTCCTCGGCGACGCACTGGCCCTGGGCTATCGCGGTGCGGACGCGCCGGACGACGCCCGGTTCGCGCCGCTCCCCCAACTGCCCGGCCACCCAAGGAGCTTCCGCACCGGTGACCTGGTGCGCCTTGGCGACGACGGACAACTGCGCTTCCTCGGACGGACGGACGACGAATTCAAGATCAGCGGACATCGGGTCCATCCCTCCGAGGTCGAGGCCGCCCTGCTCGCCCAGCCGCGCGTCCGCGAAGCCGCCGTCGTCGGGCAGGTTCTGCCGGACGGGACACGACGGCTGGCCGCTCACGTCGTCGCGGAGGACCCCCGGCCCACCGCGGCCGAGGTGCGGGAGGGCCTACGGAAGGTCCTGCCGGCGGCGATGGTCCCGTCGGCCGTGGAATTCACCGACCGGCTGCCCCGCACCAGCACGGGGAAGATCGACAGGAACGCCCTCGGCACGGTAGGGGAAGAGCAGGCAGTCCCGGCGGAGGGGGCGGGCGGCCTGGAGGCGTCCATCACCCGTATCTGGGCGCAGATCCTGGGCGTTGAGCGCATGACACCCGAGGACGACTTCTTCGACCTCGGTGCCCAGTCGCTCCAGGCGATCCAGGTCGCCAACCGGCTCGGCGTCGCACTGGGGCGGGAGGTCCGCGTCGCCTGGCTCTTCGAGCACCCGACGGCCGCCGCCCTCGCACGCCGCCTGCAGCAGCGCGACGACGCCCCGGCCGCCGCGTCCGGGTTGCCCGAGCCCGTCCTGACCGACGCCGTCCTGGCCGACTCGGTCCTGGCCGACGACATCCGTCCCGGCTCCTCGCCCCGTACGACCGGATCACCGCGCACCGTTCTGCTCACCGGCGCCACCGGCTTCGTCGGCCCCCATCTGCTCGCCGAACTGCTCACCGCCACCGACGCCGAGATCGTCTGCCCGGTCCGGGCCACGACCCCCGCCGAGGCCGCCGACCGCATCCGCCAGGCCCTCGCCGCTCAGGAGATCCCGCTGCCGGGGGGCACCGAACGGATCACCGCCGTACCCGCCGACCTCGCCCGCCCAGACCTGGGGCTCGGCGCGAACATGCTCGCCGAACTGGCCGAGACCTGCGACGCCGTCATCCACAACGCGGCGACGGTCAGCATCATGCGCGACTACGGCAGCCTGCGCGCCGCCAACACCGAATCCACCCGCCGACTCCTGCGCCTGGCCTCCGCACGCTCGATCCCGGTCCACCTGGTCTCGACCCTGTCCGTCGCCCCGCCCCGAAGCCGGAGCCCGCAGGTGCCCGAAACGTTCTTCCCACCGCATCCAGGGCTGGTCAGCGGCTATCAGCAGTCCAAGTGGGCGTCCGAACGCCTCCTGGAGCAGGCCTCCGAACGCGGTCTCCCCGTCACCCTGCACCGCCTGGGCCGCGTGACCGGTGCACCGGACACCGGCCAGGTCAACCGGCGGGACTTCCTGTGGAGCGTCCTGGCCTCCGGAATCCCCGCCGGCATCGTGCCCGAACTGTTCGACGCCGAGGTGTGGACCCCGGCGGACTACGTCGCCCGCGCCGTCGTACGACTGTCCCTGACCGCCGCCCCCGGCACGGTCTTCAACCACGCCCCCCTGGCCCCCGTACGACTGGCCGACGTGTACGACTGGGTGCGGGAGTACGGGTACGCCGTCAAGCAGATCCCGCCGGCGCGGTGGCGCAGGGAACTGCCCCGCTCGGCCGACGTGGCGGCGACGACCGGGGCGTTCTTCGACTCCCTCACCGACGACTCCCTCACCGACGACGAAGAGTCCCAGCCGGAGCTCGCGCTGGGCCGCGTCCGAGCGGACAACGTGCTGCGGGGGCTCGAAGGCACCGGCATCTCCTGCCCGCAGCCCGATCGGGCACTGATGTTCCGATATCTGGACCACTGCGTGAAAAACGGAATCCTGCCGCCACCCGGAGGACGTCAGAACTGACCTCCTGGGAACTCAGGCCCGCCCCGCACCGACTACTTGAGCGGAGTCCAACCCGTACCAAGGAGATCGTGTGCAGACGAAACGGCCCGCTGTCGTGGCCCTGGTCGGCGCCCTGTGCCTGGCCGCCACGGCATGCGGAGCCTCGTCGTCCCCGACGGCCGATGCCGCCGCGGACGCGAGCGCCCCCGGATATCCGGTCACCCTCAAGAACTGCGGACAGACCACCACGTACACCAGGGCGCCCGGCCGGGTGGTCGTGATGAACGGTGCCTCCGTCGCGGAGGTTTCCTCGCTGCTGGCGCTGGGGCTCGGTGACCGCATCGTGGCGAACGAGCAGTCGTACGGCCGTTCCGAGGTCCCGGGCCGGGCCGCGGCCATCAAGAAGCTGCCCACCGGCGACGTCGAGCTCAACGACGCATACGACATTCCCCGCGAGGCGATGCTGGGCCTGAGCCCGGACCTGGTGCTGTCCACCACGTCGTACGGCTTCGACGCCAAGAACGGCTTCGCGACCCGGGACGACCTCAAGGCGGTCGGCGCCCACACGTATGTCTCGCCACAGGGCTGCGACCAGGACACCTCCCACATGACCATCGACGACAGCTATCAACTGCTGCGCGACCTGGGGAAGATCTTCAACGTCAGCGACCGCGCCGAGAAGGTCATCGCCGAGTCGCGCAAGCGGATCAGCGATGTGTCGGCCAAGGTGAAGGGCGAGAAGAAGCCCGACGTCATGGTGGTCTTCTCCAACATGAGCATGGGCGGCAACGACTTCAGCTCCATCGCGGCCCACGGCATCTGGAACGACATCCTGGCCAAGGCGGGCGGCAGCAACGCCTTCTCCTCCACGTCCAAGACCGCCTTCGCCGACCTGAGCAAGGAGAAGGTCGCCGCCGAGCAGGTGGATGCCCTCGTGGTGATCAGTTACAACGACCCGAACCCCGAGGCGTACGCCCGCAAACTGCTCAAGGAGTTCCCCCAGTGGCCGGCCGCGAAGAACAAGCGCTCCCTCGTGCTGTCCGACTCGGTCTACCTCGGGCCCAGCAACGACCTGGCCGTGGAGAAGATCGCCAAGATGCTGCACCCGAACGACGTCTGACGCGACCTGGCCGAGCCAAACGCCTGAATCCCGTGCTGGCGCTGGTGGTGCCGGCGGCCGTGCTGCTGGGCGCCATGACCGTGGCGATCAGCATCGGCGCGGTGACCGTGCCGGTGGGTGAGGTGTGGCGGATCATCTGGCACCACCTGACCGGCGGCGGGACGGTCGCGGATCCCGCCATGGACCAGATCGTCTGGAGTTTCCGCACGCCACGGGTCGTGCTGGCCGCGCTGGTCGGCGCGGGACTGGCCGTCGCCGGTGTGGTCCTGCAGGCCGTCGTCGCCAACCCGCTCGCCGACCCGTACGTCCTCGGCGTCTCCTCCGGTGCGTCGCTGGGGGCCGTACTCGTCATCACGCTCACCAGCGGCGCGCTGGGCGGGCTCGGCGTGTCCTCGGCGGCCTTCCTCGGTGCCGCCGCGGCGGCGGCCCTGGTCTTCCTCCTCGGCCAGAAGCAAGGACGCCTCGCGCCGACGCGCCTGGTCCTCTCCGGGGTGGCCGTGGGCTACTTGTTCCTCGCCGCCACCAGCTACTTGCAACTGCGCGCCACCCCGACCGAGTTGCGCACGGTGATGTTCTGGATGCTGGGCAGCGTCGCCGGCGCGCAGTGGGGGCAGCTTCCCGTCGTCAGCACGGTCGTCCTCACCACCACCGTGGTCCTGGCCCTCTTCGGCCGTCGGCTCAACGCGCTGCTCGTCGGCGACGAGTCCGCCACCGCCCTCGGCGTCGACGTACACCGGCTGCGCGCCATCCTGCTGGCGCTGTCCTCCCTGGTGACCGGCACGGTCATCGCCGTCGCCGGCGGGATCGGCTTCGTCGGTCTGATGATCCCCCACCTGGTGCGTCTCACCACCGGTGCCGATCACCGCAGACTGCTGCCCCAGGCAGCCCTGGTCGGCGCCATCTACCTGGTCGTCGTCGACCTGCTCTCCCGCACCGTCGACCGCCCCAACGAACTCCCCCTCGGCATCCTCACCGCCCTGTTCGGGGCACCCTTCTTCCTGTGGCTGCTGCGCCGCAACAAGAGCCTGGACACCGTATGAAACTCACCGTCGAAGACCTCCACGTCGAACTCGGCCACCGCCCGATCCTGCACGACGTGCACCTGGAGGCCCGGCCCGGCGACGTCGTGGGCCTCATCGGCCCCAACGGCAGCGGCAAGTCCACACTGCTGCGCGCCGTCTACCGCTCCCTGCGCCCCCACCGCGGCGTGGTGCGGGTGGACGGCGACGACGTATGGGCCCTGTCCGCACGCGGCGCCGCCCGCCGCACCGCCGCCGTCCTCCAGGACGCCGGCAGCAGCCCGACCGGCATGTGCGTCACCGAGGTCGTCGCCCTCGGCCGCACCCCGCACCACGGACTCATCGGCCGCGACAGCACCGAAGACCACGAGGCGGTGGACGAGGCCCTCGACCTGTGCGGGATCCGGCACATGGCCGAACGTGACGTCACCAGCCTGTCCGGAGGCGAACGCCAACGCGTGCTGCTCGCGCGCGCACTCGCCCAGCAACCCCGGCTCCTCGTCCTCGACGAGCTCACCAACCACCTCGACATCCGTGCCCGCTTCGAAGTCCTCGACCTCATCCGGGCAACCGGCATCACAACCCTCGCCGTCCTGCACGACCTCGACCTGGCCGCCCGCCTGTGCGACCACCTCGTGGCGCTCCACGCGGGCCAGGTGGTGGCCGCGGGCCAGGTCCTGGACGTGCTGACGCCCGATCTGATGCGCGAGGTGTTCGGCGTCGCCGCGACCGCCGCCCGCCACGCCGACGGCGTCGTACGCATCAGCTACGCGGCCCAGCCCCTCGCCCTGGAGCGGCTGTCGGAGGCCAAAGTCAGCTGACGGAACGGTCGTACTGCATCCCCTGACGGCCCTCGGCCGCGCTCCGGCCGATCCATCCCGCGCACCGCGCCCACCCGGGTGAGGCTCGGTGCCCACCCCGCCGGGGCACGCACCGAGCCTCCCGATCAGGCCGCCGCGGCCGCCAGGACGGCGACCGCCGAGTGAGACGGCCGGATGGCCGGCAGCGGGTCGCCGCCGTCCGCACAGGGCTGCTCCGACTCGGCGAGCAGTTCCAGCAGCGTGGCGCGGGCCCGCGCCACGCGGGAACGGATCGTCCCGACCGGGCAGTCGGTGACATCGGCCGCTTCCGCGTACGACAGGCCGAGCAACTGGGTCAGGAGGAACGCCTCGCGGCGCTCCTCCGGCAGCGTGGCCAGGAGGTCGAGGAGCGCGATGCCCTCCTCGAACCCCGGCACGTCGACCGGCTGGGTCTGTTCGGCGGCCAGCTGCCAGTCATGACGATCTGCCAGACGGGGCCGCGCGGCGGCACGCCGGAAATCATCGATGACAGCCCGACGCGCGATCGACAGCAGCCAGGCCCGGGCCGAGGAGCGCCCCTCGAAGCGGTGCAGGCTGCCCAGCGCCCGTATGAACGTCTCCTGCGTCAGGTCGTCCGCCGACTGCGGGTCCGCGCTCAGGTGCGCGACGTAGCGCAGCACGTCGCAGTGCAGGGCCCGGACGAACCGCTCGACGGCCTCGGCGTCACCGCCTCGGGCCTCCAGGGCCCATCCGGTGATCAGTTGGTCGACTTCTTGGGTGTTGTCGTGCTTCTTACGTTTCTTGCGTCGCCCGCGTATTGCGGGCAGGCCAGGAGCAAACACCTTGTGTCCTTCGCGAATCACACATGGAACGGCGGCACGCGGACACGCCGGTTCCAGCAACAAGGGGACAGCGGCGGTGCCGGGGCACGGCCGCTCACCGAGGCGAGGTGTCGACGACACCCGAAAGCGACCTCGGGAAACCTGCTGTCTCAGACGACAGCGGTCCTCAAAGGCGGTCCCCTGGTGGTGATCGCATGAACGAGATGCAGACGGTACGGCGCCCGGCGCGAACGGGTGCGCCGTACCAGACGACGCGGGCGACGCGGCAGCGCGGGCAGGACGCACACCAGCCGCAACGGCGCGGCCAGCCACCCCGCCACGGCACGCAGCAGACGGTACGCGACGCGCTCGCCGTACCCCAGCCACAGGCCGCACAGCACAGCGGCCACCAGGTGAGCCCCGGACATGCCCAGAGACGGCATACCGCTCACCAGCCAGTGCCCCAGGCCGACTTCAGCACCTGCGTGCGCGTGCAGGCCACTCATATCCATGGAACCCATGTCCATGGAGCCCATGGAGCCCATGGAGCCCATGTCCATGGAACCCATGTCGTGCCCCATGGAGCCGGTCGGCGTCATCGCCGACTGCGCGAGCGAGAATCCCCAGTGGAGCAGGGTCTGGCCCCCGACCACGAGCGACACGATCAGCGTCAGCCCGCGTTCCCGGCCGGTCAACACCCAGCCGGCACCGCCCGTCGCCACGCACCCGGTGAGCAGCGCCCACCAGGGCACAGCGCAGCCCGACATCATGATGTGCCCCACGGCAGCGAGCACCACGGACACGGCCGCGAACACTGCGGCCCGTACCGTACGCGCACACCACCCGGTCTCCATGACAGGCTTCATCCTCGCACCCGAAGTGCAGTCGTTATGGATCAGTACGCAAATTCACCGGGTGCCCCACTCAAAGAGACCGGTGTGATTCAACACTTGGCCAAGCCGGGGAACCCAACGCGCCTTCGAGCCGACTCTCTTGGAGAGATCCGATCTCGTGGGCGACGCCGCGTCGGGGTTCTTCGACCCGTCCGCGGTGAGGTTCTCGACCTCCAGCCGCCGCTCCTCGGGCAGGGCGAAGAAGGCGCGGGCCGCGGTCGGCGCACCCGCTGGTCGGAGGCGGCCGGAACGCGCGGGGCACGCCGTGCCCCGACGAGCTGAAGTGACGAGTCAGGCCGGAACATGACGGAGTGGATGACACCGGGATCGACTAAATTGACTTACCCAGTAATTCACAATGGACTCATATAATCGCTGGTCAGAGCTGTCGTACCAGAAGATCCTCCAGACCCGCCACGGCCCCCTCCTGCTACTTTTTTTACATTTTACTTGACTCTCAATGACACGAACAGTTGACTCAATGGTGTTGATTCGCCAGTCGAGGAGGCACCGCAGTCATGGGGGACGAGACGTCAGGAATCATCCTGGCCGGAGGCCGGGGCGAACGCGCCAAACCGCTCACCCTCGCCTCCTCCGACTACATCCGCAGCAAGGCGCTCATCCCGTTCGCCGGCCGGCCCGTCGTCGAATGGCTGGTCGAGAACTGCCGGGACCAGGGCATCCGCCGCTTCCACGTGGTCGCCCAGGGTGCCGAGAACCACAGCCAGATCAAGCTCGTGCTGGGCCGCGGCGAGCGGTTCGGTGTCGAGATCCACTACTCCCGGGCCCGGCTCGACCGCTACAACGTCGGCTCGGGCGCCGCCACCCTGCACAACCTCGAACAGTGGGACCTGACCGGCCGCGCCCTGGTCATGCCGGTCGACTCCGTCTTCGAGTTCTCGCTGCCCCTGCTGACCGACGCGCACGACGCCGCCGACGCCGTCGTGACCGTCGCCTCCGTCGCCCGTACGGCCGAGGAGATCGCCGGCAAGTACGGCGTGATGCGGACGTCCCGGGACGGCACCGTCTCCGGCTTCCTTGAGAAACCCGACCTCGACCGCATCCACCGTCTCTTCCCCGAGACGTCGTTGCCGGGCACCGGCTTCACCCTGCCCACCAACGCCGGCATGTACCTCGTCGACTGCGGGCGGCTACGGCTGGCGGCCCGCACCCCCGAGATGATCAGGCTCGCCCAGCAACGCCTCGACTGGGGCGGCGACCTGCTGCCCTGGCTGGTCCGGCGGGGCCTGCCGGTCGCGGCCGCCCCCATCGACCGGCTCGGCGACCTGGGCAGCATCCCGGACTACCTGGCCACCCTCGGCGACGTGCTGGGCGGCCGCTACCCCTGGATGAGTCGGGCCATGGGCGCACCGGTGAGCACCGAGCCGCGGTACTGGATCCACGAGTCGAGCCTGCGCACCAAGGACAGCGTGCAGGGCACCACCCTCGCCCAGAAGATCTCCGAGGGCAGCGTGGTGGTCGGGCCCGCCGTGCGCATCGGGCGCAACGTCGAGATAGGCCCCGGCGTGAAGCTGCGCCACACGGACATCGGCGACGACGTCGACATCGACGAAGGGGCCCGGCTGAGCCGGACGGCGATCGGCGACGGCGCCGTCGTCGGGCCGTACGCCCGCGTCACCGACTCGTACGTGGGGCCCATGGCGCAGGTGCACTCCGCCCGCGACACCCCCGTCCGGCTCGTCCACTCGGCGATCGGCGAGGCCGCCGACCTGCGCCCCGGCACCCGGCTGTCGGGGGTGAGCGTCTACCCGCGGCTGCGGGTCCCCGTCGTCACCGGCCTGCCCTCCGGCACCCACCTGACCAGCTCCGACGACATCCTGCGCTGGATCTGACCGGATCCGGCCGACCCGAACCCGCGCTGACGCATCCACCCGCTTCTTCCCGCACCCCGACCGTCCGGCTCGGCTACCGCCCTGGGGAGTTTTCTCGATGGACAGCCCGATCGCAGTCATAGGAGGGACCGGCCGGGTCGGCCGGCTCGTCACCCGCCAGTTGCTGGCCCGGGGCGAGACCGTCCGGGTCATCGGCCGCAGCACCCAGCGCGCCCGGCGGCACATGCCCGCACAGGCGCAGTACTTCACCGCCGACGTACGCGACCCCGGCACGCTCCGCACGCCCCTGTACGGATGCAGCGCCGTCGTCTACGCCGTGGAACCGGGCACCGACGCGGCCGGCCCGGACAGCCCGGAGTCGACCCTGCACGGCGGCGTCCGCCACGTCCTCGACGCCTTCGGCACGACCGGCGCCGACCGGCACTTCGTGCTCGTCAGCCAGCAGCACGTCACCCGCCGCGACCACCCCATGAACGCGTACGGCAGGATGCTCGACTGGCGGCTGGCCGGCGAGGACGCGGTCCGCTCCTCGGGCCTGCCCTACACGGTGATCCGGCCGGGCTGGCTGACCGACGAACCCGGTCACGGCGTACTGCACCTGGAGCAGGGCGACGCCGGCGACGGCTTCGTGGCCCGCGCGTACGTCGCCGAGGCCTGCGTCCGGGCGCTCAACTCGCCCGCCGCGCGGGGCCTGACGTTCGAGATGCGCAGCGAGGCCGGCCAGGTCGGCGGCCCGGTGCCCTGGAACGAGCTCTTCGCCGGGCTGCGCGCCGACGCCCCGGCCGGCCTGCGGACGGTGTTCGCATGAGCGCCCCGCCCCGGCCCCAGGGCCAGCCGACCGCCACCACGACGACCGATGCCATGAACGACTACATGACCTTGCCCGCCGACCAGCCCCACGACTCTTTCGAGGCCCAGCCCGGGGTCACCCGGGGCCGCCCGCAGCCGCTGGGCAGCACCGTCGACGCCGAGGGGATCAATTTCTCGGTCTTCTCCGAACACGCCACCCGAGTCGACCTGCTGCTGTTCGAGAACTGCGACAGCCCGCAGCCCTACCGGACGGTCCGCCTGCACCCCCAGCGGCACCGCAGCTTCCACTTCTGGCACTGTCATGTGCAGGGACTGCGCGCCGGCCAGGTCTACGCCTACCGGATGGACGGACCGCGCGACCCCGTCGCCGGGGGCTGCCGCTTCGACTACCGCAAGGTGCTGCTCGACCCCTACGCCCGCGCCAACGTCAACAGCCGCTGGGAGCGGACCCGGGCGATCGGCCCCGGGGACAACGTCGAGTACTCGATGCGCAGCCTGGTCGTCGACCTGGACGACTACGACTGGGAGGGCGACGCCCCGCTGCGCATCCCCATGGCGGACACCGTCATCTACGAGATGCACGTCCGCGGCTTTACCGCCTCACCGACCGCCGGAGCCGACCACCCGGGCACCTTCTCGGCCGTCATCGACAAGATCCCGCACCTCCAAGAGCTCGGCGTCACCGCCGTGGAGCTGCTGCCGGTCTTCGACTTCGACGAGACCCAGGTGCTGCGGACCGGCCCCGACGGGACACCGCTGCGCAACTACTGGGGCTACGACCCGTACGGGTTCTTCGCCCCGCACACCGGCTACTGCGCGAGCCCCCATCTCGCCACCCACATCACCGAGTTCCGCGACATGGTGAAGGCGTTCCACAAGGCGGGCATCGAGGTCATCCTCGACGTGGTCTTCAACCACACCAGTGAGGGCAACGAGTTCGGGCCGACGATCAGTTTCCGGGGCGCGGCGAACGAGGCGTACTACCACCTGTGGCCGCAGGACCGCTCCCACTACATGGACTTCACCGGGTGCGGCAACGCGGTCAACGCCAACCACCCCATCGTCACCAAGTTCATCCTGGAGTCGCTGGAGTACTGGGTCTCGGAGCACCACGTCGACGGCTTCCGCTTCGACCTCGCCTCGGAGCTGTCGCGCGGTCCGATGGGCTACGAGATGGCGGTGCCGCCCGCGCTGTGGGCGATAGAGCTGTCCCAGGTGCTGGCCGAGACGAAGATCATCGCCGAGCCGTGGGACGGCGGCGGCCTCTACCAGGTGGGCCGGTTCCCCGGGAAGCGCTGGGCGCAGTGGAACGGGCCCTTCCGGGACGACGTACGACGGTTCGTGCGCGGTGACGCGGGCATCACCGGCGAGGTCGCCTCCCGGCTCGGCGGCTCCGCCGACCTGTTCGCCCCGCAGGAGGAACTGCCCACCAACAGCATCAACTTCGTGACCTGCCACGACGGCTTCACCCTCAACGACCTGGTCAGCTACGACACCAAGCACAACCACGCCAACGGTGAGGCGGACGCCGACGGGACGAACGAGAACTTCAGCTGGAACTGCGGCATCGAAGGGCCCACGGACGACCCGGAGGTCGAGGGGCTGCGGGTGCGGCAGATCAAGAACCTGCTGTCGCTCCTCATGCTCAGCCGCGGCGTCCCGATGCTGCTGGCCGGGGACGAGTTCCGCAACAGCCAGAACGGCAACAACAACGGCTACTGCCAGGACGGCCCGCTCTCCTGGCTCGACTGGGACCAGGCCGCCGCGGAGCAGGAGACGGTCGCTTTCACCCGCGGCGTCATCGCACTGCGCAAGCGCTACCGCACCTTCCGCGAGCCGCAGTTCTTCTCCGAACGGCTCAACCCCCGTCTGCTGCCGGACATCACCTGGCACGGCACCCGGCTGCACCAGCCGGGCTGGGAGAACCCCGACGCCCATGTGCTGGCCTGCACGTACGGCGGCTTCGACGGTGATCCGGACCTGCACCTGATGCTCAACATGTACCACCTGGGCCTCGACTTCGAGCTGCCCGAGATCCCCGGCCACCGCTGGCACCGCGTCCTGGACACGGCCGGCCCGGCCCCCCACGAGATCCTCCCACCCGGAGCGGAGGAACCGGTCGACGCTCCCACCTATCACGCACAGGGCCGCAGCGTCGTGCTGCTGGCGGCCCTGCCCGACGAGAAGGGCACGCGACGATGAGCGCACTCTCCCGACGACGTATCACCTCCGACACCCTGGCGGGCTACGTCACCCACTACAGCCCCACAAGGCGGATGTTCGGCCTGCGCAGCCCCGACGGGCGTGAGTTCACGGTCCACCTGACCCACAACGCCGTCTCCCGCATCGTCCGCAACTTGGGCGACCCCTATCGCGACACCACGGCCCAGACCGTCGACATGCTGGCCGAGGGCCGGTTCCTGTTCGCGTACGGGATCCTCTACGAGTGGGAGGACGGCTCCCGCTTCGACGCGAAGGAGATCACCTTCCCGGAGGAGAGCCGCGGCCAGTTCGTCTTCGAGCACCCGAACTGGTGGGTGCAGCAGGCCGCCGCCATCGCCGACTTCTACCTGCGCGGCCAGTTCCCGGACGGGAACTACGACTGGCGCAACTTCCGCACCCACCTCACCCTCAGCGGCACCCATCTGCCGGACTTCCACGGCCAGGACGTCCGCCAGGAGACCGACACCATCTCCCGGCTGGTGTACGGGCTGGCCACGGCCTATCTGCTGACCGGTGAGGACCGCTTCCTGGAGGCGGCGCAGTCCGGCACCGAGTACCTCCGCGAGCACATGCGGGTCGACGACCAGGCGGACGGGATCACCTACTGGTACCACGGCATCGACATCACGCCGAGCGGCCACCGGCCGGTCTTCGCCTCGGAGTTCGGCGACGACTACGACGCGATCCCGATGTACGAGCAGATCTACGCGCTGGCCGGCCCCACCCAGACCTTCCGGATCACCGGCGACCCGAGGATCCTCAACGACATCGACCGCACGGTCGCCCTGTTCCAGAAGTACTTCCGCGATCCGGTCGACGGCGGGTTCTTCTCGCACCTGGACCCGATCGCCCTGGACCCGGGCGCCGACTCGCTGGGCCGCAACCGGTCCCGCAAGAACTGGAACTCCGTCGGCGACCACGCCCCGGCGTACCTGATCAACGCCTATCTGGCGACCGGCCGTTCGGACTTCGCCGCGCTCCTGGAGGAGACCGCGGACACCATCGTCAAGCGGTTCCCGGACGAGCCCAACTCCCCCTTCGTGCAGGAACGGTTCCACGCCGACTGGAGCCCGGACCGCACCTGGGGCTGGCAGCAGGACCGCGCGGTGGTCGGCCACAACCTGAAGATCACCTGGAACCTGACCCGCATCAAGGCCCTGCACGACAAGCCCGAGTACCTCGCCACGGCGGAGCGGATCGCCGAGCTGATGCCCTCGGTGGGCAGCGACGGCCTGCGCAGCGGCTGGTACGACGTGGTGGAGCGGCAGCCCGACCCGGACAGCGGCATCCACCGCATGGTCTGGCACGACCGCAAGGCCTGGTGGCAGCAGGAGCAGGCGATCCTCGCCTACCTCATCCTGGCCGGCACCACCGACGACCCCCAGCACCTGCGGCTGGCCCGGGAGGCGGCGTCGTTCTACAACGCGTACTTCCTCGACTGCGAGGACGGCGGCGTCTACTTCAACGTCCTGGCCAACGGCATCCCGTACCTGCTGGGCACCGAGCGGCTCAAGGGCAGCCACGCGATGGCGGGCTACCACGCGTTGGAGCTGTGCTACCTGTCGGCGACCTACATCGGTCTGCTGCTCGGCAACGACCCGGTGACCCTGCACTTCCGGCCGCGCCCCAACGACCTCCCGGAGCGGCTGCTGCGGGTGGCACCCGACCTGCTGCCGGCCGGCTCGGCGGAGCTGACCCGGGTGTGGGTGGACGGACAGCCGTACCAGAACTTCGACGCCAAGGACCTCACCGTGCGGCTGCCCGAGGGCACGGAGCCGGTGCGGGTGCGGGTGGAGCTGGAGCCCGCCCAGATGCGGCTGCGGATGCGCAGCGAGTTCGACGGCGGCACCGCGCACATCAGCTGCCGCGGTGTCATCGACGCCGCCGAAGTGGGCAAGTTCCGCCGGATCCTGGGCGAGGTCATGGCGGCCACCCCGCAGCGGGTGGAGTTCCACCTCTGCGAGACCAGCGAGATGTGCCGGTCCGCCATCAACGAGCTGCTGTTCCAGCGCACCAAGGCGGGGCTCGACGTCGACTTCGTGATCGTGGGCTGTGCCCTGCCGGAGGTCGCGGACGCGCTGCTCGCCACGGACGCCTTCCTGCTGGAGGGTGGTGACGACTGCAACCATGAGTGATCTCGCGACCATCGCACCCCCGTTACCGTCCGTGCTGACCCCGGGTGCCCCGCCCGGTGCCCGCGACCTGCCCGCCTACTGCGGCGAGCTGTTCGGCCAGTTCACCCGGGCCGACCAGCGGCGCTGGGGGGAGGTCTACCTGCGCGGCCTGCTGGCCGTGCCCGGCCGCAAGACGCCGGCCCGGATCACCGAGCAGGTGCTGGGGCGGCGGGCGGTACAGCAGATCCAGCAGTTCGTGAACCAGAGCCCCTGGGCGTCCGCGCAGGTGCGCGGCCGGCTGGCCGGGCGGATGGTCCGGGCCTTCCGGGCCGAGGCCTGGTCGGTCGACGAGGTCGTCTTCGCCAAGAACGGTGACCGCTCGGTCGGCGTGGCCCGCCAGTACGCGGCCTCCCAGGAGCGCACCGTGAACTGCCAGCTGGCGCTGGCGACCTCGCTGGTGGGGCACGCCGGCGGGGTCCCGGTGAACTGGCGGCTGGTGCTGCCGAGCCGGTGGGACCGGGACGAGGGGCTGCGCAGCCAGGCCCACCTGCCCGACGACGAGCGCTGCCGTCCCCGGTGGAGCTATGTGCTGGAGGCGCTCGACGAGATGCTCGACGAATGGTCCCTGGAACCGCTGCCCGTGCTGGCCGACTGGCGCGGCGACGGGGACCCGGACCCCCTGCTGCGAGGACTGGAGGCCCGCGGGCTCGGTTACGTGGTCCAGGCATCGCCGCACACCCAGGTGCTCCTCCCCCGTGGCCGGTGCACCGGCCCCACCCTGGCCGATCTCGCCGCGCACGCCGTCCGGCACACCGAGCGGACGTCGGTGACCTGGCACGACCCGGTGACCGAGCGCATGTGCCACTCGGAGTTCCTGACCGTTCCCGTGCTGCTGCGGGCCGAGCGCTCGCCCGAGGGCTGCCCGGGTGTCGCACCCCGGGTGCGGATGCTCCTCGCGGACTGGCCCTACGGCCGGCCGCAGCCGCGGGCCTACTGGCTGACGAACCAGCCGGTCCGCCGGCTCGCGGAGATCGTCCTGCTGGCCCGGCTGCGCAGGTTCGCCGGGGAGGCGCTGGGCCGGATGCACGACGAGTTCGGCCTCGGCGACTTCGAGGGCCGCTCCTTCCGGGGCTGGCACCACCACGTGACCCTGGCCTCGGCCGCCCTCGGCTTCGACATGGTCCGCCAACAGGCCGACGAGAGAGCACTGAGCACCCCGCATGCCTGACCAGCACCACCAGCACGGCCCCGGCGGCCCCGGGCGGACCTCTCCGCCCGGGGCCGCCGCACCTTTCTCGCGCCCCGGGGCCCACGCGCCCGTGGGGCGCTCACTTCTCCCAGCCGACCCTGCTGAAGTCGATGTCGCCGAGGCCCGGGACGCCGTAGTTGGCCAGGGACTCGCGGACGGCGAGGATCTCGGGGCGCTGGTAGAGCTCGATGTCGTGGCCGAGGCGCCAGATCTCGGTGTCCGCCTCGTTGTAGAGCCGCTGGGCGGTCCGGGTGTCGAGGGTGCCGGCGGCCTGGTCGAGGAGTTCGTCGACCCGGGCGGAGCCGACCCGGCCGTAGTTCTCGAAGACCTGGCCGGCGGCCGGGCGACGGTAGATGGCGTAGGCGGAGCTCGGGTACGTCAGGCCGGTGAACCGGAAGATCGCGAGGTCGAAGTTGCCCTTGTCCAGGTACTGGGGGCCGTAGGCGGTGGCGGGCACCTTCTCGATGTCGACGCGGACGCCGGCGCGGCCGAGCATCTGCTGGACCAGCTGGGCGAGGTCCTCGCCGAGCCGGTTGGTGCCCTCGCTCAGCACCAGCCGCAGGGTGAGGCTGCGGCCGTCCTTGGTCCGGGGCTTCCCGGCGCCCTGGCTCCGCCAGCCGGCGCGGTCCAGGGCGCGCTCGGCGGCCCGGAGGTCGAAGCGGCCGTAGGGGCCGGAGTCGTCGGCGTAGCCGGGCTGGTTGGTCATGTAGAAGTGGTTGCCGAGCAGCGGCACCTTCACCGGCAGGCCCGCCGCCGCGACCTCGGCCAGCGCCGGACGGTCCACCGCCTGCTGCAGGGCGTTGCGCACCGCCCGGTCGGCCAGCGGCCCGCTGCCGCCGTTCAGCGTGATGTGCACCTCGTCCCAGGTGGAGCCGGTCCGGATGGTGCTGTCCGGGGCCTTCGCCAGCTGGGCGTAGGCGTCGCTGGTGGCCGCGTTGACGACGTCCACCTCGCCGTTGAGGAAGGCCTGCAGGGCGGCGTCGGGGTCGAGGACGCGGAAGACGACCCGGTCGAGCCGGGGCCGGGTGCCCCACCAGGCGGGGTCGGGGACGAGGGTGAGGGTCTGCGCCGTACGGTCGACGGAGGCGAGCTTGAAGGGGCCCGCGGTGACCGGGAGGCGGCCCTGCCACTCCGAGTCGAAGCGCTGCGGGCTGTCGTAGGCGACCGCCGGGAAGAGCGGGCTGAAGAGCCGGCGCCAGTCGGCGTACGCCTTCTTGAAGGTGACCTTCACCTCGTGCGCGTCGGCGCCCTGGCGGACGTCGGCTATCCGGTCGTAGCCGCTCGGGTCGGCGACCAGGTACCGGTCGTCGCCGCCGCCGACAGCGTGCCACTGGGCGGCGAAGTCGCGCCAGCTCAGGGCCCTGCCGTCGGACCAGCGGGCCTTCGGGTTCAGCCGGTAGGTGACGACCTGGCGCGAGCCTGCGGTGGTGACGGTGGCGGAGGTGAGGTAGTCCCGCACGATCCGCGGGATGCCCTGCGCATCCCGGGTGAACAGCCGCGGCTCCGTCATCGTGTCGATGGTCCAGACGTCGTCCAGGGCGCCGTCGACGTGGTTGAAGTTGAACTGCGTGATCATCTGCGTGATCGGCAGCGTCAGGGTCCCGCCGGAGCGCAGGTCCGCGTACGGCCGGGCGTTGATGTCGTAGGTGCCGTACTTCGGCAGCGCCTGGCGCCGGGACTCGTCGCGTCCGCCGGAGCCGGAGCATCCGGTCGCCGTGAGAACGATGAGCGCCCAGACAGCCGTCCGCGCGGACCATCCCCCAAATCGTTCCAACTGTCAGCCTCTCCGGCGTCCTTTTGTCCGCCAACTACCCCCGTTGCCAAAGGAATTGCGGCGACGGAGCTTAACATCACGATGTTTCCCTCGAATGAAGAGAAGGCAGACTTCATCCCCCGGCGGACGCCCCCGCACCGGCCGGGTCGTCACCCTCCGTGCCACGTCAGGAGTGCCATGTCCGTCCTGATCGCCAGGCGCCTGGCCCGCTGTGTGGTCCTGTTCCTCCTCTCCCTCGTCCTGTCCTACGCGCTCGCCTCGACCGCGCTCGACCCCCGCGCGTACTTCGAGGACCGCAGGCCACCGCCGCCGGCCCGGGTCGTCGACCGCGAGCTGGCCCGGCTCGGCATGGACGACCGCGCCCCGCTGCCGGAACGTTTCGCGCACTGGGCGGACGCGGCCGTCCACGGCGACCTGGGCCGCACCATCGACGGTGATCCGGTACGCGCCGAGTTCGGCCGCCGGATCGGCGTGTCGGTACGGCTGCTGCTCGTGGGCACGGTGACCGGGACGGCTGTCGGCACCCTGGCCGGGGTGTGGGCGGCCGCCCGGCGCGGCGGGATCGGCGACCGGGCGCTGGCCGGGTTCTCCTTCGTGGTGCTGTGCGTGCCCACCTTCGTCCTGGCCCTGCTGCTGAAGACCGGCGCGCTCGCGGTCAACCGGGCGGTGGGCGGCAGCGTCATCAAGTACACGGGTGAGCGCACCCCCGGGCTGCAGGGCGACTGGAGCGTCCATCTGCGGGACACCGCCGCCCATATGGTGCTTCCGGCGCTCTGTGTGGCGCTCGCGGCGATCGCCCTCTACAGCCGCTACCAGCGGGCCGCCACCCTGGACGTGCTCGGCGCCGACCACCTGCGCACCGCCCGCGCCAAGGGGCTCACCCCGGGCCGCGCGCTGCTGCGGCACGGCCTGCGGATCTCGCTCGTGCCGATGACGGTCTTCTTCTCCTTCGGCATCCTCACCCTGCTCACCGGGGCCGTGTTCACCGAACGGGTCTTCGGCTGGCCCGGCATGGGCAGCTGGCTGATCGACTCGGTGGAGAAGGGGGACGTGAACTCGGTGGTGGCGGTCAACGGCTTCGCCGCGGCCGTCGTCCTGCTGGCGGGGCTGGTCGCGGACGTCCTGCACGCGCTGCTCGATCCCCGGGTGCGGGAGCCGTGAGAGCGGGGCGGCGAGGGCGGGCCGTGCTCGGCCGGCTGGCCCGGCACCCGGGGGCGCTGTGCGGACTCGCGCTGCTGCTGGCCCTGGTGGCGCTCGCGGTCGCGGGGCCGTACGTGTGCCGGTGGTCCTATACGGACGTCGACTACACGGCGCTGCGGCAGCCGCCCGACGCGCGCCACTGGATGGGCACCAGCCGGATCGGGCAGGACGTGTTCGCCCAGGTCACGCACGGATTGCGGAAGTCGCTGCTGATCGGGGCGCTGGTGGCCGTGGTCGCCACCGGGCTGGCGGCGGCGGTGGGCACCTGCGCCGGGTACTTCGGCGGCTGGACGGACCGGTCGCTGATGTTCGTCACCGACCTGCTGCTGGTGCTGCCCGGCTTCCTCGTCCTGGTGGTGCTCGCCCCGCGGCTGCGGCAGTGGGGCTGGCTCGCGCCGGCCGGGGTGCTCGCGCTGCTGGGCTGGATGGTCACCGCGCGGGCGGTGCGCAGCCTGACCCGCTCCCTGAAGGAGCGTCAGTTCGTGGTGGTGGCACGGCTGATGGGGGTCGGGCCGGTGCGGATCATCTGGCGGCACATCCTGCCGCACCTGGCCTCGTTCCTGGTCGCCGACGCGACGGTCACGGTGGCCGGGGCGGTGGTCAGCGAGGCCGGGCTGTCCTACTTCGGCTTCGGTGTGCAGCCGCCCGACGTCTCCCTGGGCACGCTGATCGCGGACGCCTCCGACGTGGCCCTGGTCTATCCGTGGATGTTCTTCTTCCCGGCCGGCCTGCTGACCGTGTTCGTGCTGGCCGTCAGCCTCCTCGGCAACGCCCTGCGCGACGCCCTGGACCCCACGACGGTACGGGCCGCCGGGCCGCCCCGCGGTGCCGTGTCCGGGCTCGCCTGATGAGCACGGGCCCGGCGGCGGGCAGACCGGCGGACCCGGTCCTGCGGGTGCGCGGTCTGACGGTCGCCCTGGGCGGCGGGCGACGACGGCCGCCGGTGCCGGTGGTGCGTGGTGTGGACCTCACGCTGCGCCGCGGTGAGGTGCTGGGCCTGGTCGGCGAGTCCGGCGCGGGCAAGTCGCTGACCGCGCTGTCCCTGCTCGGCCTGGCGCCGCCCGGCGCCCGGGTGGGCGGTTCGGTACGGCTGCTGGGCGAGGAGGTGCTGGGGCGGCCGGAGCGGGAGCTGGCCGCCCTCCGGGGCCGCCGGATCGCCATGGTCTTCCAGGATCCGCTGCACGCCTTCACCCCCGTGCTGCGCGTCGGCGACCAGATCGCGGAGGCCCTGCGCATCCACGAACGCCCGCGCCCGCGCCGGGAACCGGCGCTGCGCCGGGCCGTGGAGCTGCTGGACTTCGTGGGGGTGCCGGAGCCGTCCCGGGCCGCCCGCGCCCTGCCCCACCAGCTCTCCGGCGGCCTGCTCCAGCGGGCGATGATCGCGATGGCGGTGGCGAACCGGCCCGCGGTCCTGGTCGCGGACGAGCCGACCAGCGCGCTCGACGTGACCGTGCAGGCCCAGGTCCTCGAGACGCTGGCGGCCGCCCGGCGGGAGACGGGAGCGGCGCTGCTCCTCGTCACCCACGACCTCGGCGTGGTCGCGGGCGCCGCGGACCGGGTCGCGGTCCTGTACGCGGGGCGGGTGGTGGAGACGGGGCCGGTGGAAGCGGTGCTCCTGCGGCCCCGGATGCCCTACACCCTGGGGCTGGTCGGCGCCGTGCCGCGTCCGGACACCCGGACGCCGCCCACCCCGGTCCCGGGCGCCGCTCCCGCCCCGGGCACCGTCGGACCGGGCTGCCCCTTCGCCGCTCGCTGTCCCCTGGCCGAGCCCGCGTGCCGGGCCGCCGAGCCCCCGCTGGCCGGGGTGGACAGCCCGTCCCGCGCCGACCCCTCGGCACCCGAGGCCCACACGGCGGCCTGCCGGAGGGTCCCGGAGGTCCGGCACCGGAGTGCCGCGGAACTGTTCCGGGCGCCCCCGAAGGACGCACCGGACCGGGGCGCCCCGCCCGCACGCCCGGCAGCCGCACCGGACGGCGACGCGGGCGCGGACACCGCGGAGCGTGCCCCGGCCGCCCCGCCCGCACCGTGGCGCCGCCCCATGGCCGCCCCGGGGCGCCACGCCCGCCCTGCCGCGCCGCGCTCGAAGACGACGCAGAACCCGGTCGGCGACGGACACACCCCGGCCACCGCCCCGCCCGGACCGCGGTCACCGGCCGACGGCGCACCGGCGCCCACCGGCCCACCGAGCGCGGGTCCGGCCGCCGACGTGGTGCTGTCGGTCTCCGGGCTCAGGCGGTCGTACCGGGTGCCGGGGCCGCGACGGCGGCGGGTGGCCGAGGTGCGGGCCGTCGAGCACGTCGATCTGGAGGTGCGGCGTGGGCAGACACTGGCCCTGGTCGGGGAGTCCGGGGCCGGGAAGAGCACGACGCTGCGGGAGATCGCCTCGCTGGCGGCTCCGCAGGCCGGCCGGGTGGAGGTGCTCGGGCAGGACACCGCGCTGCTCTCCCGACGGGCGGCGCGTGAGCTGCGCACGGCGGTGCAACTGGTGCCGCAGGATCCGATGTCCAGCCTCGACCCGCGGATGCCGGTGGGGGACATCGTCGCCGAGCCGCTGCACGCCGCCCGGGTGCCGGCGGCCGTCGTGGCGGCCCGGGTGCCCCGGCTGCTGACCCGGGTGGGGCTGCACCCGGGGGATGCGGACTGCTATCCGCACCAGTTCTCCGGCGGGCAGCGCCAGCGCGTCGCCCTCGCCCGCGCCCTGTCGGTCGGCCCCGCGCTGCTGCTGCTCGACGAGCCGGTGTCCGCGCTCGACGTATCCGTGCAGGCGGGGATCCTGGACCTGCTGCTGCGGCTGAAGCGGACGCTGGGCCCGGCATATCTGCTGGTCTCGCACGACCTCGCGGTGGTCCGGCAGCTCGCCGACCGGGTTTCGGTCATGTACGCGGGCCGGACGGTGGAGACGGGCGGCGTCGCCGAGGTGTTCGGCCGACCGCGCCATCCCTACACCCGGGCCCTGCTCTCGGCCGTCCCGCTGCCGGATCCGGTCGCCGAGCGCTCCCGGCACCGGATCGTGCTGCCCGCCGGCCCCGGGCCGGGCCCGTCCGCCGTCACCGGGTGCGCCTTCCGGGCCCGCTGCCCCGTCCAGGCCGTGCTGTCCGCCGTGCAACTGCGGCGCTGCGCGGCGGAGACACCGGGTACCCGGGCGGCCGGGCCGGCTGCCGGTCACACCGTCTCCTGCCATTTCCCGGACGATTTCCCGCACGACAAAAGTCCGGGTCCGCTCCGGCGGCCGTAGTGCGGCCGCCGGAGCGGACCCGGTCCGTGCGGAGTGCGGGTGTGATCAGCAGCAGCCGCCGCTGCCGCCGACGCCCGAGGGCAGGCTTTCGTGCTGAACGACGCTCGGGCCGGAATAGCTCAGCCACAGTCCCCCCGCCACCAGACCACTGACCAGGACGACGATTGCGAAGAGCGCGATTATTTTAGTGCTCACGAAAATCCCCTTTCCTGAACAATACAAGGTTCCGACTTGACAATTTAAGTCAACATTAAATTACCAATACAGTCAAGCGAATTGATGAAACATTAATCGCCATTAAACGGAATATCGCGCACCGCATAATGTTTATCCTCCCCCGAACAGAGAAATGCGCAGCCGAAAGCGGTAGAGCATGGCTAAAAGATCACTGTAAGCTCATTGGGTAAATATCAACTTACTGGTAACATCGATCTGTCATCTCAACAGTCAAGTACGGCACCGAGGAGTTCTCATGGATCCCATCGGCAACGCGGCGGCCGCAGGACTGGGCGAGCGCATCAGGCTGTTGCGCGGAAAACGTGGGCTCAAGCAGCAGGATCTGGCTTCCGGCGAGATCTCGGCGAGCTACATCTCCCTGATCGAGTCCGGGAAGCGCGGCACGCCGTCGGACGCGGTGCTCGCCGCTCTCGCCGAGCGCCTGGGGTGCTCCGTGGAGTACCTGCGCACCGGACGCGACGACCATGAACTGGAGGAGACCCGGCTGCGGCTGGCCTTCGGCGAGATGGCCCTGCGCAACGGCAGCAACGGCGAGGCGCTGCAGACCCTCAGCGACCTCCTCGCCAAGCCGTCCCTGCTGGACCCCTCGATGACCCGGCGAGCGCGCATCGCACAGGCCTCCGCCCTGGAGAAGCTCGACCGGATCGAGAGCGCCATCACGATCCTGGAAGACCTCCGGCGCGACCCCGAGCTGCCGCCCGGTTCGACCGACTGGTGCACGGTGTCGGTCGCCCTGTGCCGCTGCTACCGCAACGCCGGCGACATCACGACCAGCGTCGAGATCGCCGAGCGGGCCATGTCCAGCCTCGACGCGCTCGGTCTGGACGTCACGCTCGACCACATCCAGCTCGGCACCACGCTCATGGCCTCCTACCACATGCGTGGCGACCTCACCCGCGCCCAGCTGCTCGGTGCTCGGCTCCTCGAAGCCGCGGAGCGGCAGGGGGCGCGGGCCGCACGGGGTGCCGTCTTCTGGAACGCGGGACTCGTGGCCCGCTCCCGCGGCCAGCTCAACGAGGCCCTGGCGCTGGTGGAGCGGGCGCTGGCGCTGATGTCCGAGGACGACAACATCCGCCATGTCGCCATGCTCAAGATGAACTGCGGCTCGCTGCTCCTCCAGGTCGACGACCCCCAGCCGGCCCGCGCCAAGCAGCTGCTGGAGGAGGCGCAGCAACTGCTGGCGGAGGTCGGCAACGCGCCGGAGCTGGCCCAGTGCGAGATCGGGCTGGCCGACGCGGACGCGATGCTCGGCAACTGGGACGAGGCCGCGGCCCACGCGGAGCGGGCCCTCGGCCTCACCGGTCCGGAGTCCCGCATCCAGGCCGTCGGCGCACGCGCCACGCTCGCCGAGATCCATCTGCTGCGCGGCGACCACGAGCAGGCGGCCCAGTGCCTGCAGGCCGCCACCCGGCAGCTGCGCCAGTTCCCGCCGTCCCACCAGACCGCGCTCAACTGGCGGTACGTGGGCGACCTGTGGCGCCGCCAGGGCAACAGCACGGCGGCCCTGCAGGCGTACGACCAAGCGCTGTCGTCGGCCGGACTGGCCCCCAACCGCGAACCGAGCACCACCTACACCGAGCAGCGCCGCTCCTGACCCACTGGGCACCACCAGAACTCCCCTCCCGGAACAGCCGTCGTATGCCCGCACACCGCAGAGAGAAGAAGGCGCGCCGAGACCCGGTGTCCTCCGGCCGTCTCCGGCCCGCTCCCCACCGGCTCCGCTCCCGGCAAGACCCGCCGGTGGGGTGGTTCCGGACATGACGGTGTCAGCGGGACGTAGCGAGGCGGTGGAGGGCGGCCAGCGGGATCGGCAGCCGGTCGGGGCGCAGGCGGGATTCGTACACGGCCTCGTAGACGGCCTTGTCCGCCTCGAACGCCCGTAGCAACACGGGGTGGCAGTCGGGGTCCTCGTGGCCGGCGGACGCATAGCCCGTGATGAAGGCGCGCCGGTTGCGCGCCGCCCACGCGGACGCCCGCCGGCGGCGGCGCAGCCGTATCGCCGGCACGGACTCGTCGTCGGCGCCGAGGCCGGTGCGGGCCGCGTAGTCGAAGGAGCGCAGCATGCCCGCGACGTCCTTCAGCACCGGCTCGGGGCGGGCGCGTTCGGCGGCGGAGCGGGCCGGTTCGCCCTCGAAGTCCACGATCCGCCAGCCGTCGTGGGCGCGCAGCGCCTGCCCCAGGTGCAGGTCGCCGTGGATGCGCTGGACGAAGAGCGGGCAGCCGCGCCCGGCCACCCGGGCGCAGTCGTCGAAGAGGGCGCCGAGCCGCGCGGTGTACCGGGCGAGCGCCGGGACCTCCTCGGCGGCCTCCTTCAGGCGCATGGTCATCCGGGCCGTCTCCTCGGCCACGTCCTCCGTGGTGAGCCGGGTCTGCCCGAACGCCGCGCCCAGCGCGCCGTGCACGTCGGCGACGGCGCGGCCCAGGGCGGCCGCGTCCCTGGTGAAGCCGCCGCCGGCCGGGCGGCCGGTGCCGGCCACGGCGTCGGCGGCCTGCCGCACCGCCTCCTCCCAGCCGTCCCGCGCGTCCGGCAGGAACTCCTCGACCAGGCCGAGCACCAGGCCCTCGGCGCCGGGCGCGTCGCTGTGCACCGCCCCGAAGAGGTGGGGGGTGCGGACACAGTCCTGGCCGGTGAGCGCCCGCAGCGCCTCGACCTCGGTGTGCGGTCCCGGCTCCGGGCGCCGGAAGATCTTCAGCAGGAGCCGGTCGCCGTAGGCCACGGAGGTGTTGCTCTGCTCCACCTGGAGCGGCCTGGGCACCAGGCCGACCGGCAGCGGATAACGGGAGCTGCGCTCCAGGCGCGGCCCGTGCTCGGCGCCGCCGCCCGCCAGGGTGCGCAGCAGCAGGGCGAGCACGGTGCCGTCGGCCAGCGCGTCGTAGACCCGCCAGCCCTGCCACGGTCCCGAGGGCACGGTGGCGATGGCGGCGGGGGCCAGCCGGGCCGGCAGCTCCGGGCGCAGGCCCAGCAGGAGCTGGCAGCGCAGCGGCCCGGCGGCGCCGTCCGCCGAGACCACGGCGTGCAGCAGCAGCGGGGGTTCGTCCCCGACCACCGAGGCGGCCTCGGCGGTCAGCGGGGCCCCGGCGTAGCGCGCGTCGAACCAGCGCCGGCCGGCCAGCCACGGCCCGAGCGCGGGCAGCAGCGGCTGCAGGATCTCCGTCCTCATGACGCCTCCTCGGTCGTCAGCACGTGCGCGACCTGGCGGGCCGGGTCCAGGCGCACGTAGGTGGACTCGCCCCAGGCGTAGACGGCTCCGGTGAGTTGGTCGCGGAGCTTGAGCGTGCCGTCGACGGGCAGCCCGAGGGCCGCCAGGTCGCAGGTCACGGTCGCCTCCTGGGCCTGGTGCGGATCCAGGTTGACGACGACCAGCACCACGTCGGTGCCGCCCTCGGGCAGGTCCACGTGCTTGGAGTAGGCGAGGATCTGGTCGTTGTCGGAGTGCTGGAGCCGCAGGTTGCGCAGTTCCTGGAGGGCCGGACGGGTCCGGCGGAGCCGGTTGAGCAGCGTGATCAGCGGGGTGAGGGTCCGCCCCTCGGCCTCGGCGGCCGCCCAGTCGCGAGGCCGCAGCTGGTACTTCTCCGAGGCGAGGTAGTCCTCGGTGCCCTCGGCGAGCGGGGTGTTCTCGCACAGCTCGTAGCCGGCGTACATCCCCCAGCTGGGCGCGGCGGTCGCGGCCAGCACGGCCCGCACCTCGAAGGCGGCCCGGCCGCCGTGCTGGAGGTAGGCGTGCAGGATGTCGGGGGTGTTCACGAACAGGTTGGGCCGCAGGAAGTCGGCGCTGTCCCGGCTGAGTTCGGGCAGGTAGTCGGTCAGCTCCCGCTTGGTGTTCTGCCAGGTGAAGTAGGTGTACGACTGCTGGAAGCCGGCCTGGGCCAGGGCGTGCACCATGGCCCGCCGGGTGAACGCCTCGGCGAGGAACACCACGTCCGGATCGGTGGCGTTCACCTCGCCGATCAGCCGCTCCCAGAAGTGCACCGGCTTGGTGTGCGGGTTGTCGACGCGGAAGATCCGTACGCCCTGGGCCATCCAGTGCCGCAGGACGCGCAGCGCCTCGGCGTACAGGCCCTCGAAGTCGGTGTCGAAGTCGAGGGGGTGGATGTCCTCGTAGGTCTTGGGCGGGTTCTCCGCGTAGGCGACCGAACCGTCCACCCGGTGGTGGAACCACTCGGGGTGCCCGGTCACCCACGGGTGGTCCGGGGAGCACTGGAGGGCGAAGTCGATCGCCACCTCCAGGCCCAGGCCGCGGGCGGTGGTGACGAAGTACCGGAAGTCGTCCAGGGTGCCGAGATCGGGGTGGATCGCGTCGTGGCCGCCGTCCGGCGAGCCGATGGCCCAGGGCGAGCCGACGTCGTCGGGGCCTGCGACCAGCGTGTTGTCCCGGCCCTTGCGGTGGGTGGCGCCGATGGGATGGACGGGCGGCAGATACACCACGTCGAAGCCCATCGCGGCGACGGCGGGCAGCCGGGCGGCGGCGGTGCGCAGGGTGCCGCTCACCGTCCGCCCGTCCGCCGTCACGACCGCGCCCTCCGAGCGGGGGAACAGCTCGTACCAGGACCCGACCAGGGCCCGTCGGCGCTCCACCCGGAGCGTCAACTCCCCGGAGGAGGTCACGAGTTCGCGCAGTGCGTAGCGGCCGAGGGCGGCCGTCACCCGGGGGGTGGTGACGGCCGCCAGCCTGGCCGAGGCCGGGGCCAGGGGGTCGCGGAGCGCGGCGATCGCGGCCCGGACCTCCTCCCGCCGGTCGCAGTCGGTGATGTCGTTCTCGCCGTGTGCCGCCCGTTCGTGCAGCAGCACGCCCTCGCGCAGGGTGAGCTCGGTGTCGACGCCGGCCTCGGTCTTCAGCCGGGCGTCCCGGCGCCAGGTGGCCAGCGGGTCGGCCCAGGCCTCGACGCGGAAGGTCCACATCCCCTCGGTGTCGGGGACCACGGTGGCGCTCCAGCGGTCGGCGTCCTCGTCGACGAGGGTCATCGGCACCCGCAGGACCGGGGCTCCCCCGGGGCCCCGCAGGACCACGTCCGCGGCGATCACGCCGTGGCCCTCGCGGAAGACGGTGGCCGTGATGTCGAGGTGCTCGCCGGTCACGGCCTTGGCGGGCAGTTCCCCGTCCCGCACCCGGGGGCGGACGTCGAGGACGGGGATGCGCCCGGTCACCGGTGTCGTCACGATCGCTCCTCTCCCCGTTCGCGCCCCGTCAGCCCTGCCCGGCCCGCTCGGCCGGGACGGCCTGGGCGGACTCGGCGGGCCGGCGGTCGGCGAGCAGGTCGATGATGGTGCGGGCGAAGACGTGGCAGTGGTTGCCGGTGCGGCCGGTGACCAGGTCGTCGTGGACGACCACGTCCTGGTCCACGTACTCGCCGCCCATGTTGCGCAGGTCGCCCAGCAGGTTGTTGTGCACCACCGCGCGGCGCCCGCGCATCAGGTTCGGGATCGGCGCGGCGAGCCACATGCCGTGGCAGATGATGCCCTTGAGGATCGCCGGGTCGGCGAACGCGCGGCGCAGGAACTGCGAGGCGGGCGGCAGCTCGTCGGGGTCCTCGGTGTAGCGGAGGCGGTCGGAGACCATCCCGGAGGGGACGATCACCGCCGAGTACTCCTTCAGCGCGAACTCGTCGAGGTCCTCGAAGGACTCGGTGACCTCGAAGGGCATGCGGTGCTCGTGGCCCTGGAAGGTCATGCCCTCGTTGCCCCAGAGCCGGGTCAGGAAGTGGACCTCGGCGCCCTCCTCGGGGAAGCGGTAGCGGTAGTACAGGATCTCGGGCTCGTAGAAGTCGCTCTCCATCAGGACGGCGATCTTGTGTCCGTTCAGTCGCACGGCACTCACCCCTTTCCCTTGGCCGTCACGAGGTCGACGAGGAACGGCCCGTGGTGGGCGAGGGCCTGTGCCACCGCGCCCTCGGCCTGGCCGGGCTTCTCCACCCGTACGGCGGCCACCCCGAGGGAGTGGGCGAGGCCGGTGAAGTCGATGGGCGGGTGGGAGAGGTCGAACATGCCGGGCTGGTCATGGGCCGGTATGCCGGTCTCCCGCCAGTACTCCTCGATGTTGTCCTCCAGCAGCCGGTAGCTGCCGTTGTTGCAGATCACGAACTTGGTGGGCAGGCCGTAGCGGGCGGCCGTCCACAGCGCCTGGAAGGTGTACATGCTGCCGCCGTCGCCGGTGAAGCCGACCACCGTGCGGTCGGGGTGGGCGAGCTGGGCGCCGAGCGCGCCGGGGATGCCGACGCCGAGGGAGCCGCCCCGGGTCTGCATCCACTGGCCGGGCACGGTGGGCGGCAGGTGGCGGAAGAGCGTCGGGGACGCGGTGAGCGCCTCGTCGAACAGCAGCGCGTCCGGCGGCAGTTGCCGGGCCAGCTCGCGGGCGAAGGCGGCGGTGGGCAGGCCCTGCGCCGCGCCGTCGGCCAGGTCCCGGTCCCGGGCGCCGGCCAGGGCGTCGGCCCGCTCGGCGGCCCGCACCCGCAGCCGCTCGGCCGCCTCGGCCCGCCGCTCCTCACCCATCTCCTGGTACAGCGCGTCAGCGAGCAGCCCGAGGGCGGCCTTCGGGTCGGCCACGATGCCGAGGTCCACCGGGAAGTTCTTGGCGATGGCGTCGGTGTCGAGGTCGACGTGGACCACCGGGGTGCCCTCGGCGAAGACGTCGTACAGCGCCGGGAACACCTCGGGCAGGGCGTAGGTGCCGACGATCAGGACGCCGTCGGCGGCGCCGGTGATCCGCCGGCTCTGCTCGCCGAACATGTGCCCCAACTGGCCCGCGTACGCGGGATGCCGGGCGGAGAGGTTGACCTCGGCCCAGTCGGCGCCGTACACGTCGGCGCCCCACACCTCGGCCAGCCGGGCCAGTTCGGGCTGGGCGCCCGCGAAGTGCACGCCGTCACCGGCCACGATCAGCGGGCGCCGGGCCCCGGCCAGCAGTGCGGCGGCGTGGGCGACCGTGTCCGGGGCGGGCCGGCTGTGCAGGTCCGGGTAACTGACCGGGACGACCGCCTCCCGGGTGCCGGCGTCCATCACGTCGGCCGGCAGCACCACCAGGACCGGCCCGTACGGCGGGGTTCCGGCCACCTTGAAGGCGCGGCGCAGCACGCGCAGCGTGGAGTCGGGGTCGAGCACCCGGGTCGCCCACTTGGTGACCGGCTCCGCCATGCCGACCAGGTCGGCCGCCATCTGGGCGTCGAGCCCGGCGTACCGCAGTCCGGCCTCGCCGACCAGGGTGACGATCGGGGCGTGGCCGCGCATGGCCTGGTAGAGCATGCCGATGCCGTTGCCGAGGCCGACCCCGGAGTGCAGTTGCAGGACCGCGGGGGTGCGGGTGGCGCGGGCGTGGCCGTCCGCCATGCCGACGGCCGTGGCCTCCTGCAGGGCCAGGATGTACCGGATCGAGGGGAAGGAGCGCAGTTCGTCGAGGAACCCCTGCTCGACCGTGCCGGGGTTGCCGAACATGTACCGGACGCCTTCGGCCTCCAGTTGCTCCAGGAGCGCGACGCGCGCGGGCCTGCTGTCCATGCTGGTCACCTCTCGCGGGACGGGATGTCAGGACGTCAGGAGGTCCTGAACCCCCACTGGCGCAGGCCCTGTTCGAGGACCTCGACGGTCTTCTGGCCGGTCAGGTAGGAGTCCGGGGTCGACCGGCCCGTGATGAACGGGTAGTCGACGATGACCGAGGTCTCCTTGCCGAAGTTGCCGTGGTAGGCGCCGCCGGGCGCGGTGGCGTCGCGCAGGATGTACTCCAGCGGGTACGGCGGCGGACCCATCACGAAGTCGGTGCCGAGGAACCCGGTGCCGTCCTTGTAGTCGTACTCGATGCAGTGCCCGGTGACGTGCTTGCCGCGGATGATGGACGTCCGGTTCTCCTGGTCGCGGGCGAAGGCCAGGCAGGCGACGCCGTAGCACTCGGCGGCGATCGGCCGGTCCAGCTCGCGGAAGGCGAGGATCAGGTCGTGCACCCGCCAGTTGTTGGCGAGGTCGACGATGGGTCCGCTGCCGCCGACGATCAGCAGCGCGTCGTAGCGTTCGGCGATCTGCCGGCGGATCTGCTCCAGGCGGCTGTGGTAGGCCTCCCAGTCGCGCAGGAAGTACGGCCGGGAGCGGTAGGGCCGGTCGGGCAGCCAGGACGCGAGGTCGAGGGGGTTGTCGAGCCGGTCCGACTCCTCGACGGCCCGCACCTTCGCCGCCATCTCGGGCGTGGTGACGGAGCGGCCGAGCGGCGGGTCGACGTACTCGGGGTCCATGCTCGGCGGCAGCGCGTTGGGCCGCTTGCCGGTGGGGGTGGCGAAGGTGACGTGGTAGCCGGCCTGGTCGAAGGTCTCCAGGGGGCCGATCAACTCCTCGCCCCAGTAACCGTGTTCGGACAGGACGACCAGAATGCGCCTGCTCATGGGATTCCTCCCGGGTCGGCGGGACAGTGCCAAGTGGCGGATTCCTGTCTACGGCGGGGCACTTCGTCCCGGCCATCGCCGCCGCTCGCGCTCAGGGCACATGCCCAAGTGGCCGAATGCACTACGGCATGTTGTGGCCAACGTCTTCTGGAGGGTCGCCACCGGGCGATGCGGCCCGCGCGGGCGGCGAGTTGCCCGAGCCTGAACTGCGACTTCGCACAGTGCGGCCGGCGTCCCCGGTACCGGGCGCGCGGGGCGGGCGGGATGTGCGGTCATCGGACGCGTATCGCTCCCGGTCACCGGGGGCGGGACCCCGATGAGCGGAGACATCCATGTCCACCGAACAGACCGGCTCCGACCGGGAGATCGAGGAGTTCGTGCAGAGCTGGTTCGGCCTGCTCAACGTGCACGCCCCGGTCGCCGAACTGCTCCCCTTCGTCGCCGACGAGGGCCTGGAGATGGCCTTCCCCGAGCGCACCCTGCACAGTCACGCGGACTTCGTCGACTGGTACGCGGCGGTCGGTGAGGCCTACAGCGAGCAGGACCACACCGTGGAGAAGCTCGTCCCCCAGGAGGACGGCCCGCGGATCGGTATCGACCTGACCGTCGTGTGGACGGCGAAGTCGACCGCCGACGGCACCGTTTCCTCGTTCCGGATCAACCAGCAGTGGCGGCTCGAACGCCCCGCGCCGGGCGCCGCCCCGGTGATCGTCGACTACCAAGTCGGCGAGCCGGCCGCCCTCTGACCCCGTCACCGTTTGGAGGCTGTCATGCCGTCGAATCCGACTCCCCCGGTGCCACCGGCCGCCGACTACGTGGTGGTCGGCGCGGGTTCCGCCGGCTGCGCCGTCGCCGCCCGGCTCAGCGCCGATCCGTCCGTGACCGTGACCCTGCTGGAGGCAGGCGGCCCGGACGAGCGTCCGGAGATCCACCGCGCCGACGCCGCCTCGGTCCTCTCCCTGCTCACCGCCGACTGGCGCGGCGAGATCGACTGGGGCTACGTCACCGAACCCGAGGCCGGCATGGACGGCCGCGGCATCCCGGTGGCCCGCGGCAAGGTCCTCGGCGGGTGCAGTTCCGTCAACGCCCTGATGTGGGTGCGCGGCAGCCGCCACGACTACGACCGCTGGGTCGCCGAGGGCGCCACCGGCTGGTCGTACGAGGAGGTCCTGCCGTACTTCCGGGCCGCCGAGAGCTACTCCGGCGGCGGCTCCGAGCTGCGCGGGGCCGACGGCCCGGTGCGGGTACGGCAGCTGGACCACCCGTCCCCGCTCGCGTCCGCCTTCGTGGCGGCGGCCGGTGAACTCGGCCACGACGCCGCGAGCGACGGCGACTACAACGGCGCCCGGCAGGACGGGTTCGGCTTCCTGTACCAGACCAACCGCGACGACGCGGGCCGGCGGTGCAGCGCCGCCGACGCCTACCTGCGCCCCGCCCTGGACCGGCCCAACCTGACCGTGGTGACCGGCGCCCGCACCACCCGGCTGCTGCTCGACGGGGACCGGGTCACCGGCGTCGAGTACGTCCTGGGCGGCGCCCCGGCGCAGATCCGCGCCGATCGCGAGGTCATCGTGTCCGCCGGGGCGTTCGAGTCGCCGAAGCTCCTCAGGGCGCACGGCATCCACTGCGTACGCGACCTGCCGGGAGTGGGCGCCGGACTCCAGGACCACCTCTTCACCCCGGTCTGCCACCAGTCCCTCCAGGAGCACCCGCCCGAGGCCCTGCTCTCCGAGGCGGGCCTCTTCACCCACACCCCGGCGGCCGACCCGGCCGGTCCGCCCGACCTGCAGTTCACCTTCGGCCCGGTCAAGTTCCTGCCCGCCGGCGCTCCGGCCGAGCAGTGGGAGGGCCCCGGCCTCACCTTCGCGCCGATCGCCGTGCTCCCGCACAGCCGGGGCCGGGTCCGGCTGCGCGACGCCGACCCCGAGTCCAACGCGGTGATCAGCGCCGGCTACCTCAGCTCGGCGGCCGACCTGGAGGTTCTGGTGTACGGGGTGGAGCTGGCCCGCGAACTGGCCGCCACCCGGGCCTTCGACGCCTTCCGCGGCGACGAACTCGGCCCCGGCAAGGACATCACGACCCCGGCCGAGCTGCGCGACTACGTCGCCGCCAACGCCACCACCCTGTGGCACCCGGCCGGCACCTGCCGGATGGGCACCGGACCGGACGCCGTCACCGACCCCGAGCTGCGTGTCCACGGCATCGAAGGCCTCCGGGTCGCCGACGCCTCCGTCATGCCGTCCATCGTGGCCGGCAACACCCACGCACCCAGCGTCATGATCGGCGAGCGCGCGGCGGCGTTCGCCCTCGGCACCTCCCAGCCGCCTCTGACCGCCGCCCGACCGACCGAGGGGATGCAGCATGTCCACCCGTGACCAGCAGGACATCCGGAAGCTGTACGGACGCTTCCTCGACGCGCTGAACGCCGGCGACCTGCAAGGGGTCCGCGCCGTCCTCAGCCCCGACTTCACCGACCACCACCCCGGCTTCGACATCACCGGCGTCGACTCCTACCTCGACGCGGTACACGGCGCCCACGAAGCGCTCGACCTCAAGGGCGAGCTGGAGGAGGGCGTGCCGCTCGGCGACGACAGGCTCGTGACCCGGGTGAAGCTCACCGGCACCCACCTC
>Ga0182008_10000174_pt1 | contig 50128 bp, 48 predicted proteins | sample Sormic07211129_1_FD_120482 | JGI IMG/M metagenome (GOLD analysis project Ga0182008, IMG submission 120482) | Rhizosphere microbial communities from Sorghum bicolor, Mead, Nebraska, USA - 072115-129_1 metaG | ecosystem: Host-associated > Plants > Roots > Rhizosphere | place: USA: Nebraska...
CGCCATCGGATACACAAACAGCGGCAGGACAGTCTAAAATACGTGGTGGGCAAGCACGGCGTCACCGCCGGCACACTAGCCGTCCAAAGCAAGGCTAACCGTCCTGTGTTTGGAATGAAGAAAGTTAACCACCAGGCATCACCGCATACAAGGGAATGAACATGGCAACACAAAAATCCAAAATCATCTACACGCTGACTGACGAGGCGCCGCTGCTCGCGACGTATTCCCTGCTGCCGATTATCAAAAAATTCACCGCGCCGGCCGGCGTGGACGTCGTCTCCAGCGATATTTCGGTGGCGGCACGTGTACTGGCTGAATTTCCCGAATTCCTGACGGACGCGCAAAAAGTCCCGAATACCCTGGCTGAACTGGGCAAATTGACCCAGAATCCGGACACCAACATCATCAAACTGCCGAACATCAGCGCCTCGCAAGGTCAATTGATCGCTTGCGTGCGCGAATTGCAAGGCCGTGGCTACAAGCTGCCGGACTATCCGGAAGATGCGAAGACCGAAGAAGAAAAAGCCTTGAAGGCCCGCTACGGCAAATGCATCGGCAGCTCGGTCAATCCGGTCCTGCGTGAAGGCAATTCCGACCGCCGCGCACCGAAGGCCGTCAAGGAGTATGCACGCAAGCACCCGCATTCGATGGGCGAGTGGAGCCAGGCATCGCAAACCCACGTCTCGCACATGCACCATGGCGACTTCTACCATGGCGAAAAATCGCTGACCCTGGAAAAGGCGCGCGATGTCAAGATGGAACTGGTCACGGCTTCGGGCAAGACCATCGTGCTGAAACCGAAGGTTTCCCTGCAAGCGGGCGAAATCATCGACAGCATGTTCATGAGCAAGAAAGCGCTGCTGGAGTTCTACGAGAAGGAAATCGACGACGCCTTCAAGACGGGCGTGATGTTCTCGCTGCACGTCAAGGCCACCATGATGAAAGTGTCGCACCCGATCGTCTTCGGCCACTGCGTGCGCATCTTCTACAAGGACGCGTTCGCCAAGCATGCGGAACTGTTCGACAAGCTGGGCGTCAATGTCAACAATGGCATGAGCAACCTGTACGACAAGATCGAGACCCTGCCAGCGTCGCAAAAAGATGAAGTATTGAAAGATTTGCACGCCTGCCACGCGAATCGTCCGGAACTGGCCATGGTCGATTCGGCCAAGGGCATCACCAACTTCCATTCGCCGAACGACATCATCGTCGACGCGTCGATGCCAGCCATGATCCGTATCGGCGGCAAGATGTGGGGCGCCGATGGCCGTCCGAAAGACGTCAAGGCAGTCATGCCGGAATCGACTTTCGCACGCATCTACCAGGAAATGATCGGCTTCTGCAAATGGCATGGCAACTTCGATCCGAAGACCATGGGCACCGTGCCGAACGTGGGCCTGATGGCGCAGCAAGCGGAAGAATACGGTTCGCACGACAAGACGTTTGAAGTGCCGGAAGGCGGCACGGCCAACATCACGGACCTGGAAACGGGCGAAGTGCTGCTGACGCAAACGGTGGAAGAGGGCGATATCTGGCGCATGTGCCAGGTCAAGGACGCCCCGATCCGCGACTGGGTCAAGCTGGCCGTCACGCGCGCGCGCAATTCGGGCATGCCTGCCGTGTTCTGGCTCGATTCCTATCGTCCGCACGAGAACGAAGTCATCAAGAAGGTACAGGTTTACCTGAAGGAGCACGACACCAAGGGTCTGGATATCCAGATCATGTCGCAGACGCGCGCCATGCGCTACACGCTGGAACGCGCCTTCCGCGGCCTGGACACCATTTCCGTGACCGGCAACATCCTGCGCGACTACCTGACCGATCTGTTCCCGATCCTGGAACTGGGCACCTCCGCCAAGATGCTGTCGATCGTGCCATTGATGGCCGGTGGCGGCATGTACGAAACGGGCGCCGGCGGTTCGGCACCGAAACACGTCAAGCAGCTGGTGGAAGAAAACCATCTGCGCTGGGATTCGCTGGGCGAGTTCCTGGCCCTGGCCGTGTCGCTGGAAGACATGGGCATCAAGACGGGCAATGCGAAGGCTAAAATCCTCGCGAAAACCCTCGATGAAGCCACCGGCAAGCTGCTGGACAACAACAAGTCGCCATCGCCACGCACCGGCGAACTGGACAACCGCGGCAGTCATTTCTACCTGGCCATGTACTGGGCGCAAGCCCTGGCAGCGCAGAAGGACGATGCGGAACTGGCGGCGCACTTTGCGCCAGTGGCCAAGGCCCTGGCCGACAACGAAGAAAAGATCGTTGCCGAGCTGAAAGCGGTACAAGGCAAGGAAACGGATATCGGCGGCTACTACCTGCCCGATCCGGCGAAGACGGAAGCGGTCATGCGTCCTAGCGCCAGCCTGAATGCCGTGCTCGACACCATCTGATGCAGTCCTGACAGGCAGTAAGTTCTTTACCGCCTGACACAAAAAAACGCCGCCGGAAGCGATTCCGGCGGCGTTTTTCATTTCCCCTGCATCTTACTGATTACTGATAGTGCTTGTAGACCGCGGTGCTGCCATTGTTCTTGACCAGCAAGACGTCATACGCATCCTTGCGCGGTCCCTCCATGCCTGGCGAGCCCATCGGCATTGCCGGCACGGCCAGGCCCTTCGCCTTGGGTTTCTCGCGCAGCAACTGCTTGATGTCGCTGGCCGGCACATGGCCTTCGATGGCGTAGCCGTTGACGAGGCCCGTGTGGCAGGAGCCGAGCGCGTCGGGAATGCCGGCCAGCTTGCGGTATTGCGCCGGCATCTCGACATTTTTCGCGCGCACGGTAAAACCGTTCGCTTCCAGGTGCTTGATCCATTCGGAACAGCAGCCGCACGAGGCGCTCTTGTAGACTTCAATGACGGGCAGGGCCGCCATGGCGAACGTGGGCAAGCCCAGCATGGCGGCGAAGGCGCCGCGCAGCATGTAATGTTTGATCATGTGTTGCTTTCAGATAAATAAACTCAATCGTGGCCACGTTGATGGCCTGCTTGGGGCGAGCTTGGAATTTATGCGGAAAGCGGCCGCGGGGGCCGGCGCGGGCCGTCGGGAATGAATCCCGGCAGCAAGGTGGCAGTAGTCAGGGCAGCATGTTCCGCGCCGTTGACGGGCGCGGCAGGCAGGGCGAGGCCGGGCGGCATCAAGGCGCCCAGGCAAAAGAGGGAACAGGCGCCGCATGCGGGATGCTTGGCAGGGGTTTTGCTGTCTTCCGGCGTGCCGGCGCTGTCCGTGATGGCGGATGACTGCGCAGCGTGATGCTGGCAAGCCGCTGCCATCGCGGCGGCAGGCAAGGCAGCGCGCGGCGCGCACGTCCGCATGGCGCCGGCAGCGGCCGCCTGCAGCGGCAGCGCCGCGATCAGCAGCAGGATCAGCCATGTTTTGAAGAGTCTCAGCATCGCCGGAAAGTATAGCATGGGGGTACTGTCGCCAGGAGAGGCTTCCGCTAGCGCGAGGCGGCGGCGAGCACTTTCGATGTGTACATGGCCCGGTCCGCATGGCGCAGCAGCAGTTGCATGGTATCGCCGTCTTCCGGATAGTGGGCCACGCCGATGCTGACGGCGATCTGCAACTGCTGGCCGTTGCCCAGGTGCACCGGTGCGGCCAGGGCCGCATGGATCTTTTGCTCGATCAGGCTGACGTCCGCCGGCGTGGCATTGCTTTCTAGAAGCACGACGAATTCATCGCCGCCCATCCTGGCCAAGGTGTCGGTTTCGCGCATGCAATCGCGCAGGCGGTTCGCCACCGTTTGCAGCAGCAGGTCGCCGCAGGCATGGCCGTGGTCGTCGTTGACGCGCTTGAAGTTGTCGAGGTCCAGGAACAGCAGCGACAGCCGGCCTTCCTGGCGGTGCGCGCGGGCGAATGCCGTGTGCAGGCGGTCGTGGAACAGGCGGCGGTTCGGCAAACGGGTCAGCTCGTCGTGCATGGCCATGAACTGCATTTGCGTCTGCAACTGCCGGCGCTCGATGGCGATGGCTAGTTGCTTGGCGACAAATTGCAGCAAATCCTGGTCTTGCGCCGTGCCGATGACGGCATCCTGCTCGCCTTGCAAGGCCAGCGCGCCGATGCTGCCCAGCGAGGAGTACAGGGGCACGGCCAGCCAGCAGGACGACAGGGCGCCGGCCGCCATTTGCAGTGCGGGCGGCAGGCCGGCCAGCTGTCCCGCCTGCAGCAGCAGGGGACGGCCGCTGCGCAGGACTTCGTCGCACAGCAGGCTGGCCAGGGGCGACGTCGGCTGGGGCGCGCTGTCGCCGGCATGGCAGGTCATCAAAGGCTGTGCGCCATGTTCGTCCTGCAGCAGCAGGGTCAGGCTACGCGTGGGCAAGTGTTCTCCGATGATGTGCTGGATGCGGTGCAGCAAGGCGGGCAAGTCCTGCGTTGCCTGCATGGCTTCGGAAATGGCGTACAGCGCGGCCTGCTTTGCCTGCGCCTGTTTCAGCAAGGTGATATCGCGCGCCACGGCCACGCGCAGCTGGTCGGCGGCGGACCAGCGGGCCGACCACATGATGTGGGCCAGGCTGCCATCCTTGCGCAGGTAGCGGTTTTCAAAGTGCGTCTGCGCATGGCCATCCATGATGGCGCGCGCGGCCGCCAGCGTACGGGCGCGGTCGGCGGGGGCGACCATGTCGAGCATGAGCTTGCCGATCATTTCCTGCTGCGTATAGCCGAAGATGCGCTCGCAAGCGGTGCTGACGAAGACGAAGCGTCCCTCCACATCGACCATGCACACGGCGTCGAGCAACAAGTCGGTAAAGCTGGCCAGCGGGGCGTGCAGAATCTTGTGTTCCATAGAAAAGCATTCTAATGGACATTCCCGGCAGCGATTCAACTTGTTGCGGCAAGCAAGGTGGACGGCATGAAAATGTTTCATTTACCCGACGCTCATGCTTTGCTGTTTCTTGCCGTTAATGCAGTATTGCCATGCAGTACTTGCCACCACGCCAGATAACGTGACGCAAGGTTTGTCTGGCGCCAGGTGATTGCAAAAAAACTAACCATATCGAACTTTTATGATGCCCCTTTCCGCCACTTGCAAGGTGACAGCGCCATGACCTCCATTTCTCCACTTTCAAGCTGGAACAGCGCCCCGTCGCGGGCCTCCGCCGCCACGTCGAACCGCACGGATGCGTCCGCGCCATCGTCCGCGTCCGCGCCGTCCACCATCGTTGCTCTCAGCCCGGAGAGCGTGAACGGCGGCAGCGCCGCGGGCGCGTTCGTTAAGCCGCCGATGGTGTGGGAAAGCGCGACGCGCGACAAGGTGAGCGAGGCGATGACGAAGAGTTTCTCGTCATATACGTTTGGCGGCCGCTTCAGCGGCCTGGGCGCGGCCATGCTGGGACAGGTCAAGCTGGGAAACTACAATTTCTCGCAGGCGATGCGGCAGCCGCCGCCGAGCACCACGCCGAATGTCTATGCGGCGTCCGGCATCGCGCCGGGCAGCCTGCATGGCAATGGCGAAGACAGGGTTGCCCTCAGCATCACCACCAGGAGCGGCGTGGAAGTCAAGCTGTCGCTCGACAGCCAGGGCGACGGCCTGGCCGTAAACATGACGACCAGCGGCGAGCTCAGCGATGCTGAAGCAAGCGCCCTGGGCGAGCTGGCGAAAGGTTTCCAGGCAGCCATCGACGGCCTGGGGCAGAGCACGCCGAAAATCAAGCTGGAAGGCTTGATGCAGTTCGACCAGCAGGTGCTGGAGTCGGTGAAGCTGCATGCGGAAGTCAAGGTGCGCGGCGAGATGGACGGCGTGCAGACCCTGGATTTCCAGGCCGATGGTGCGCAGCGCAAGGTCAGCTTCAGCGGCGTGGCCGGCTCCCTGGACCTGAAGGTCGACGCCAGCCAACTCAATACCCTGGGCAGCAAGCAGCAGCAGGCCAAGGCGCTGGACAGTTACATGAAGCAGTTCGACCAGGCGGCATCGCGCGGTCATGGCGACGCGGGCTTGATGGCCATGCTCAAGGACAGTTTTACGGCCTTGCACAGCAATGCCGCCGCGCCGCAAGCGGCCACGGATACGCCCGCGACGGGCAAGTGGCGCCTGGCGGCCGAGGACAAGTCCATCCTGACGGGGCTGGCCGATTTCAGCGCCTCCGTGTCGCAAGCCGTGAAATTCAGCAATCCCATGCGCAGTTCGGAAAAGGATGGCTTCAATTACGAAGTGTCGCAAAAGACGGAGCAGGCCGGCGCCAGCCAGGACGAGCGCTCAATCAGGCAGCGGCAGCAATCGAAGCTGAGCGCGAGCTTCCATCAGACGCTGGTCCCCGGCGTGCCGCTGCGCCTGACGGCCAACACGGATTCGCAGAACTATACGTATCACCAGATCGAGGATACGGCCAGCAGCGATGCGCAGGTGGCTTACAAGGATGGCAAGATGGTGAAGGCGAGCTTGCGGCAGGAGGGCAATCAGTCCGAGCACGTCATGAAGTATTTCCTGGGCAAGCTGGAATCGGACAAGACCACGCCAGGCAATTATTCCGTGCTGCGCGACTTGCTGCCCGTGCTGGGGCCGTACCGGACGGGCGAGGTGGGCATGACGCCCGAGAAGAAGGCGGAGCAGCGCCTGCAGGCGATGCAGACGTTGAGCGACGATGTGCTGCTGCAATCGTATGCGGGTCAGACCATCAGCCTGTGGCAAGCCGATGTGCTGCCGGAAGGGGGCGGGGCCGCCGCTTAGCAATAGACGGCGAGACCGCGTTGAATGCAAAAAGCCCGCCTTCCTGCGAAGACGGGCTTTTTGCTTGATGCGGTGTAAAACAGCCTATGCCTTGGCCTTGTTTTGCTTGATCCAGTAGCCGACGCCCAGCGCGGCGAGCCACACGGGAATCAGGTAGACGGAGATGCGCAGGCCCGGCGTCAGGTACATGATCACCAGGATGCCGGCCAGGAACACCAGGCACAGGTAGTTGGTGAACGGGTAGCCCAGGCTCTGGAACAGGGTCGTCTTGCCCTCGGCCTTCTTCTGCGCGCGGAAGCGCAAATGGATCCAGCTGATCATGGCCCAGTTGATGATCAGCGCCGACACGACAAGGCCCATCAGCACTTCGAACGCTTCGCCCGGCATGAAGTAATTGACCACCACGCAGGCGCCCGTGGCCAGCGCGGACACGCCCAGCGCCACCAGCGGCACGCCGCGGCGGTTCAGGTGCAGCAGCGCGCGCGGCGCATTGCCTTGCTTGGCCAGGCCGAACAGCATGCGCGTGTTGCAGTACACGCCGCTGTTGTAGACGGACAGGGCCGCCGTCAGCACCACCACGTTCAGAGCCGTGGCCACCAGGTTGCTGTCGAGCGCATGGAAGATCAGGACAAAAGGGCTGCCGCCGGTGACGACGTTTTGCCACGGGTACAGCGACAGCAGGATGCCGAGCGCGCCGATATAAAAAATCAGGATGCGGTAGATGGCCTGGTTGGTGGCGCGCGGAATCGTCGTGCTCGGATCATCCGCCTCGGCCGCCGTGATGCCCACCAGTTCCAGGCCGCCGAACGAGAACATGATGACGGCCATGGCCATCACCAGCCCCTGCCAGCCATTCGGGAAGAAGCCGCCGTGCTGCCACAGGTTGGCCACCGACGCCTGCGGCCCCGCGTCGCCGGAAGCGAGCAGATACGCGCCGAAGACGATCATGCCGATGATGGCGACCACCTTGATGATGGCGAACCAGAATTCCATCTCGCCAAACGCTTTGACATTCAACAAACTGATGGCGTTGATCGCGCAAAAGAAGATCAGTGCCGAGACCCAGGTCGGCACGCCCGGCCACCAGTACTGCACGTAGATGCCGACGGCCGTCAGTTCGGCCATGCTGACGAGCACATACAGCACCCAGTAGTTCCAGCCCGACAGGAAGCCGGGCAGGTGGCCGCAATATTTGTCGGCGAAATAGCTGAAGGAGCCGGCGACGGGTTCGTCGACCACCATCTCGCCCAGCTGGCGCATGATCAAAAAGGCGATGACGCCGGCGATGCCATAGCCGAGCAGCACGGAAGGGCCGGCCATCTTGATGGTTTGCGCGATGCCCAGAAACAGGCCGGTGCCGATGGCGCCGCCCAGGGCGATGAGCTGGATGTGGCGGCTTTTCAGGCCGCGCTTGAGCTCTTGTGGTTCGGTATTCCCGACTGCCGTCATATGTTTTATCCTGTTTTTACGGGGCTGAGGTCGCTGATTCTAAAGCATGCACGGGCAAAGCAGGAGCGAAATGCATGTTGCACTGCGGAGGCGCAAGAAAAGCCCCGCATCTTCGCCGAACGGCACGCAAAACGGCGGCCCGGGCGACGCTTTACGCGGCAGCCGCGACGATGGCCGGTTCGTACACGGCCAGGAACTCTGGCGGCAGGCGGCGCGCGCGGCCGCTGCTCAATTCGATGCAGATCAAGTCCCAGCGTCCGCGCACGACGGTGGCGCCGTCGCTGTCGCGCACCAGCTGGAAGCGCCGCTCCATGCTGGAACGCCCGTCGCTGGCGCACAGCCAGGTGGCCAGGGTCAGCGCTTCACCGGCCCGCGTCGGCAGCAGGTAATCGTATTCGCCGCGGCGTATCGCCATGGCCCTGTCCAGGCGCCGGTAATCGTCGAGGTCCAGTCCCAGGGTAGCCGAGTGGTGCCAGGCGATATGTTCGCACCAGCGCACGTAGACGGCGTTGTTCGTATGCTGCAAGCCGTCGATGTCGCCCGGTTCGGGCGTGACGGGCAGGGTGTGGGCGTGCGGATAATCCCAGTTCAAGTGCGCTCCTTTCGATGCGATGGCGGCTGATTGTACGTGCAGACGGCGCTTTCTGTCTGCGGCGCGCGCCTGGAAAAACACTGTTTTTCACCTTGATGTATGATGCATCATAATTTGACACAGTTGAAGAACACCGATGAACCATCCGCTGGACAGCCTGGTGCACGTCAATCTGGGCAAGTCCGTGTACGCGATGCTGCGCGAGGCGCTGGCGGCCGGGCGCTACCAGCCGAACGACCGGCTGCGCATCCGCGAACTGGCGCTGCAGCTCGGTACCAGCGTCACGCCCGTGCGCGACGCGATGCTGCAGCTGGTGCAGGAAGAGGCGCTGGTGCTGCGCTCGCCGCGCGACTTCCGCGTGCCCGTGCTCAGCGTGGCGCGCTACCTGGAAATCCGCGCGCTGCGCCTGGAACTGGAGGGGCTGGGCGCATTCGAGGCGGCGCAGCGCATCGACGACGCCACCCTGGCCGACCTCGAACGCCTGCTGCAGGCGAACGAAGAGGCGATTGCGCGGCACGACCTGCCGGCGGCCCTGCAATGCAACCAGGCGTTTCACCTGGGCCTGTCGCAGGCGGCCGGCATGCCGACGTTAAAACGCTTCGTCGACCACCTGTGGATGCAGACGGCGCCCCTGATCGCCGCCGGCTACGCCAGCTTTTCGCCCGACATGCGCGTCGGCCACCACCACGCCATCATCGCCGCGCTGCGCCAGCGCGACGGGGCGGCCGCGCGGCGCGCCATCGAACAGGACATCCTCGACGGCGGCACGCAGATGCTGGCCTATGTGATGCGCCAGGAGCGCATCCATGCCGGCTCACCAGAACAAGACAAGGAAGCACATGACGCAGAGCACACGCAAGACTGAACAGAAAATTGAACAGAAAACGGCCATCGTCACGGGCGCCAGCCGCGGCATCGGCCACGCCGTGGCCGAGCGCTTCCGCAGCCTGGGCTGGCGGGTCATCACCGTCTCGCGCAGCCCGATTCCGGGCGGCTGCCCGCGCAGCCAGGAGCACAACACGCATGTGTGCATGGATTTGTCGGACCTGAGCCAGATCGGGCAGATGGTCGACACCCTGCGCCCCATGCTGGGCGACTCGAAATTGCACGCGCTGGTGAACAACGCGGGCGTGTCGCCGAAGGGGCCGGGCGGTTCGCGCGTCAATTCGCTGACCACCGACATGCAGACCTGGCAGGAGATGTACAACACGAATTTCTTTGCGCCGCTGGCCCTGACGCGCGGCTTTGCGCAGGAATTGTCGAATGCGCACGGCTCCGTGGTGAACCTGTGCTCGATCGCCGGCTACCGCGTGCACCCGTTCGCCGGCTCCGCCTACGCCAGCTCGAAGGCGGCGCTGGCCTCGCTGACGCGCGAAATGGCCAACGACATGGCGCCGCTGAACGTGCGCGTGAATGCCATCGCGCCGGGCGAGATCGACACGGCGATCCTGTCGCCGGGCACCTCGCACATCGTCGACACGCAAATCCCCCTGCGCAGGCTGGGCACGACGGCCGAAGTGGCGGATCTGGTGGAGTTCCTGTGCAGCGAGCGCGCTTCGTACATCACGGGGGCGGAAATTCCCATCGACGGCGGCCAGCGCATTTAACTGACAAGGAAGATCGCATGACACGACATATCGGCATCGTCGGCTGTTCGGCCGAAGGCGCGGCCCTGTGCTTCCGCACGATTTGCGAAGAGGGCGCGCATGCGCTGGGGACGTATGAACATCCGGAAGTGACGCTGCATACGCCGCCGCTGGCGCGCTATGTGGCTTGCCTGAACGGGGGCGACCTGGCCGGCGTGGCCGAACTGATGCTGGCGTCGGCGCACAAGCTGGCCGCGGCGGGCGCCGATTTCCTGATCTGCCCCGACAACACCATCCACCAGGCATTCGAGCTGATGGCGCCCCGTTCGCCGCTGCCATGGCTGCATATCGCGGACGTGGTGGCCAGCGCGGCGGCCGCGCGCGGCTACGGGCGCGTGGGCTTGACGGGCACGCGCTGGCTGGTCGACAGCGCCGTGTATCCGGACAGGCTGGCCGCGCGCGGCATCGATTGCGTGCGTCCGGGCGAGGACGAGCGCAGCGAAATCAACCGCATCATCATGGAGGAGCTGGTGCCGGGCGTGGTCAAGCCGGACAGCGTGGCGCGCTTCCAGTCCATCATCGCCGGCTTGCGCGAGCAGGGCTGCGACGCCGTCATCCTCGGCTGCACGGAAATCCCGCTGATCATCGGCGACGCCAATTCGCCGCTGCCGACCCTCGATTCCACGCGCTTGCTGGCGCGCGCGGCCCTGCGCCGGGCGGTGGCGACCTGACTATTTGTCCAACTGCGCCTGCAGGGCGGCCACCACCAGTGCGTGGTCGTCCGCCTGCGCCAGGCCGGACACGGTGACCGTGCCGACCAGCCCCACGCCCCGTATCAGCAGGGGGAAGGCGCCGCCGTGGCCCGCGTACTCGATGTCATCGAGGTATTTCACGTCTTCGAAGGTGCTGCCGCGGCTTTTATACGAGATGCCCATGTAGTAGGAGCTGCGGCAAAAGCGCTGCACCGTGTTGTTCTTGCGGCGTATCCAGTCCGCCTGGTCCGCCGTGGCGCCCGTCATGGCGTGGTGGAACAGGACCTGGCCATTGCGCGTGATGTTGACGGTGACGGCCTTGCCCCGCTTGCGCACTTCCTCGACGATCCACAGGCCCACGGCCAGCGCTGCGTCGTTGTCGAAGCGTTCGAATTGCAGGGATTCTTCCTGCTGCGCCAGGGTTTGCAGCAAATCGGCGTAATGATCCATCGTGGAGGCGGGTGGTAGTGGCTGGAAGCGCTACTGTAGCGCACCATGGGGGCTTTTTGTGTAATGCGGCTAAAATAGGCGGCATGAACCTGTCCCTGTTTGCCGATGAAGACCAGGCTCCGGCCGGCCCCGCGCCGCTGGTGCCGGGCTCGTCCGCGTCTGTCCTGCTGCGCGGTTTTGCGCTGCCGTATCTGCCCGAGCTGCTGCCGGCGCTGGACGCCATCGTGCTGGCGGCGCCCCTGCGCCACATGGCCACGCCGGGCGGCTTGCGCATGTCCGTGGCCATGAGCAATTGCGGCCCCTTGGGCTGGATCACGGATGGGCGCGGCTACCGCTATGCACGGCTCGATCCGGCCAGCGGCCTGCCGTGGCCGCCGATGCCGCCCGTGTTCCTGCGCCTGGCACAGCAGGCAGCGCTGGAGGCCGGCTATCCGGGCTTTGTTCCCGACGCCTGCCTGGTCAACCGCTATGCGCCCGGCGCCCGTATGGCCCTGCACCAGGACCGCGACGAATGCGATTTCACGGCGCCCATCGTTTCCGTCTCGCTCGGTTTGCCGGCCACCTTTTTGTTTGGCGGCGCCGAGCGCAGCGACAAGGCGGCGCGCATCGCGCTGCTGCATGGCGACGTGGTGGTGTGGGGCGGCGCCGACCGCCTGCGCTTCCACGGCGTGGCGCCGCTGAAGGAGGGCGAACACGTGCTGCTGGGCGCGCAACGCATCAATTTGACGTTTCGCAAGGCTGCCTGAGCTGGCGCCACGGCGTGGCCGGCTTGAGGATGTAGTGCGCATGCACATAACGCCACGGAATGGCCAGGTAGACCAGCACCACGAACGCGCATTCAAACGCGGTTGCCGCGGTGGCGGGATCGATCTGGCCATTGAGCCATTGCGGCAGCGGCACGAGCAGCAGCCAGATGGTCTTCCACAGCGCCTCCCACAGCAGCAGGGGCAGCATCTGCAGCGGATAGCGCAAGCCCAGCAAACATAGCAGCGAAAACGCGGCCAGCATGCAGTTGACGGTGCCCCGCGCCAGTTCCCACGGCGCGTGCGGCGTGACGATGCCGGGCCACAGCACGCTGCCCAACCCCAGGACAACCAGCAGATACATGGCGCGCAGCGCATACAGACGGGCGGTCGATACGGTATTCATGGTGGTTCTCCAGTTTATGGGTTGGCAACGACAGGGTTTACTCGACTTCCTTGAGAATGGTCTCCAGGCTGCCCAGGCGCGCCTGGATCTGCGCCACGGAAGCGTTCAGCGCGGCCAGCGAAACGGCCGTTTCCGCCTGCGCGGCGGCCATGGACCTAGCCAGCTCCTGGTAGGCGCCGTCCTGCGCCAGCCGGGCGCGCGCCTGCACGATGCCGGACGTATATTTGAGGGCGAAGATGATGACGGCGGCCGTGCAGGGGAAGAAGAAGGCGGCGAAAAAGATATTTTCAGACATGATGACCTCTACAGTTCAGGATTGATCCGGGTTGGGGGTGAGCGTGGACGCCGCAGCGGCGATGCTGGCCGGCGTCAGCAGCAATTCAAATGGGCTGGCTTCGAAGTAATTGAGGGCCTTGCCGTCGTGCGACAGTTCCAGCTGGCTGGTGACGAGTCCCGCGTGTTCCAGCTTTTGCAGGTGCAAATGCAGCAGGGGCCGGCTGATGCCCAGGTCGCGCGCCAGCTGGCTGATGTAGTTGCGCCCGCCGCTGGCCAGCGCCGCGATGATGCGCAGCCGGTGCGGATTGTCGAGCGCCGCCAGCATGGCCAGCAAGCGGTCGCCGGTGGGGCGGGGTGTATTTGTATCTGTCATGTGTCAACATTATCTGACATGTGTTAGTCGGTCAAGATAAATTATTTGCGGCCTTAATGCAAGATACTTGCAAATGCGGCGCTTTTTCTCCATGATATGCAACTTGTTTGCATATGGAGCCATGACATGACGCGCGATTCCCTTTCTTCGCCCCTGCCCGACGTGGCGGCCGGCCCCCATCTGGGCCACCCCTTGCCATTGGAATGGGTCGGCATGCAGGGCATTGCCTTGCCGCTGTGGCTGGAAGAGGGCGGGCAGGCGCAGCAAGTGCATGCCTGGGCCGATGTGCAAGTCGATCTGCCCGATCCGCACGTGAAGGGCATCCACATGTCGCGCCTGTATCTGCTGCTCGACGCGTTTGCCGCCGCGCAGCCGCTCGATGCGGGCGCCCTGGCCGCCGTGTTGCGGCGCATGGTGGACAGTCACGCCGACTGCGGCAGCACGCAGGCGCGCATCGCGCTGGCCTTTCCCGTGCTGCGGCGCCAGCCGGCGCTGCTGACGGCGGGGCTGGCGGGATGGAAATCGTATCCCGTGCGCCTGCAAGCCAGTGTTGCTCCGCAAGGTTTTGCCCTGTCCCTGACGGTGGAGATCGGCTACTCGTCGACCTGTCCGTGCTCGGCGGCGCTGGCGCGGCAATTGCTGGCCGACGAATTTGCGGCGCGGTTCCGGGAAGGGGCAATCGATGGCGCGGCCGCGCGCGACTGGCTGCAGGAACATGCAAGCCTGGCCACGCCGCACAGCCAGCGCAGCACGGCGACGGTGACCGTGCCATTGACGGAGCAGGCGGAGCTGGACTTGTTTCCCCTGATCGATCGGGTGGAAGCGGCGCTGGCGACGCCCTTGCAGACGGCCGTGAAGCGGGCGGACGAACAGGCGTTTGCGCGCTTGAATGGTGCTAACCTGATGTATGTGGAAGACGCGGCCCGCCGCGTGCAGGCGGCACTGGCGCTACATTATGCGCAGCCGCGTGTTACCGTACGGCATATGGAAAGCCTGCATCCGCACGATGCCGTGGCGCAGGCGGGCCAGCTTGCCTGAGCTTTTCACTCAACCACCGTGGAGGAAGACCGCATGCCGGAGAAAATCACGCAGGAGCCTGGCGAAGACAGCCTGGAAGAGGAGCTGGAGCGCGAGCGGCGCGAGCATGCGCTGATCGACGAGGAAAAGCTGGGCATGGACGAGCTGGAAGAGGAGCATTTGAAGCGGGAACGCCAGCCGGGCGCGCCGGCGGGGCGCTAGCGCGCATGCGCTGCATCAGCGCTGGCATCGCGCCGCGCTGCCCGGTACAATTTCGCTTTGTTCTTCTCCCCCAACCCCGGAGGCCCATGAAATACCGCGCATTCTTCCCGTTCATCCTCGGCCTGACAGGCGCCGTCCTGGCCGCCTCGCAAGCCCAGGCCGCCACCATCTGCACCGCCATGGCCGACGCCAAGACAGGCGCCGTCCTGCTGCAGGAGGGCAATTGCATCGACCGCGTCACCCCCGCCTCCACGTTCAAGATCGCGCTTAGCCTGATGGGCTATGACGCCGGCTTCCTCAAGGATGAGCACAAGCCCAGCCTGCCGTTTCGCCAGGGCTATGTGGACTGGGGCGGCGAAGCGTGGCGCCAGGATACGGACCCGTCGCGCTGGATGCAGTATTCGGTCGTCTGGTATTCGCAGCAGATCACGCAGGCGCTGGGCGCCGAGCGCTTCCAGAAATACGCCAAGGCTTTGCGCTATGGCAATGCGGATGTCTCGGGCGACCCGGGCAAGGACAACGGCCTGGAGCGCTCGTGGATCAGCTCTTCGCTGAAAATCTCGCCGCTGGAACAGCTGGGCTTCTTGCGCAAGCTGGTCAATTACCAGCTGCCCGTGACGAAACAGGCGATGCAGGCGACCCACAAGTTGACGCGCCTGGACGACGTGGACGGCTGGCAAGTGCATGGCAAGACGGGCGCCGCCTTCCCGCGCAAGGCCGATGGCAGCTTTGATGAAGCGCACGGTTACGGCTGGTTCGTGGGCTGGGCCAGCAAGGGCGAGCGCAGCATCGTGTTCGCGCGCCTGGTGCAGGACGAGCAAAAGGGCCAGCAGTCCGCAGGCTTGCGCACGCGCGCAGCGATGCTGAAAGAATTGCCGGCCCTGCTGGAGCAGGCGCAGAAGTGACGGCCAGCATCGTCGCCGCCACCTTCATCGCCACCGAGGGAGACTACCTGGAAGCCGTCATCGAGGCGGGCGGCCAGCGCCTGCACGTAATGGACGAGTTCGGCGGCGCGCAACTGGCCGCCGGCACGCAAGTCCAGCTCGAACTGTGGCCCATGGCCAGCGAACTTGACGACTGGGACGCCATCTTCCGCGCCAATCCCGGCCGGGAAAAGCGCATGGTGCGCCTCGATGGCTGGCGCTATCTGGCGCTCGGCGTCGTCACCCAGGTCGATCCTGTCGTCTGCGATTGCGGCTTGCTGCAGCTGGATAACCCGTTTACGACGCATGACGCGCGCTGCGTGGGCGCGTATGTGGGCGTCACGCTGGCGCGCCTCGATGCTTGCCTGGCGTAAATTCCGGCCCGCTTTGTTGCCCGCCCTATATACTTGCTGAAACGGATAATCCGGCATCAGACAAGGTTACAAGCATGGCATCAGGCATGGGGCAGTTTCAGGAAAAAGCACGGCAGGCGTTCATACGGGCGCGCGCGCAGGCAGTGCGCGTGGCGGGAGTGGCGTGGATCAAGGCAGTGGCGCTGTACCGGCGCGGTCACGCGCACCTGATGACCTTGCCGCCCGTGCGGCGCGCGCTGGTGCTGGCCTTATGGTCGTTCCTGGCCCTGCTGGCGCTGACGATCGCCTACATGCTGCTGCTGATTCCCCTGACGCCGAGCATCCACGACTTGCGCCAGGCGCGCGCGGCCGCGCCGACCACCATGGTCAGCGCCGACGGCAAGGAACTGGCCCGCTTCGACCAGGGCTTGCAGGAGCGGGTCACGTTAAAACAGATTTCGCCGAACGTGATCAGCGCGCTGATCTCGACGGAAGACCACCGTTTCTACGAACACCATGGCATCGACTTCACCCGCACGGCCGGCGCCATTTTGCATACGGCAGGGGGCAACCCCCAGGGCGGTTCCACCATCACGCAGCAGCTGGCGCGCAATATGTTCCCCGAGGAAATCGGCCGCTCGCGCAACCTGAACCGCAAGCTGAAGGAATTGATCACGGCCCTGAAAATCGAGGCCACCTACAGCAAGACGGAAATCCTGGAAGCCTACCTGAACACGGTTCCTTTCCTGTACAACACCTACGGCATCGAAATGGCGGCCCGCACGTATTTCGACAAGCCAGCGTCGCGCCTCGATATCCTGGAAAGCGCCACCCTGGTCGGCATGCTCAAGGGCACGAATTACTACAATCCCGTCGGCAATCCCGAACGCTCCCTGCAGCGGCGCAACGTGGTGCTGGGCCAGATGCGCAAGCACGACGTCATCGACGAGGCGCGCTACAAGCAGCTGATCAGGCGTCCGCTGCGCCTGCATTTCGAGCGCCAGAGCGAGCGGGCGCAGTCGGACAGCCATTTCACGGCCTATGTGCGCAAATGGCTGATCGACTGGGCCGACGAGAACGACTACAACCTGGAACTCGATGCGCTGGTGGTGCACACCACGCTCGACTACGACTTGCAGCAGGCGGCCGAGCGCGCCGTCGAGCGCCAGGCGAATGCCTTGCAGGCGATCGCCGACGTGGAATGGAGCCGCGCGGGCGTGCCGTCGTCCACCTCGACGGGTATGTACGCGGGCATGCAGGGCGGCAGCGTGCCCTTCGATTATTTCTGGAAATCGCATCCGGCCCTGCTCGACGCCTTCGTGCGCGAGTCGGGCGACTACCGCAAGCTGACGGCGGCCGGCGGCACGCCGGACGAGGCGCTGGCGCAGCTGAAGGGCGACCGTGCCTTCATGGCGGCCCTGCGCAAGTCGAAGACGCGGCTGGAAGCGGGCTTTGCGGCCATGGACCCGGCCACGGGCGCCGTACGCGCCTGGGTGGGCAGCCGCGACTTTGCGCGCGAACAATTCGACCACGTGTCGCAGGCGGCGCGCCAGCCCGGTTCCACCTTCAAGCCCATCGTGTACGGCGCGGCGCTGGAAAAGGGACTGAGCCCTGACCATGTCTACCGCGATGCCGTGATGGACATCAAGGCGGCCGACGGCACGAAATGGCGCCCGACGGACATGAGCGGCACGACGGGCCGCGACATGACCATGCGCGACGGCCTCGTGTACTCGAAAAACACCATCACGGCGCAAGTGATGCAGGACGTGGGCTTGCCGCCGATCATCAAGCTGGCGCGCGCGCTCGGCATCCGCGACAGCAAGCTGGAAAAAGTGCCGTCGCTGGCGCTGGGCACCAGTCCCGTCACCTTATTGGAAATGGTCAACGCCTACGCCAGCATCGCGGCGCAGGGCGAAGCCCGTCTGCCGTTCGTCGTCACGCACATCACGGACCGCGAAGGCAAGGTCATCGCCCGTTTCGGCGAAGACAAGCCCAAGCGCGCCATGCAGGCCGAATCGGCCGCCACCCTGACGGACATGATGCGCGGCGTGATCGACCGGGGCACGGGCACGGCCATCCGCAGCCGCTTCGGCATCCGCTCCGACGTGGCCGGCAAGAGCGGCACCACGCAAAACAATGCGGACGGCTGGTTCATCCTGATGCACCCGGAACTCGTCGGTGGCGCGTGGGTGGGTTTCAACGATGCGCGCGTCACCATGCGCAGCAACTACTGGGGCCAGGGCGGCCACAACGCCGTGCTGGTGGTGGGCGACTTCTTCAAGACGGCGCTCGACACGGGCAAGCTGTCGCGCGACGCGATCTTCCCCGGCGGTAAGCCACCGCCGCCGCTGCGCCATGTGGAACCCGTCGAGGAACCGCAGGATGAACCGGTGGAAGAGCCGGGCGATCTGCTGCAGGAAGGCGCGCCGCCGGCCCCGCTGGCCGTGCCGGTGGAAGAGGGCGGGCAGGACGCGCATGGCAAGGCCGTGCCGGAGCCGGCTCCGGCTCCCGCTCCCGTGCCGCAGCCGGCGCCGCAAGGATAAGCGTCGCCATGGCGAAATCAACCATTGCAAAAAATGATGATGACCTCACCGAAGCCCACCTTGCGCCTGATACTGGGCGACCAGCTCAATGCGCAGCACCGCTGGTTTAGCGACGTCGACGACGCCACCATCTACGTCTTGATGGAAGTGCGCCAGGAAACCGACTATGTGCTGCACCATGCGCAGAAAATCCTGGCCATCTTCGCGGCCATGCGCGACCTGGCGCGCCAGCTGCGCGAGGATGGCCACACCGTGCATTACATCGCCATCGGCGACGCGGAAAGCACGCGCTCGATACCGGAGAATATCGAAGCGCTGGTCCGCCGCCATGACGCCGGCGCGGTCGAGTACCAGGCGCCCGACGAATGGCGCCTCGACCAGCAGCTGTATGAGGCCGGGCGACGCTCGGCGGTCCGGTGGTTGATGGTCGACAGCGAGCATTTCTATACGGCCCGCAACGAGGCGGCCGATATTTTCGCCGGGCGCAAGCAATGGCTGATGGAGTTTTTCTACCGCCAGATGCGCGGCACGCATCAGGTGTTGATGGACGACGCGAAAAAACCCGTCGGCGGGCAGTGGAATTTCGACCACGATAACCGCAAGCCCTGGCGCGGCACGCCCGCCGAGCCGCAAGACCCGCGCACCGTGCATGACCATTCCCGTCTATGGGAAAGCATCGTCGCCGCCGGCGTGAAAAGCTTCGGCGCGCCCCATGCGGACCGGCTGGCGTGGGCGCTGAACCGGGATGAGGCGCTGCAGCAGCTCGATGCCTTCATCGAGCGGGCCTTGCCGCATTTTGGCGATTTCCAGGATGCCATGAGCAGCAAGGCATGGCGCTTGTTCCATTCCCTGCTGTCGTTCGCGCTGAACGTGAAAATGCTCAGCCCGCGCGAAGTCGTCGACAGGGCGCAGGCCGCCTATCACGCCGGCCATGCTCCCCTGACCGCGGTCGAGGGCTTCATCCGCCAGATACTGGGCTGGCGCGAATATGTGCGTGGCGTCTACTGGGCGCAGATGCCCGGGTATGCCGAGAAGAATTTTTTTGGCCATGCGCGTCCGCTGCCATCCTGGTTCTGGGACGGCAAGACGAAGATGCATTGTTTGTCGCAGGCGATCACGCAGTCGCTGGAGCAGGCACACGCGCACCATATCCAGCGATTAATGCTGATTGGAAACTTCGCGCTGCTGGCCGGCCTTGATCCCGCCGAAGTGCATGGCTGGTATCTGGGCGTGTATATCGATGCCTTCGAATGGGTGGAGCTGCCCAATACCGTCGGCATGAGCCAGTTCGCCGATGGCGGCCTGCTGGCCACCAAGCCGTATGTCTCCAGCGCCGCGTATATCGACCGCATGGGCGATTACTGCAAGGGATGTCATTACGATAAGAAGGCGCGCATCGGCGAGCGCGCCTGCCCGTTCAATGCCCTGTACTGGGATTTTTTCCACCGCAACGCCGATACGCTGGAGCGCAATCCCCGCATCGGCATGGCGTATCGCCAGTTGGAGAAGATGGACGAGGAAACAATCGCCGCTTTCCGCCAGCAGGCGGCCGCCATGCTGGACAGGCTCGATTCACTGTAAGCCTGCGCCATTTCCCCACAGGGTAATTCGTGAAGTTGCCGTACGGGCGCTTGCCATCGGCCGATGGCGCAGGCCAGTAGATTAGATGATGGGAACCGGCGTCAAATTGCGGAGTGACGTCGGCAGTCTGGCTACCATTTGGGCTGACGTGACCAACGCAGCACTGTGGCAAGCCTGATTTTCACCGTATATTCCCCTCCCGTTTCATGCTCCAGCCACAGGACACCGTCCTCCATGCTGACCCACGCATCGACTATGCGCGTGTCGAACGGCATCGCCGTGTCTTTTATATCAATCTTCACTCGTCCAGAATCGACATCGAGCGACCTTAATACCCGCGTCGTTCGCTGTGTGAACTCGATGACGTATGAAGTCCTTATATTTTTACTCATCAAAAATGCTCATTCAGGTGCTGTCTTTTTTAAATATTACTATATAAAAATTTTTCGCCGCACACGAAAACGGACACATGAATAATTTTCCGATTATAGAAATTGTCTGGCGGAAACATTTCTTATGCGGAATAAATAAAAATTCCAGGCTGGATAGGTATTGCATACATCTTGGAAAAAATAATTTCCAATCTTTATTATTTTCTCGAGAAAACATATTGATATTTATTTTTTATGATTGATTTTATACTATGTTTTTATTTTGATATAAATCAATGTTCTTGATGTATTGATTTGAAGATAGATTCTTACTGCTAGGATACAAGCTCATCCTTGATGTCGATGAGCGAGTAATGCTTGAGAATAATGAAAATTTCATGATGGAAAGAATTTTTGCCGATGATCCATCGGTATTTCATACTCTTTATGTCAAATATCATATCCGTATACGAATGTTGGTCAGTCATCATATAGATCATGAACAAGATATCGATGATGTGGTGCAGATTATCTTTCTCAATGCATTTCAATGGTTGAAAGGATGCCGTAACGATTCGGTATTTTGTTCACGGTTATATTCAATTGCCATGAATAGTATTAAAAAATATTATCGTCATGAGGCAGGGGTTGAATCAGGTGCGGATTATTCAATCGATGGCGTAAATAATGCCTTTGCTGCACTAGATATTTTCAATGAAAATAATCCTGAGGAAATATGCAGTGCAATGGAAACTGGGCTGGAGATTGCTCGAATCATCTCTGAGTTGCCGCCGCTGTTGAAAGAAGCATTATTGCTGCGTGAGAATGACGGTATGCGTTACGACGAAATTGCAATAAGGATGGGATGCCCTACGGGAACAGTGCGAAGCCGTATCCACAGGGTCAGGGCAGAGATACGCAAGAGGGTGGAAACGGATGTTTGAATGCGGCCTCCAGAATTGCGGTTGCCTGAGGTGTAAAGATGCAATGATTTGTCCCATACTTAACATAAATTTACATGGTAAATGAAAATTACATCAGTGGACTGGCGCAAGAAGAACTTGATCGTCGAAGACGGATCGATGCATTGACCGCACAAAAAATAGATGTCGCGATTATTTTCCAGGAAATGCTAGGTACCGCCGTGGCAGCAAAATACCTGCGAACAAATGGTGTGCCGCTATCTGTCGCATTGCGTGTGTTGATTCATGCTCGCAGAAAAGACCCATCGCCACCCAAAATGATTGGAATCGAAGATGGGCCTGCCAATTGTTTTCAGTCCAAGCAGACCGGGACAAGGGGCAAATCAGATTGAGCAGGCTTGAAAACAAGCTGCTATGCGTCGCAATGCGAGGACAATTGTCACGCTTCGGTACCGCATCGCACGGCGATGAGGCATGCTCGTCTACTGGATAGTAATTGGTCGGGGAGTGCCGTACGTACTCGACAGGAGGCTACGCTTCAGACCGTATTGCGCCGCAACCCCGCCTGCCGCACGAACACCTGCAGCGCGGGCATGGTCTGCTGGTGCAGCGCTTCCAGTTCCGTGCGCAACGTGGGCGTGATGGTCAGGCTGCCGTCCGCCTGGCGGTGCAGGGGCAGGCCCAGCGCTTGCGCCATTTCCACCGGATAATTCGTAAAATTGCCGTAGGGCCGCTTGCCGTCGACGGACGGGGTAGGCCAGTAGCCTTCGGCCAGGTAATCCCCGGGCGCGTCCATGCCCAGCATTTCCAGCGATAGCCACGACTGCTGGCGCAGCAGTTGCAGGTGCCGGGTGGTAAACGTGAACGACGCCTTGCCGTTGGCATAGCTGCCTGGTTTCAGATTCGCCATCTGCACGAAGTGGGGCAGCAGCTGCGCCGCTTCCATCAGCCGTTGCGCGGCCAGCGCCGCATCCTGACTGGCGATGGCTTGCATGGCCAGTTCCAGGGTGTCGCCCTTGCCCAGCGGGTACGCGGGATTGAGCATGGGCGCGCCGCTTTCCACGGGCGACCAGCCGATGCTGAAACGCCGTATCAGGGCCAGATGGTGCACATTGAGCACCTTGGGCAGCGGAGAGTCCAGGGTGGCCAGGATGCGCTGGCGTACGGCGCGGGGCAGCTCGTTGTCGGCCGCGCGCGCGAGCACGGGCGAGCACAGCAGGGCGCCGGCGAGGCGCAGCAGCTGGCGCCGCATGGGCTGGATCAGTCGCCGCATTATCGCGCCGTCAAGTCCTGGCGCTGGAATTCGATGCGGTTTTCCTTGTAGTCCCACTTGGTGTAGGGACCGAACACGCGCCGGTTTTCCTTGCTGTCGGCATTCGATTGCTCGCGCTTCATGCGCCGCACGAGGGCGGTATCGACCAGCGGCTCGGTCGTCGTGCCGAACACTTCATGGCGCACGCTTTGCTTGGCGTCGGCGCCGCGCGAAATGATGGTGAGCTTGCGCGTGGCGGGATCGAAGTACAGGCGCATGGCAAACGTGTTCATGTCCTGCAGATACAGGCCATCGTCGCGCCATTGGGCATAGAAATAGTCGCCGCAGACGGCCTTCGGTTCGCGTTTCCATTCGCAGGCGAGCAGGATCAGCAGGTGATGGTCGTCGAGCTGCTTGATCGACACACGGGCCTTGGAATAGCCCCAGTTGCTGGGCGGCACGGTCTTCGACGAGAGCAGATTGTATTCGCCCACGAGATTGGGCATGGGCGCTTGCGCGAAGGCGGCGGTGCAGAGGGTCAAGGCGGCTGCCGCTGCGGCGCCGCGTATCGAGGAAAGTGTCGTCATGATGGCCATAAAGAAAGTTGCCATATTATAGATGGCAACTTGCCAAGATGGCGGCACGCTTGCGCAGCGCGCCGGTTATTACTTCAGCTTGCTCAATTCCGCCACGTCGATCTTGACGACCTTGCCCTCGGTGGCGGCCACGAGTGCGTGGAAGTGGGGCGTCGCGTAGTGCGCCGTCAGGGCCGCGTTGTCCGTCCATTCTTCCAGCATGATGAAGCGCGTGGGAATCTTGTTGTCGAGGTGCAGTTCGTAGCGCAGGCAGCCGCTTTCCGCGCGGCTGGGCGGCACGACGGCTTCCAGGGCGGCGCGCACGGCGTCGATATGTTGGGCTTGGGCATCGATGGTGGCGACGACGATCAGGGTCATGGTGGTCCTTGTAAAGTGGTGGGGCGGATGCAGCTTAGCGCAGTTTGCCGTTTCTTGTCCGCCATGCCCAGTCTGGCTGCGCCGAAACAGTTTCCGCCGCAGCCAGATAATCAAGCTGACCCTACGCCGCCTGCAGCGCGCCGATCTGCTCGAAAGCCGCCGTCAAGGCCTGCGCCCTGGCGGCGTCGCTCACCTTGACGCCTTCGGCGCGCACGATCTCGATCTGCTGGATGCCGAGGAAGCCGAGGAAGGCGCGCAGATGGCTTTCCTGGTGTTCCAGGGCGGCCATCGGCGTGTCGGCGCCATAGTAGCCGCCGCGCGTCGAGGCGATGATCACGCGCTTGGCTCCCAGCAAGCCTTCCGGGCCATTGGCGCCGTACTGGAAGGTCTTGCCGGGCACGGCCAGCGCGTCGAGCCACGATTTGAGCTGGCTGGGGATGGCGAAGTTGTACATGGGCGCGCCGATGACGATGATGTCGGCGGCCAGCACTTGGTCCAGCGCGGCGGCAAGAATTTCTCCCTCGGCAGCGCCGGGGGCGGCCGTAAATTGCGGCAAGGGCTGGGCGGCCAGGTCGCGGTAGCGGACGGTGGCGCTGGGCGCGGCCGCTTGCAGGCGGGCGGCGATGGCGGCGGTCAGCTGGCGGCTGACGGAGTGCTCGCCAAGGACGCTGGAATCGATATGCAGGATGTTCATATATGCCTTCTTGGATGGTATGATCGGGTGGTATGTTTTTGTAACCGAGTTAAATATAGTGACTATCAAATGAACGCACAAGAAGGCACTTTTTCCACACTGGGGCACACGGATGTGACTATGGGCGAGGTGGCCGCGCGCGGGGCCGAACTGGAAAAGCGCATGCGCGACCACGGTGGCCATGCGGGCGTGGCGGACTCGTGCCGCCCGATCACGGACATCCTGACCCGCGTGGGCGACAAATGGAGCGTCATGGTGGTGATGTTGCTGGGCAATGGCACCAAGCGCTTCAACGAGATGCGCCGCCTGATCGGCGGCATTTCGCAGCGCATGCTGACTTTGACCCTGCGCGGCCTCGAGCGCGACGGTCTCGTCACGCGCACCGTGTTTCCCACCGTGCCGCCGCGCGTCGACTATGCGCTGACGGACCTGGGGCGTTCGCTATTGATTCCCATCAGCGCGCTGGGCGCCTGGGCCTACGGCCACCGCGACGCCATCGATGCGGCGCGGCTGGCGTTCGATGCCAGGGCCGATGCGGGCGCGGTCCCAGACAGTTAGGCCAGCTCAGTTAAGTTAGATGAATGATGGCCAGCATGTCGCAGCCATCGGCATCCATGCCTTTTTCCACGAAACCCATGCTGGCATAGAACTGTTTCGCGTTGGTATTGCCGGGCTTGTAGCAGATTTCGATGCTGCGCGCATCCGGGCGGGCGCGGATTTCCGCCAGCGCCAGGGCGAGGGCGGCGCGGCCATGGCCTTGCCCCTGGCGCCGGTGGTCGATCATGAAGCGCCAGATCTGGTAGTGGCCGGGCGGGTCGTCGGCGTCGGGCGAGACGAACATCAGGAAGCCGATCACCTCCTCATCGCCATACACGGCGCGCGTATGCAGGGTGGCGGGGTGAAAGCTGGCCTGGGCGATGGAATAGTCGTTGCTGGCCAGATAGTCGCGTTGCTGCGGCAACAGGGGCAAGTCGCTGATGAGGTCGAAATTGTCGGCGGTGACGGCGCGCAGGCTGATAGGCATAGTGGACGGCAATGAAGGGCAAGGCCTGGCAGTATGCGGAAAAATTACCCAATTGGCAACGCTGTCGCGTCGCCCGCCCCGAACAGCTGCGCCATGGTCTGGCGCAGCCAGCGGTTCGACGCATCCTGGTGGTAGCGCTCGTGCCAGTGCTGCTTGACTGAAAAGCTGGGCAGCGCCACGGGCAAGGGCAGGATGCGGAACGCTTCGTGGTCCCGCATCTGCAGCGCGTAGCGGTACGGTACCGTGACGATGTACTCGGTTTCGGCGACGATGCGCGACACACCGAGGAAGCTGGGCAGTTTCAGCACGATGCGCCGCTGCACGCCGGCCGCCGCCAGTACTTTTTCCACGATGGAATGTCCCGTGCCCGAGCTTTTCACTTCGATATGCCCCTCCGCCAGGAACTCTTCCACCGTGATGCTGTCGCGGATGCGCGGGTGGCTGCTGGCCACCAGGCAGACAAAATGCTGGTCGAACAGTTTCTGCTGATAAAACCCCGATTCCAGGTGCGGCATGAAGCCCACGGCCAGGTCCACTTCGCCCCCTTCCAGGCGCGCCGGCGTATCGGTGGCGATCTTCGACACGTCCAGGGTGATGCCGGGGCCCGTCTGCTGCAGATGGTTGAGCAGGGTGGGCAGCAGCACGATTTCGCTGATGTCCGTCATGCAGATGGCAAATTCGCGCGTGCTGGCGGCCGGGTCGAACACGGGCTGGTCGGCCAGCGCGTGTTGCCAGGCGGCGATGGCGGCGCGCACGTCCTGCACGGCGTTTTGCGCGCGCGGCGTCGGCTCCATGCCTTTCGAGGTGCGCGCGAACAGGCGGTCGCCGAAATGCGTGCGCAGCTTGCCCAGGCCGATGCTCACCGTCGACTGGGGCAAGCCCAGGTTTTCCGCCGCGCGCGTCACGTTGCGGCTTTTATAGATCTCGTCAAAGATGAACAGCAATTCGATATCGAAGCGCGACATAAGGGGATTCCACCATTATTTAAAAACGTGATTGTGGCTATTGTATTCCATCGCTTTACCAAATATTGACCTGTTGGCACACTGCTTGCCATACCAAGAGCACGGCAAACGTGCTTCGCGCAAGCACACAGATCAATTGGAGGAGAGAAATGGAAACTATGCAAAAGCCGTCAGTCTTGATCGTCGGCGGCGGCATTGGCGGCATGGCCGCCGCCCTGTCCCTGTCGCGCCTGGGGCTGGCCGTCACCGTGCTGGAACAGGCATCGACCCTGGGCGAGATCGGCGCCGGCATCCAGCTGGCGCCCAACGCCTTCGCCGCGCTCGATGCGCTGGGCGTGGGCGAACGCACCAGGGCCCGCGCCGTGTTCACGGAACGCCTGGTGATGATGGACGCCGTCGACGCCACCGAAGTGGGCACCTTCGTCGTCGATGCGGCCTTCCGCGAGCGCTTCAGCAATCCCTACGCCGTCATCCACCGGGCCGACATCCATGGCGCCATCCTCGACGCGGTGCGCACCTCGCCATTGATCACGTTTGTGACGTCGTCGCAGGTGACGGACGTGGCGGAAGACGCCGACGGCGTCACCGTCACGGACGCGGCGGGGCGCAGCTTCCGCGCCGATGTGCTGATCGGCTGCGACGGCGTGAAATCCGTCATCCGCGAGCGCATCGTGGGCGACGCGGTGCGCGTTTCCGGCCACGTGGTGTACCGCGCCGTGGTGCCGGCCGCCGACATGCCGGCCGATCTGCGCTGGAACGCGCCCGTCGTCTGGGCCGGCCCGAACTGCCACCTCGTGCACTACCCGCTGCGCAATGGCGAGCAATACAACCTGGTGGTGACCTTCCACAGCCGCGAGCGGGAAGCGTGGAGCGTCACGGACGGCAGCAAGGAAGAAGTGCTGTCGTATTTCGAGGGCGTCCACGCGCAGCCGCGCCAGCTGCTGCACAAGCCGACCAGTTGGAAGCGCTGGAGCACGGCCGACCGCGACCCCGTCGCCAACTGGAGCACGCAGCGCATGACCCTGCTGGGCGACTCGGCCCACCCGATGCTGCAATACCTGGCGCAGGGCGCCTGCATGGCGCTGGAAGATGCCGTGACCCTGGGCGAAGCCGTGCGCGCCTGCGACTTCGACATGGCCGCCGCCTTCCAGCTGTACCAGACCTCGCGCATCGCCCGCACGGCGCGCGTGGTGCTGTCGGCGCGCGAAATGGGGCGCTTGTACCATGCCAAGGGCGTCGAACGCCTGGTGCGCAACGACCTGTGGCGCGGCCGCACGCCGGCGCAATTCTATGAGGCGCTGGCCTGGCTGTATGGCTGGACGGCGCAAACCTGCCTGGCCGCCACCGAAAAGGAGGCAGCATGACTTCCCATCAAACGCCCGAACGCGAGGCTTTATATGCAGCCCTGAGCGGCATGCACCTCTCGCCGCTGTGGCAATCCCTGCACACGCTGGTGCCGCCGCACCCGACGGCGCCGTATGCGGCGGCCCTGTGGCGCTATGCCGACATCGCGCCGCAGCTGGCGCGCGCCGGCGAAGTGATCACGGCCCACGAAGCCGTGCGCAGGGTTCTCGTGCTGGAAAACCCGGCCTTGCCGGGCCGCTCGTCGATCACGCAATCGCTGTACGCGGGCCTGCAACTGATCCTGCCCGGCGAAGTGGCGCCATCGCACCGCCACAGCCAGTCCGCGCTGCGCTTCGTCGTGAGCGGGCAGGGCGCCTATACGACCGTGGCGGGCGAGCGCACCACCATGCACCCGGGCGACTTCATCATCACGCCGTCGTGGACCTGGCATGACCATGGCAACCTGGGCGCGGACGGCGTCTGCGAGCCTGTCGTCTGGCTCGATGGCCTCGACATTCCCATGCTGCGCTATTTCGATTCCGGCTTCGCGGAAAACGATACGGAAGACAGCCAGGTCGTCACGCGCCCGGAAGGCCAGAGCATGGCCCGCTACGGCTACAACATGGCGCCCGTCAAGTCCCTGCACGCGGGCGCCACCTCGCCCATCTTCAACTACCCGTATGCCCGCTCGCGCGAAGCGCTGGACCTGCTGTCGCGCACGGACGCCCTCGACGACTGGCACGGCTACAAGCTGCGCTACACGAATCCGCTGACGGGCGGCTCGCCCATGCCCACCATGGCTACCTTCATGCAGCTGCTGCCCAAGGGGTTTGCCGGCAAGCGCGCGCGCAGCACGGACGGCACCGTCTACAGCGTGGTCGAAGGCCACGGCACGGTGACGATAGGCGAGCAAGTGTTTGATTTCGCCCCGCGCGACACCTTCGTCGTGCCGTCATGGGCCCTGGTCTCCTTCGACTGCCCGCAGGACGACGTCGTGCTGTTCAGTTTTTCCGACCGCCCCGTGCAGCAAGCGATGGGCGTGCTGCGCGAGCAGTTTTTAGATTAACTGCCGGGGTCAGACCCGACGGCTCTGACCCCAGATTTCAATTTCCCTCAATGGACCACTGAAAATCATGACCAACTTCATCTTCGCCCCCCAAGCCATCGCCGGCCTGCCCATCGTCGGCACCGACAGCCAGTTTCCCGTGCGCCGCATCTACTGCGTGGGCCGCAACTACGCCGCCCATGCGCGCGAAATGGGTTTCGATCCCGACCGCGAACCGCCTTTCTTCTTTTGCAAGCCGAATGACGACAAGTCCGTCGTGCCCGTGTCGCCCGGCGTGACGGCCACGGTGCCGTATCCGGCGCAGACGTCGAACTACCACCATGAAATCGAACTGGTGGTCGCCATCGGCAAGGGCGGCAAGGACATCGCCCTGGAAGACGCGGCCTCGCACATCTTCGGCTACGGCGTGGGCCTGGACATGACGCGGCGCGACCTGCAGATGCGCATGCGCGAACAGGGCCGCCCTTGGGAAATCGGCAAGGCCTTCGACTATTCGGCGCCCATCGGCGCGCTCACGCCGATTGCCGACAGCGGCGAGATCACCACGGGCGCCATCGTGCTGGAGGTGGACGGCAAGGTCGTGCAGACGAGCGACCTGACGCACCTGATCTGGTCCGTCAATGAAGTCATCGCCAACCTGTCGACGCTGTTCGAGCTGCAGCCGGGCGACATCATCATGACGGGCACACCCGAAGGCGTGGGCGCCGTCACCAGCGGACAAACCATGGAGGCGCGCATCGCCGGGCTGACGCCGATCACCGTCGCCGTGCAGTAAAAACCTCGGGCCAGCGCGGCACAGATCGCGCAGCCCGACAGCACCATCACGCATAAGAATGGAGACAAGACCATGACTACCCACGCCGGCACCGACGTCCAGCACTTCCTCGACAGCCACCCGTTTTCCCGCTACCAGAAGCTGATCCTCTGGCTATGCTTCCTCATCGTCGCCATCGACGGCTTCGATACGGCCTCGATCGGCTTCATCGCGCCCGCCATCCGCGCCGAGTGGGCTTTGTCCCCCGCCGCGCTGGCGCCCCTGTTCGGCGCCGGGCTGTTTGGCCTGATGGCCGGCTCTTTCCTGTTCGGCCCCCTGGCGGACCGCTACGGCCGCCGCCCCGTGCTGATCGTCTCCGTGGCGTTTTTCGGCGCGGCCAGCCTGCTGTCGGCCTGGTCGACGGATCTGACGATGCTGTTGGTGCTGCGCTTCTTGACGGGCCTGGGCCTGGGCGGCGCCATGCCGACATCGGTGACCATGACGTCCGAATACTGCCCGCAGCAGCGCCGTTCCGGCCTCGTGACCATGATGTTCTGCGGCTTTACCATCGGTTCCGCGCTGGGCGGCCTGGCTTCGGCGCAGCTGCTGCACCTGATCGGCTGGCGCGGCGTGCTGATGCTGGGCGGCGCCTTGCCGCTGCTGCTGGTGCCCGTGCTGCTGCTGGCGCTGCCGGAATCGCTGCGCTGGCTGGTGCTCAAGGGCCGCGACGGCAGCCAGACCATCATGCGCCGCATCGCGCCCACCGTGGCCGCCTTGCCGCGCCTGGTCGTCAGCGACAAGAAGCTGGCCGGCTCGCCCATGGCGGAACTGTTCCGTCCCGGCGTCATCGGCGGCACCTTGCTGCTGTGGTCCACGTTTTTCATGAGTTTATTGATCATCTATCTGCTGTCGAGCTGGATGCCGACTTTGCTGAACGGCAATGGCCTGTCCCTGTCGAACGCCTCGCTGGTGACGATGATGTTCCAGGTGGGCGGCACGGTCGGCGCCATCCTGCTCGGTCGCTGGATGGACCGCTACAGCCCCCATAAAGTGCTGAGCATCGCCTACCTGGCCGCCGCCGGCTGCATCGTCGTCGTGGCCCTGTCGGGCAGCAGCCTGGCCTTGCTGGTGCTGGCCGTCTTCGGCGTGGGCTTTGGCGTGAGCGGTTCGCAAGTGGGCGCCAATGCGCTGGCCGCCGCCTTTTATCCCACGTCGAGCCGCGCCACGGGTGTCAGCTGGGCGGCCGCCGTGGGCCGCAGCGGCTCCGTGCTCGGTTCCATGGCCGGCGGCCTGATGCTGACCCTGAAGCTCGATAACGAAACCATTTTCTTTTTGCTGGCCATTCCCGCCGTGCTGGCGTCCCTGGCCTTGCTGGCCATGGGCCGGCTGATGCGCGCCCGGACTGCCGCCGGCGCCGTTCCCGTCACCCTGAAAGAGAGCACCGTATGAAATTGCATGGCTATTACCGCAGTTCCGCGTCCTACCGCGTGCGCATTGCGCTGAACCTGAAACAGCTGCACGCCGACACGGCCTATGTGCACCTGAGCCGCAATGGCGGCGAGCAGTTCACGCCCGTGTTTTCCAGTCTGAACCCGCAGCACCTGCTGCCCGTGCTGGAGGATGATGGCGCCGTGCTGACGCAATCCTTGGCCATCATCGAGTACCTGGACGAGACGCAGGCGGGGCAAAAACTGCTGCCCGCCGACGCCCTGGGCCGCGCCAGGGTGCGCCAGTTGGCCATGGTGTGCGCCTGCGACATCCATCCGCTCAACAACCTGCGCGTCCTCAATTACCTGACGGGGCCCCTGGCCCTGTCGCAGGAGCAGAAGAATGCGTGGTACCGGCACTGGACCCATCTGGGCCTGGCCGCGCTGGAAGCGGAGCTGGCGGGCAGTGCGCACACGGGCCGCTTCTGCCATGGCGACACGCCGACCCTGGCCGACTGCTGCCTGGTGCCGCAGGTGTACAACGCCTTGCGCTTCCAGTGCGACCTGGCCTTGTATCCGACGATACGCCGCATCGTCGCGCAGTGCGAGGCGCTGCCGGCGTTCCGGCAGGCGCACCCGGATGCACAGCCAGACGCCGAATAAAACAATACAAAACCAAAAAACGGAGACAAGCATGAAAAAACTCAAGGCCATCACCGTGGTGCTGCTGGGCGCGTGCGCCTGCGGCGTGTACACAGGCGCCTACGCGCAAGGCAGCGTCACCCTGTACGGCGTGCTGGACAGCTCCGTGGCCTACACGAGCAATGTCAATGCGGCTGGCGACAGCATGGTCAAGGTGCCGACACTCACGGGTTCGTTGCCGTCGCGCTTCGGCTTGAAGGGCGTGGAAGACCTGGGCGGCGGCCTGCAGGCGATCTTTGCGCTGGAATCGGGCTTCGGCGTCGACACGGGCATCGCGGGGCAGGGCGGGCGATTATTTGGCCGCCAGTCGTGGGTGGGCCTGAAAGGCCGCTATGGCAGCGTGATGCTGGGGCGGCAGATGAATATGTCGTTCTGGGCCACGCAAAAGTCCGACATCATGGGCCCGGCCCTGTTTTCCATCAGCAGCCTCGATCTGTACCTGCCGAATGCGCGCAGCGACAACGCCATCGGCTACCTGGGCACGTTTTCCGATGTGACCGTGGGCGCCACCTACAGCCTGGGGCGCGATGGTTCGGCGGCAGGCGGGCCTGCCGCCACTGGCTGCGCGGGCGAAGTGGCGGGCAATGCCAAGGCTTGCCGCCAGATCACCGCCTTGCTCGGCTACGACACGGGCCGCTATGGCGTCACGGCCTCGTACGACATCATGTACGGCAACGCGGGCGCGGCCAACGGCCTCACGTCGAGCCGCAATTTCGACCGCCGCGTGATCGCCAGCGCCTACACCATGCTCGGCCAGCTGAAAATCGGCGGCGGCGTGATCGACCGCACGATCCGTGCCGCCACGGGACCGGTCGACTCGCAGCTGCTGTATGTGGGCGCCGCATATCCGCTGGCCCCCGCGCTGGTGCTCGATGGGCAGCTCGCCAGACTGGCCGTCAAGGACAGTCCGAACGATGCGACCCTGGCCACCGTGCGCCTGACGTATCATTTATCCAAGCGCACGGCGATCTACGGCGCCATCGGCCGTATGGACAACAGCGGCGCGGCGGCCGTGGCGCTGGACGCGGGCGGCACCGTGGGCGCGGGGCGCACGCAACATGGCGTGATGGCGGGGGTGCGCCACTTCTTCTGAGCGCTGTCGCGACTTTAGCGCGCCGCCAGGGACGCAGGCGCAGGCGCCTGCCAGCCGCCGCCCAGCGCCTTGTAAGTGGCGACTGCCGCGCGTGCGGCGGCCGATTGCGCCTGCGCGCGCGCATCCTCGGCCCGCAACAGCTGGGCGTCGGCCTGCAGCACATCGTGGCGGCTGATCGCTCCTTTTTGAAAGGCCGCCAGCGCCGAGGCACGCGCGCGCTCCAGCGCGTCGACGCTTTGCGCCAGCAGGCCTGCCTGCTGTTCGTAGCCGAGCAGCGCCGAACAGGCATTCTCCACGTCTTCCGTGGCATGCAGCGCGGCGAGCCGGTAGGCCGCCAGCAACTCGGCTTCCTGGCCCTTGGCGGCGTCGATCTGCGCAGCAATGCGGCCGAAATCGAACAGGCGCCAGCGCATGCCGAGTACGCCCGCGGCCTGGCCGGAGCCGCTGGCAAACAGGGCGCCGCCGGCGGTGGTGCTGCCGAGCAGGGCGCCCAGACTCAGCTTGGGATAATATTCGGCCACTTGCGCGCCGGTGCGCGCGCTCGCCGCGGCCAGGCGCCGCTCGGCGGCGATCAGGTCGGGCCGGCGCCGCAGCAGGTCGCCTGGCGTACCGCCGGCCGTGATGCGTGGTGCGACCGCGATGATGCCGCTGGCGGGCAGTTCCTGGTCATGGGTGCCGGGCGCCGCGCCCAGCATCACGTCGAGCGCATGCAGTGCCACGTCGCGCGCCGTTTCCAGGCCCGGCACGGCCGCGCGCGCCTGCGCCAGTGCCGCCTCTGCCTGCCGCAGCACCGGCTCGTTCACCAGCCCCTTGCCATACAACAGCGCGGCGATGTCCAGCGCCGCCGCCTGGGTGTCGACCTGCTTGCGGGCCAGATCGCGCCGCGTTTGCAGGCCCTGGATGGTCAGGTACAAGTCGGCCGTCTGCGCCGCCACGGCCAGCCGCGCTGCCGCCCATCCCGCTGCCGTCGCCTCGTAGTCGGCGCGCGCCGCTTCGCGTTCGCGGCGCAGGCCGCCGAACAGGTCGAGTTCCCACGACGCTTCCAGGTTGACTTCGTGCGCGCTGCCGGCGCGCGCGAACCCGGGCGCGGTATCGAGCACCTTGCCCAGCGGCGTCTGCACCGATTGATAGGCGCGCGCGGTCTGGCCATCGAGATTGGCGGAGGGCAGCAAGGCGGCGTCGGCCGCGCCCAGCGCCGCGCGCGCCTGCTGGACCCTGGCCGCCGCCTGCGCCAGGTCGAGGTTTTGCGCCAGTGCCAGCGTCACCAGGCGGGTCAGGTGCGGATCGCCAAACGCCATCCACCACTGCTGCAGTTCGGCCGCATCGGCATCCTGACGCAAGCCGACTGCCGACTGGTGCAGATACTGCGCCGCTTGCGGCAGTGCGGGCCGGTGGTAATCGGTGCCGGCGGTGCAGCCGGCGGCAAGACCGGCGGCAAGCAACATGAGAGGGAGGCGCGGAAGGGGCGGGATGGGCATGGGATCGTCCTGTTCGTCAAAAAGGGAATAATGAGTGACTATAATACATTTTGGTCACGGATTGTGCATTTTGGCGTGGCGCGTTAAGCTGTCGCCATGAACCACACCACACTTCAGCCAACAATGCCGTCGCCCGCGCGCGGCCCGGCCGGCCACGACGTGCGCGACCAGATCGTCGTCGCCGCCACCGAATATTTCAGCCTGTATGGCTATGAAAAGACCACCGTCTCCGACCTGGCCAAGGCCATCGGCTTTTCCAAGGCCTATATCTACAAGTTCTTCGAGTCCAAGCAAGCCATTGGCGAACATATCTGCGGCAACTGCCTGCGCCAGATCGAAGCCGAGGTCAGGGCAGCGGTGGATGCCGCCGGCCAGCCGCCAGAGAAGCTGCGGCGCATGTTCAAGGTCAGCGTCGAGGCCAGCCTGCGGCTGTTCTTCCAGGACCGCAAGCTGTACGACATCGCCGCCTCGGCCGCGACCGGGCGCTGGCCGACGGTGCAGGCCTATGAGCTGGCCATGGGCGCCTTGCTGCAGGATATCTTGCAGCAAGGCCGCAAGACGGGCGACTTCGAGCGCAAGACGCCGCTCGATGAAACGGCAAGCGCGATCTATCTGGTGATGCGTCCCTACGTCAATCCCTTGCTGCTGCAGCACAGCCTGGAGACGAGCGAGACGGCGCCGGCACAATTGTCCAGCCTGGTGTTGCGCAGCTTGTCGCCCTAGTCGCAATGCCGGTTTGTGACTGTTGACTTATTTGGTCACTAGTACCAGAATGAGAACCCTGTTCAATTCGTTCATGGGATTCTTATGCGCTGGCGCCGTCTTGCCTCATCTGCTGTCATCTCCGTCTTGCCCCTGGCCTTCTCTCTGGGCCTGACCGCCTGCGGCGACAAGGCGCAAGCCGATCCGCGTACCGCCATGCCGCTGGTGCGCGCCGTAACGGTGCAGGGTGCCGAGTCGGGTGCGCGTAGCTTTACCGGCGTGGTCGCGCCACGCGTGCAAAGCGAACTGGGTTTCCGGGTCGCCGGCAAGGTGCAGGAACGCCTGGTCGATGCCGGCCAGGCCGTGCGGCGTGGCCAGGCCTTGATGCGCCTGGATGCGCAGGACTTGCAATTGCTGGCCCAGGCACGCCAGGACGCGGTCACGGCCGAGCGCGCCCGCGCGCGCCAGACGGCCGACGAGGAAGCGCGTTACCGCGACTTGCGCGGCACCGGCGCCATCTCGGCCTCGGCCTACGACCAGGTCAGGGCGCTGGCCGACGCCGCGGCTGCCCAGCTCAAGGCCGCCGAGGCCCAGGCCGACGTGGCGCGCAATGCGCTGCGCTATGCGGTGCTGTTGGCCGATGCCGATGGCATCGTGACGGAGACGCTGGCCGAACCGGGCCAGGTGCTCGCTGCCGGGCAGCCGGCCGTGCGCCTGGCCCATGACGGGCGGCGCGAAGCGGCGATCCAGCTGCCGGAAACCTTGCGCCCGGCGCTTGGTTCGACCGCCCAGGCCACGCTGTTTGGCCGGCAGGGTGCCAGCGTGCCGGCCACCTTGCGGCAGCTGTCGCAGAACGCGGACCGGCAAACGCGCACCTTCGAGGCGCGCTATGTGCTCGATGCAGCGCTCTCAAGCGCGCCGCTGGGCGCCACCGTCACGGTGCGCATCGCCGGTAGCGACGATGCCGGCGATGCCGTACGGGTGCCGCTCGCGGCCCTGCACGACGGAGGTAAGGGGCCGGGCGTGTGGCTGATCCAGGGCGAGCCGGCGCGGCTGGCCTGGCGGCCCGTCAAGGTGCGGCGCCTGCACGATGACGGTGCCGACGTCAGCGGCCAGCTGAAAAGCGGGGAACGCATCGTCGCGCTGGGTGCCCACCTGCTGCGCGACGGCGAGCAGGTGGCGCTTGAGCAAGCGGGCGCGGGAGCGCGGCCATGAGCGCGGGCTTCAACCTGTCGGCGCTGGCCGTGCGCGAGCGTTCCATCACCCTGTTCCTGATCTGCCTGATATCGCTGGCCGGCCTCTTGTCCTTCTTCAAGCTGGGACGGGCGGAAGACCCGGCCTTCACGGTCAAGGTGATGACCATCGTCACCGCTTGGCCAGGCGCCAGCGCGCGCGAAATGCAGGACCAGGTGGCGGAAAAGATCGAAAAGCGCCTGCAGGAGCTGCGCTGGTACGAGCGCGCCGAAACCTATACCACGCCCGGCCTGGCGTTTACCACCCTGACCCTGCTCGACAGCACGCCGCCCGACCAGGTGCAGGCCGAGTTTTACCAGGCGCGCAAGAAGGCTGGCGACGAGGCGGCCAACCTGCCGTCCGGCGTCATCGGCCCCATGATCAACGACGAATACGCGGACGTCACCTTTGCCCTGTTTGCGCTCAAGGCGCGGGGCGAGCCGCAGCGCCTGCTGGTGCGCGAGGCGGAAACCTTGCGCCAGCGTCTGCTGCACGTGCCGGGCGTGAAGAAGGTCAATATCATCGGCGAGCAGGCCGAACGCATCTATGTCGAGTTTTCGCAGGAGCGCCTGGCCACCCTGGGCGTCAGGGCGCAGGACGTGTTTGCGGCGTTGCACGGCCAGAATGCGCTCACGCCAGCCGGTTCGGTCCAGACGCGGGGGCCGCAAGTGTTCATCCGCCTCGACGGCGCGCTCGACGCGCTGCAAAAGATCCGCGACACGCCGGTGGTGGCGCAGGGGCGCACCTTGGCCCTGTCCGATATCGCCACCGTGCGCCGCGGCCACGAGGACCCGGCCAGCTTCCTGGTGCGCAATGGCGGCGAACCGGCGCTGCTGCTGGGCGTGGTCATGCGCGATGGCTGGAATGGCCTGGACCTGGGCAAGGCGCTGGAGCGGGAAGTGACAGCCATTGGCACTGAAATGCCGCTCGGTATGAGCCTGACCAGGGTCACCGACCAGGCCGTCAATATCGGCGCGGCTGTCGATGAATTCATGCTCAAGTTCCTCGCCGCGCTGCTGGTGGTGATGCTGGTGTGTTTTGTCAGCATGGGCTGGCGCGTCGGCATCGTCGTGGCCGCCGCCGTGCCGCTGACCCTGGCCGTCGTGTTCATCGTGATGGCCGCGACGGGCAAGAATTTCGACCGCATCACCCTCGGTTCCCTGATCCTGGGGCTTGGCCTGTTGGTGGACGACGCCATCATCGCCATCGAAATGATGGTCGTGAAAATGGAGGAGGGCTACAGCCGCATCGCCGCCTCCGCCTATGCCTGGAGCCATACGGCCGCGCCCATGCTGGCCGGCACCCTGGTCACGGCCGTCGGCTTCATGCCGAACGGTTTTGCCCGCTCCAGCGCTGGCGAGTACACCAGCAATATGTTCTGGATCGTCGGCATCGCCCTGATCGCCTCGTGGGTGGTGGCGGTGGTGTTTACGCCTTACCTGGGCGTCAAGCTCCTGCCCGAGCTGAAAAAGGTCGCCGGCGGCCATGACGCGCTGTACGACACGCCGCGTTACCACCGCTTTCGCCGCCTGCTGGGACGCGTGATCGCCAGCAAATGGCTGGTGTTCGCCACCGTCATCGGCCTGTTCGTGCTGGCCGTGCTGGGCATGGCCATCGTCAAGAAGCAGTTTTTTCCCATCTCCGACCGTCCTGAAGTGCTGATCGAAGTGCAACTGCCTTACGGCAGCGCGATCGGGCAGACCAGCGGCGCGGCGGCGAAAGTGGAAGCCTGGCTGGCGCGCCAGCCCGAGGCGAAGATCGTCACGGCTTATGTCGGCCAGGGCGCGCCGCGCTTTTACCTGGCGATGGGGCCGGAATTGCCCGATCCTTCGTTTGCCAAGATCGTCGTGCGCACCGACAGCCAGCAGGCGCGCGACAGCCTCAAGCAGCGCTTGCGCGTGGCCGTTGCCGCCGGCCTGGCGCCGGAGGCGCGCGTGCGCGTCACGCAACTGGTGTTCGGCCCGTATTCGCCGTTTCCCGTCGCCTACCGCGTCAGCGGCCCGGACCCCGAGGCGCTGCGCACCATCGCCGGCCAGGTGCAGCGCGTGATGCAGGCCAGTCCCATGATGCGCACCGTCAATACCGACTGGGGCACGCGCACGCCCGCCCTGCATTTCAGCCTGCAGCAGGACCGCTTGCAAGCCATGGGACTGAGCTCGGGCGCCGTGGCGCAGCAGTTGCAGTTCCTGCTCAGCGGCGTGCCCGTCACCGCCGTGCGCGAAGATATCCGCACGGTGCAGGTGGTGGCGCGCGCAGCCGGCGACATGCGCCTGGACCCGGCCCGTATCGCGGATATCACCCTGGCTGGCGCCAACGGCGAGCGCATCGCGCTGTCGCAGGTGGGCACGGTCGAGGTACGCTGGGAGGAACCCGTGATGCGCCGGCGCGACCGCCAGCCGACGATCACCGTGCGCGGCGACATCGCCGACGGCATGCAACCGCCCGACGTGTCGGGCGCCATCACGGCGCAGCTGCAAGCCGTCATCGACAAGCTGCCGGCCGGCTACCGCATCGAGCAGGCCGGCTCCATCGAGGAATCGGCGAAGGCGACGCAGGCGATGCTGCCCCTGTTCCCCATCATGCTGGCGCTGACCTTGCTGATGATTATTCTGCAGGTGCGCTCGATGTCGGCCATGGTCATGGTCTTCCTGACCAGTCCCCTGGGCTTGATCGGCGTCGTGCCCACCCTGATCCTGTTCCAGCAGCCGTTCGGCATCAATGCGCTGGTCGGCCTGATCGCCCTGTCGGGCATTTTGATGCGCAACACGCTGATCCTGATCGGCCAGATCCATCATAACGAGGCGGCCGGGCTGGCGCCGTTCGATGCCGTCGTCGAAGCGACCGTGCAGCGCGCCAGGCCGGTGATCCTTACCGCCCTGGCGGCCATCCTGGCCTTTATCCCGCTGACCCATTCGGTCTTCTGGGGCACCTTGGCCTACACCCTGATCGGCGGCACGTTTGCCGGCACGGTGCTGACCTTGGTGTTCCTGCCGGCCATGTACGCGATCTGGTTCAGAATACGGCCGCAGGCAAGGGTGGTGAAGATTGAAAACAGCGGGCCGGAGACGCGGGCCTGAGAAAATGCCGATGGCGGCGTTGCAGCTCCTTGCCGTACTGGCGTACTGTCTGCGTCGCTGCGCCTTGCCCTCGACATTTTTCAGGCTCGCTTGGCCCGGGGAGCCTGGGTTTCGGACTTGTTAAACTCCGGCCGCATCCTGCCGGTAGCGCGCCGGCGGCAGTTCGAACTGGTTCTTGAAGAAGCGGGTGAACGCGCTTTGCGACGAAAAGCCCAGGCGCTCGCTGATTTCCACCACGCTCAGGCTCGTTTCGCGCAGCAGGCGGCGCGATTCGCGGCTTTTCGCGCGCAATTCCAGCGCACGGAACGAGGTCTGTTCCTGCTGCAGCTGGCGCTGCAGGGTCCAGCGGTTCATTGCCAGGCCGTCGCACAGGGCCGGCAGCAGGGCGGTGCCCTCGGCGTCCCCGGCGCCTTGCCGGCCCAGCAAATCGATGATCGCCTGCTCCACGCGGGCGGAAAACAGCTGCGCCCCCTGCAGCTGCTGCAATTGCCCCTGCGCGTGCCGCAGCGCGTGCGGCGCCAGCATGGCGTTGAACTGGGCGAAGGGACGGTCCAGCGCAGGCGCGTCGAACGTCAGGGTGTTGCGCGCCTGGCCGAAGGTGACGGCGGCGCCGAAGCACTCGGCAATGGCCGGCGCGAACCACGGCGCCTTGCCCTGGAAGCCGGCATGGAAGGCGGTGGGCGCGCCATCGTCGTAGGCGCGCGCCACCAGCGACAGCATGCGGAAATTGGCCAGCGCCTGCATGGCGCCCCCCAGCTGGCAGAACTCGGACAGGTATTCGATCTCGATGCGCGTGCCATTTTCGCTCATCAGCATGAAGTCGAATTCGCCGATCAGGCCCCGCAAGTGCAGCAGCTCGTGCAGCGCGCTGCGCAGGGTGGGGCGATTGAAGCAGACGTGGGCGATGCCCGAGTAATGCGCGAACCAGTGCGTCACGTCGAGATCGAGCAGGCCGCGGTGCTGCGGCAGCTGCTGGGCGTAGGCCGTCATGCGGCGGTGCCGCTCGGCGTTGATGCGGCCGCCCGGCTCGTCCAGCTGCGCCGGCGTGATGCCCGTCTGGCGGAAAAAGTCGGCGGGATCGTGGCCGTCGGCCTGCATGGCGCGCGCGCATTGCTGCGCGATGCGGTTCGAAACCGTGCGCGTATCGGGTTTGTGCAAGGCTGTCTCCTGCTTATTCTGCGTATTCCGCTTGTTGTAGTAATTTTTCACAAATATTAGCACTTTGTAGGAGATTGTTGGTTGTTGTGCCATCTAACCAAAAATTGTTCTCGCGGGTATAAAACGCGTGCTGCGCAGTCAAGAAACTCACGCATTCTCACGCTATATTGTTTTCGGCCGGCCTTGCTGCCGCGCCTTGATACCTACAAAAACAGTCTTGGAGATAATGATGAATTGCACTTTGAAACCGATGGCCCGCGTGGTCGCCGGCTGCGTCGCCACGCTTGCCCTGGCCGCCTGCGGCAACGACACCGGCAGCGAGGGATACACGCAGCCCGTGTTCGGCGCCACCACCTACACCCAGTTGAAAGTTGACGGCTATACCTTCAAGGACATGAACCGCAACGGCAAGATCGACCCGTACGAAGACTGGCGCCTGCCGGCCGAGACGCGTGCCGACGACCTGTTGTCGCGCATGAGCCTCGACGAAAAGGCGGGCCTGATGATGCACGGCACGGCGCCCACCGTATCCGACCCTTCCGGCATCGGCCTGGGCGGCGCGTATGACTTGACGGCCTTGCAAGACCTGATCGTCAAGCAGTACATCAACACCTTCATTACCCGCATGGCGGGCGACACGGCCAATATGGCGGCCCAGTACAACAAGGTGCAGGCCCTGAGCGAAACCTCGCGCCACGGCATCCCCGTGTCGATCAGCACGGACCCGCGCCACCATTTCCAGTACACGGTGGGCGCCAGCGCCGGCACCAAGGGTTTCTCGCAGTGGCCTGAAACCCTGGGCCTGGCCGCCATCGGCGACGATGCGCTGGTGCGCCGCTTCGGCGACATCGCGCGCCAGGAATACCTGGCCGTCGGCATCACGCAAGCGCTGTCGCCGCAGGCGGACCTGGCCACCGAGCCGCGTTGGGCGCGTATCAACGGCACCTTCGGCGAAGATGCGGACCTGGCCAAGCGCATGGTGCAGCACTATATCGAGGGTTTTCAGGATGGCAATACGGGTTTGCATGACGGCAGCGTTGTGGCCGTCGTCAAGCACTGGGTCGGCTATGGCGCCACGAAGGAGGGCTTCGACGGGCACAATTACTATGGCCGCTACATGACTTACCCGGGCAACAATTTTGCCTATCACGTCAAGCCGTTCGAAGGGGCGTTCACGGCCAAGGCGGCTTCCGTCATGCCCACGTATGCCATGCCAGACGGCAATATCACCGTCGACGGCATCACCCTGGAGCAGGTGGGAGCCGGTTTCAGCAAGGCCTTGCTGACGGACTTGCTGCGCGGCAAATACGGCTTCGAGGGCGTGATCCTGTCCGACTGGGGCATCACCTCCGACTGCGACGCCAATTGCCGCAACGGCACGGCGCCGGGCGTCGCGCCTTCCTTCATCGGCTTCGGCACGCCGTGGGGCATGGAAGACGCCACCAAGGCCGAGCGTTACGTGAAGGCCGTGACGGCGGGGATGGACCAGTTTGGCGGCGTGACGGAAGCGCCGTATCTGACGCAAGCCGTGCAGCGGGGCCAGTTGACGGAAGCGCGCATTAACGCGTCGGCGCGGCGCATCCTGATCCAGAAATTCAAGCAGGGCCTGTTCGAGCACCCGTTCGTCGATGCGGCCAAGGCTGCCACCACGGTGGGCAAGGCGGAATTCGTCGAGGCGGGCCTGGATGCCCAGCGCCGCTCGCTGGTCTTGCTGGAAAACAAGGACAAGGTCTTGCCGCTGGCAGCGACCGTCAAGAAGGTCTACCTGTACGGCATCGATGCGGCCGTGGCGAAACAGTATGGCTACACGGTGGTCGCCACGCCGCAGGAAGCGGACGTGGCCCTGCTGCGCGTGGCCGCGCCGTATGAAACCCTGCACCCGAACTACATCTTCGGCAGCATGCAGCACGAGGGCCGCCTCGATTACGTCGATGGCAATGCCGACTACGAGGCGATCAAGAACGCGGCGAAATACGCGCCGAAGACGGTGGTCACCGTGTACCTGGACCGTCCGGCCATCCTCGGCAACGTGCAGGACAAGGCCAGCGCCATCGTCGCCAACTTCGGCGTGAGCGACGGCGCGCTGTTCGATGTCCTGACGGGCAAGGCCAAGCCGCAAGGCAAGCTGCCGTTCGAGCTGCCCTCGTCGATGGCCGAAGTACAGGTGCAGAAATCGGACGTGCCGTATGACACGGCCCATCCGCTGTACAAGTTCGGCTATGGCCTGGCTTACTAACAACGCCTAACAAAACCGTAGCGAGCGGAAGGGAGTTGCGGTCGAGAAGCGCAACTGTACGAAGGTACAGTGAGCATCGGAGGCCGTAAATCACGACGCGCAGTAGGTTTTGATAGGTGTTCAGCGCAGGGTAATCCAGCTGCGCTCTTGCATGGAGCGCAGCGCGGCATCGATCAGCCGGTCCACCTCGTAGCCATCGCGGAAGGTGGGCCACACCGGCGCGCCGCTGGCGATGGCCTGCAGAAAATCGCGCGCTTCGATGACGATCTGCTCGTTGTACCCCGTGCCGTGCCCCACGCCCTGGGAAAATGCCAGGTAGTCGGGGTGGGCGGGACCCATCAGCAGGCGCTGGAAACCCTGGCGCTGGGCGGGGCGGCCGGCGTCGTACAGCCACAGTGCATTCTGGTCTTCCTGATCGAAGGCGATCGCGCCTTTGGTGCCCGTGATGCGGTAGGTGTAGCCCATCTTGCGCCCGGCCGCCACGCGGCTGAAGGTGAGGGCGCCGAGCGCGCCGCTGGCAAAGCGCAGCATCACATTCCCCTGGTCGTCGTTTTCCACCGCTTCCATGCCGTGCGGGCCTTGCCGCTGCGCGTGCACGGTATTCATGTTGGCCACCAGCGCGTCGACGGGGCCGCCCAGGCGCAGGGCCAGGTTGAGCAGGTGCGAACCCACGTCGGCCAGCGCGCCGGCCCTGGTCGCCGTCGCCTCGCGCGTGCGCCACGAAGCGGGCGCGCGCGGGTCGTGCAGGTAGTCTTCCACGTGTTCGGCAGCGACGTGGATGATCTCGCCGATCTCTCCCGATTCGATGATCTGCCGCGCCAGCTGGCTGGCGGGCGTGCGGATGTAGTTATAGCCGACCATGTTGGCCACGCCCGCGCTTTCCGCCGCCTGCGCCAGCATCAGGGATTCGGCGGCCGTCATGCCCAGCGGCTTTTCGCAGAATACGGGTTTGCCCAGGGCCAGCGCCGCCAGTACGATGTCCTTGTGCGTGGCCGGCGGCGTGGCCACGATGACGGCGTCGATGGCGGGATCATTGACCAGCGTGCGCCAGTCGCCCGTGGAACGCTGCCACCCCAGTTCCTGCGCGCTGCGCGCCGCACTCTGTTCGCTGCTGGTGGCGATACAGGCGCACACGGGATTCAGGGCCGTGTGAAAAATGCTGCGCACGGCCTTGTAGGCGATGGTGTGGGCCTTGCCCATGTAGCCGGCACCGATCAGGCCGATATGGATGTCTTGCATATGCGGGTACTCCGTTCGTGTCGCGGTGAGGGATTCAGGCTTGCTGGCGCCAGGCGTGGCTGTCCAGCGCGTCGAGGAAGCGCGCGGCGGGCCAGTCCTGCGCCAGCGCTGCGTGCATGATCTGCTGCTGCGTGGGCGGCGCCATGCCGCCTATGGGCTGGTCGCGGTCGAGGTTGCTGGGAAAGGCATAGCCTTCGGCGCAGGCGGCCACCGCGTGGCGCACGCCAGCGTCATTGAGGGCACCCTGCGCGCGCAGCGCCTGCAGCGTCGGATACAGCGCGGCGCTCATGGCCTTGCGGTCCAGCGCTTCCATGGCGCGCCCGAATGGCGACGACACTTGCAGCAGGTTGGCCATGCGGCGGATGTCGGGCGAGCGGTTATGCCCTGCCGCATGGAACAGGGCGGGGTTGAAGAACACGGCGTCGCCTTTGGACAGGGGCAGCTGCACGCAATGCCGGGCGAAATAGTCGCGGAACGGCCGCTGCTGCCAGGCGAGAAAACCGGCCCGGTAGCGCTGCGACCCGGGCAGGTACAGGGTGGGACCGGATGCCAGCGGCATGTCGCAATGGGCGACGGCGCCCTGCAAGGTCAAGAGGGCGGACATCTGGTGCACGGGCGCGGGATAGGCGGCGCAGCTGGCCGCGCTCTGGAAGCCCAGGTGGTAGTCGCGGTGCGGCGCCTGGGCCACTCCGCCCGGGTTGACGACGTTCACTTGCGCCGTCATCTGGTAGGCGGGACCCAGCCAGGCCTCGGCGATCCACGCGAAGACGGGGTTGGCGTAATAGCGCGCGAACGCTTCCGGCGCGCGCAGGCACAGCTTTTGCTGAACATTCCAGATGCGGTCGTTCGCGCCAGCCTTGGCGAAATGGTCGCCGGCCGCCTGGCCGCTCGCATGCTGCTCGGCGATCAGCGCGCGAAAGACGCCGCTTACCTGTTCCAGCGTGTCCATGTCGGCGACGGCGCGTTGCAGCACGATGACGCCGGGACCGTCCATCAGCGCCTGGCCCCATTCGGCCTGCAGCGCGCGCAACGCCACCGGATTGCCGGCCAGCGCGCGCACCCGGTCGCAGTCGTACACGAGAATGTTTTCTTCCACCGCCGAAGCGTGGGGATAGTCGGCCAGCGCCGTGCATAGGCTGACGGTGGCGATGAAGTCCTGCAGGTCGCAGTGTTCTGATGCTAGCCAGAAGGGGCTGGGCGGCGCTGCGGCGTCTGTGGTGGGCATGCGGTGTCTCCGTTGTTTAAGTTGTAGAATCAGTATAGGGATGAAAATGCGCATTTTTCATCAAGAAATCCATCAAAAAACCATCAATCTGAATTGGATATGGCATGACGCATCCTTTCCCCGTCAAGGTCGTGGCGCTGCAGGCCGGCGTCAGCGTGGCCACGGTCGACCGCGTGATCAAGCAGCGCGGGGGCGTGCATGCGAATACCGTGCGCCGCGTGATGCAGGCGCTCGACGAACTGGCGCGGCAAAGCACGCAGGTGGGCCTGGCCGGCAGAAAATTCATGCTCGACGTGCTGATGGTGGCGCCGCGCCGCTTCACGGACGCCGTGCGCCTGGCACTCGAAGCGGAGCTGCCGTCCTTGCATCCGGCCGTGCTGCGCTCGCGCTTTCACCTGCATGAAACCCTGGACGTGGACGGCATCGTCGATCTGCTCGAGCGCATCCGCAAGAACGGCAGCCATGGCGTGCTGCTGAAAGCACCGGACTTGCCAGCGGTGGCGGAAGCGGTGAACCGGCTGGCGGCGGCCGGCATTCCCGTGGTGACCCTGGTGACGGACTTGCCAGGCTCCGCGCGCCGCAGCTACGTGGGCATGGATAACCGCGCGGCGGGCGAGACGGCCGCCTGCCTGGTCGGCCAGTGGCTGGGCAGCCGGAAAAAACAGCAGGTGCTGGTGACCCTGAGCAGCAACCGCTTTCATGGTGAGGAAGAGCGCGAGATCGGCTTTCGCCGCGCGCTGCGCGAACGGCACCGCCACTTGTCCATCGTCGAAGTGAGCGAGGGCCACGGCATTGACGGGGCCACGGGTGCGCTGGTGCGTCAAGCCCTGGCAGATCATCCGGCCATCGCCGCCCTGTATTCGATCGGCGGCGGCAATGCCGCCATCGTGCAGGCGTTCGCCCGGGCGGGGCGCCCATGCCAGGTCTTCATCGGCCACGACCTCGATGCGGACAACGTGGCGCTGCTCAAGTCGGGCGCCATCCAGGCCGTTCTGCACCATGACCTGGGCCAGGACATGCGCCGCGCCTGCCAGGAAATCCTGCGGGCGCAGGGCGCGCTGCCGGCCCTGACGCAATCGCCGTCACTGTCCGCCATCCAGATCGTCACGCCGTGGAATCTGCCCGTCCTGAATTGACAGGCATGCAAGGCTGGCCGATACTCGCCGCTTCGCTCATCGCTCACCTCAGGAAGGAATCCCCCGATGTCCGTCACTCCGAAATTGCACCAGACCGTGCTTGCCGCCTTGCTCTCTACCGCATTTGCCATGCCTGCCATGGCCGCAGGCCCCGCCGCCCCGGCCACCGCCAGCGCGTCGTCCGCCTGGGTCGAGTCCAGCAACCGCAACGCGGCCATCGTGCTGGCGGCGCAGGCGCAGTTTTCGCCCGAAGACGCGTCCGACAGGGGCCTGGCCCAGTACGACGGCCTGGCCGCCGACCTGGGGCCGGACATCACCGGGCGCCAGGTGGCGGCCATGCGGAAGGCGCGCGCGCAGTTGCAGCAGAAGCTGGAACTGGAACGCGACGAACGCATACGCCAGGACCTGGAAATTCTGATCGGCGCCGTCGACCAGGAAATCGCAGGTACCGAGCTGGAAGCCAGATACACCCTGCCATGGGTCGATGTGCCGCAGATGGTCTTTGGCAGCATGCAAAGCCTGCTGCAGGAGCAGCGTCCGGCCGCGCGCCGCGCCAAGGCGCTCGAGCGCCTGCAGCGCTATGTGGGCCAGTTCCCGGGCAGCACGCCGATCACGCAGCAGGCGAAGGCGCGCTTCACGGAGAAAATCGGCACGCCTGGCCTGGCCGGTCCCGTGCGCCTGCAGGTGGCGCAGTCGCTGGAAAACGTGCCTACGTATATCGCCGGCATCCGCAAGCTGTTCGCCGACATGCACATCGCGGGCGCCGAACCGGCGCTGGCCGCCATGGAGCAACAGCTGAACGAATATGCGGCATGGGAAAAGCAAGTGGTGCTGCCCTTGTCGCGCACGGATTTCCGCATGGCGCCCGAGTTGTATGCGTTTCGCCTGAAGCAGGTGGGCATCGACATCGAGCCACGCGCGCTGGTGGAACGGGCGCAGGTGGCCTACCTGGAAACGCGCGCCGCCATGCAGGCGCTGGCGCCCGTGGTGGCGGCCAGGCTGGCCTTGAAGGGCGTCGACGGTAGCGACTACCGCCAGGTGCTGCGCGCGCTGAAGAGCGATTCCATCCCCAACGCGCAGCTCGAAGCGCACTACAAGGGCGTCAATACCCAGCTCGAGGAACGCATCGCCCGGCAGCGCGTGGTCGATATCCCTGCGCGCGCCATGACCATGCGCCTGGCATCGGATGCCGAATCGGCAGCCCAGCCGGCGCCGCATATGCGTCCGCCTCCGCTGATCGGCAATACGGGAGAACACGGCCAGTTCGTCCTCCCCGTCAGCAATCCGGCCGCCAGCGGCAAGGGCGAGGCGTATGACGATTTCAACTTCGCGGGCGCGGCCTGGACCCTGAGCGCGCACGAAGGCCGCCCCGGCCACGAACTGCAGTTCAGCGCCATGGTGGAGCGGGGCGTGTCGCAGGCGCGCAGCCTGTATGCGTTCAACAGCGTCAACGTGGAAGGCTGGGCGCTGTATGCGGAAGCGGAGATGATCCCGTACGAGCCGGCCGAGGGCCAGTTCATCGCGCTGCAGTTCCGCATGCTGCGCGCGGCGCGCGCCATGCTCGACCCGATGCTGAACCTGGGACAAGTCACGCGCGAAGAGGCGGGCCGCATCCTGACGGATGAAGTGATGCTGTCGAAACCGATGGCGCGCCAGGAACTGGACCGCTACACCTTCAACATGCCGGGCCAGGCGGGCAGCTATTTCTACGGCTATACGCGCATCCTGCAGCTGCGCGCGGAAACGGAACTGGCGCTGGGAGACCGATTCGACCGCCTGGCCTTCAACAACTTCCTGCTGGGACAGGGCTTGCTGCCGCCGGACTTGCTGGCCAAGGCCGTGCGCGAACACTTCATCCCCGGGCAGAGAAAAGCGAAGGGCTGACGGCGGGCGATTCCGCGCCGCATACCCTATACTGGCGTCCTTGAATAATGACGTGAGCGTGGCTGCATGTGGCGTGGGATCGTATCTGGTTTGCTGGCCGGCGCCTTCTGGGGCGCCGTTTTCATTGTGCCCGTCTTGCTGCCGGACTTTTCTCCGGCCGAGCTGATGGTGGGCCGCTACCTCTGTTACGGCGCGCTGGCGGCCGGCCTGATGCTGCCGCGCCTCCTGCCCCTGCTGCGCCGGCTGCGGCGCGGCGACTGGCTGGCCCTGCTGCGCCAGGCGCTGGCGGGCAACGTCGTGTATTACCTGCTGCTGGCGTATGGCGTCAAGCTGGCCGGCGTGGCGCCCACCTCCCTGATCATTGGTTTGCTGCCCCTGAGCGTGACGCTGTTCGGCCGCAAGGACCACGGCGCGCCGCCCTTGCGCCGCCTGGCGCTGCCGCTGCTGGTGGTGGCCGCAGGCATCGCCTGCATCAATGTCGATATCTTCAGCCATGCAGGCGGCGCGGGTGCGGACGGCGCCAGCCTGGCGCACAAGCTGGCCGGCGTGCTGTGCGCCATCGGCGCGCTCGCGTGCTGGACCTGGTATGCGCTCGACAATGCCCGCTTCCTCAAGCGGCATGCGCATGTCAGCGCCGCGGAGTGGGCCATGCTGTATGGCCTGGCCAGCGGCGTCATCGCGCTGATCGTGGGCGCCGTGATGCTGGCGCTGCAGCCGGCGGGCGGAGCCGATGGCGGTCCTGCGCGCGACTGGCCCCGCTTCTGGTTTGTGTGCCTGCTGCTGGCGCTGGGCGCTTCCGTGATTGGCAACTACCTGTGGAACCTGGCGTCGCGCCTGGTGCCGGTGACCTTGTCGGGCCAGCTGATCCTGTCGGAGACCCTGTTCGCGCTGCTGTACGGCTTCGTCTACGCGCAGCGCATGCCGCGCCCGCTGGAGTGGGCGGCCATGCTCCTGCTGACGGCGGGCGTGCTGTGGTCCGTGCAGCGGCATGCGCACGAGGAGGGAAAAGGGCGTGGGGCAGGGCGGACGTAGCGAAAAATACATCGTTGCCAGTCCGCCGTTTGCCCTGGGCGGGCCGTATAATGACGCTCATTTGCCGGCCATTCAGGGAGTTCCGCTTGCAGCTACCGATCCGTTATCCGAACATGCCGCAACTGCTGCTGAAGGCGCGCGACAGCCTGCTCCAGCATTTCCGCCCCATCCTCAATCACTTCGGCGTGACGGAGCAGCAATGGCGCATCATGCGCGCGCTGAACGAAAGCCCCACCCTGGAACCGCGCGAGCTGTGCGAAATCTGCCAGATTTCCAGTCCCAGCATGAGCGGCATCCTGGCGCGCATGGAAGAGATCGGCCTGATCGGACGCAGCAAGTTCGAAGGCGACCAGCGCCGCCGCAAGGTGCACCTGTCGGAAGCGGGCGCCAGCCTGCTGCTGCAGATGGGTAAACTGATCGACTTGCAATATGAACACCTGGAAGCGGCGTACGGCAAGCAGGTGTTCGAAGACATGCGCCGCACCCTGGAAGCATTTATTGCCCTCGAAACCCTGCCGGTGGCGCCCGCCATCCTGCGCTGAACCCCGAACTTCTCCTTGCCTGAGCATCATCGGGCGCGTGTTTTTCAACACGTGCCGCCGCTGCTTTTGCCATGCCTGTTCCGCACATTGCCGCGGCCTGCCGGGCTTGTGCTCGCGCCTCTGTCAGTTTTGCTATAAGACCAATCAATGTTTTGCTATAAGACTACGGCTTACCGTCAATCACTTACATGTGAGTAAATAAGCGTATAATTTGCCTCACTTGATCCAGATCAAGAAGAACAGCGGAGCCCCCATCGCTGATGGGAAGGCAACGCGGCGCCACAGCCTGTACCCGCCATCGTGGTGGCGGTACTTGCCGGGCGTACAATAAAACAGGAAAGTCAGGAAAAAAATGAACCATACATGCATGCGCGCCGCGGCGCTGGCCGCCTTTTCACTTATCGGCGCAAATGTTTGCGCCCAAAGCAATGTCACCATCTATGGCGTGGTCGACGCGGCCACCGCGTACGCGAGCAACCAGGGCGGCAATTCGAATACCTATATGCGCAGCGGCAATTTGTCCGCCAGCAAGATCGGTTTCCAGGGCGTCGAAGACCTGGGCGGCGACCTGAAGGCGTTGTTCCTGCTGGAAAACGGCTTTGAAAGCGATACGGGCGCGCAAAGTTCGGCCAGCGCCCTGTTCAACCGCCAGGCTTACGTGGGCCTGCAATCGGCAGCCTACGGC
>Ga0182008_10000176_pt1 | contig 50017 bp, 36 predicted proteins | sample Sormic07211129_1_FD_120482 | JGI IMG/M metagenome (GOLD analysis project Ga0182008, IMG submission 120482) | Rhizosphere microbial communities from Sorghum bicolor, Mead, Nebraska, USA - 072115-129_1 metaG | ecosystem: Host-associated > Plants > Roots > Rhizosphere | place: USA: Nebraska...
AAGGTGGCCGTGGTCGATGCCACCGGCAAGCTGGTCGAGACCGCCACCGTGTTCCCGCACGAGCCGCGCAAGGACTGGGAAGGTTCGCTGCACACGCTGGGCAAGCTCTGCGCCAAGCACGGCGTGAACCTGATCGCGATCGGCAACGGCACCGCCAGCCGCGAGACCGACAAGCTGGCGGCCGACCTGATCAAGCTGCTGGCGAAGATGGCCGACCAGGCCGGCGCGCCGCCCATGGCCATCGACAAGGTGGTGGTGAGCGAGGCCGGCGCCTCGGTCTATTCCGCCAGCGAATTCGCCTCGCAGGAGATGCCCGACGTGGACGTGAGCCTGCGCGGCGCGGCCAGCATCGCGCGCCGCCTGCAGGACCCGCTGGCCGAACTCGTGAAGATCGATCCCAAGTCGATCGGCGTGGGCCAGTACCAGCACGACGTGAACCAGAGCGAACTCGCGCGCACGCTGAGCGCGGTGGTGGAAGACTGCGTGAACTCGGTCGGCGTGGACCTCAACACCGCCAGCGTGCCGCTGCTGTCGCGCGTGTCGGGCCTGTCGGCCAGCGTGGCCAAGGCGGTGGTGCGCTGGCGCGAGGCCAATGGCGCCTTCGCCACCCGCAAGCAGCTGCTGGAAGTCACGGGCTTCGGCCCCAAGGCCTTCGAGCAGAGCGCGGGCTTCCTGCGCGTGCGCGACGGCAGCAACCCGCTGGACATCACCGGCGTGCACCCGGAAACCTACCCGCTGGTCGAACAGATCATGGTCAAGACCGGCAAGCCCATCACCGAGCTGATGGGCCGCGCCGACATGCTCAAGGCGCTCAAGCCCGAACTCTTCGCCAACGAGAAGTTCGGCGTGATCACGGTCAAGGACATCCTGGGCGAACTCGAGAAGCCGGGCCGCGACCCGCGCCCCGACTTCAAGGTGGCGCGTTTCAACGACGGCGTCGAGGACATCGCCGACTTGAAGGAAGGCATGATCCTCGAGGGCACGGTGAGCAACGTCGCGCAGTTCGGCGCCTTCATCGACCTGGGCGTGCACCAGGACGGCCTGGTCCACGTGAGCCAGCTGGCCAACAAGTTCGTGGAAGACGCGCGCGAGATCGTCAAGACCGGCGACATCGTCAAGGTCAAGGTGATGGAGGTCGACGTGGCGCGCAAGCGCATCGGCCTGTCGATGCGCCTCGACGCTTCGCCCGCGCGCCGCGACGGCCCGCGCGACAACCGCTTCGAAGGCGCGGGCCGCGGCCAGCAGCAGGGCCCGCGCCGCGACAACACGCCGCAGCCCGCGGGCCAGATGGCCAGCGCCTTCGCCAAGCTGCAGGGGCTGCGCGGCAAGTAAGCCGCCTCCCCGATGAAGGCATTGCGCATCCATGCCGGACCGGCCGCCAGGCGACTGATCGAAGCGCAGGGCCTGCGGCCCGGGGACGTGCGCGTGGTGCCGGGCGCGGCGGGCGGGCCCAAGGGCCTGATCCTCGGCCCCATCGACCGCTTCCTGTTCGGCGACTGGCTGCCGCGTTCAGACCAGCCCATCGACCTGGTGGGCGCCTCCATCGGCGCCTGGCGGCTGGCCAATGCCTGCCTCGACGACCCGATGCGCGCGCTGCGCGACTTCGAGGACGGCTACATCACCCAGCACTTCGAACTGCCGCCGGGCCAGAAGCGGCTCACGGCGAAGCAGGTCAGCGCGCAGTTCGGCGAGGGCCTGCGCAGCTTCTACGGCGGTCGGGCGCAGGAGGTGCTGAAGCATCCACGCTACAGCCTGCATGTGATCACCGCCCACGGCCGGCACCTGCTGGGCCGCGAGGGGCGGGGGCGCACGGCGCTGGGCTACCTGGGCGCCTTCATGGCCAACGGCGTGCGGCGCAAGGCGCTGGGCGGCTGGCTGGAGCGCGTGGTGTTCTCGACGCCGGATGCGGCCCTGCCTTTCGCCACCACCGATTTCGCGACCCGCCGCGTGGCGCTGAGCGAAGCCAACTTCGCGCCGGCGCTGCAGGCCTCGTGCTCGATCCCCTTCATGCTCGAAGCGGTGCACGACATCCTCGGCGCGCCGCCCGGGGCCTACTGGGACGGCGGCATCACCGACTACCACCTGCACCTGGACTACCGCGCGGGGCCCCAGGGCATCGTGCTGTACCCGCACTTCCAGCAGGCGGTGGTGCCGGGCTGGCTGGACAAGGGCCTCAAGTGGCGCCACAAGGCCACGCCTTTCCTCGACGGCATGGTGGTGCTGGCGCCAGCGCCCGAATGGGTCGCGACCCTGCCCAACGGCAAGCTGCCCGACCGCAACGACTTCCTGCGCTACGGCAACGACCTGGCGGGCCGCATCCAGGCCTGGCGCACCGCCGCGGCCGAGGCGCAGCGCCTGGCCGACGAGCTGCAGCAATGGCTGGAAAAACCCGACTTGGCGCAGCTGCGCGCACTTTGAAGCGCAGATTTCGCATCGATTGAATCCAAGGCGCGGGCGGGGCCGTATCCCTTTCAACCGCTGCGCATCTTCGTGGCGGTGAACGCAACAGGAGCCATCCATGCAAGCCAAGTTCTCACGCCTCGCTTCCCTCGCACTCGCAGCCGCTCTGTCGGTCGGTGCGGTCTCCGCCATCGCCCAGGTCACCGTCGGCGGCGCGCCGATGTACGCCACCAAGGACATCATCGACAACGCCGTGAATTCCAAGGACCACACGACCCTGGTCGCCGCGGTCAAGGCCGCCGGCCTGGTCGAGACGCTCAAGGGCCCGGGTCCGTTCACCGTCTTCGCGCCCACCAACGCCGCCTTCGCGGCCCTGCCGGCCGGCACGGTCGACACGCTGCTCAAGCCCGAGAACAAGGGCACGCTCACGACCATCCTCACCTACCACGTGGTGGCCGGCAAGGTCGATGCCAAGTCGCTCATGAAGATGATCGACGACGGCAAGGGCATGGCCTCGCTCAAGACCGTCTCGGGCGGCACGCTGGTGGCCAAGAGCACCGGTGGCATGGTGACCGTGACCGACGAAAAGGGCGGTACCGCCAACGTGACCATCGCCGACGTCTACCAGTCGAACGGCGTGATCCACGTGGTCGACAAGGTGCTGCTGCCCAAGTAAGCGGGCCGCCTCCGACAGCAAGCCTCGCGCGGCAAGCTGTCAGATTTCTTTACCTTCCTATAATTCTGTGGTCGGGCCGGCGCTGTGAGCGCCGCGCCCGCACGGTTCGAAGGTGCCCCGCACGCTCTCATCGCTTGAGGGTCTCGGGGTTAAACGGGAAGCAGGTGCCTTGCGTCTTCATACGACGCGACAAGTCCTGCGCTGCCCCCGCAACGGTCAGCGGATCTCGAAGAATCCCTCACGCGCATGCCTTGTCGGCATGGCAGTCACTGCGCCTCACGGCGTGGGAAGGCGAGGGTTTCGGTCCTGCACGCAACGCGCATGCAGGACGGTCCGCAAGCCCGGATACCGGCCTTCGCAACCGCTTCGGCCGCTGCGGGAGAGCGAGGGTCCGGGCAAGCCGGTGCACACACGCACCGGGCTTGGCCGCGAGGCGTTCTTTCTTCTTCAGCGTATTCAATGGTTGAGGCTCCGCGGGGTGGCGGGGCGGTTGGAACACGCATGAAAAGAACAACGATCCTGAACCCGGCCCGAGTGGGCGTGCTGGGTTTGCTCTCGATGGCCGCGGGCCAGGGCATGGCGCAGGAAGCCGATGCCCTCAATGAGATCTTCGTCACGGCCACGGCCCGCCCCGAGGCGCGCGCCAGCATCGCGGCGACCACGCAGGTGATCGACCGCGCGGCCATCGACCGCTCGACCGCCAAGTCGGTGACTGACCTGCTGGCCGAGAACGCGGTCGGCTTCTTCAGCGAATGGACCGCGGCGCAGACCTCGATCAACATCCGCGGCGCCACCAGCGACGGCCAGGGCCGCGACTACAAGGGCCAGGTGCTGGTGCTGGTCAACGGCCGGCGCGCCGGCACGGCCAACATCTCGAAGCTCAGTGCCAACGAGGTCGAGCGCATCGAGATCGTGCGCGGCCCGGCCTCGGTGATCTACGGCAGCCAGAACATGGGCGGCGTGATCAACATCATCATGAAGAGCGGCTACAACGCGCCGCCGAGCCAGGCCGGCCTCAGCGTGGGCTCCTGGGGCGGCGTGCAGGCCAATGCGCAGACCAGCGGCGGCGGCGAACGCTTCGACTGGTACTTCGGCGTCTCGGGCGGCCAGCGCGACGACTACGAATCGGGCAAGGGCGGCGGCAAGCTGGCCAACACCGGCTGGGAGCGCCGCGGCTTCGCGGGCGCGCTGGGCTTCCAGGTCGACGAGCGCAACCGGCTCGAACTCAAGCTGCGCACCGACGGCATCTACAACGCGGGCTTCCGCGGATCGGGCGCCAACACCATCAGCAAGGACGACCGCACCAACGCCTCGGCCGACCTCACCTACGAAGGCCGCACGGCCGACGAGCGCATCGGCTGGATGGCGCAGATCTACTCGGTGGCCGACGAGGACGAATTCAAGTGGGCCTCGCCCGTGGTGCGCTCCGGCACGCGGGCCACGCCCGGCACCTCGAGCGACTACAACGACCGCAAGCTCGACATCCTGGGCACGCGCCTGCAGCCGCGCTTCAAGCTGGGGCAGGGCAACGACCTGCTGCTGGGCTACGACTGGGAACGCAGCCGGCTGCGCTCGGACCGCTTCCGCGTCGCGCTGCCCGGCGGTCCGACGGGCCAGGTCGCGCCCTACGACAACAACCAGACCGAGCACGTCAACGCGCTGTACTTCGAGGATTCGCAGAAGTTCTTCGACGACCGCGTGACGGTGCGCGGCGGCGCGCGCCGCACCGAAGGCCGCACCAGCTTCGACTACACGCCCAACCTGCCGCTGCAGCGCAGCGGCAGCCAGTCGTACGGCGAGACCACCTGGTCGACCGGCGCGACCTGGCGCGCGCTCGACGTGCTGAACCTGCGCACCGGCATCTCGACCGGCTTCCGCGCGCCGACCTCGACCGAGCTGGGTTCGGACTTCACCGCGGTGGGCGGCGGCCGCAGCTTCGGCAACCCGAACCTCAAGCCCGAGAGCAACCGCCAGATCGAGTTCGGCGGCACGCTGCAGCTGCCGGTCTGGAACCTGGACGTGGCGCTGTTCCAGAACACGATTTCCGACCGCATCATCACGGTGTCGCGCGGCCCGACCACCAACACCTCGGACTACGCCAACAACGCCGCCGACATCGTAGTGCGCGGCATCGAGGCCAGCGCCAACGTCGACCTGGCGAAGGCGCTGAACTTCTCGACCGGCGCCCACAGCCTCAACGCGTATGCCAACGGCTACTACAACTTCACGATGCGCGACAAGGGCGCGACCGCGCTCGACACCGACCGCGTGCAGCGCATGTACAAGTACGAGGCCTCGCTGGGCCTGCGCTACGGCCGCGGCGCGGGCAAGCTGCCCGACGACTGGAGCCTGCAGATCGGTGCGCTGCTGCGCGGACCGATGTGGTACGACACCGAGGAAGCGCTGCTGATCCCGCAGGGCGAGCCCTACAGCACCTACATCCACAGGAAGGGCGCCTTCACCGTGTGGAACCTGCGCGGCGACTACCGCATCAACAAGCGGGTGAAGGTGTTCGCGGCGGTCAACAACCTGTTCGACCTCAACCGCAGCCCGATCTTCATCGCGCTCGACCAGAAGCCGTGCATCGCCGATCCGCGCTTCCAGAACGGCGGCTGCGGCACCTCGATGCCGGGCCGCGAGTTCCAGGTCGGCATGCAAGTCAGCTTCTGATGCGGTTCAAGCGCATCGCGCTGGTCCTGGGTCTGAGCGCGGCGGCCCTCTCGGGGCAGGCCGCGCCGATCGAGGTCCGCGATGCGCTGGGCCGCAGCGTGGTGCTGCCCGCGGCGCCGCAGCGGCTGGTGACCATCTTCGCGTCGAACACCGAACTGGTGACTTCGCTCGGCCTGGCCGACCGCATCGTCGGCGTCGAGGAATACACGCGCTTTCCGCCCGAGGTCATGGACAAGCCCAGGGTCGGCGGCCGGCTGGGCTTCTCGGTCGACGCGGTGGTCGCGCAGCGGCCCGACCTGGTGATCGTCACGCCCGCGCGGCAGGCCGCCAACCAACTGGTCGACCCGATGACGCGCATCGGCGTGCCGGTGATCGTGCTGCTGAGCCGCTCGGTCGGCGAGGTGCTGGACAACATCCGCCTGATCGGCCGCGCCACCGGCGTGCCCGACCGCGGCGAGGCGCTGGCGCAGTCGCTGCAGGCGCGGCTGGATGCCGTGGCGCAGCAGGTCGCGCAGCGCACGGCCCCGCGCATGGTGATGATCACCGGCCGCGTGGGCAACGGCATGCTGCTGGTGGCGCGCGCCGACACCTACACCGGCGAGGCGATGCGCATGGCCGGCGGCCGCTTCGCGATCGCGGGGCGCGGGGCGGTGGCGCAGGTGTCGCCGGAGGCCATCCTCGCGTCGGACCCGGATGTGCTGTTGTTCGCGGGGACGAAGGCTGCTCTCGACGATCTGGTGCAACTGCCGGGCTGGCGCGACATGCGGGCGGTGCGCGACAAGCGCGCGGTGACGGTGTCGCGCAGCGAGTTCCTGATTCCGGGGCCGCGGACCATCGACGGGATCGAGCGCCTGGCGAAGTGGCTGGGGTCGGTGGAGGGAAGGCCGTGAGTGTTTCGGTTTTACTCCCTCTCCCTCTGGGAGAGGGTTGGGGTGAGGCCGGCAGCGCCTCCATCGTGCGAGCCCCCATCCCTGCCTTCCCCCGGAGGGGGAAGGAGCCCGACATCCCGCGACCTTTTTCTTGCTCCCTCCCCCTCCGGGGGAGGGCAGGGGTGGGGGCCGGCAGCGCCTCCATCGTGCGAGGAGCCCCCATCCCCGCCTTCCCCCAAAGGGGGAAGGAGCCCGACATCCCGCGACCTTTTTCTTGCTCCCTCCCCCTCTGGGGGAGGGCAGGGGTGGGGGCCGGCAGCGCCTCCATCGTGCGAGCCCCCATCCCCACCTTCCCCCAAAGGGGGAAGGAGCCAAGCCCATGACCCCACCCGCCCCACGCCACCCCGCCCGCGCCTGGCTCATCGCCGCCGCGGTGCTCGGGGTCGCCTTGCTGCTCGCGGCCTGCGCCGGCCACGAGTGGTCGTCGCCCCAGGCCCTCTACCGCGCACTCGCCGGCGACGACAGCCTGTGCAGCCGCCTCTTGCTGCAATGGCGCCTGCCCCGCGTGTTCGCCGCCGCCCTGGTCGGCGCCTTGCTGGGCCTCTCGGGAGCAGTGTTCCAGGGCGTGTTCCGCAACCCGCTGGCCGAGCCCTACCTGCTCGGCGCCTCGGGCGGCGCGGCACTGGGTGCCACCGTCGCGCTGCTGGTGCCGCTGGGCGTGCCCCAGTCCTATTCGCTGCCCGTGCTGGCCTTCGCCGGCGCCTGGGGCGCGACCGCCCTGGTGCTCGGCGTCTCCCGCGTCGCGGGCGCGCTCGATGCCGCCGGCATGCTGCTGGCCGGCGTGGCCATCGCCGCGATGCTGGGCGCACTGCGCTCCTTCCTCATGCTCGCGCTGTCCGACGAGACCGTGAGCTTGCAGGTCGTGATGAGCTGGGTGCTGGGCGGCATCCAGACGCCGTCGTGGCCCGGCCTGGGCCTGCTCGCCGCGCTGTGCGTGGCCTGCCTGCTCGCCACCTCGCGCATCGCGCACGGGCTCGACCTGCTGGGCCTGGGCACGCGCGCGGCGCAGGGCTTCGGGCTCGACGTGGCGCGCTTCACGCCCGTCGCGGTGATCGTCGGTTCGCTGGTGGTGGCCGCCGCCGTGGCCTATGGCGGCCTGGTGGCCTTCGTCGGCCTGGCCGCGCCGCACATCGCGCGCTGGATGGTCGGGCCGCTGCACCGGGCGCTGCTGCCGGCCTCGGCGCTCACCGGGGCCATCGTCGTGACCGTGGCCGACGCCATCGCACGTTCGGCCCTGCCGCCGGCCGAGATCCCGCTGGGGCTGGTCACGGCCGTGGCGGGTGGGCCCTTCTTCATCGTGCTGCTGGCGCGGAGGCTGCGTTCATGAACCTGCTGCTCGAAGCCCAGCACCTCGGCGTCTCGCGCCGCCACAAGTCCATCCTGCGCGACGTGTCGATCGGCTTCGGCGCGACCGGCTCGGTCGCGGTCATCGGCCCCAACGGCGCGGGCAAGTCCACGCTGCTCGCGCTGCTGGCCGGGCTGGAGACACCCGCGCAGGGCGAGGTGCGCCTGGGCGCGCGGCGCGTGGTCGACGTGCCCGCCGCCGAGCGTGCGCAAGCCATCGGCTTCATGCCGCAGCACTTCGAGCCGCACTGGGACCTGGTGCTGGAAGAACTGCTGGGCATGCGCCTCACGCCGCCGCGCGGCAAGGCGCCGGCCCAGTGGCCCACGGTCGACGAGGTGATCGCACGCAACCAGCTCCAGGCCTTCCGCGGCCGCCGCTGGTCCACGCTGTCGGGCGGCGAGCAGGCCCGCGTGCTGCTGGCCACCGTGCTGGCGACCGACCCCCCCATCCTGCTGGCCGACGAGCCCGGGGCCGCGCTCGACGTGCGGCACCGGCTCACGCTGGTCGAGGCGCTGGCGCAGCGCGGCCGCACGCGGCTGGTGATCGTGGCCATGCACGACCTCGACCTGGCCTTCCGCCACTTCGAGCGCATCGTGGTGGTGGCCGACGGCCGCATCGCGATCGACGGCGGCGAGGAGCTGATCCATGCGGCGCTGCTCGACGAAAGCTTCGGCGTGGTGTTCGACCGCATCGGCGTGCCGCCCGGCGTGATGCTGCGCGCGCGGCTGCGCCGGCAGGCCGGCCCATGATGCGCATCGACCTCGCCGGCTGGACCCGCGAAGCCACGCAGGGCGACCCGCGCGCCTTCTTCGCGCTGTTCGACGAAGCCGACCGGCTGGGCTTCGACGGCGTGTGGTTCAGCGAATTCCGCCTGCCCACGGCCGACTGGCCGTACCCCTCGCCGCTGCTGCTGGCCGCCGCGCTGCTGGCGCGCACCGAACGGCTGCGCGTGGGCACCTCGGTGCTGGTGCTGCCGCTGCACCAGCCGCTGCTGCTGGCCGACGAGATCGCGCAGCTGGCCTTCCAGAGCGGCGGGCGCATCGACATCGGCGTGGGCCGCGGCACCGAGCCCGCCACGCTGGCCGCATTGAACATCGACGCGGCCGAGACCCGCGCGCGCTTCGAACGCCACTGCATCGTGCTGCAGGCCCAGGCCGCGCACGTGCCGCTCTATGTGGCCGGCTCCACGCCCGAGACGCTGGGCTTCGCGATCGAACGCGACCTGCCGCTGCTGCTGAGCCTGGAGCCGCCGGAGACCACGCAGCTGGGCCACGTGGCCGACATCCTGCAGGGGCGGCCTTCGACCTTGCTGCGACGCTCGTCGTTGGCGCGCTACGTGTGCATCGGCACCGATGCGGCGTCGGTGCAGTCGCAGCTCGACGGCCTCTGGGCCCAGCTGCAGGCGCGCCGCGAATTTTTCGCCGCCAGGCGCGGCGTGCCGCCGGACCAGGTGCCGCGCATCGAGCCCGAACGCATGCTGCGCGAGCAGTTCATCCACGGCGATCCCGCGCAATGCCATGCGCAGATCCTCGCCCTGCGTGCGCGCAGCGGCATCGATGCGCTGCGCTGCGTGTTCAACGCCAACGGCCTGCTCGACAACACCCAAGCCCTCGCCGGCATGACGCTCTTTGCGAACGAGGTGCTCCCCGCGCTTCGCGAGCCGGCATGATCCATCCCATTCCAGAAAGTCACACGCCCATGCAAAGCGCCAAGATCCCCGTCACCATCGTCACCGGCTTCCTCGGCAGCGGCAAGACCACGCTGCTGCGCCACATCCTCGGCAACGCCGAAGGCAAGCGCATCGCCGTCATCGTCAACGAGTTCGGCGAGCTGGGCATCGACGGCGAGATCCTGCGCGGCTGCGGCATCGGCTGCGACGACGAGGGCAACGAGCGCGAAGGCGCGTTGTACGAGCTGGCCAACGGCTGCGTCTGCTGCACCGTGCAGGAAGAGTTCCAGCCCGTGATGCTGCAGCTGGCCGAGCGCCGCGCCGACATCGACGCGGTGATCATCGAGACCTCGGGCCTGGCGCTGCCCAAGCCGCTGGTCCAGGCCTTCCAGTGGCCCGAGATCGCCAACGTGTTCACCGTCGACGCGGTGGTCACGGTGGTCGACGGCCCGGCCACGGCTTCGGGCCAGTTCGCCGAGAACACCGAGGCCGTCGATGCGCAGCGCCGCGCCGACCCCAACCTCGACCACGAGTCGCCGCTGCACGAGCTGTTCGAAGACCAGCTCTCGGCCGCCGACCTGGTGGTGCTCAACAAGTCCGACCTGCTCGACGAGGCCGCGCGCGCGCAGGTCGAGGCGCTGATCCGCGCCGAGATCCCGGCCGAGGTCAAGATCGTCGCCGCCACCCAGGGCAAGCTCCCGCTGGCCCTGCTGCTGGGCCAGGGCCGCGCGGCCGAGACCACCATCGACCAGCGCGTCAGCCACCACGACCACGAGGAAGACCACGACCACGACGAGTTCGACTCGCTGGTGATCGACCTGCCCGCGGTCGATCGCGACCGCCTGCTGGCCGCGCTGGAGCAGATCGTGGCCGCGCACACCGTCTACCGCATCAAGGGCTTCGTCGCGATCCCCGGCAAGCCGATGCGCCTCTTGGTGCAGGGCGTGGGCAAGCGCTTCGACCACCACTTCGACCGCCAGTGGCGCGAGGGCGAGGCCCGCCGCACGCAGCTGGTGTTCATTGGCGAGGACCTCGACGAGGCCGTGCTGCGTTCGGCGCTGGCGGGTGCTGCGGCCTGAATTCGGACCGGCGGACGCAGAGGGCGCAGAGGTTTCGCAGAGAACGCAGAAAAAGCAGATGAGAGAAGGAACACCAGAATGAATGGATTCCCTTTTGGATTTCCTTCTGCGAAACCTCTGCGTCCTCTGCGTCCGGTACCCGCTCCCGACCCCGCACCCGCGTCGATGACATGCACCTGCTGAGCACCCAGCCCGGCCGCTTCGTCGAGGACGACAGCGTCGTCACCCGGCTCGACCAGACGCCGGGCGAGATCGTGGTGCTGAGCTCGGCCGACACCACGCTCGCGCTGCTGGCCGCGGCGCGCAGCGCGCTTGCCGCCACCGACCCCGGCTATCCCTCGCTGCGGCTGGCCAACCTGCAGTACCTGCGCCAGCCGGCTTCGCTCGACCTCTATGTCGACGAGGTGCTGCAGCATGCGCGCGTGGTGATCGTCGACCACCTGGGCGCCGAATCGGCCTGGGCCTACGGGCTGCAGCAGATCGAGAAGCTGGCGCGCCGCAAGGGCCAGCAGCTCGCGATCTTCTCGGGCGACCTGCAGGAAGACGAAGACCTGCTCGCGCGCAGCACGCTGCCGCAGGAGGTGGGCCGCCAGCTGTGGCAGTACACACGCGCAGGCGGCGCGGCCAATGCGCTGCAGTTTCTGCGCGCCATCGCCTTCCACGGCCTGGGCCATGGCGAGGCACCGCAGCCGCCGCGCAGCCTGCCGCAGGTGGCGCTGCATGTGCCGGGCGGCTTCGGCGCCGCGCACACGGTGGCCGGCATCGACGACCTGCGCGCGCTGTGGCGCGAGGGGGCGCCGGTGGTGGCGCTGGTGTTCTACCGCTCGCACCTGCAGTCGGGCAACACGGCGGTCTTCGATGCGATGGCCGCCGCGCTGCAGGCCGGGGGCCTGAACCCGCTGCCGGTCGCGCTCGATTCCTTGAAGGACCCGCTGTGCATCTCTGCGCTGCGCGGCCTGTGCCGCGCGCACGACGTGCAGCTGGTGCTCAACACCACGGCCTTCGCGGCGCTGGGGCAGGGTGGCAATGCAGGCGACGAAGTGACCGAGCTCGCGGGCGATGCGCCCGTGCTGCAGGTGATCGTGAGCGGCGGCAACCGCGAGGACTGGCTGGCCGACAGCCAGGGCCTGCGTCCGCGCGACATCGCGATGCAGATCTCGCTGCCCGAGATGGACGGCCGCATCGTCACGCGCGCCATCAGCTTCAAGGGCCTGTCGCACCGCGACGAGCTCACGCAGACCGAGGTGGTGAACTACCAGCCCGAGCCCGACCGCATCGCCTTCGTGGCCGAGCTGGCGCGGCGCTGGTGCAAGTTGCGCAGCCTCCCCGCCGCGGACAAGCGCCTGGCGCTGGTCCTCGCCAACTACCCCGGCAGCGAAGGCCGCATCGGCAGCGGTGTGGGCCTCGACACGCCCGCGTCGGTGGTCGCGATCCTGCGCACGCTGGCGGCCGAAGGCCATGCGCTGGGCGATGCCGACAAGCTGCCCGCCGATGGCGACGCGCTGATGCACACGCTGCAGCAGGGCATCGCCAACGACCCCGCGCAATGGCCGCTGCGCCCGGCCTGGCAGAGCTATGCGCTGGCCGATTACCGCGCGCGCCTGGCGACCTTGCCCCAGGGCATGGCCGCGGCCATCGACGCGCGCTGGGGCGCGCCCGAGCAGGACCCGTCCGTGCGCCAGGGCCGCTTCATGATCGCCGGCCTGCGGCTGGGCCGCGTGTTCGTCGGCATCCAGCCCGCGCGTTCGCTGGCGGTCCAGGGCACGCAGGATTACGCCAGCTACCACGACGCCGAACTGGTGCCCCCGCACGGCTACCTCGCCTTCTACTTCTGGCTGCGCGACGTGTTCGCCATCGACGCGGTGGTGCACGTGGGCAAGCACGGCAACCTCGAATGGCTGCCGGGCAAGAGCCTGGCGCTGTCGCAGGCCTGCTGGCCCGACGCCATCCTCGGGCCGCTGCCCAACGTCTACCCCTTCATCGTCAACGACCCGGGCGAGGGCGCGCAGGCCAAGCGCCGCACGCAGGCCGTGATCGTGGACCACCTGATGCCGCCGCTCACGCGCGCCGAGAACCACGGACCGATGCAGGACCTGGAGCGCCAGGTCGACGAGTACTACGACGCGCTGCTGGTCGACGCGCGCCGCGCCCGCGTGCTGCGGGCGCAGATCCTCGCGACCGTGCGTGCGCAGCACCTGGTCGAGGAGCTGGCACTGCCCTCGGCTGCGGCCGACGACGACACCGTGCTCGCGCGCGTCGACGCCTACCTGTGCGAGCTCAAGGAAACGCAGATCCGAGACGGCCTGCACGTGTTCGGCCAGTCGCCCGAAGGCCGCCTGCGCCGCGACACCCTGCTCGCGCTCGCGCGCTACCCCTCGGCCGACGGCACCGGCGAGAACGCGGGCCTGCTCGATGCGCTGTCGCGCGACCTGCTGCCCGGCGCTGTCGACGATGGGTTCGCGCCGCTCGACATCGAGCCCGCCACGCCCTGGCAGGGCGCGCGGCCCGCACTGCTGCAGTCGGTCAGCGACGAACCCTGGCGCCATGCGGGCGACACGCGCGAGCGGCTGGAGCTGCTCGCGCAGCGGCTGCTCGACGAGGCCGATGCAGGCATCGCGCTGCCGCAAGACATGCCGCACACGCAGGCCGTGCTCGGTCGCATCGCGCATCGCCTGTCGCCCGACCTCGGCGCCTGCGGCACGCAGGAACTGCATCAGCTCTCACGCGCGCTGCAGGGCCGCTTCGTGCCCGCCGGCCCGAGCGGTTCGCCCTCGCGCGGCCGGCCCGACGTGCTGCCGACCGGGCGCAATTTTTACTCGGTCGACACCCGCGCCATCCCCACGCCCACGGCCTGGATGCTGGGCCTCAAGTCCGCCGCGCGGATGGTCGAGCTGCACCTGCAGGAACACGGCGAGTACCCGGTCGCGATGGGCCTGTCGGTCTGGGGCACGGCCACCATGCGCACGGGCGGCGACGACCTGGCGCAGGCCTTCGCGCTGATCGGCGTGCGGCCCAAGTGGGCGGCCGGCAGCCAGCGCGTGGTCGACTTCGAGGTGCTGCCCACCGTGGGCATCGGCCGTCCGCGCATCGACGTCACGCTGCGCATCTCGGGCTTCTTCCGCGATGCCTTTCCCGCGGCCGTGCAGATGTTCGACGCCGCGGTGCAGGCCGTGGCTGCGCAGGAAGACGAGGACGCCGAGCGCAACCCGATCCGCGCCCGCATCCTGCGCGAGGCCGCGGCGCTGGAGGCGAAGGGACTCGATGCCGCTACCGCGCGCACGCAGGCCGGCTGGCGCGTGTTCGGCTCGGCGCCCGGCCACTACGGCTCGGGCCTGCAGCCGCTGTTCGACCGCGGCGACTGGCAGAGCGACGACGACCTGGCACGCGCCTACGTAGCCGGCGGTGCCCATGCCTACGGCCAGGGCAGCGACGGCGTGCCCGCGCAGGCCGCGCTGGTCGAGCGCCTGAAGACCATGGACGTGGTGCTGCAGAACCAGGACAGCCGCGAACACGACCTGCTCGACTCCAACGACTACTACCAGTTCCAGGGCGGCATGGTCGCGGCCGTGCGGCACCTGAGCGGGCAGCAGCCTGCGATGTACCACGGCGACCACGGCAACCCGCAGGCGCCGCGCATGCGCACCCTGAAGGAAGAGATCGGCCGCGTGATCCGCGCGCGCGTGGTCAACCCCAAGTGGATCGCCGGCGTGAAGCGCCACGGCTACAAGGGCGCCTTCGAGATGGCCGCCACCGTCGACTATCTGTTCGGCTTCGACGCCACCGCGCGCGTGGTCGGCGACCACCAGTACGCGATGGTGGCCGACGCTTACGTGATGGACCCGGCCACGCGCCAGTTCATCCAGGACCACAACCCGCAGGCGCTGCACGACATGCTGAGCCGGCTGCTCGAAGCCATGCAGCGCGGCCTGTGGCAGGCGCCTGGCGACTACCAGCGACAACTTGAAGACCTGTTGCTCGAACAAGAGCAGCGGATGGAAGGAACCCGATGACCCCCCCCGCGAGCGCGGCCCTGCCGCTGCCCTTTCCCTTCGCCGCCATCGCCGGCCAGCCGCAGCTGCGCCAGGCGCTGCTGCTGGCCGCGGTCGACCCCGGCCTGGGAGGCGTGCTGATCGAAGGCCCGCGCGGCACGGCCAAGTCCACGGCCGCGCGCGCGCTGGCCGAGCTGCTGACCGGCGCGCCCTTCGTCACGCTGCCCCTGGGCGCGAGCCTCGAGCACCTGGTCGGCACGCTGGACCTGGGCCAGGCCCTGGCCGGCCACCAGGTGAAGTTCGCGCCCGGCCTGCTGTCGCGCGCGCATGGCGGCGTGCTGTATGTCGACGAGGTCAACCTGCTGCCCGACGCGCTGATCGATTCGCTGCTCGACGTGGCGGCCAGCGGCGTCAACAGCGTGGAGCGCGACGGCATCTCGCACCGCCATGCCGCGCGCTTCGTGCTGGTCGGCACCATGAACCCCGAGGAGGGTGAGCTGCGCCCGCAACTGCTCGATCGCTTCGGCCTCTGCGTGCGCCTCTCGAACATCGACGACGCCGCGTCGCGCCAGGCCATCGTGCGCGCCCGCCTGGCCTTCGACGCCGACCCGCAGGGCTTCCGTGCCGACCATGCCGACGCCCAGGGCGCTCTGGCCCTGGCCCTGGGCCGCGCCCGCGCCACCGTGGCCGACCGCGAGGCGCTGCCCTACGAAGACGAAGTGCACGCCGCCGTCGGCGCGCTGTGCATGGCCGCCCAGGTCGACGGCCTGCGCGCCGATCTGGTGATGCTGCGCGCCGCCCGCGCCCTGGCCGCCTGGGAGCAGGCCGACACGCTCACCACGGCGCATGTGCAGCAGGTGGCCGACCTGGTGCTGCTGCATCGGCGCAAGCCGGGCACGGAGGAGAGCGCGCCGACTCCCGCTTCCTCTCAGGCCGGCGCGCCACGTCCCTCGTCCGGCGAGGGCAAGGGCGCATCGGGCGACCACGCCTCCACATCTGCTTCCGATGACGACACCGACTGGGGCGCGATGCCGCCCGAGCCCGTGGGCATCGAACGCGTCAAGCCGCTGCGCCCGCTGATGGCCGCGGCCCCCACCCCAAAAAAAGCCTGAGCCTCCGGAACGCCGACCCCGCTGGCGCACGCCAGGGTGACCGGAGGCAGGGCACGCAACGGGACACGTCGCGTCACATCGCATCGCCGATGGACGGCACCGCCTACGACTGGCCCCGCACCCTGATGGCCCGCGGCGCCGAGGCCCGACTGCGCCCCGAGCACCTGCGCCGCCGCCCGCAGGAGGCCCGCAGCGGCGCGCTGCACTGCTTCCTGCTCGACTGCTCCGCCTCGATGCTCAAGGACGGCAAGCTCGCGCGCGCCAAGGGCGTGCTAGTGGCATTGATGGAAGAGGCCTACAGACGCCGCGACCGCGTGGCCTTGCTGTGCTTTGGCGGCAACACGGTCGAACTGCGCATGCCGCCTCGGCGTGCGGGCGCATTCAACGACGCCTGGCTGGCGCCCATCGCAGGGGGCGGGGGCACGCCTTTGACGCTGGGCGTTCAGCAGGCGGGGATCCTGCTGGCGAAGCATGAGTCCGCGCAGCGGTGGCTGTGGCTGTTGACGGATGGGCGGAGTGCGGAGCATCCGTTGCGGCCACCGGAGGTGGATATGGCGACAGTGGTCGACTTCGAAGCCGGGCCCGAGGCGTTGGGGCGGGCGGCGTCCCTGGCTGCGGCGTGGCGCGCTGCGCACGTGAGGCCGGCGCTCTGACAACGCAGCGCTTCAGGGGCGATGCATGAAGTGGCGCGGGTTGCCGCCTGCAGCGTCGGCCTCGACGGGCCATGGCGCCGCTGCCGTCCGTGCTACGCACCCACCCCCGCCCCAAACCGCAACGTGAACGCCGTCCCTTCTTCGACCGAAGAAGCCACCTCCATCGTCCCCCCGTGCGCCTTCGCGATCTCGTTGACGATGTAGAGGCCCAGGCCGACGCTGCGCACGGTGTTGCTGCCGGTGTCGCCGCGCACCATCGGTTCGAAGACCGTGGGCAGGGTGGCGGCGTCGATGGGGTCGCCCTGGTTGTGGACCTGCAGTTCGGCCTGCGTGGCCTCGATGGCCGAGGTGACGGTGATGGGCGTGCCGGCCCGGCCGTAGGCGGCGGCGTTGCCGACCAGGTTGCCGATCAGTTGGGCGAGCCGGTCGTGGTCGGCCACGCCGGCGCCCGGGCCCCGGGTGCGGTGCACGATCTCGCGGTCGGGAAAGGCGAGCCGGAGTTCGTCCAGCGTGCGCGCGGTCAGCGCATGCAGGTCCATGGGCTGCAGGCTCACGGCCAGGCCAGTGCCGACGCGCGCCTGCGTGAAGTCGAGCAGTTCCTCGATCAGCCGCTGCGCGCGTTCGGCCGAGCTGCGCACATGGCCCAGCACGCGCACGCCGCGCTCGGTCTTCTCGGCGCGCCCCATCAGCTGCACGCCCATCAGGATGGCCGACAGCGGGTTGCGCAGGTCGTGGCTCACGATGCCGACCATCTGCTCGGCGAACAGCGCGCGGTCGCGCAGCAGGCGCTGCGACTGCAGCTCGACCTCGAGCAGCGCGTCGGCCTTCTTGCGCGCGTTCATGAGCTCGCGCTCGTAGCGATTGCGGTCCTGCGCCACGAAGGCGGCGATCTCGTCGAACTCGCCTTCGGCGCGCTTGCGGCGGCGCGCGTTGAGGATCATCGGGATCAGCTGCCCGTCGGGTCGGCGCACCTCGAACTTGACCTCGGCCAGCGAGCCCTGCATCTGCAGCGTGGGCACCCAGTGGGTCTGGTGGAAGATCCGCCCGCCCATGGTGAACAGGTCCTGCAGCCGCCTGGCGCCCACGAGGGCGTCGCGCGGCATGCCGAGCCAGTCGCAGAACGTGGTGTTGACCTTGAGCACGGTGCCGTCCAGCGCGGTCACCAGCAGGCCGCAGGGGGCCTGGTCGAACAGTTCGTCGGTGTCGGGGACGGGGACGGGCGAGGCGGCCGCGGACATGCGGGGCCCGGCTAGCGGCGCGGCAGCGCGTCGATGAATTCCTCGATCGCGTCGCAGGTGGGACCGGGCGCGCTCAGGTGCGGGCAGTGGCCGGTGTTGGCGACCACGCGCAGCATGCCGTGCGGCAGCGTGCGCTGCAGGTACTCGCCGACCGTGAGCGGCGCGATCAGGTCCTCGGACGATTGCACGATGAGCGTGGGCGTCTGCAGCCGCGCGACCTCCTTGCGGGAGTCCGACAGGAAGGTGGTCTTGGCGAACTGCTTGGCGATCTCGGGGTCGGTGCGGCAGAAGCTGGCGGTCAGTTCCTCGCCCAGCTCGGGGCGCTCGGGCACGCCCATGATGGCCGGCGCCATGCTGCTGGCCCAGCCCAGGTAGTTGCTCTCCAGCGTGTCGAGCAGCGACTCGACGTCCTCGCGCGTGAAGCCGCCGATGTAGTCGCCGTCGTTGATGTAGCAGGGCGAGGGGCCGATCATCATGTGGGCCGCGAAGGTGCCGGGCGACTTCAGGTCGGCGAGCATGCCGATCATCGCGCTCACCGAATGGCCGACGAACCAGGTCGGGCCCTGTGCCGTGGCGGCGGCGATCTCCAGCACGTCGTCGGCATAGCCCGCGAGCTCGGCGTACTTCGCGGGCTGGTAGGCGCTCAGGTCGGAGTTGCCCGAGCCGACATGGTCGAAGGTGACGACCCGGTAGCGCTGCGAGAAATGCCGGGCGACGAAGCGCCACATGTTCTGGTCGCAGCCGAAGCCGTGCGCAAAGATCATGGTGGCCGGTCCTTCGCCCTGGACCTGGACGTTGTTGCGCTGCTGGATGTTCATGGGGGCGAATCCGGGGGAAGGGGCTGCCGTGCCGTCGAGCCGGCCGGGCATGGGTTCGTCCATTGTGCCCGCTGCAAGCCCTGTGTCTGTCCGCCATCTTCCCGTGATGGCTCGCGGCGGCGCTACCGGTCCCAGCGCCGCAGGCCCAGCGTGCTCGCCATTTCCCGGTAGGCGGCCAGCTGCCGCGCCACGAAGTCGTCCATGGCCGGCCCCGTCAGGGAGAAGGGGTAGAGCCGGTGCCGGCTTCGCAGCGCCGCGTACTGCGGCGAGGCCAGCGCTTCCTGGAAGGCCGCGGCCCATTGGCGCGCGGCGTCCCTGGACACGTTGGCGCTGATGTACACGCCGCGCACCGTCGGCCAGACGATCTCGACGCCCTGCTCGCGCGCGGTGGGCACGCCCTGGAGCGCATCGCCCAGGCGGGTGGCCGACAGCACCGCGACGATGCGCACCGCGGCGCCGCCGGCGATGGCCTGCAGCGCTTCGGCCGCATCGCCGGGGAACACGTCGACGTGCTTGCCCTGCAGCGCGGCCAGCGCGTCGCCGCCGCCTTCGAAGGAGACGAAGCGCATGGCCTTGGGGTCGCGGCCGGCAGCGCGCACCAGCAGGGCGGACTTGACCCAGTCCTGGCTGCCCACGGTGCCGCCCGAGCCGAAGACCACGCCCGACGGGTCGCGGCGGATGGCGCTCATCACGTCCTGCAACGTCCGGTAGGGCGAATCGCGGTGCACGGCCACCACGCCGTAGTCGGTGCCCAAGGTGGCGAGCCAGTGCACGGCGTTGGCGGGGTGCGGGCCGAAGCGGCCCTGGGCGATGTTGAGCAGCGAGCCGCTGGAGAAGGCGACCAGCAGGTCCGGCCCGCCCATGCGGCCGGTGGCCATGCGGTCGAAGGCCACGGCGCCGATGCCGCCGGGCATGAAGCGCTGGACCAGGGGCGGGCGCGTGGGGCGCACCACCTGCAGCGCGTCGCGAGCCAGCGCGCAGGTCAGGTCGAAGCCGCCGCCGGCCTTGGCGGGGATCACGCATTCGGCGGGCGCGAGGCTGGGGTCCTGCGGCTGGGCGTGCAGCGCGGCGGGCAGGGGCAGCAGCAGGGCGCCGGTGCGCAGCACGAGGGCGCGCCGCGCGCGCATGAACGAGGGGGTCATGCCATCGGCCCCTGGGGCGCGATCGCCGTCATCGTCGACGTGGGGCCCTGGGGCCACCAGATGCACGCGCGCAAGCCCGTGTGCCCGTCGCCGTCTTTGTTCACGCTGCCCAGGGCGAGCCCGCCGCCATGCCGCTGCGCGATCGAGGCCGCGATGGCCAGGCCCAGGCCCGAGCCGCCCTGCGCCGCGCGCCGGCCGCGGCGGAAGCGCTGGCCGATGGAAGCCAGTTCGGCTTCGCTCATGCCGGGCCCGTTGTCTTCCACGCTCAGCTGCCATCGCGCGGCCTCGTCGTCGCGCGCATCGAGCGTGACCTTGCCGTGTTCGGGCGTGTAGGCCAGCGCGTTCGCGACCAGGTTGCCCAGCGCCTCGCGCAGCAGGGCGGCGTCGGCCACCGCGGGGCCGTGCAGCGCGAGCGGGGCGATGCCGAGGTCGATGTGCCGGGCGCGCGCCATCGGCAGCAGGCCCAGCGCCACCTCGCGCAGCAGCTCGGCCAGGTCGACCGTCTCGAACTCGAGCGACGCGGTGTCGGAGCGGCCCAGGGCCAGCAGCTGCTGGGTGGTGCGCGTCACGCGGCCGATCTCGATGCGCATGGCTTCGAGCGCGGCCTTGAGTTCCTTCGGGTCGTCCTCGCGCTGCGCATAGTCGGCCTGCATCTGCAAGGTGGTCAGGTGGGTGCGCAGCTGGTGCGAGGCGTCGTCGAGGAACTGGCGTTGTTGCGTCACCAACGCCTTGGTGCGCGCCATGTGCTGGTTCACCGCGCTCACCAGCGGCCGAATGTCGGCGGGGATGGCCACTTCCTCGATCTGCGTCAGGTCCTCGGGATGGCGCGCCTGCACCTCGCGCGCGAAGCGCCGCAACGGCCGCAGCGCCGCGACCAGGCCGAGCGAGGTGGCGAGCATCAGCGCGGCCAGCACCAGGGAGTCGCGCAGCGCGGCGCGGCGCACGAAGCGCGCGGTGAAGTCCTGACGCGACTTGGTGCTCTCGCCGACCTGCACCAGCACGCTGCGGGCGCCGTCTTCCTTTGCCGAGGGAAGGTCGAGCGCGCGGCGGTAGGCCGCGAAGCGCACCGGCTCGCCGAAGTACTCGGCGTCGTAGAACGCCGGCACGCCGGGCACGAGCGCGAAGGGCGGCTCGGGCAGGTCGGCGCTGCCCAGCTCGACCAGGCCGTCGGAGGTCGCGACGCGGAAGTACACGCGGCCGCTCGCCGTCAGCTCGAAGAACTCGAACATCGTGTAGGGCAGCTCGACCGACAGGCCGCCCGAGGCGGTCGAGATGTTGGCGTCGATGGCCTTGAGCGCGCCCAGCACCGAGCGGTCGTAGGCGGCATTGGCCGCGCCCAGCGCATCGTGGCGCGTGAGCCAGAGTTCGGAGGCCGTGACGATCAGCAGGGTCGGCACCAGCATCAGCGCCAGGCGCTGCCCCAGGCTCGCGCGCTGGAACCAGGTGCGCGCCTGGCGCAGGCGAGTCACGCCGAGACTGGAAGCGGGCACCTAAGCCGCTTCCAGCGCGTAGCCCAGCCCGCGCATGGTGACGATGCGCACCGCGCTGCCTTCGAGGCGCTTGCGCAGCCGGTGGACGATCACCTCGACGGCTTCGGGATGGATGTCTTCCTCGTCCGAGAACACGCGGTCGAGGATCTGCTGCTTCGACACCGGCTCGCCGCTGCGCTGCGCCAGCACGCGCAGCACCGACAGCTCGCGCGGCGACAGCGCGAGCACTTCGCCGTCGAGATGGAATTGCCGCTTGGTGCCGTCGAACACCAGCGGCCCGCAGGCCAGCCGCGGATGCTCGATGCCGCGCGCGCGGCGCACCAGCGCATGCAGTCGCGCCTCGAGCTCGGCCAGCTGGAAGGGCTTGGCCAGGAAGTCGTCGGCCCCGGCATTGAGCGAGCCCACGCGTTCGGCCAGCGAATCGCGCGCCGTGAGGATCAGCGCGGGCAGGCGCTGGTCGCGCTTGCGCAGCCGCTCGAGCACGGTGTGGCCGTCCATGCCGGGCAGGCCCAGGTCGAGGACCACCGCGTCGTGGTCGCGGGCCTGCAGGGCCTGGTCGGCCAAGCGGCCGTCGTCGACCCATTCGACCTGGATGCCGGAGCGCTCGAGCGCCCGGCTGAGCCAGGTGCCCAGGCTGTGTTCGTCTTCCGCGAGCAGGATCCGCATGGCGCGATGCTAGCGTTGCCGCGGAGGCGATCGCAACGCTGCAAACCCTGCAGGGCGCAGGCGGGTGTTCAGGCCGCCGTAGGCAGGCTTTGCAGCGTGTGGCTTTTCATCGGTGAGCCGAAAGGTCGTCTTCCACCTGGGCGTCCGGGCCGTCGCACGCTTGAACGACGTCTTCGGACGCGACCGCTCGGTGGGAGCGAAGCTACCGCTTCTTGTCGGTCTGCCGCGTATCGGTGGGCAACTCGGCCGGCGTCTTGCCGTCGGGGTTGCTGCCGGCACGGGGCGTCGGCACTTCCTTGGGATCCGGGCTGCCGGGTCGCTGGGGGCCTCTGCGCTGGGTCATGGCATCTCCTGGATGTTCGAGTGATCGGCTGCGGCGTCAGCGCATGGGGGCTTCTCGGCCGGCGAGCTGCCACCGGTGGTCGAGCGGTCGATCGGCTTGTCGCCTTCGCGCCCAGGGTGCTCGGCCTGGGGCTTCTCGCCCGTCGCCGGCGCTGCCACCGGCTCGCCGCGCTCAGCCTCGGTCTTGGCGGTCTGCTTCATCGCGCCCTGCACCGAAGTCGGCTTGCGAGTGGGATCGGTCATGTGCATCCTGGATGGAATCGGTGGGCGGTGCCGTGCCCCGAGGCGCACGGCGATGCCAGTGCGCGCCGGGGCTTCGGCATCAGGCGGTGGCCGTCATCTCGGCCATGAGTTCTTCCTTGCGGGCCAGCAGATCGTCGCGCATGGCGACCAGGTCCAGGTTGCGGGCGGCACGTGCCTTCACGAAGATCTCGTTGCGCTCTTCCTTCACGTGGTGGTCGATGTACTCGCCGAGCACGATGACCTTGGCGCACCACTTGCTTTCGTTCTCGTCGCCGTCGCGGATCTGGGCGATCAGGTCCTTGGCGCTCGCATGCTCGACCTCGGCCTCGTCGAGCAGGTCCTCGGCCTTCACCGCGGCCCGCAAGGCAGGGTAGAAGATCTCTTCCTCGATCTGCGCATGGACGCTGAGCTCCAGGCAGATCTGGTCCGCCAGCTGGCGGCGCTTGGCGGGGGCCGTCTTGGCCTTGGATTCGGCCAGGGGCTCGAACTCCTTGAAGAGCTTCTTGACGTTGCGGTGGTCGGCATCGAGCAGGCTGCAGGCATCGGCGGGGGCGCGGGGGGTGGTCATGGGGTGTTCCGTTGTGTTCGTGGGAACTGCAACATCCGCCCGGGCCGAAGCCCCCCGCGTAGGACCAGCGCGCTCGAAGCGCGAGGTGGCCGGAGGACACGGCGCTTCGACGGTGCCGGAGGCTGCGGCCGTGGCTGCATGCAGCGCACCCGAGCCGTCGAAACGTCCGACATGCAGGCCGCCCCTGCGCCGATACGACGCCGTGTGCAGCCGGGTAGCTTGATGTCTTCGACATTCGATCAAACCACTCGACACGGAAGGTGCCCCATGAGCGCAACGACAACTCCACACAACGCCCTCGACGGGATCAAGGTCGCGATCCTGGTGACCGACGGCTTCGAACAGGTCGAGATGACCGACCCGCGCCAGGCATTGATCGCAGCGGGTGCCGCAACCGCCATCGTCTCGCCGATGGATGGCAGCGTGCGCGGCTGGAAGCACCACGATCCGGCCGACACCTTCAAGGTCGACGTCGCGCTGAAGAACGCCAAGCCGGCCGACTACGACGCGCTGCTGCTCCCCGGCGGGGTCGTGAACCCCGACGCGCTGCGCATCGACGAGCGCGCCATCGCCTTCGTCAAGGCCTTCGTGGACGCCGGCAAGCCCATCGCCGCGATCTGCCACGGGCCGTGGACGCTGATCGACGCCGGTGGGGTGAAGGGCAGGCAGGTGACCTCCTGGCCTTCGCTGCGCGTCGACCTCGAGAACGCGGGCGCCGAGTGGCGTGACCTGGAAGTGGTGGTGGCGCCCCAGCTGGTCACCAGCCGCAAGCCCGACGACCTGCCGGCCTTCGACCGCGAGATGGTCAAGCTCTTTGCCAGCGCCGGTATGCGCCCCGCGAAGGGTTGAGGGCCGGGCCGGAAGTCCGATGAAGCCCGTGAAGACGCCCGAAAAGGCAGGCGCGCCGCGCAAGCGTTCGCGGGCCAGCGAGCGCATCGATGCGCTCGACCGGCTGGAGGCAGCGTCCCTGCTGCGCACCGACGAGACCTTTGTGCGCTGCGGCGGGCCGCGCCCGATGAATCCCCGGCGCCACACGGCGAAGAAGGGCCCACCGAAGCGATAGCGCGCGCCGCGACGACTTCAGTCGGGCTTGATGTTCGCGCGAGCGATCACCTTCTTCCAGCGTTCCTGCTCGATGGCGATGAACTTGGCGAACTCCTCGGGCTTGTCGCCCACGGATTCGGCGGCGTCGCCGCGCAGCCGCTCGATCACGGCCGAGGCCTTGGCCGCTTTCATCGTTTCCTGCGACAACTTGGCGATGTGGGCGGCCGGCATGTTGGCCGGTGCCAGCATGCCGTACCACTGGGTCATCTCGAAGCCGGGGAAGCCTTGCTCGGCCACTGTCGGCACGTCGGGCAGTTGCGGCAGGCGCTTGGCCGAGCCGGTGGCGATGCAGCGCACCTTGCCGGCCTTGATGAAGGGGATGATCGCGGCCGCGCCGATGGCCGACGCCTCGAGCCGGCCCGAGAGCAGGTCGGTCAGCATGGGGCCGGTGCCGCGGTAGGGCACGTGCAGCATGAACACGCCCGAGCTGATCTTCAGGTACTCGAAGGCCAGGTGGCCCGCGCTGCCGTTGCCGGCCGAGCCGTAGCTGAGCTTGCCCGGATTCTTCTTCGCGTAGGCGATGAACTCGGTCAGGTTCTTCGCCGGCACATCGGGGTGCACCACGTAGAGGCTCGGCACCTTGGCCAGCAGGCTCACCGGCTTGAAGTCCTTGTTGGCGTCGTAGGGCAGCTTGTCGAAGATGTACGGGTTGACGGCCAGCGTGCCGATGTGACCCAGGATGATCGTGTGCTGATCTTCGCTGCGCGCCACTTCCGACATCGCGATGTTGCCCGCCGCGCCGGGCTTGTTGTCGACGAAGACGCTCTGGCCCAGGGTGTTCGACAGCTCGGCCGCAGTCGAGCGCGCCACGATCTCCGAACTGCCGCCGGGCGCGAAGGGCACGACGAAGCGGATCGACTTGCTGGGCCAGGCCGGCTGCGCCAGCGAGGCTGCGGGCAGCACGCCACCCAGGCCCAGGGCGCCGGCCATCTGGAGCAGGGTTCTGCGGGTGGTGGGGTGCGTGGCTTCGCCCACGCCGGCTGCGTTCTCGAACATGTGTCGTGTCTCTGATTGTTGGAGGAGGAGCTGCCGATACTGCTTGAAGGAAGCTTTCAGAAGCCTGTCAGCCGCAGTCCGGTGACGCCACGCGGAGCCAGGCATGCGTCGCAAGATGTCGGCATGACGCCACATATGGCCAGCCTCGGCCTCATGCCAGGTGTGCACTACTTCCGTTAAATGCGGTGCTTCTGCCGTGAACCAAAGGATCGATCGGCATTCCGGCAGTTGTTCATGGCGCCTGGCTGCAAAGCCAGGCTGCTTGCGCTGAAAATCCCCTCGCATCGACCGCGCTTCCGCAGGGACGGCGGATTCGATCGGCGTCGCGCCTCGTGTGTCACCACGGGCGCATCGCTTCAAGCGCCAGTCGCCGACGTGTGGAAAGCGTCGCGCGACGGCCGATGTGTTTGTCAGGGAGAGAAAAAAATGAACAAGCGTTTGCATCGCATTGTCTTCAACGCCGCGCGCGGCCTGCGCATGGTGGTGCAGGAAAGCGCGCGCAGCACGGGCAAGGGCGCGAGCGGCGCGACCTCCGCGGCGGTGAGCGTGGGGGCGCTGGCCGCGGCCCTGATGAGCGCGCCGCTGCATGCCCAGATCGTGGCCGACCCCGGCGCGCCCGGGCGCCAGCGCCCCACCCTGCTCGCGGCCCCCAACGGCGTGCCGCTGGTCAACATCCAGACGCCCAGCGCCGCGGGCGTCTCGCGCAACACCTATTCCCAGTTCGACGTCAACGCCAAAGGCGTGATCCTCAACAACAGCCGCACCAACGCCCAGACCCAGCTGGGCGGCTGGGTGCAGGGCAACCCCTGGCTCGCGGGTGGCGGCGCGCGCGTGATCCTCAACGAGGTGAACAGCGCCAATCCGAGCCAGCTGCGCGGCTATGTCGAAGTCGCGGGCCAGCGCGCCGAAGTCATCATCGCCAACCCGGCGGGCATCCAGGTCAACGGCGGCGGCTTCATCAACGCGAGCCGCGCCACGCTGACCACCGGCACGCCGCAGTTCAACGCCAACGGCGGGCTCGACAGCTTCCTGGTGCGCGGCGGCACGGTGAATATCGAAGGCGCGGGCCTCGATGCCAGCAAGACCGACTACGCGGCCATCCTGGCGCGGGCGGTGCAGCTCAATGCGGGGGTCTGGGCCAACGAGCTGAAGGTCGTGGCCGGTGCCAACCAGGTCACGGTGGACGGCAGTGCGCAGGCGCCGGTCGCGCCCACGGGCCCCACCCCGAGCTTCGCGCTCGACGTGGCGGCGCTGGGCGGCATGTACGCGGGCAAGATCACATTGATCGGCACCGAGGCCGGGCTGGGCGTGCGCAATGCGGGCCACATCGGCGCGGGTGTCGGGGGGCTGGTGGTCACCGCGGCGGGGCGGCTGGAGAACATCGGCACGCTCGAAGGCGCGAAGGTCGAGCTCAAAAGCGCAGGCGACATCGACAACCGCGGCGGCACGATCCGCCAGGCGGGCGCGCGTGACATCGCGATCACGGCGCCGGTGCTGAGCAACACGGCCGGCGGGTTCATCGGGACGGAGCCGGTGGCGGTGCAGCCGGAGGCGGGTGGCGAGGGACCAAGCACACCAGCCAACCCATCGAGCGGTGGATCTGTCGCGCCCAGCACCGGAACCGCCACGACCCCGGGCACCGGCACCACGGCGGTCGCGGAGGCCGCGCCCGCGCAGCCCGCACCGGCCACCGGCCCGGGCGCCATCAACGCCGCCGGGAGCCTGCTCAACGACGGCGGCCGCATCTACGCGGGCGGCGAGATCGCCCTGGACACGCCGCACATCGACAACAGCGGCGGCAGCCTGAGCGTGGGCACGCTGGCCGTGCGCGGCGAGCGCTTCAGCAATGCGGGCGGGACCTTGAGCGTGGCGCGCGGCTTCAGCGCTGACGTGGGCAGCTTCGACAACAGCGGCGGCAAGCTGCAGGCTGGCAGCCTGCGCATCGCGAGTGCGGGTGATCTGGTGAACACCGATGGCATGTTGACGAGCGAGGGCGATGCGAGCCTGGCCGCGGGCGGCGCCATGGACAACACGCGCGGCACGGTCACAGCCGTCGGCGCGCTCGACGTGCATGCTGCCGCCACGCTGCACAACGCAGCCGGTGCGCTGCGCGCCAACAACGACCTCGTCGTGGTCGCACGCGAGGTGGACAACCGCCACAACGGGGAGATCCTGCAGACCGGCAACGGCACGCTGCGCATCGACGCGACGGAGGCCTTGAACAACGACGGCGGCCGCATCGGCGGCAATGGCACCGACATGCACCTGAAGGCTGCCACGCTGGGCAATGCCGCAGGCACGATCACCCATGTGGGCAGCGGCACCGCGGAGGTCGACGCCGGGCGCTACGACGGTGCGGGCGGCCGCATCACCGGCACCGGGGCGCTGGTGGTGCAGGCCGGCGATTTCGACAACGCGGATGGGCACCTCGGTGCCGCACGCATCACGCTCGATGCCGCCAGCCTGGGCAACGCTCGGGGCGAGATCGTCGCCGTGCAGGGCGACCTGCAACTCACGGTCGACGGTGCCATCGACAACGCGAGCGGCAAGCTGCAGGCACAGGGTCGCACCGACCTGCGCGCGCGCAGCCTCGACAACACGGCCGGCACGCTCAGCGGCAGCGGCATGACCGTCGACACGCGCGGCGGCACGCTGGACAACCGTCGCGGCACGCTGGTGTCGTCGGCCGCGCTGGCGCTGAAGTCCGGCGTGCTGCACAACGACGGGGGACTGATCCAGTCGACCGAGGCCATGATCCTCGACACCGGCGGCGAGGCGCTGCACAACTCCGGCGCGGCCACGCACGCGAGCGGCAAGGGCGGTGTCGCCAGCGGCGGCGCGCTGACGTTGACCAGTGGCCAGGTCGACAACAGCGCCGGCTTCATCGGTGCGCGCGGTGCCCTGGTGGCCGATACCCGGGGAGTGGTCAATGCAGACGGCGGTCTGGTCCTGAGCCAGTCCACGCTGGACGTTCTCACCGGCGGCGCGGACTATGACAACCGGGGCGGCCAGACACAGGCTGCAGGCACCTTGCGCATCGACGCTGGCGCACAGGGCAGCGTTCGGAACACCGGCGGGCTGATCCGCTCCGAGGCCGACTTGAGCCTCGAGGCCGCGCAGGTCGACAACCAAGCGACACAAGGCCCCGACCAGGGCATCGAAGGCCTGAACCTCACGCTGCGCGCGGCCACGCTGGACAACCACACCGGCGCGCTGCGTGCCTCCGGCCGTGCGTCCATCGAGGCCGGCACGCGACTCGACAACAGCGGCGGCCTGGTCTCCGCGCGCGACACCTTGCGCGTGGCAGACCCGAGCACCGGTGCGAAGACGCTGGCCATCGTCAACACCGCAGGCACGATGGTGGCCGACAAGAGGCTCGATATCGATGCGGCGAGCCTGCGCAACGATGGCGGCGGCAAGCTGGTGTCGGGCAAGAACCTGGGGCTCTCGGTCGCGCAGGACATGGTCAACGACGGCCAGGTCCGTGCCGACGGCGACCTGCGCTACGACGGCGGCGGCAAGCTTTCCAATAACGGGCTGATGAGCGCCGGACAGACGCTCACGGTCCAGAGCGGCGAGATCGAGAACGGCAGCCGTGGCGAGATGGCGGGTGGTTCTGCCACCACCGTCATGGCGAAGGGCACGCTCACCAACCACGGCCTGATCGACGGCCAGGTGACCCGCATCGATGCCGCTGCCTTGGTCAACGGCACCACCGGGCGGATCTACGGCGACCATCTGTCGATCGCCGCCGGCATCGTGCTGAACGACGGCGATGGCAAGCATGGCGGCAGCATTTCGGCACGCCAGCGGCTGGACATCGGTGCGGGCCGCATCGAGAACCGCAACGGCGCGCTGATCTTCAGCGCCGGCGACCTCGCGATCGGTGGTGCGCTCGATGCCGATCGCCACGCCACCGGCCGGACCGGCGAACTGAGCAACCACGCCGCCACCATCGAGGCCCTGGGCCGGGTCGACATCGGCGCGACGCAACTCCACAACACCAACGGCGGCGTGACCTGGACGATGGAACAGGGCCCGCGCACCCACGTGGTCGAGTACGCGGTGCCGGGCAGCGCGCAGCGCTGGAAGGCCGAAGACGTGCTGTTCATCCTTGGCGGCTACACGGGCATCGCCAACAGCGCCTTCACCACCATCGCGGCGCCCAGCCCCTATGTGCCGGGCGACAACCCCGACTATCGGCTGCTGCTGACCTCGCCGGACTACCCGCTGGCGAAGTTCAGGCCCTACTACGCAAAGAGCCCGCAAAACAGCGCCGACGCGAGCTATGTCCAATGCTTTGGCGGCGACAGCGACTACTGCGAGACCGTCAAGCGACCGGGCGCGTGGTACGGCATCGGCGACCCCATCTGGACCGACTTCGGCGTGACGCCGCCGGCGGCCGAGTTGCCTGCCGGCCATCCGGCGCGGATCGATCCGAACATCATCGTCGGGCAGGCAGGCATCGTCGTCCAGGTGAGCGATCCCGGCGGCATGGTGGACGTGCTGCAGCCCTTCGACCACCCCGTGACCCAGGCCGAGTACGACCAGTGGCAGGCCTATCGCCAGGCCCACCGGCAGCTCGACGAGGCCACGGAAAAGTTCGTGCGCACCATGACCGGCAGCCTCGGAAAGCCCGGCCGCATTTACAACACCTACGACGCCTGGGACTACGACCTGCAGACGCAGACCCCGGTGCTCCGGAGTTCGGCGCCGGGCAAGATCCTGGCGGGCGGTGCGATGCACATCGACGTGGGGCAGGGCCGCAACGAGATGAGCCAGATCCTGGCCGGCGGCGAATTGAAGGTGACCGGCGGCACCGTCAAGGACATCGGCCAAGAGGTCGATGCGCCGACGACGCGCACCGGGACCACCGTCCACAGCTACATCAAGACGCATACCTTCGACAGCGACGAGCGGCGCTATGACAAGGCCGCCTACAACCTGTCGGAGCCGGGCACCGTGACCCTGGCGGCGGCGCGCCAGAAAGGCTTCACCGCGGTGAACGGCGAGGGCGAGCTGCCCGGACCCGTCGCCACCGGTGCGGCCGCCCAGGGCGCCACCGGCGGTGGCAGCGTGAACGCCAACACCCGCACCGCCCCGATCGTCGAGGTGCCGCAGGCGCCGGGTGCATCAGGCGGCAAGCCCGTGTCGGTCCGAACCGGCACGCCGCCGCTGGGCCTGCCCACCGCGAGTCTGTTCCGCACGGGCAACGACGGCCGCTACCTGGTCGAGACCGACCCGCGCTTCGCGGGCTATCGGAACTGGCTGAGCAGCGACTACCTGTTCAACGCCCTGGGCCTGGACCCGAACCACACGCTCAAGCGCCTGGGCGACGGCTTCTACGAGCAGAAGCTGATCCGCGAGCAGATCGCGCAGCTCACCGGCTATCGGTACCTCGAAGGCTTCGGCAACGACGAGGCGCAGTACATCGCGCTGATGAACGCTGGCGCCACCTTCGCCCAGCAGTACGGCCTGCGCCCCGGCATCGCGCTGAGCGCGGCGCAGATGGCGCAGCTCACCAGCGACATCGTCTGGCTGGTCGAGCAGACCGTGACCCTGCCCGACGGCAGCAGCCAGCGCGTGCTGGTGCCGCAGGTCTACGTGCGCGTCAGGCCTGGCGACATCGACGGCAGCGGTGCACTGCTCTCGGGCGCGAGCGTGGACGTCCAGCTCAGCGGCGACCTGACGAACAGCGCCGGCACCGTGGCCGGGCGCCACACGGTGCGCCTGAACGCCGACAACCTGAACAACCTGGGCGGCCGCATCACCGGCCACGACGTGGGCATCACCACCCGCAACGACCTGAACAACATCGGCGGCACGATCGATGCGGTGAACCACCTCAAGCTCGACGTGGGCCGCGACCTCAACGTGGCCACCACCACGCGCGGCGCCACCAGCAGCACCGGCGCGGCGGGCGACAAGCGCGGCGTGAAGCTCGGCGCGGTCGCCATCGACCGTGTCGCGGGCCTCTACGTCACCGGCGAAGGCGGCCTGCTCGAAGCCGACGTGGGACGCGACGCCAACTTCGCGGGCGCGCAGGTGCGCAGCGCGGGCGATGTGCGCATCCATGCCAATGGAGACATCAACCTGGGCACCGTGACCACGGGCCGCGAGGAAGACATCCGCTGGAACGGCAAGATGAGCCGCCACACGCTGGAGAGCACCGAGACCGGCACCACGATCGCCGCGGCGGGCGACGCGAAACTCAGGGCCGAGGGCGACCTCAGCGGCCGTGCGGCGACGCTCGAAGCGGGCGAGACGCTGCGCCTGAGCTCCGGCAAGCAACTCACCCTGATCGCCGGAGAGAACCAGCGCAGCGCCGAGACCCGACACGCGACCAAAAGCGGCCTGGAGTACTACAGCCTGGACGCGAGCAGCCAGCAGGTGACGCTGGCGCGCACCGAACTGTCGGCGCGGCACATCGAGCTGCAAAGCGGCGAGAACACCGTGCTGGGCGCGGTCGACGTCAAGGCCGACACGCTGGACATCCAGGCCAGCGGCAAGCTGGTCTTCCAGGCCCAGCACGGCACCGACAGCGCGAGCTACCAGGAAGCCAAGGGCGACGCGGCCTGGGTGTCGGCCTCGGGCAAGGGCCATGTGGACGAGACCACGGAGTACAGCCGGTTCAACGTGGGGAAGCTGACGGTCGATGCGAAGGGCGGCGTCGAGGTGCAGATCGGCGGCAAGGACACCCCTGCCTCCCTGGCGCGGCAACCCGGCATGGCCTGGGTCGACCAACTCGTCAACGATCCGGCGCTGGCGGGCAAGGTGGACTGGCAGCGCGTGCAGGAGGCGCACGACAAGTGGCAGTACCGGCAGACGGGGCTGGGGCCGGTGGCCGCAGCGGTGGTGACGCTGGTGGTGGGCGTGGCCACTGCCGGAGCGGGCGCTGCTGCGGCGGGCACTGCAGGCACGGCGACCACGGCCGGAACGGGCATGGCGGGCGCGTTGGGCCTGTCTGCCAGTGCGACGTCCACGCTGGGCGTGGTCCTGCAGGCCGGCATCTCGACCCTCGCCAGCCAGGCCACGGTCTCGTTCGTGAACAACGGCGGCGACCTGGGCGCCGTGCTCAAGGAGATGGGCAGCAGCGAAAGCCTCAAAGCCATCGCCACGTCGATGGTCACGGCCGGTGTGATCCAGGGGCTGAGCACCTCGGGCTTGCTGCCGGAGAGCCTGGCGAACGCGAACAACGGCGGTGCCAAGTTCATTGACCAGTTGCAACGCCAGTTGATCGACCAGACGGCCACTGGCGTGGTCCGCAGTGCCGTTTATGGGACCGACCTGGGAGAGGAGCTCAAACAGGGGATCCTCAATGCGTTCTTGAACACCACCGCCGCCCAGGGGGCGTTCGCAATCGGAAGCAACGGCCCGGTCTCGGCTGGTGGCAACGGCAATCTCGATGCGTTGGCCACCGAATTGGCGCATGGATTCCTGGGGTGCTTAAGCGGCGCCGCGCGGGCCGGCAGCGGCGACGGCTGCGCACCTGGTGCACTCGGTGCGGTGGCGGGGCACCTCGCCTCAGGAACGATGCCAGGGCTCAGTCCGGAGCAGGTGCTGGCGGTATCGCAATTGGCCGGCGGACTCGCCGCTGGGCTTGCAGGCCGGGGCGACAACGGTATTTATCTTGGAGCGGGGACTGCTGCCAATGCCGTAGCGAACAATCGGTTGTTGCATGAGAACGAAAAAACAAAGATCAAGGAGCTTGCACGCGGTGACTCTGCACTGGAAAGGCAGTTGACCGAAGCCGCCTGTTACATCAGTCATTGTGCTGCCGGCAAAAGCGACAACGATCCTGCCAAGGCCGACCTTCAGGCCACCGATCGCGCTGTCGCCGCTAACGCAAACGGCGAATACACCCACGCCCTGGCCTTGCTTAACACGGCGCGCACGGTGGGCTTGTTCAACTACACAGATGCCGACCGGCGACTGGACGATCTCAACGCCATCGATCCGCGCAATGCAGGCGGGCTGAATGCGCAGGAGAGACGGTCGAGGGACCAGAATATCCAAGCCTGCCGAGACGCACCGAGCTGCATCGAGGACGTGAACCGGCGTTACGACCGGATGGTCAGTGACAGGTCCGAAACCGTGATGACCACCGTCAACGCCATCCGGGCGTACAACAACTGTGCAGCAGGCGACACAGCATGCGTCTCGGGATCCCTGGCGCAGATGAAGACGCTGCAAGCGGACCTGAAGGCCAAAGGGATGACGCTGGCGGACACCGAGCGCATCGGGCTGAACTCGTACATTGCGAGTGCGGAGGCGTCGCTGGGAAATTCATATGGCGCGCTCAGTGCCATGGCCATGGGCGCAACTGGAGCTAAGGGGAGTGAGGCAGGGAACGGGACCTCTGCAGCAACCCTACCGCTCGGACGCGGATCTACTGGCCGCACTGTCCCAATCAGTCTGAGTGAGCAACTGGCAATGGCTCAAGCGATTTCCTCGCCGGGCGCCGGAACGGTTGTCCCGTTAAGGAATGGAATGACGGATTCGAGATGGCCAGCATCAGAAGGATGGGTGAAAATGGCTCAGAATATAAATGGCGTAGAAATACATTACGTTCGAAATACCCGTAGCGGTGCGGTTGATGATTTTAAGTTCAATAAATAAAATGCGAGTAACCTGCAAAATTAATACTGGAAGCATGCTGTCGAAGAGTTTGCTTCATCTTGGGAATACAAGGGAATCCATTTTCCCCGTCGCTGTAGGTGAAGTCTACGAGGTTTTTGCGATGTCGCTATGGGGGGGGGCGCTTTATGTACTACTTGCAGATGAATCAAACTTTCCGAGTTGGTTGCCACTGGAGCTTTTTGATCTGGATAACTCATTGCTCCCTAGTGGCTGGCATTTTTGGTCTGAAATCGAAAATATAGGTGGACTCCAAGCCCTTTGGGGTTACGAGAAGTTGGTTTCCGATTTGTCGCACTATGATGGATTGGTTGAGCGTGAGCCTTCGGCTCTTAAATATTTTTATGAGAAAATTTGCTTTTCATCTAAGTAGAAATTTTGAAGACAGGGAGGATTGATTCTGTGATGATAGGAGATCCCTCGGTAGGTAAAAAGAGGTTTTATTTTTGATTCATGGGGTTCAGGGTGACGCTATATGTCATGGAGCAATTGATGGGCGGTTGAAATCTAAAGTGGATACTGCTGCTGGCGTTTTTTCGCAACCTGTAATAAATGCTTGGAATGCTTGGATTGATTTTGAAAAATAGATTTCGTCAAAAGATTGACCATGCGCTGACTGGAGATTGATGATTGAAGAATGCTAAAACCGCTCGTCCTGAATGGGTTGATCGTGGAAAATCAATTCGCCAGCTCATAAGGGGGGTGCAATCCTTTGATGATCAGGATCTAGAAGTTCGCCTATCTTTGGATGCTGGAGATTCTCATCAACCAGTCAGTTTGGTTGGGAAATCAAATGGCTATTGCGTGTTGGCGAGCCATTTGAGCTTCTATGATGAAAAGTCGGGATAATTAAATATCGTGTAGCCGGATTCGCCGATATTGTGGAGGTGGTTGAAGCCGCTTGCTTGAAGCATTGGTGCATCAGACCTATAAAGATGCTGCCTGCCAAGATCTTCTTCTGAAAGATCGAGTGGCTACGTGAAGCGATGGATGTCGTTGGATGCGTAATCAAATTGGTTGATGGGGTTTGATGGCATGGCAGCGGTATCCCGGGGGCGCAAGGAAAGCATGGTCTCGCCTTGGCTCGAAGGCCATAACTTGGCGGCTGCGCCCCGGCCGAATCTCAATCCTCCACCCGAATCCCCGTCCTGTCGATCACCTGCTTCCAGGTCTGCGCATCCTCCCGCAGCACCACCGAGAACTCCGCCGCCGTACTCCCCACCGGCTCGATGTTCATCTCCCGCATCTTCTTTTGGATATCCGGCTTGGCGATGATCGCTGCCACCGTGGTCGACATCTTGTCGATGCGGGCCTGCGGCGTGCCGGCGGGCAGGAACAGGCCGATCCAGGCATAAGGTTCGAAGCCTGCGTAGCCGGCCTGCTGGAAGGTCGGAACTTGAGGTAACGCTTCGGAGCGGCGCGTGCCCAAAGCCGCGAGGGCGCGCAGCTTGCCGCTTTGCAGGTAGGGCAGCGCGGTGCCGGTGTCGAGCACCGCGACGCGGATGTGGCCGCCGAGCAGGTCCGTCACCATCGGCGCCGCGCCCTTGTAGGGGGCATGCGGCATGTCGACGCCGGCTTCCTTCTTGAACAGCTCGCCATAGATGTGCGAGGTGGTCGCGACGCCGGTCGAGCCGTAGGCGTGCTTGCCGGGTTCGGCCTTGAGGACCGTGACCAGTTCCTTCAACGTCGTTGCAGGGAAATCGGGTGTCACGACCAACGCCGAGGTCGACATGCCGATCTGCGAGACCGCCGCGAAATCCTTCACCGCGTCGTAGGGCAGGGCGCGCCGCAGCGCCGGCATCTGCACGTGCGTGGTGATGGTGAAGAGGGCCGTGTGGCCGTCCTTGGGGGCACGGGCCACGGCCGTGGCGCCGATGGTGCCGCTGGCGCCCGCACGGTTGTCGACCACCACGGGCTTGCCCCAGGCCGTGCCCAGTTCCTGGGCGACCAGGCGCGCGATGCTGTCGGTGATGCCGCCGGTGGGGAAGGGCACCAGAAGCGTGACCCCTTGCGTGGGGTAGTCGGCGGCGGGAGCCTGCGCGGCCGCGGGCAGGGCGGTGAAGGTGGTCAGCGTGCCAAGTGCCAATCCCAGGACCAGGGTGAGCGAGCGGTGTGCCATCGTGTGTGGGGCGAAATCGATGCTTTCCGGAATGAAATCGCCTCCCGCTCCGCACGGACAGACAGCGTCGCTGAGCCACCGCATTGCGCTTCCGTTGCTTGATCTATTCCTTGGTGCCAAGTCCATCATGATTCACTCGCTGAAAATCCCGAGGCTATGGAAAATCCCGCGACATCCGCTGTCGGGTCAACAAGAGAAATAAATCTTTCGAATTATTTGTGTCCGCGAAAATTTTCTTTCAATAGAATTTTTTCGGATATGAATATCAGGAAAATGCTTTTGTGAGCCGCTTTTCATCGGTGGCAAGCATGGCGGCGTGAGGCCCGTCACGCTGCCGGCATAGATGAAGCATGAAAAACCGTCAAGGAACTGAAGATGGGGCGATGCCGACCCGGACCGCCGGCCGCCCGCGGCTTGCAGGCAAGGCCTGCCAAGTCCGCACTGCGTGAACGTGCGTTTATTTCCCCGCCGCGTCCAGCTTCAAACAGCGCCGCGCTTCTTCGGCCCGTCCGGCCCCCAGGGCCGCGGCGCGCTCGGCGCGCAGGCAGGCCATCAGCGTGTCGTCCTTGCGTGACCACAGGCCCTTGTCCTGGCAGCGGATGGCACGCGTGGCGAGCAGGGCCACCGCGTCGCTGTCGTCGACCTGCAGCCAGTTGGACTCGTGCACGAATTCCTCGGCGCTCTCGCAGCTGTCGCGGGTCACGGCGCCGGTGAACTCGTAGGCCAGCACCGGGTCGGGCGTGGCGGGCGGCGCGCCGATGCCGGTCTTGGCCGACGCCGCGGCCACGGCGGCTGGGGCCTGGCTGCCGGGGAAGTGGTTCATCAGGCCCGAGAGCACGGCCGTGACCAGCGTCAGCACGAAAAGGCTCCCGACCACCGTGTTCAGCGTCTTGCGGGGCGTGCCGAAGTAACGCTCCCTGCGTGCGGCCTGGCGCGACCACCGGGTCGCAAGTTTTGCATGCACCGCCTGCCATGCCGGCAGATGCGCGTGGCCTTGCGCGTCGAGGTGCAGCGCGAACCAGTCGGGGAAATCGCTGGCCAGGTGCTCGAGCACCTCGGCGAAGCTGCGCACCTGTTGCGCCTGCGGCGTGGGCACGCGCGCGACCGCGGCCATCGCCTGCTGCTGCAGCGCGATCGCCGCCGGCGTCTGCGCCTGCCACTGCAGGCCCTGGTTGATCACGCGCGAGATCCATTGCGCGGCCTGGGTGCTGGCGATCGGCCGGGCGTTGCGGTCGGTCCAGTGGAAGCGCCGGGCCGCGGTGTCGAACAGGACGGCACGGCCGGCCGGGTCGTCGTGCAGCAGGTCGGCGATGCGGGCTTCGAGCTGCGCATGGCTGTCGAGGTGCAGCAGCCGCGGGTCGGTCAGCGCCTCCTCGAGCAGGGCCGCGACGGCGCCGGGGGCCGCGTCGCGCAGCTGCGCGCTCCAGTGCTGCAGGGCCTGGCGCGTCTCGTCGGGGCGCTGCGGTGGGGGCACGGGCGCCGCGGGCGGCTGGGCGGGCGGCGGCGCGAAAGGCGCGGGCGCGTCCGGCGCCTCGGGGGCGGCCGCGTCGTCGGTGTCGGCAGGGGCCTGGTCTTCCCGGTCCTCACCGTCCTCCTCGTCGCCTTCTTCCTCTTCTTCTTCGTCTTCCTCCTCGTCCGCGCGCGCGGCCCAGGCCTGCGCCTGCTCGTAGGCCTGGCGCAGCCGCTCGAAGGCCTCGCGCTCGCTGGCCTGGTCGATGGCCTTGAGCGCCACGGCATAGGCGCGCTTGATGGTCTTGATGTCGCGGGTCGGCGTGATGCCGAGGCGCTCGAAGGCGTCGGTCACGGCGCTCAAAACACGAAGTCCGGGTCGAAGTGGCTGTCGCGCTCGAAGAAGCCGATGGCCTTGCGCAGCCGCTCGCGCGCCGGGCGGATCTGCCGCTCGTCCTGCGATTCCAGCGTGAGCTCGAAGCGCGAGATCTCGTCGCCCAGCCGTTCGCGCGCATCGGCGCGCAGCTGCTGGAACACGCGCTCGGCCTGCGCCACCAGTGCCCGGTTCTCGGCCTTGTCGCGCGGGTGGATCTTGAGCTCGGCCAGCTGCGCGAGCCGCGCCGCGATCTCCAACTCGCTCAGCACGCCGCTGTTGCCCTGGATCACCAGCCGGTGCACCTCCTGCGTGGCCAGCACCGTGGCCTCGACCTCCAGCAGGCCGTTCACGTCGTAGGTGAAGCGCACCTCGACGTTGGCCTCGGCGCGCGGCGCGCGGGGCAGCGGCACCTCGAGCGTGCCCAGCTTGATGTTGTCGCGCACCAGCCGCGCCTCGCCCTGGAAGATCTCGAGGCTCAGGATGCGCTGGCCCTCGCTGACCGGGATGTAGCGCTTGACGCGGCTGGCCGGCACCACGGTGTTGCGTTCGATGATGGGCGAGAAGTAGCCGTCGACCTCGCCGCCGCCGGGCATGCGGTGCACGGTCTCGACGCCCAGGGTGTAGGGGCAGACGTCGGTCATCACCACTTCCTTGAGCGCCGCGTCGCGCGCCTTCAGGCCGGCCATCACGGCCGCGCCCAGCGCCACCACCTCGTCGGGGTTGATGTCCATCGCGGGGAAGCGGCCGAACATGCGCGTGACCATCTGGCGCACGATGGGCGAGCGGGTCGCGCCGCCGGCCAGCACCACGTTGTCGATCTCGCCGGCGCGGATGCTGGCGTCGCGCAGCGCACGCTCCACCGGCGCGCGCAGCCGGGCCAGCAGCGGCTCGCTGATCGCGCGGAAGCGCTCCTGCGTGAGCACCAGCGTGTGCTCGCGCTCCTGCCAGTGCAGCGCGAGGGTGGCGCTCTCGTGGTCCGACAGCGCGCGCTTGGCGAGCTCGGCGCGCGCCACCAGCTGCTGCATGAAGCCGCCGTCGGCGCGTGCCGTTTCGGGCAGGCCGGTCTCGGTGAAGAAGAGCTGGACGATCTCGTTGACGAAGTCCTCGCCGCCCAGGAAGTTGTCGCCGGCGGTCGCGCGCACCTCCATCACGCCCTCGAACATCTCGAGGATCGAGACGTCGAAGGTGCCGCCGCCCAGGTCGAACACCAGGAACTGGGTCGCGTCCTCGTCCTGGTGCAGGCCGTAGGCCAGCGCGGCGGCCGTCGGCTCGTTCACCAGCCGCTCCACCTGCAGCCCGGCGAGCTGGCCCGCGATGCGCGTGGCCTTGCGCTGGCTGTCGGAGAAGTAGGCCGGCACGGTGATCACGGCCTCGGTCACGGGCTCGCCCAGCATGGCTTCGGCGTCGGCCTTCAGCGAGCGCAGCACCAGCGACGAGAGTTCCTCGGCGCGGAAGCCGCGCGCGCCCAGCTGGAAGCTCTTGTCGCTGCCCATGTAGCGCTTGAACAGCGCGGCCGTGCGTTCGGGATGCGTCTGCAGCCGGTCGCGCGCGGCCTGGCCGACCAGCACGCTGCCGTCTTCGTCGATGCTCACGCAGGAAGGCGTGAGGTAGGCGCCCAGCGCGTTCACCACCAGGTGGGGGCGGCCGTCCTTCCAGACGGCGGCCAGGCTGTGGGTGGTGCCCAGGTCGATGCCGATGATCATCGGTGTGGTCCTCGTGTGCGCCAAGGTGGCAAGGGCCACCATGATGCCGCACGCGGGTGGCGGGCCCGCGCCGCGCCGCGATCAGGCGTCGCTGACGCGCCAGTCGTCGAGCGAGAAGTCCTTGTCGATCAGCTTCTCGCTCAAAAGGAAGCGCTTGACCTCGCCCAGCAGCGCCACACCCTCGGCCGGGTAGGCCACTTCGGGAAACTGCGACAGCGGATGCGAGATCTTCACCACCTCGAGCGGGAAGCCGCTGACCTCGGCGTGGAAGTCGAAGTAGGCGTCGCTGCGGCGGTGGATGTCCTGCAGCGCGGTGCGGCGTGCGCGGGTCCAGGCGGCGGGCAGGCCGGGCGCGGCGGCCAGCGTCTTCTGCGAGGCGACGATCACCTGCGTGCCGCGCAGCGTCGGATGCTGGTCGGCCTGGTCGATCACCGGGTAGCCGCGCGAGGCCAGCAGCGGGCCGACGTCGGTCTGCGCCGCGAAGGCGGCGATCGAGCCGCGGTCGAGCGCGGCCTCGCCGTCGCGCGGGAACATGTGGATCACCTTGACCGACTTCTGCAGGCCGTGCTCCTTGAGCAGGCCCAGCACGTAGCGGTGCATGTAGGAGCCGCGCGCCACGCCGATGGTCTGGCCTTCGAGTTCCTTCACGCTGCGCGCGCCGCCGCGCGGCGTGAGCAGCCAGACGTTCATGCCCACGGTGTCGAAGCCGATCAGCTGCGCGTCGAAGCCGCGGGCGCGCGCGACCACGGCCGGCGTGTCGCCGTAGATGCCCACGTCGAGCGCGCCCGAAAGGAAGGCCTCGTTGAGGTCGGGCCCGTTGGGGAAGTTGCGCGTGACGATCTCGCGGATGCCCAGCGGCGCCAGTTCCTTCAGCAGGCCGCCCTCGCGCAGCGCCCAGCCGGTGGCGGCCGCGGGCTTCTTGCCGGGGCCGATGTAGCCCAGGCGCAGCACGCCGTTCGTGGCCTGGGCGATCGCGAAGCCGGGCAGGGTGCTGGCCGCGGCGGCGCCGAGCGCGCCCTGGAGCAGGCGGCGTCGGGTGGGGAAGCTCAGGTGAGGCATGGCGGATGAAGCGGTGTCAGTGGGCGCGGCCCAGGAGTTCGTAGCTCGCGTCGGCCGACGCGGTCGAGGTGCGGCCGCGGCCCCAGCCGACGGCGCTGCGGTAGCTGCCCATCAGCGCGGCGGTCGCGGGTTCGCGCTCCTCGGCGGTGGCGCGGCGGTCGGCGATCGGGGCGACGTAGAGCGCGTCCTCGGGGCAGTAGAGCTCGCACATGAAGCAGGTCTGGCAGTCGTCCTGCCGCGCGATGCGCGGCGGGCCGCCGGCCACGGCCTCGAACACGTTGGTCGGGCAGGCGTTGACGCAGATGTTGCAGGCGGTGCAGCGCTCGGCGCTGATGAGTTCGATCACGCCGTCACCTCCGCCGCGGCTTCGTTCTGCACGGCCTGCCGCTGGACCCACACCTCGTCGAGGCCGCCGCTGAGCAGCCGGTGGTGCTGCGCCGGGTCGAGCGCGCCGTGCTCGCGCCGCCGGTGCATGCCGCGGGTCTCGGTGCGCTGCAGCGCGCTGCGGTACATCCAGCGCGCGGTGGCCAGCATGGCCGCGGCTTCGCGGGCGCGCACCGCCTCGGCGGCGCTGGCGGCCGGGGCGCTGCCGCGCAGCTGCGCCCACAGCGCATCGAGCCGCGCCAGCGAAGCGTCGAGCACCTCGCCCTGGCGGAACCAGTTGCGCTCGTAGGGAAAGACCTCGTCCTGCACGGCGCGCACCACGGCCTGGCTGTCGAAGGGCGTGGCGCCCCGCGTGTTCAGGGCCACACCGCCCGCGCGCAGGGCCGGCCGGTGGGCGCCCGCGCTGCGTGCGTCCTGGCCGAAGGCGGCCGCGCCGGCACCGGCCCAGAAGCCAGAGGACAGCGCCCAGGCCGCGTTGTGGCTGCCGCCGCCGGTGAAGCCGCCGCAGATCAGCTCGCGCGTGGCCGCATCGCCCGCGGCGTAGAGGCCGGGCACCGAGGTGGCGCAGCTGTCGTCGACCAGGTTGAGCCCGCCGGTGCCGCGCACCGTGCCTTCGAGCCGCAGCGTGACGGGGAAATGCTGGGTGAAGGGGTCGATGCCCTGGCGGTCGAAGGAGACGAAGAAGTTGGGCTGGGCGGTGCGCATCCAGGCGCGGACCTGTGCGTCGGCGCGGTCGATGCAGGCGAACACGGGCTGCGTCTGCAGGGTCTGCGCGATGATGCTGCGCCCGCGCGAGGAGCCCGCGCCTTCGACGGGCTTACCGTCGCGGTCGTAGAAGGTGGCCCAGTTGTAGAACAGCGACTTGGTGACCGACGAGAAGGCCGGGCCCAGGCCGTAGGCGTTGGAGAACTCCATGCCCGAGAGCGAGGCGCCGACCTCGGCCGCCATCAGCTGGCCGTCGCCGGTCAGCACGTTGCAGCCCAGGGCCTTGCTGAGGAAGGCGCAGCCGCCGGTGGCGATCACCACCGCGCCGGCACGCACCACCCAGGTCTCGCCGCTCTGGCGGTTGACGCCGGTGGCGCCGCAGACCGTGCCGTGTTCGTCGACCAGCAGCTCCAGCGCGGGGCTGTGGTCGAGGATGCGCGCGCCGGATGCCTTGACCCGCTTGCGCATCAGCCGCATGTACTCGGGGCCCTGCAGCGAGTTGCAGCGCAGCCGGCCTTCCTCGTCGGCGGGGAAGGGGTAGCCCCATTCCTTGAGCCGCTCGACGTTGTCCCAGGTCTGGGCCAGCACGCGGTCCATCCAGGCGTGCTCGGCCAGGTGGCCGCCCATGGCGAAGCGCGCGGCCTTGGCATCGGCGCGCGCCGTGCCTTCGGGCGAGACGTGCCACAGGCCGGTGCCCGAGGGCGCGGTGGCGCCCGAGGTGCCGCAGAAGCCCTTGTCGGCCAGCACCACGCGCGCGCCTTGGGCCGCGGCGCTCACCGCCGCCCAGGTGCCGGCCGGACCGCCGCCGATGACGAGCACGTCGGCCTCGTGGCGGCGCTGGCCGTCGGTGGCGGAAAGTGCCGAGTGTTGGAGGAAATCGCGTGCGCCCATGGGGAAGATCGCCTGTCTGTCGTGAGACCGCGACCGTACCCAGGGCCGCGCCGAGGGCCAAGGAAGTTTTCCGAGGATCGATATGCGCGGATCGGCGGGCTCAGGCCCGGACGTGCGCGGCGGTCGGGCCGAAGGACGTCAGCCGCACCGGCAGCCCGGCCAGCGCCTGCATGCGTTCGATCCATTGTGCGGGCGTCGAGACGGGCGTCGTGTCGTACACGGGGTCGGCGCGCAGCAGCCGCCGGGTCAGCGCGGCCTGCGTGTCGAGGTCGGGCACGGGCGGGCAGGGCAGGGCGCTCACCGGCGCGGCTTCGCCGTCGATCCGGTAGGCCTCGCACCACCGCAGCGGATGCGCCGCACCGATGGCATCGAGGTGGCTCGCGACCAGGCCGTCGAGCCGGCCGACGGCCTGCAGCGCATAGGCCCACAGCAGCGCATCGGGATGACCGCGGCGGAAGCGGCCCTGCCAGCCGGTGTCGGCGTTGTGCGGCTCGGGCAGGCGGTCGAGCGCGGCATCGGCCGTGGGCAGCGGGCCGGCCCCATGGCGCGTGAGGTGGCTGCGCAGCACGCCCAGGTGCTCGACGCGCGCGGCGATGCCGGCATCGCCCAGCACGTCTTCCACCGCCTGCGTCGAGACCGTGCTCCAGGTGGTGTGCGGATGGAAGCCGCGTGTTTCGTCGAGCAGCACGCCCTGCGCACCCTCGAACACCACGCAGCCCGGCCGGGCGAGCCGCGTGGCCACCGCATCGACCGAGGCTGGCGGCGCGCGTTCGAGGCAGGGCTGCACCGCGGCCAGCCAGCGCCGCGCCACCTGCGGGTTCGCCAACAGCGCGAACTCCTGCGCCCATGCGGCGTGCGGCGGCGCGTGCGATGCGAATTCGTCGTGCAGCGCGCGGCGGATGGCTTCGAGCGTTTCGAGTGCGCGCGCCGGATGCCGCAGGTCGCCGTAGCGCAGCACGGTGTCGGGCTGCGCCAAGGCCTGGCGCACCGTCTCGCCGACACCCACGCCGCAGCTGCCATGCGCCTGCGCGCCCCGCGCCCATTCGCGCAGCCGCCCGGCCGCCTGGTGGAAGGGCGTGGTGACGCGGCAGCGCGCGTCGATCTGCAGGCGTTCGAAGGCATCGTGCACGCCGGCTTCTTCCAGCGCCGCGTGCTCCATCAGCAGCCCGGTCGGATGCACGATCACCGGGCTTGCGAGCAACGTGGCCGTGCCGGGCACGAAGCTGCCGGCGCAGAACTGCGAGAAGGTGTGGTGCCGGCCGTCGGCCAGCACCACGTTGTGGCCGGCCTGCGCGCCGCCGTTGAAGCGCACCACCGTGTGGGCGGCCTCGGTGCGGCAGAGGTGGTCGGTGAACAGGCCCTTGCCGCAGTCGCCGAAGCCCAGGCCCAGCAGCGAGACGTAGCGCGTCACCGGGGCATGGCGCTCATCCGACCAGCTTCTTCCACCACGAGCCCAGGGTGGTGGTCGCCGTCGCGGCCGTGGCGGGCCACGCGCGTTTCGGCGCGTTCGGGTCCAGCAGCTCGGCATAGGCCTCGAGTGCATGCGCGACCGTGGCAATGCGCTCCTTGGGCGTGCCGTGCGCGGCCATCACCTGCGTGAGCCCCTGGAGGCCCGGCACGGCGTGCTCGGTCAGCGCCACGATGCCCGCGGCCACGGCGCAGGCGTCTTCCGGCGCGTCCATGCAGATCACATGGTCGCCCAGCAGTTCGCGCCAGCGGCCCTCGCACCGGCGGCGGCGCTGCGCATCGGGGATCAGGAAGAACAGGTGGTAGGTCTCGGCCGCGGCCGCGATCACTTCCTCGATCGGGATGTCCTCGTCGAGCTTGTCGCCGATCAGCGCCTCGATCTGGTGGCGCGAGACGGCGTTGTAGGGCAGTTCGTCGCCGGTCATGAACAGGTAGCCGCGCTTCTTGCGCTTGGCCCAGGCGTCGCTGTCGGTGTGCTGGGCGAGCACGTAGAAGGCCAGCTCGTAGCTCTCCTCGCCGCTGCCGCCACCGCCGCCTTCGAGGTAGCTCGAGGTGAGCCACTGGTCCATCAGTTCGGCGGTCGATTCGAACTGGCCGACCTGCAGCGGCGCCGAGTCGGACACCGCATCGCCGATGGCCATGAACATCAGCTGCGGGTCGGCGACGCCGCAGTCGGTCAGCAGCTTCATGAAGGTCGGCAGCTCCTGGCGCGCCAGCAGCTGCGGGATGTCGCCCATCGAGCCCGTGACGTCGAGCGCGAACACCACCGGCAGCGAATTCGGATGGTCGGCGTTGTCGCGCGACTCGCGCACCTTGAGGCCGCGCGGGTTCATCAGCGTGTGCACGCCGCGCTGGGTGAAGACCTCCTGGCCGGGTTGCGCGGCACGGTCGGCGAGCAGCGCGGCATGGGCCGCGTGCGAGTAGTTGCCATAGCCCATCTCGTTGACTCCTGGGTTTCACGCGCCGTGCGGCGCGGGGTTGAAGGGGATGAATCGGGGTGCGCCGAAGGAAGCCAGCGCGGCCTCGGTCAGCGCGGTCTGGAGGGCGGCTGCGTCCAGGGCCGTGCCGTCTTCGCTGCAACGGCGCAGCAGCTCGGCGAGCGGCGCGGGCGTGTGCGCGCCCAGGCCGGGCGTGCCGCCGTCGCGGCTGCCGTGCAGCACCGCGCGGATCGTCCAGGCCGACTGGCGCAGGTCGTGCGCCACCGCATCGGCCAGCGCGCGGCCCTCGGCCTGCCGCGCTTCGCGCCAGCCGACCAGCAGCACGCCGTGGTCGTGCGGATGCACGAGCGCATGCGCGGGCCGGAGGTCGCGATGGGTCCAGCCATGGGAATGCACGAAGCCCAGCACCTCGAGCATGCGGCGCCACAGCCAGACGGCATGGCGCGCATCGATACCCTCGGGCTGGGCCTGTGCGACGGCCGCCAGGCTGCCCCAGTGGCCGGGCGGGTGGCGCAGCAGCAGCGCGTCGTGCGAACCGCCGGCCGCCGTGGTGGCCGCGTCCACACCGATGGGCTGCGGCAGGCGGCGCGTGAAGTAGGCCGCGCCCGGGCCCTGCAGCGCCTGCAGCGCATGCAGTACCTCGTACTCCCGGCGCAGCCCGTCGGCGTGGCCCGCGACATGCGCGAGCTTCACGGTGACGCGCTCGGGCGCGGCGCCCAGGCGCTGGGCCAGCAGCAGCTCGTGGTGCCGGCCGTGGCCCAGCGGCATCAGCACGCGGTAGCGCGCGTCCCGCCATTGGAAGACCTGCCCTTCGGCCGCGTGCGATTGCGCGCGCAGCCAGGCGGCATGGAAGTCGGCGCGTTGCACGAGCTCCTCGCCGCGCATGACGGTGGCGCCGCAGTACGGGCATTGCACGGTGCGCCAGCGTGCCGCGCGGGGCAGCGGCGCGGCGCATTGCGGGCAGACGAGGGCCGTGAGGGTCAGCATCGGGCCAAGCATAACGGGAGGGCGCGGGCATCCGGTGCCGGAAAAACGCCCGTTCTTCATCGTGGCGTCATGCAAGTTGCGCAGACTGCCTCCCGTTCCGCTCCTGGTCCGTTGGGTGCGTGTCATCGACATCGCGCACTGCGCTCGCAGGCCGATGCGGTGATGCGCCGCATTGCACATCAACATGTCTTCTTCTTCCTCCTTGTCGCGTCGTCTTCCGGCGGTTCCGCTTCGTTCCACACCGCTGCTCTACAGCCTGCTGCTCGGCACCGCGCTGCTGAGCGCTTGCGGCGGCAGTTCCGACAGCGGCACGCCGGTCGCGGTCGTGCCCCCGGCGCCCACGACGCCGACCACGCCCGACCCGCAGCCCGCGAAGCCGACCGTGCCGACCGGCCGCTGGACCGCGGGTGACCTGCACGTCCACACCTTCCAGTCGGACGACACGCAGCAGATCTCCACGCTCGACCAGGTGCTGGCCAAGACCTTCGACACCTTCGGCCTCGACTGGGTCGCGATCTCGAACCACCTGCGTTCGTCGAAGTACGACAACGACGGCCACGAGATCACCCCGATCCCGTTCTCCGAAGGCATGGCGAAGTACGAGGTGCCGCGCATCCAGGCCCTGCAGGCCGGCGGCAAGTACCGCGACAAGACGATCCTGTCGTCCTTCGAATGGGACATGCCCACGCACGACCACGCCAACATCGGCATCCTCACCGGCGGTTCGATGTCGGCCGAGGCGCTCAAGGCGGTGAACCAGTTCGAGTACCTGTTCACCAACCGCCCGGCCGCGATGTTCGCGCCGGCCGACGTGGCGGCCTGGGACGCCAAGGACACGCGCGCCTATTCGACGCACCAGGACGCGCTGCAGGCCATCGCCTGGCTCAAGAAGAACCACCCCGACACCAGCTACCTGCAGCTCAACCATCCGTCGCGCAATCCGGGCAAGTACACGGCGGCGCAACTGCGCGAGATGAACGACCTGGCGCCGAACATCTTCTTCTCGATCGAGGGCATGGTCGGCAACCAGATGGAGCCCAACCGCGGCGGCTACGAGAGCGCCTACATCCCCGCCAACCTGCCCTCGCGCGTGTACGGCGGCGTCGACTACCTGGTCGCCAAGGTCGGCGGCACCTGGGATGCGCTGCTGTCCGAGGGGCGCCGGATCTGGAACGTGGCCGATTCCGACTACCACTTCGTGACCTCGAAGGGGCAGTACAGCAGCGGCTACTCGCCGGGCGAGTACGCCAAGACCCATCTTTGGGGCGATATCCAGGACGCGCCCTCGCTGCTGAATGCGCTGCGCTCGGGCCGCAGCTTCGGTGCCAACGGCGGCCTGATCGATGCGCTGGACTTCCGCGTGACCGGCACGGCGGGCAACGGCGAGATGGGTTCGGAGCTCGCGGCCAAGGCCGGCGAGGAGCTGAAGATCACCATCCGCTTCAAGAGCCCGCAGCGCAACAACTACGAGTTCCAGCTGGGCAGCGGCATCTACGCCAACGTCAAGCCGGTGGTCGACCACGTCGACCTGATCGTGGGCGACGTGGGCGCGCGCGAGCAGCCGGGCACGCCGGGCTATGCGCGCGACACCAACCCGTCGACCCGCGTGATCAAGCGCTTCACCGCCAACGAGTGGGCACGCGATGCCGAGGGCTACAACAGCGTGAGCTTCACCGTGATCGCCAGCGGCAACCAGTACTTCCGGCTGCGCGGCACCAACCTGGGCGTCAACGTGCCGGGCGAGACGCTCGCGGGCGATCCGCTGCCCGACGAGAAGATCGACCAGCCGAGCGCCGACCATGCGGTGCGCTTCAACGCGATCAATGCGCGCAACTACAGCGACCTCTGGTTCTACTCGAACCCGGTGTTCGTCAAGGTCGCGAAGCTCTGAGCTCAGGGCGCTCTGCCTCTGGCGCCTGTGCGTAGTGCGCGCAGAGCGCCTCGACCAGCGCCTTGGCATAGGTCGGCAGGCTGGCGCGCTCGCGCACCAGCAGGTAGCGCTCGCGCACGCACCAGGCATCGCTGAGCTCGATCAGCGCGAGCTGCATGGCCTGCTGGTTGCGGCGCGCGGCCGATTCGGGCACCACGCCGATGCCCACGCCGCTGCCGATCATGCGGCACATGGCGTCGAAGCTGCCCAGCTGGATGCGCAGCTTCTGGCGCCGGCCCAGGTGCTCGGTGATCTGGGCCAGGAAGGCCTGCAGCGTGCTGCCCTGCGCCATGCCCACCGCGTCTTCGTCCAGCGTCTCGGCGAAGGCGATGCGCTTGCGCCTGGCGAAGCGGTGCCGGCCTGAGGTGACGAGCACCAGCCGGTCGGTGCTGAAGTGGATCGCCTCCAGGCCCAGCGTGTCGACGTTGCCCGCGACGATGCCGATGTCGGCCCGGCCCTCGAGCACACCGCGCGGGATCTGAGCGTTCGGTTTCTCCTGAAGGTCGACGTTGATGCGCGGATGCGCCGCCAGGAAGGCCGGCAGCAGCTCGGGCAGGAAGTCGGTCACGGCCGTGGTGTTGGCGAACACCCGCAGGTGGCCGCGCAGCCCGCCGCCATAGGCCAGCAGTTCGTCGCGCAGCCGGTCCGTCTGGTGCAGCACCAGCCGGGCGTGGTGCAGGAAGGCTTCGCCCTGCGGCAGCAGGCGCACGCCGCGCGCCTCGCGGGTCAGCAGCTGCAACCCGGCCTGGGTTTCGAGCGCCTTGATGCGCGCGCTGGCCGCGGCCAGCGACAGGTGCTGGCGCTCGGCCGCGCGCGTGAGGTTGCCCAGCTCGGCAGTGGCGACGAACAGGCGCAGGTCGGTCAGGTCGAATTGCATGCGCCGATGCTAGCAAGGCTTCGCGAATTCCGAAGGCTCGGTTCCAAACTCGCAGATTGTGCGGGGCCGTCATGGGCGCGACCATGGCGGCTCGCATGAACAGCTTCACTTCTTCCCCTTCCTCCCTCGACGCCGACGGGCTCGCCGCACTGCAGGCCTGGCAGGGCCGCAGCGAGACGCTGCACGACGAGATCACCGCCGCGCCGCTGCGCGCGCTCTCGGCCACGCTCGACCGCGACGATGCCGCCCCCGACGCCGGCACGCGCCTGCCCGAACTCTGGCATTGGCTCTACTTCCTGCCGCACCACCGCCAGTCCGAGATCGGCCCCGACGGCCATGCGCGGCGCGGCGGCTTCCTGCCGCCGGTGCCGCTGCCGCGCCGCATGTGGGCCGGCGGCCGTTTCGCATGGGCGTCGGGCCATCCGCTGCGCGTGGGCGACGCGGTGCGGCGCGTGTCGACCATCGACTCGGTCACGCACAAGGCGGGCCGCAGCGGCGCGCTGGTCTTCGTGTGCGTGAAGCACGAGGTGCACAACGCGCAGGGCCTGGCGCTCACCGAGGAACACGACATCGTCTACCGCGCGGTCGCCGCCCCCGACGAAGCCGCGCCCGCACCCACGCCGGCCCCGACGGACGCCGCCTTCAGCCGCACCGTCGTGCCCGACGACGTGCTCCTGTTCCGCTACTCGGCGCTGACCTTCAACGGCCACCGCATCCACTACGACCGCCGCTACGTGACCGAGGTCGAGGGCTATCCCGGCCTGATCGTGCACGGCCCGCTGATCGCCACCTTGCTGGTCGACCTGCTGCGCCGCGAGCGGCCGGATGCGGTCCTCTCGCACTTCGAATTCCGCGCCGTGCGGCCCACCTTCGACACCGCGCCGTTCCGGCTGCACGGTCGCCCCGAGGCCGACGGCAAGACCTTCCACCTCTGGGGCGAAGACGCCGACGGCTGGCTCACGATGAGCGCGACCGCCACCCTGGCTTGAGAAAGACAGCATGAAGACCGAGATCCCCACCCCCGACGACCACCAGGCGATGCGCGAGGCCCTGCGCGCGCTGTGCGGCGGCTTCGACGCCGCCTACTGGCAGCAGGTCGACCATGCGCGCGGCTACCCGGAAGCCTTCGTGAACGCGCTGACCGAGGCCGGCTGGCTGGCCGCGCTGATCCCCACCGAGTACGGCGGCTCGGGCCTGGGTCTGACCGAGGCCTCGGTGATCATGGAGGAGATCAACTTCTCCGGCGGCAACGCGGGCTCCTGCCACGGCCAGATGTACAACATGGGCACGCTGCTGCGCCATGGCAGCGAGGCGCAGAAGCGCCAGTACCTGCCGCGGATCGCGAGCGGCGCGCTGCGGCTGCAGT
>Ga0182008_10000177_pt1 | contig 49865 bp, 34 predicted proteins | sample Sormic07211129_1_FD_120482 | JGI IMG/M metagenome (GOLD analysis project Ga0182008, IMG submission 120482) | Rhizosphere microbial communities from Sorghum bicolor, Mead, Nebraska, USA - 072115-129_1 metaG | ecosystem: Host-associated > Plants > Roots > Rhizosphere | place: USA: Nebraska...
GCAGCGCCTGGGGCCACTCAATGATCAGCGCCTGGAACTGCTGGCCAAGTGCGAGGAACAGGCCGAGGGCCCGCTGGACTGCGAAACCCTGCTGGGGGTGCTGTTCGCCCCGGCCATGGGCCTTGAGCGCAGCGACGAGAGTGGCTGCGTGGAAGGGCGCTCGTTCATTCGCTTCCTTGGCCGGGTCTACAGTGATACTTCGCCCTTTATCCAGGAATACCTCAAGGAGCATTACCAGCCGGTGTTCGAGCGCTTCTTCAAGGCCTTTGCCCTGGCTTTGCCGGACCTGCCGCGCAACGAGCTGGGGGTGCGCCTGCAATTTGCCCTCAAGGCAATTTCCGGCGTCATGGCCGGCACCGAGCTGCGCCTGCTGATGCAGGCCATGAGCCTTGGACGCCCGGCCACCGATGCTGAAGTCATGGCCAAGCTCATCAGCCTGGTGTCGGCGGCGATTCGCGCCCCCATGCAGGACCCCGATTCCGAGCAGGCCCTGGAGAAAGTCCTCGATACCCAGCGCCTGATCCGTCAGCAATCCCATTCCCTGGCCGGCTGATTCCCGGCTGAGCCGCCCGGCCCCGACAGCGCAGCAGGATCATTCGGAGCGTCAATGATTCTCGGGGCAGGTGCCCACATCTGCTAGGTTCTGCTCCTTGCATCTGCCTTGGAGCATTCGCCATGAGTTCCTCCCAACAGCATGTTCTGGCCGTCAACGGCATCGAACTCAGTGTGCGGGTCAGCGGCCCGGAACACGGGCAGCCGGTATGGCTGCTGCACGGTTTTCCCGAGTGCTGGCATTCCTGGCGCCATCAAGTGCCGGCCCTGGTGGCAGCGGGGTTCCGGGTGTTCGTCCCGGAAATGCGTGGCTATGGCCGCAGCTCGGCTCCCGAGGCGGTGCAGGCCTACGACCTGCTGACCCTGTGCGCCGATATCCAGCAGGCCATGCACGCCTTCGGCCAGCAGCGGGTGTGCATCGTCGGCCACGACTGGGGCGCCCCCGTGGCCTGGCACCTGGCGCTGCTGGAGCCGCAGCGGGTGGCGGCGCTGGTGACCCTGTCGGTGCCCTTTGCCGGGCGGCCGAAACGCCCGGCCAGCGAGATCATGCGCCAGGTGCACGGCGAGCATTTCAACTACATCCTCTACTTCCAGCAGCCGGGAGTGGCCGAGGTGGAACTGGACGCCGATATAGACGCCAGCCTGCGCCTGTTCATGGGCAATGTCGGTGCATTGCTGCAACCCAAGCCGGCCGATGCCCGGTTGTTCGACGGGGTGACGGTGCCCGCAGGGTTGCCGCAGTGGTGCAGCGAGGAGGATTTCCAGGCCTATCGCCAGACTTTCGCCGGGCGCGGCTTTCGCGGTGCCCTGAACTGGTACCGCAATTTCGAGCGGACCTGGAAGCGCACCGAGTTCCTGGCCGATGCCCAGGTCCAGCAACCGACCTTGTTCCTGCTGGGCGACCAGGACCCGGTGGGTGTACTGGAAGCCCATACCCTCAAGCGCATGCCGGGCAAGGTGGCGGACCTTGAGCAGCACCTGCTGGCGGACTGCGGGCACTGGATCCAGAACGAACGGCCGCAGCAGGTCAATGCCCTGTTGCTGGATTTCCTGCAGCGCCGGTTCACCTAGGGAGCCTGCCGCCCCGCAGGAGCTGGCGTGCCAGCGAACGCGCCAGCAGGTGCGGCGCAAGGTGTTCGTCGGCAAGCCGGCTGCTACGAGGTCGGGTGGTGCCAGCGAAGGGGGCCGATCAACCGAGCATTTCCCGCATCCGGTGCCAGAGCATGCCCAGGGCCAGCAGTGGTGCCCGCAGGGCCGGGCCGCCGGGGAAGGTCATGTGCGGCACGCCGCTGAACACGTCCAGGCCTCGACTGTGGCCGGCATGGATGGCTTCGGCCAGTAGCCGCGCAGTCCAGTGGGTGACGTTCAGGCCATGCCCGGAATAGCCCTGGGCGTAGTACACATTGGGGTACTGCGACAGGCGCCCGACCTGGGGGAAGCGATTGGCGGTGATGCCGATCTTGCCGCCCCACTGGAAGTCGATCGCCACATCCTGCAACTGCGGGAAGACCTTGAGCATCTTGGGTCGCATGTAGCCGGCAATATCCGCCGGATCACGCCCCGAATAGTGGCAGGCACCGCCGAACAGCAAGCGCCGGTCCGCGGTCAGTCGATAGTAGTCCAGGCCGACTTTCTGGTCGCACAGCGCCAGGTTGTCCGGGATCAGTTGCCTGGCCCGGGCCTCGGCCAGCGGCTCGGTGGTGATGATGTAGCTGCCCGCCGGCAGCACCTTGCCACTGAGCCGCGGCTCGAGGTCTTCCAGGTGGGCATTGCAGGCCAGCACCAGGTGCCCGGCAGTGACGGTGCCGGTTGCGCAGCGCACCTTCACACTGTCGCCGTGGGTCAGTTCCAGCACCGGGCTCTGCTCGAAGATCCTCACCCCCAGGGACGCTGCCAGCCGCGCTTCGCCCAGCACCAGCTTGAGCGGGTGCAAGTGCCCAGAGCCCATGTCCACCAGCCCCCCGACATACGCCGAGGAGGCCACCACCTGCTGCATGTCCTGGGGCGCCACCAGCCGAGTGGGGTGGCGGTAGCCCAGCCTGACCAGGCTGTCCTGCTCGGCCTGGAAGGCGGCGAACTGGGCCGGGGTGTTGGCCAGCTCACAGAAGCCCCAGCGCAGGTCGCAGTCGATGGCATGTTCGCTGATGCGCTGGCGTACCACCTCCACCGAGTCGATGCCGGCCTGCTCGAGGTATTTCACCCCTTCCTGGCCGACGTAGCGGGCAAAGCCTGTGACCTCGTGGCCAATGCCGCGGATCAGCTGGCCGCCGTTGCGCCCGCTGGCGCCCCAGCCGATGCGCCGGGCTTCCAGGAGGATCACCGAGAGCCCGCGCCGGGCCAGCTCGATGGCGGTGTTGACCCCGGTGAAACCGCCGCCGATCACGCAGACGTCGGCGCTCGGTTGGCCCTCCAGCGATGGGTAGCCGGGCAGGCTGCCGGCCGAGGCGGCGTAGTAGGAGCGGGCATGCCCGTTGGCGCTGCCCGAAAGGTTTGGCTGAATCATTTGTTGGACTTCACTTTGCTCCAGGAGCGGGTCATCAAGCGCATGATGGCCGGCGACTGGGTGGTGGAGATGTACAGCTTGTCGAGCACGGCCTGAGGTGGATAGACCTCGGGGTTGTTCACCAGGTCGGTCTCCATGTACTGCTGGGACGCCGGGTTGGGGTTGGCGTAGCCGACATAGGCGCTGACCTTGGCGATCACTTGCGGGTCCAGCAGGTAGTTGATGAAGGCGTGGGCTTCCTTGACGTTGCCGGCATCGGCGGGAATCGCCAGCAGGTCGAACCACAGGTTGCTGCCTTCCTTGGGAATCGAATAGGCGATGTTCACCCCGTTCTTGGCTTCCTTGGCCCGGTTGGCGGCCTGGAACACGTCGCCGGAGTAGCCGAAGGCGATGCAGATATCACCGTTGGCCAGGTCCGAAACGTACTTGGAGGAGTGGAAGTAGGTGATGTAGGGGCGCAGGGTCAGCAGCTTGGCCTCGGCCTTCTTGTAGTCCTCGGGGTTCTCGCTGCGCGGGTCCAGGCCCAGGTAGTTGAGCACCGCCGGGAACACTTCATCCGGCGAGTCCATCATCGACACCCCGCACTGCTGGAGCTTCTTGAGGTTCGCAGGCTCCAGCAGCACCGCCCAGGAGTCGATGTGGTCGATGCCCAGTACCTGCTTGACCTTGTCGACGTTGTAGCCGATGCCATTGGTGCCCCAGAGGTAGGGCACCGAGTACTGGTTGCCGGGGTCGTTCTGCTCCAGCAGGGCCAGCAGCTTGGGGTCCAGGTTCTTCCAGTTGGGCAACTGCGAGCGGTCGAGCTTGAGGAACGCGCCGGCCTTCACCTGGCGCGCCAGGAAGTGGTTGGAGGGCACTACCACGTCGTAGCCGGTGCGCCCGGCCAGCAGTTTGCCCTCCAGGGTTTCGTTGGAGTCGAAGACGTCGTAGATCACCTTGACCCCGGTCTTGCCCTGGAAGTCGGCGAGGGTGGTCTGGCCGATGTAGTCGGTCCAGTTGTACACGCTGACACTGGGTTGTGCCTGGACGGCGGTGCTGCACAAGACCGCCAATGCTGCCGGGACCACTGCTTTCAAAAGACGCATATCGACACCTCTTCGGGTTGTTTTTGTTGATTGCAGAATGCGGGTTGTCAGACGCTGAGCAGCAGGAACTCGCGTTCCCAGGAGCTGATCACGCGCTTGAAGTTCTCGTGTTCGGCACGCTTGACCGCCACGTAGCCGCGCACGAACTTGCGCCCCAGGTACTGCTCGATGGTCGGGCAGTCCTCCATGTGTGCCAGGGCGTCCTCGATGGTGATCGGCAGGCGCAGGTTGCGCCGCTCGTAGGCCCGGCCTTCCACCGCGGCGCTGGGCTCGATGCCCTCGACCATGCCCAGGTAGCCGCACAGCAGGCTGGCGGCAATGGCCAGGTAGGGGTTGGCGTCGGCGCCGGGCAGGCGGTTTTCCACGCGCATGGCGTCGGGGCTTGCGGTCGGAACCCGCAGGCCCACGGTGCGGTTTTCCTCACCCCATTCGACGTTCACCGGGGCCGAGGTGTCCGGCAGGAAGCGGCGGAACGAGTTGACGTTGGGGGCGAACATCGGCAGCAATTTGGGGATGTACTTCTGCAGGCCGCCGATGTGGTGCAGGAACAGCTTGCTTTTCTCACCGTTGGCATCGACGAAGATCGGCTTGCCGGTGTCGATGTCCACCACGCTCTGGTGCAGGTGCATGGCGCTGCCGGGCTCGTCGGCCACCGGCTTGGCCATGAAGGTGGCGGTGACGTTGTGCTTGAGTGCCGCCTCGCGCAGGGTGCGCTTGAACACGGTGATCTGGTCCGCCAGGTCCAGGGCGTCGCCGTGGCGGAAGTTGATTTCCATCTGCGCCGGGCCGTCTTCGTGGATCAGCGTGTCCAGGTCCAGGCCCTGGGCTTCGCACCAGTCGTAGACATCTTCGAACAGCGGGTCGAATTCGTTGGCGGCATCGATGGAGAACGACTGGCGACCGCTTTCCGCTCGGCCGGAGCGGCCCAGGGGAGCCTTGAGCGGCAGGTCCGGGTCTTCGCAGCGCTGGGTCAGGTAGAACTCCATTTCCGGGGCGACGATCGGCTTCCAGCCCTTGTCGGTGTACAGCTGCAGCACTTTCTTCAACACGTTGCGCGGCGACAGTTCGATGGGGTTGCCGAATTTGTCGAAGGTGTCGTGGATGACGATGGCGGTGGGTTCGATGGCCCAGGGCACCAGGTAGATCGATGACGAGTCGGGGCGGCAGACCATGTCGATATCGGCCGGGTCCAGCAGTTCGTAGTACAGGTCGTCGTCGACAAAATCCCCGGTTACCGTTTGCAGCAGGACACTTTCCGGCAGGCGCATGCCTCGCTCATGCAGGAACTTGTTGGTGGGTGCGATCTTGCCGCGGGCAATGCCGGTCAGGTCGCTGACCACGCACTCTACTTCGGTAATCTTGTGATCTTTCAGCCAGGAGGAAAGCTGATCGAAAGGGGCGTTCATAAAGACCTCGATTATTGGTTTTATCTGCTCCGAGGTGAGCGGGAGTATCCCGGCAAGGCTTCCCCTGCGGCGCATTGGCGACTATCTTGGGCGAGCCTTGTTGTTCCATCTATCCACTTTAAGCAGAACCAAAACGCACCAAACGAGTGCGTAAGGTCCCCCGATGACAGCGTCCAATCCGCTTCAGGTCCAAGCGTTCAACACCTTCGATGTCGCCGATCAGATCCGTGCCACCCCGGGTTGGGTCCAGCATTACCAGCAGATGTCCCCTGGCCATTTCAACGGCCTGGTGCGCTACCTGGACCTGCAGGGCGTGGAGATCTACGAGGAATGCATGAACACCCGGGTCGAGCAGAATTTCAGTGCCCCCCAAGGCGCCCTGGCGTTCTGTTTCGACCGCAGCGACAACGCGCTGTACGTGCTCAATGGCGAGAGCCGCAATATCTGGATCACCCCGGAGAACTACCAGGAAGTGGCGGTGGTGTTCGGCCCCGAGTTCGTCCGCGGCCACGGCCTGGGTGTGGAGCGCCTCGACGGGCTGTTCATGGCGCCCCTCAACAGCCAGCAGAACGCCTTGTTCTGCCGCTGGCTGAGTTCGACCCTGACCCGCCTGTCCCAGACCCTCGACCCACCCAGCCGCGAAGCCCTGACCCAGCAACTCCTGGAGGACTGCCTGTACATCCTCGACAACGCCTGCGTGCGCCTGGACCGCGGCGGCCTGCAACGGCGCAGCGAGGAGCGGGGGATCATGCAACGGGTAGCGCAGTGGGCCGCCGACGTGCCCGAGGAAACCCTCAACCTGCTGGAGCTGTCCCAGGTAGCCGGAGTGTCCCTGCGCCAGTTGCAGAGTGCGTTCAAGGCCTTTACCGGGATGGCCCCCAGCCAATGGCTGCGCCTGCGCCGGCTCAACAGCGCGCACCGCGAACTGCTCAGCCGAGGGCCGACTGAGACCACGGTGGCCGAGGTGGCGATGCACTGGTCGTTCTGGCACCTGGGGCGGTTTTCCAGCAGTTACCGGGCGCTGTTCAAGGAGCTGCCGAGCCAGACCTTGAAACGCAGTGCCGTGGCGCGTCGCTAGGGCGAGCGCCCGGGCCTTGCGGGCAAGCCCTCAGTACACTTGCAATGACTGGTTGAGGTCGCGCAGGGCCTGATCCAGCCGGGCCACGGCGGTGGACAATTGCTGTTCCTGGGCCGCCTCGGCCACCAGCTCTTCCAGGCTGACGCACAGCTCCAGCAAACCTTGGGCATTGAGCAGGTAGGCCGTGCCCTTGAGCTTGTGGGCGATGGCTTTCAGGGCCTGGCGATTGCCACTGGCCAGGGCCTTGCTCAAGGCCTGCAGTTCCTCGTTGTTGCTGTTGATCACGTGCTCGGCCAGAGCGGCGTGGATGTCGCCGTTCAACGACGGCACCGCGCTCTGCGCCTGGGGGGGCGTCAGGCTCAGCTTGGGGATCAGGCGGTTCAGCCCGGCAAGGCTGATCGGCTTGGCCAGGGCACTGTCCATGCCCGAAGCCAGGCAGCGCTCCAGTTCCTCAAGCTGGGCGCTGGCGGTCAGGCCGATGATGGTGCAGGGGCGCACCCCCATCTGGCCCTCCATGCGCCGGATCGCCTGGCTCATCTCATGGCCGCTCATCTGCGGCATGTTGCAGTCGGTGATGATGATATCCACGTCATGCTCCTGCCACATGGCCAGGCCTTCCAGGCCGTTGTAGGCGATCAGGGCCTCGTGTCCCAGGTAGTTGATCTGCTGGTTGAGCAGGTACTGGCTGGGCAGGTGGTCTTCGACGATCAACACGCACAGGGGCTGGTCGGTGCTGTTGAGCACCGTTTGTTCCGCGCTGTCGGTGGTGCTGCTGCGCTCGTCGGCAACGCGCTGAAAACAGGCCTTGAAGGTCATGCGGGTACCTACGCCAAGTTCGCTCTGGACTTGCAGGCTGCCGTTCATCAACTGGGTCAGCGAATGACTGATGGACAGGCCCAGCCCCGACCCGGCGTTGGGGTTGCTGACTACGCTGTCGACCTCGAAGAACGGGGTGAAGATCTTCTGGATCTGCGAAGCCGGAATGCCCGGGCCGGTGTCGATCACTTCGACATGGAAGTCGAGAAAGTGTTCATCTTTCACCTGGCCCAGGCAACGGATATGGATCTCGCCCTGTTCGGTGAACTTGATCGCGTTACTCAGCAGGTTGGAGATGATCTGCTTGAACTTCAGGCCATCGATCCACACTTGCGCGGTGGCCCAGGCATCGAACTGCAGGTGGATGTCCAGGTGCTTCTGGCGGGCCAGGCCATCGAAGACATTGGCCACCGATTCGATCAGGTCCTTGAGGCTGGCGGCTTCCGGGCGCAGGGTCAGGCGCCCGGATTCGATCCGCGAGATATCCAGGATATGGCCGATCAGCGCCAGCAGGTTCTGCGCCGACTCGTAGGCGATATGCACGGAGCGGGTATTGAGTTCGCGGTCGTTGTCACGGGTCAGCACCAGCTCCAGCATGCCGACGATGGCGCTCAGGGGGGTACGGATCTCATGGCTCATGGTGGTCAGGAACACGGTCTTGCTGCGGCTGGCATGCTCGGCGGCTTCTTTGGCATCGCGCAACTGGTCGAGGATCAACTGGCGCTGCAGCAGGTCCAGGCGCTTGCGAATGATCCGTCGTCGCTGGCTCAGAATCCACCAGGCCGCCAGCACCAGCATCAGGCCCAGGCTGCCCAGGATTTTCCAGGTGAAGGCCGTCACACCTTTCCAGTAGCTGTCGTCGGTGCTGCCGCTGGCGCGCCAGCGACCCAGGATCTGCAGGTATTCCTGAGGGCTGATCTCGGCCATGGCCTGGTCGATGATGGCGATCAGTTGCTGCTGGCTTTGCGGTGCGGCGAAGGCGATCCGGGCTTCCAGGCCTTGCATCATGCCGTGAATCTTCAGGCTGTTCTGGAGCCTGAAGGACAGGTAGTAGTTGGCCAGGTTGGCCGGTGCCAGGGTGAAGTCCGCCTTGCCTTGGCGCACCCGGTTGAGGGCCTCGGCAACGGTGGATGTCTGCTGGACCCATAGCCGTGGATAGCGCTCGCGCAGGTCCTCGCTCTGCAGGTAGCCGGAGGCGAGCGCCACGGAGCCGATGGAGTCGCGGTTCAGCGGTGCCAGGGGCGGGGCGTCGGTCTTGCGCACAATCACATAGGGCGTGGTGACGATCGGCCGGGTGTACAGGTAGGACGCACGCCTGGGGTTGGCGCGGGCCAGTATGCTGAGGTCCGCACGGCCTTCGCGCAGGCGGGTGTCGACCTGCTTGAGCGAGCCGACCCGGGAGACCTCGAAGCGCAGCCCGCTCTTGCGCCGGATGAGGTCCAGAAGGTCCGAAGCGATGCCGTTGAACAGCCCGCGGCTGTTGAAAAACGCATAGGGCGCCAGGTCGTCGCTGATCACCAGCCGCACCGGCGGTGCATGCTCCAGCCAGAGCCGCTGATCGGCGTCCAGGCGTTCGCGAAAGCTGTTGGAGTCGCAGTTACCCGTACCGCCCCACATCTGCAGCGCCGATATCACCTGGCAGCGCTTGATGCCGCCCAGGGCTCGCTCGAGCAACTGTTGCAGGTGGGTATTGTCACGGGCCACGGCAAACCCGACCTGGATTTCCGGCAACCGTGCACTGTGGCTGATCACCAACTGGTCGCTGAACAATTGGCTGGATAGATAGCCGGTAGACAGCGAGTCCCCCAGGTAGATGTCTGCGTCGCCATCGAGTACCGAGCCCATGGCGGCGCGGGGGGAATCGTACAGCTGGATCAGGCCCCGTCCACCGGTGCGCAGATAGAGCTCCAGGGCCATGCCGCGGGTGGCGGCGATCCGTGTCCTGGAGATGTTCGCGCGGTAGTCCCGCAGGTCACCGCTCTCGGCATACAGGGCCAGTTCGGTGACCGCGTAGCTCGGGCTCAGCCGGACCTGGTAATCCTCGGCTTCCACCTGGGTAGCGCTGTCTACCAGGTCGACCTCACCACTGCGCAAGGCGTGATAGGCGGCATCCGTATTGGGGTAGGTGCGGACTTCCACGGGGATCGCCAGCTCGCGCTGCAAGGCCCCCAGGTAGTCGGCCCCTATGCCTTCGAGTTCATGGCGCTGATTGATTTCCCGGTAGGGGGGCAGGTCGCCACTGACGATGCCGACCAACAGGGCCTCTTTGTTACGCAGCCAGGTCTGTTCATCGATGCTGGGGCGAATATCGAGGAAGTCCAGCGGCTGGCGGGCACGGATCTTCACCCTGTCCTGCGCGAATACCGGCAGGGCCAACCACAATATCAGTACGAAAAACAGCGGGCGCGGCGGTAACCTCACATCAGGTTACTCAGACCAGTTCGTTCTGCCTGGCGATGTTCACCAGATCCACCACCGAAGTGACCCCAAGCTTGCTCAAGATATTGATCTTGTGGCCGCTGACGGTCTTGTTGCTCAGGTGCAGTTTCTCGGCGATCTCAAGATTGGTCAGACCTTCAGCGAGCAGCTTGAGGACTTCCAGTTCGCGATTGGTCAACGCCGCCAGGACGTCGCTGCTGTGTTTGCCGCGGCCGCCATCGCTGAACGGCATCGACTTCTTTGGGAAGAACACATAGCCCTCGACGATGGTGTCCACTGCCTTGAGCAGTTTGGTCAGGGGTTCGTTCTTGCTCACGAAACCACTGGCTCCGGCCTGCAGGCAGCGCATGGCGTAGGTGTCGACGGATTGGGCGGTGAACACCAGCACCCGCACATCCAGGTTCGCCTGGGCGATGCGCTTGAGCACGGTGAGACCGTCCATTTTTTCCAGGCTGACGTCCAGGATCACGATGTCCGGCCTCAGCGACAGGATCATGTTCAGGGCGCTGATACCGTCGGCAGTTTCGCCAACAATGGTGTAGCCCTGGGACTCCAGGGTTTTGCGAATCGCCTCACAGACTACCGGGTGATCATCGACGATCAGTACACTTTTACTCATGCCAGGTTATCCAGAATCAAAATATCTAGGTAATTAAGTGAGCCAACAACGGTCAGCGCCTTGATGAAATCTGAGGCTGGTTGAGATTTTTCTCTGACCCAGGGTGGATTTGCGGAAAGCTCAAATAAGAAAATGATGCCGAATAAGCCCCCCAGGGTCATCAGAATGTCACTGGCAGGCTAGCAGGAAGCAACCTGAGTACTGCCAAGAAAATTCCTGTTTTCGAATCCATTCCTTCGGGTTGACGGGCTCTTGGCAGCGATCTCGACTAGATGAATGCAATTCAAGACTATTCCTACATCCCACCCACAGCGCAGAGCTTATCTTGCCCTGTCATTCAGCCAGGCACAGGGCGAGCCTGAGTGGCGGGCAGCATTCTAGTGCACTGTGCCAGCAGTGTGACGGCCCACTATTTTCCTGAGGTCGAACCAAGCGATGTTGAAGTTAAGGGTAGGGGTACTGGAGCAACATAATATTGTCCGCCACGGTCTGTACAAGCATCTGTCCAGGCAGTCGGTTCTGTGCCTGAGCGAGTTCTTCAATTTCGCCGACATGTTGGAGGCCCTGGAACAAGAGCAGTTGGACGTGCTGATGATCGGCCACCTGATGGATCGCGACCCGGTTCATCTGGTACGAAACTTGATCACCCGCTACCCCGGTCTGAAAATACTCGTGCTGCTGAACCGTCCCGATCCTGTAATTGCCTCGCAGCTGCAGGCCGTGGGCGCACATGGGGTGATGTCCAAGACGCAGTCTTTGCCGGACTACGCTGATGCGCTGCGAAGCCTGGCTCGCGGCGAACGCTATGCCATGCTCAGCGATGGCCGGGCAAGCATGGAAAAGCCACTCTACGACGCCTAGCCGAACAGGCCGCGTAGCCCTCGATTCAAGATTTTCTTTGGAAAACTTCAAGACGTTTCTTGTTATGGCGAGGCGGCCGGCGCTCTAGAGTACCCGGCACTGGTGACCTGAAAGACTGTCGCAAGGCCGTGACGGTCGGTGGGCCAGGACCACTTGGACGAGAGGCTTGAGAGGATGGAATATCCAGTTCTGAAGACCACCATCGAACGTTCTGGAGGCGCTATGTCACTTGTCGTTAACAAGCCCTTGCGCATCGCAGTGCTGGACGATCACGCATTGATTCGTATGGCAATGCAGCTACAGCTGCAGAGCGTGGCGGATTTCCAGCTGGTGGGTTTGTATGCCAGCAGCGGCGAGCTGATCTCGGCCCTGCGTGATACCGAACTGGACCTGTTGGTGCTCGATTATCAGCTGCAGGAATGCGACCTGGATGGCCTGCGCCTGATCCGCCTGTTGCGCAACAAATACCCGCATTTGCTGATCCTGGTGTCTTCGGCCACCGAGACGCCGTTTTTCGTCAAGCAGATCATCGATATCGGAGCCAATGGCTTTCTCGGCAAATCACAATCCCTGGACGACCTGATTCCGGCCATCCGCACGGTAGCCAGCAAGCGGCTCTATCTGTCGCCGTTGCTGGCTTTCGCCGTGCAGCACCCGCCAATCGGCCCCGCCGCCGAGCCGGGCAGCCCGCCATTGACCAGCCTTGAGACCCTGTCCCCCAAGGAGAACGAAGTGTTGCGCTGCTTTCTGGATGGCCTGCGGATCTCCCAGATTGCCAGCAAGTTTTCCCGCAGCATCAAGACCATCAGCGGGCAGAAGCAGGCCGCGTTCAGAAAGCTGGGGATCCGCACCGACGCCGAGCTGTTCAAGGTGCAGCGCAAGCTGGACCTGCATATTGCTTCCCGCGAGCCGGCAGAGGACGCCTTTCATGATGAGGCCAGCGAGCCGACGCTGCCTCCGACCCGCAGCACCATCTAGAGCGGCAGTGACAGGCGTGAGCACTGATGCTCGTTTCCAGGCCTTGAGCTATTGACGCGCCCCGCGTCAATTGCTTGCGCCGAAGTCATCGGCCACTACAGAGCCGCTATGGCAAGCATCAATAAGGTTGCGCTCACCATCCTGCTAAACCCCAGCATTCAGCGCGGGCGCGGTTTTCGAGGATATCGAGGGCAGGAGCGCTGCGAGGCCAGTCACTCGCTCAGCCCGGCGGCAGCAAGCGCAGCGGATCCACCGGCACGCCGTTGGCGCGGATCTCGAAGTAAAGCTGGGCGCGGTCGGTGTCCTGGGAACCGGCTTCGGCGATCTTCTGGCCCTTGATCACCATCTGCCCTTCCTTGACCAGCAGCCGGCTGTTGTAGGCGTAGGTGCTGGTGTAGGAGGGGCCGTGCTGGAGAATCATCAGGTTGCCGTAACCGCGCATGTAGCCGGCGAACGCCACCTTGCCGCCCAGGGTGGCGTGGATCGGCTGGCCCTGGGTGGTGGCGATGCGGATGCCCTGGTTGAGCTTGCCGGTGGGGGAGAAGCGCCCGATCAGCACTCCGCGCAACGGCCAGCTCCAGCCCTTGAGGGTGACCTTGGGCATGGGGGCAGGGGCCGGGGGCGCTGTTCGGCCCTTGCTGGCGGTGGTTCGCGACTTGCTGCTGACCACCCGGGTGGTCCTGGCCGCGCCGCCTACCCGCAGCACCTGGCCGACCTCCACGGTATAAGGCGCCTTGAGGCCGTTGAGCCGCGCCACCTCCTTCCAGTTGGTGCCGTTGCGGCTGGCAATGGAATACAGCGTGTCGCCGCGCTTGACCCGGTACTCGCCGGCCTTGAGGGGGCCGGAGTTGGAAGGGCTGGAGCTGCAGGCTGACAGGGTCAGGAGCAATGCGATGAAAAGCAATCTTGCGAACACGCGACATCCACTATGTCTTGACGGGGCCAAGGGGCCCGAAACTTCGGCATTAGCCAGGCCGATAAAGCCGGCAACTATACCTGTTTGCCGATGAAGAGGCGCGTTATAGACCGCTGCCACAGCGGTTAAATTCAATCCGGATGTCACAGGACGCTGATCTTTCCTGCGCCATGAACGCCCACGGCAATCTTTGTGAACCCTCGTCGCCTGCACCGCACTAAGGCAGTACAGACCGGGAGGAATCTTATGCAAGTGCAATACCTGTTGATCGTACTGGCCGTGATCGTGCTGCTGGCCGAGATCTGGGCCATCAGAAGCCTGCTGCGCAGCGGTGCGCGGGCAGAAAACAAGGGGCTGTGGATCGTGGTGATCATCTTCGTGCCGCTGTTAGGGCTGTTGCTCTGGCTGATGGTCGGCCCCAAGGCCCTGAACCGGGACGCGCCGGCCGAGCGCGGCAGAAGCTGAAAACGGGGGGCAAACCCGCTGAAGGGTTGATCACGACATGCCAAGAATTCTTACATCCCATGTGGACGAAGCCGAGCTGACCGAGCACAACGCCAAGATGTTCGGCTCGCCCAAGGAACGGCTGGACTTCTATCGCCGGGAGATCCAATACGAAACCAGCATCCTGGCCAACCGCACCGATGCCTACCTGACGGCCCAGGCATTCCTGGTAATCGCCTTCGCTTCGTGCATGGCCAACCTCAATCCGGAATGGGGCAAGCTGTTTACCCTGTCCGTGCCGCCTTTCCTGGCGTTGCTGGGGATCCTCAGCTCTCTCAATGCCTGGCCTGGCATCAGGGCCGCCTACGAGATCATCGATCACTGGCATTTCAAGCAGAGCCACCTGCTGCACAGCGAACCGGTGATGGGCCTGGCCTATGACGAATCGCCGCTGTTCTGCGAAAGCGAGTCGAGCCACAAGGGCTATCGCAAGTCGTTGCTGTTTTCCATGCGTTCGCCCTGGTTGTTCGCGGCGTTCTGGCTGCTGCTGGGGATTTGGGCGGTGTATATCCAGGTGACCAATCCGGGCTCCTGAGGGCGCAGGTTCGCTGCCTGCGCTGCGGGACGCAACGCTACCGGCTTATGGGCGCCAGCTGGCCGGTGTGCCGCGCACGCGAACGCGGCACCTGGGTGCCACGCTCGCCGGTCACTCAGTGCGGAGCGCGGGGAATGGTCTTGAGCAGATCTTCGGGGCTGATATGGCCGACCACGGCCTCGGCGGCGCTGCCCGGTAGCGGCAGGTCGAGGATATGACCCTTGATCTTGCCCACCACATGCATTTCGCACGGCTTGCAGTCGAATTTCAGGGTCAGCACTTCATCGCCGTGTACCAGTTGCATCGGTGCCACCTTGGTGCGCACGCCAGTCACGCCCTTGGCCTGCTTGGGGCACAGGTTGAAGGAGAAGCGCAGGCAGTGCTTGGTGATCATCACCGGCACGTCGCCGTGCTCTTCATGGGCCTCGAAGGCCGCGTCGATCAGTTGCACCCCGTGACGGTGGTAGAAATCCCGGGCCTTCTGGTTGTAGACGTTGGCCAGGAATGACAGGTGCGATTCCGGGTAGACCGGCGGCGGGCTGCTTTCGGCCTTGCGCGAGCCCCGTGGGTGGGCAGCGATGCGTGCGGCGTCCAGGGCTTCGATGACCTCCCGGCGCAGGGCCTTGAGCTGGGAGTTGGGGATGAAGTAAGCCTGGGGCGCGTCCAGCTTGATGCTGGTGGCGTGGTAATGGGTGGTGCCCAGCTGGCCCAGCAGATCCTGCAGTTGCCCCAGGGCCTGTTCCGGCTTGTTGGCCACGCCGAACGGGCCATCCAGGGCGACGCTGGCGCTGATGCCTTCCTCGCTGGTGGCGGTCAGTTCCAGCCGTGCTTCGCTCAGGCGGGCCAGCCAGGACAGGCCGATGCGCCGCTCGGCGGAAGTGCGGGTCAAGGCTTGCTGCCAGTTGTGGTCGAGGTTGCGGCTCAGCGGGTGGTTGGGCCGCAGACGGCTCAGGGCTTCGGGCATCTCGTTGGGTTCGACCCGATAGCGGTAGCGTTTCTCGCCATCTTCTTCGAACTCGCCACGGGCCTCGGCGATGTTGGCGCGGAAACCCACCACCTCACGCTTGACCAGCAGGTTCAGGCCATCGCCATTGGACAACGGCTCGAAGGTCACCACCTGCAGGTCGCGCTTGCCGACCTTTTCCACGGTGCCTACCGGCAGCCCGGTGAAAGTCGGCGAGTCGAAGGCGCCGATGTCGATCTTGCGCTCGCTGACAAAGTAGTCGGTGCTGCCGCGGTGGAACGTCTTGTCCGGGTCGGGCACGAAGAAATGCGCGGTACGGCCGCTGGAGGCGCGAGCCAGATCTGGGCGATCTTCCAGAACCGCGTCCAGGCGCTGGCGGTAGTAGGCCGTGATGTTCTTCACATAGGCCATGTCCTTGTAGCGCCCCTCGATCTTGAACGAGCGCACGCCGGCTTCCACCAGGGCGCGGATGTTGGCGCTCTGGTTGTTGTCCTTCATCGACAGCAGGTGCTTTTCATAGGCGATCACGCCGCCGTGCTCGTCCTTGAGGGTGTAGGGCAGGCGGCAGGCCTGGGAGCAGTCGCCACGGTTGGCGCTGCGGCCGGTCTGGGCGTGGGAAATGTTGCATTGGCCGGAGAAGGCCACGCACAAAGCGCCGTGAATGAAGAACTCGATGGCGGCATCGGTTTCAGCGGCGATGGCACTGATTTCCTTGAGGTTCAGCTCGCGGGCCAGGACCAGCTGGGAGAAACCGGCCTGGTCGAGGAACTTCGCCCGCTCAAGGGTGCGGATGTCGGTCTGGGTGCTGGCGTGCAGCTCGATGGGCGGGATATCCAGCTCCATCACCCCCAGGTCCTGGACGATCAGCGCATCGACCCCCGCGTCATACAGCTGGTGGATCAGCTTGCGCGCTGGTTCCAGCTCGTTGTCGTGGAGGATGGTGTTGAGGGTGGTGAACACCCGGGCGTGATAGCGGCGGGCGAACTCCACCAACTGGGCGATCTCGCCCACCTCGTTGCTGGCGTTGTGGCGGGCGCCGAAGCTCGGGCCGCCGATGTACACCGCATCGGCGCCATGCAGGATGGCTTCGCGGGCGATGCTCACATCGCGGGCAGGGCTGAGCAGTTCCAGGTGATGTTTGGGCAAGGACATGTTTTTTAGTCAGGCTTATCAGGGTCAAGGCGCGCATTGTAGCGGCGAAACGCTTGCCCGGCACCCGTGTGCTGCCAGGTGGCGGCCACGCCTTGCGCGTGGCCGCCGATTGAAGCGCTGCCTCAGGCCTTTGCGGCCATTGCCGTGACTTCCACGCGCATGCCTTCCACCGCCAGGGCGGCCACGCCCACCGCGGCACGTACCGGCCAGGGCTTGGCGAAGAAACGCTGGTAGACCGCATTGAATGCCGCACGGTCGGCCATGTCGGTGAGATAGATGGTGAGGTGCATGACCCGGTCCATGGAACTGCCGGCGCGCTCCAGGGCCACTTTCAGCGCCTGCAGCGTGCATTCGCTCTGCAGGGTGATGTCCCCCAGTTCCAGGCTGCCGTCGGCGCGGGTAGGGATCTGGGTGGAGACCAGGATGCCGTTGAAACCGACCACGTCGGAGGAAATGGAATCGGCGTCCGGGTCGGGGGTGAAGCTCAGGTCTTGGTTGGCCATGGGGCTCTCTTGCAGGAGGAGTGGAACAGGCGGCGGTCATTGGGCTCTTGCCCCGTAGGCGCCGCCGCCGCGGTGCGCCGAGGTTAACAATCCTGCGCAAGCCTGCCTATCACCAGGCCGGGGAAAGCTCGGCAGGCTCTCGCGGCGGACGATTTCAATAGATCGAAACAATTTCAAATGAGACTAAATTGACTCATTTGCTCTTTAAAAGTATCGTCCGCAGCGTTTTCCATCAGGCTCGGGTGATTCATGGGCAATTTGCGTGCAGTAAAAATGGCCGGTTCATTGGCGGCAGCCATGCTGCTGGCCGGGTGTGGCCCCGCGGACGAGCAACAGGTGGCCGAGGCGCCGCATCCGGTCCAGGTCATGGCCGTGGTTGCCGAACCCCTGGCCCTGGCATCGGAGTTGCCGGGCCGGGTCGAACCCATGCGGGTGGCAGAGGTGCGTGCACGGGTAGCAGGGATCGTCCTGCACCAGCGCTTCGAAGAAGGCGCCGATGTGAAGGCCGGCGACCTGCTGTTCCAGATCGATCCGGCGCCGCTCAAGGCTGCGCTGGCGCGGGCCGAGGGCGAGCTGGCACGGGCTCGCTCGGTGGTGTTCGAGGCTCAGGCGCGGGTCGATCGCTATGGGCCGCTGGTGAAGATCGAAGCGGTCAGCCAGCAGGACTACGACAGTGCCAACGCCGATCTGCGCAGCGCGCAGGCAGCGACGCGCACAGCCCAGGCCGACGTGGAAACGGCCCGCCTGAACCTGGGTTATGCCACCGTCACCGCACCGATATCCGGCCGGGTCGGCCGGGCGCTGGTCACCGAAGGGGCGCTGGTAGGGCAGGGCGACGCCACCCTGATGGCGCGGATCCAGCAGCTTGATCCCATCTATGTCGACTTCAACCAGTCGGCGGCCGACGCCCTGCGCCTGCGCGAGTCGCTCAAGGACGGCAGCCTGGCGGCGACGGATGACCAGGCACTGTCCATTCGTGTCGAAGGCACGTCCTACGAACGCCAGGGAACGCTGATGTTCACCGATGTGGCCGTGGATCGCGGCACCGGCCAGGTGGCCTTGCGCGGCAAGTTCGATAACGCCGACGGCATGCTGTTGCCGGGCATGTATGTGCGTGTCAGGGCCCCGCAGGGTACGGACCAGCGGGCCATCCTGGTACCGCAGCGGGCCGTGCAGCGCACCAGTGATGGTAACGCCAGGGTATTGGTGGTCGGTGCGGACGGGCGGGCGCAATCGCGCAGCGTGCGCACCGGGACCATGCAGGGTTCGCGCTGGCAGGTCAGCGAGGGGCTGCAGGCTGGCGAGCAGGTCATAGTCGGTGGCCTGGCGGGTTTGCAGCCCGGTACCAAGGTCGCGCCACAGCCGGCGCAAGAGCAACAGGCCAAGGGTCATTAAGGCCTGAATGCGCCGCGAGGATTAGCAATGTCTCTGTTTTTTATCAAGCGCCCGAACTTCTCCTGGGTGATGGCGCTGTTTATTACCCTGGCCGGCCTGCTGGTGATTCCAGCCCTGCCAGTGGCCCAGTACCCCAACGTGGCGCCGCCGCAGATCACGGTGACCGCCACCTATCCCGGCGCTTCGGCGAAGGTCCTGGTGGATTCGGTCACCAGCGTGATCGAGGAGTCGCTCAACGGCGCCAAGAACCTGTTGTACTTCGAGTCGACCAACAACTCCAACGGCATCGCCGAGGTGCTGGTCACGTTCGAGCCGGGCACCGATCCGCAACTGGCCCAGGTGGATGTGCAGAACCGCCTGAAGAAAGCCGAGGCGCGCACGCCTCAGGCCGTGACCACCCAGGGGATCGAGGTGGAGCAGACCAGCGCCGGCTTCCTGCTGATCTATGCCCTGAGCTACAAGGACGGTGCGCAGAACCCGGACACCACGCTCCTGGGGGACTACGCCGCGCGCAACATCAACAACGAACTGCGCCGGGTGCCCGGCGTAGGCAAGCTGCAGTTCTTCTCCTCGGAAGCGGCGATGCGGGTCTGGATCGACCCGCAGAAGCTGGTGGGCTACGGCCTGTCCATCGATGACGTGAGCAACGCCATCCGCGGGCAGAACGTGCAGGTGCCGGCCGGCAGTTTCGGCGCCTCTCCCGGCAGTTCCGAGCAGGAGCTGACCGCGACCCTGGCGGTCAAGGGCACCCTGGACGATCCGCAGGAGTTCGGGCGGATTGTCTTGCGGGCCAATCAGGACGGCTCCATGGTCAAGCTGGCGGATGTGGCGCGCCTGGAAGTCGGCAGCGAAAGCTACAACTTCTCCTCGCGCCTGGACGGCAAGCCGGCGGTGGCCGGTGCCATCCAGTTGTCACCAGGGGCCAACGCCATCCAGACCGCCGCGGCGGTCAAGCAGCGGCTGGCGGAGCTATCCGCCTACTTCCCCGAGGGCGTGGAGTACTCGGTGCCCTATGACACCTCGCGCTTTGTCGAAGTGGCCATCGAGAAAGTGATCTACACCCTGGTGGAAGCCATGGTGCTGGTATTCCTGGTGATGTTCCTGTTCCTGCAGAACGTGCGCTACACCCTGATCCCCACGATCGTGGTGCCGGTGTGCCTGGCCGGAACCCTGGCGGTGATGTACCTGCTGGGCTTCTCGGTGAACATGATGACCATGTTCGGCATGGTGCTGGCCATCGGCATCCTGGTGGACGATGCCATCGTGGTGGTGGAGAACGTCGAGCGGATCATGGCTGAAGAAGGCCTGTCGCCGGCGGCGGCCACGGTCAAGGCCATGGGCCAGGTATCCGGGGCCATTGTCGGCATTACCCTGGTGCTGTCGGCGGTGTTCATGCCACTGGCCTTCATGTCCGGTTCGGTGGGAGTGATCTACCAGCAGTTCTCCCTGTCACTGGCGGTGTCGATTCTGTTCTCGGGCTTCCTGGCCCTGACCTTCACCCCGGCCCTGTGCGCAACCCTGCTCAAGCCAGTTGCCCAGGGCCATCATGAGAAGCGCGGTTTCTTCGGTGCCTTCAACAGAGGCTTTGCCCGCCTGACCCAGGGCTACTCGCAGATGAACTCGCGGCAGGTGAGCAGGGCGGGCCGTTACATGCTGGTGTACCTGGGCATGATCGTCCTGCTGGGCTTCTTCTACCTGCGGCTTCCGGAGTCTTTCGTGCCGGTGGAAGACCAGGGTTACACCATGGTGGATGTGCAACTGCCGCCCGGGGCCAGCCGCACGCGCACCGCCAGCACCGCCCAGGACCTGGAGCGCTTCCTGATCTCCCGGGAGGCGGGCGCCGCGACCTTCATGGTCACCGGCTTCAGCTTTTCCGGCATGGGCGAGAACGCCGCTCTGGCCTTTCCTACCTTCAAGGACTGGTCGCTGCGGGGCAAGGACCAATCGGCGGCCGCCGAGGCCGCGGCGGTGAACCAGGCGTTTGCCGGTTATGGCGATGGTACCGTCACCGCGGTGATGCCTCCGCCCATCGACGGCCTGGGCAACTCCGGTGGTTTCGCCCTGCGCCTGCAGGACCGTGGCGGGCTGGGGCGCCAGGCATTGCTCGAGGCCCGTGATCACCTGCTGCAACAGGCCAACAGCAACCCGAAGATCCTCTACGCGATGATGGAAGGCCTGGCCGAAGCGCCGCAGTTGCGAGTCGACATCGATCGGGAACAGGCCCGTGCCCTGGGGGTGGCCTTCGAGTCGATCAACAACGCCTTGTCCACGGCCTTCGGGTCGGCGGTGATCAATGACTTCTCCAACGCCGGGCGCCAGCAGCGCGTGGTCGTGCAGGCCGAGCAGGGCCAGCGGATGACGCCCGAGAGCGTGCTCAAGCTGTTTGTCGCCAACAGCCGCGGCGAGCAGGTGCCGCTCAGTGCGTTCGTCAGCCTGCGCTGGGAGGAAGGCCCGGTACAGATCGTGCGCTACAACGGCTATCCGTCGATACGGATCTCCGGCGACGCCGCACCGGGGTTCAGTACCGGCCAGGCCATGGCGGAGATGGAGCGCCTGGCGGCCGAGCTGCCCGCGGGCATCGGTTACGCATGGACCGGCCTGTCCTATCAGGAGAAGGTCTCCAGTGGCCAGGCGTCGCAGCTTTTTGCCCTGGCCATTCTGGTGGTGTTCCTGCTGCTGGTAGCGCTGTACGAGAGCTGGTCGATCCCACTGACGGTGATGCTGATCGTGCCGATCGGTGCCCTTGGCGCGGTGCTGGCAGTGATGTCTGTCGGCATGCCCAACGATGTGTATTTCAAGGTCGGGCTGATCACCATCATCGGCTTGGCCGCCAAGAACGCGATCCTTATCGTCGAATTCGCCAAGGAGCTGCTGGAGAAGGGCCACAGCCTGAAGGACGCCGCGCTTGAGGCCGCGCGCCTGCGCTTTCGCCCGATCGTCATGACGTCCATGGCCTTCATTCTCGGCGTGGTGCCCCTGGCCCTGGCCACCGGCGCCGGCGCCGCCAGCCAGCGTGCGATCGGCACCGGGGTGATCGGCGGCATGCTCAGCGCCACCTTGCTCGGCGTGGTGTTCGTACCTATCTGCTTTGTCTGGGTGCTGTCGTTGCTGCGCAAGCGGCTGGCCACCGCCCGACACCTTGCCCAGGCCCAGGAGTGATGCCCATGCCTATTCGTAGACTTTCACTGGCGCTGCTGGTCCTGGCGCTGGGGGGCTGCTCCCTGGCACCTACCTATGAGCGTCCCGCGGCGCCGGTGGCCAACAGCTTCGGCGGCCTTTCGGTCCAGCCCGGCCCGCAAGCGAGTGAGCTGGACTGGCAGGGTTTTGTGCTTGACCCGCAGCTGCGGCGCCTGATCACCAGAGCCCTGGACAACAACCGCTCGTTGCGCCAGACCCTGCTGGACATCGAGCAGGCCCGGGCGCTGTACCGTATCCAGCGCACTGACCGCGTGCCGGGCTTGAACGCCGCCGCCTCGGGCAATCGCCAGCGGCTGCCGGCGGACCTGTCCAACAGTGGCCGTTCGCAGGTTGCCAGCAGCTACCAGGTGGGCCTGGCGTTGCCAGAGTACGAGCTGGACCTGTTTGGTCGGGTCAAGAGCCTGAGCGACGCTGCGCTGCAGCAATATCTGGCCACCGAGGAGGCGGCGCGGGCGGCGCGCATCGCTCTGATTGCCGAAGTCAGCCAGGCCTATCTGCTGCATGACGGCGCCCAGCGACGCCTGGCCCTCACCCGGCAAACCCTGGCCAGCCGCGAGCAGTCCCTGGCGCTGATCAGCCAGCGCCGCCAGGTAGGCAGCGCCGCGGCCCTGGACTATCAGGAAGCCCTGGGGCTGGTGGAGCAGTCCCGCGCGGATCAGGAAAACACCCTGCGCAATCAGCAGCAGGCGTTCAACGCCCTGGTGCTGTTGCTCGGCACCCCGGAGTCGGTGAAGACCATAGGGCCGCCGGCACCCGAGCGCCCGCTGCTGGTCCAGGACATCGCCGCCGGCAGCCCTTCGACCCTGATCGAGCGCCGTCCGGACATTCTCGCCGCCGAACACCGGCTGCGTGCGCGCAACGCCGATATCGGCGCGGCACGGGCGGCGTTTTTCCCGCGCATCAGCCTGACTGGCAGCCTGGGCACTTCCAGCGCGCAGATGTCGGGCCTGTTCGACGGCGGTTCGCGCTCCTGGAGCTTCGTGCCGACCCTGTCCGTGCCCTTGTTCGATGGCGGGCGCAACAGCGCCGGCCTGAGCCTGGCCGAGGCACGCAAGGACGCCGCGGTGGCGGAGTACGAAGGGCGCATCCAGACCGCCTTTCGCGAGGTGGCCGATGCCCTGGCCGCGACCGACACCCTGCGCCGGGAAGAGACTGCGCGCCGCGCCCTGGCGGCCACCAGCCGTGAGTCGCTGAAACTGGCCAGGGCACGTTACGAAGGGGGTGTCGACAGCCATCTGCGCTACCTCGATGCCCAGCGCAGCAGCTTTGTCGATCAGTCGGCGCTTATCGAGGTCAGTACCCAGCGGCAGATTGCCCTGGTGGACCTGTTCCGCTCCCTGGGTGGCGGCTGGCCGGCTGCGGCGCAGCAGTAACCCGGGGGCAGGGCACTACCGGCTGGCGCATCCGGCCGGTACTTGGCTCCGTGGTCCTCTGGGCCACGGGGCTTTTTTTATCCGGCCAGAGGGCCGGGGAACGGGGCGCTATAGCGCCAGGGCCGGGGCGGCGGCGCCGTGGAGGAACATCTGCTCCAGCACCTTGGCCGAGTTGGCGCTGGCGGCGCGGCCCCGGCGTTCGGCATCGACGATGCCGAAGATCATGGTCAGGAACAGCTCGGTAAACACCGCGGCAGTGATGTCGATACGGAAGGTCCCCAGTTGCTGGCCCCGCAGAAAGAAGGTGTCCAGTGCCCGGGTGTAGGGCTCCCAGCGTTCGTCTTCGCAGCCGAGCATGTCGGGGCGGTACTGGAACAGCAGGAACACCAGCATTTCGCGGTGTGCCAGGTGCTCGCTGATCAGGCCGCGCAGGGTCGCGACAGGTTCGTCCCGCTCCGGCTCGATGGCCTCGACGATGCGATTGAGCACCGTTTCGGCATGGTCTTCCATCATCTGCAGCAGCTTGTCCCGTGTGCCGCAGAAGCGATGCAGCGTGGCCTTGCTGACGCCAGCGGCCTCGGCCAGTTCCTTGAGTGTTGCCCGCGGGCGGTCGACGATGGCCAGGGCCAGCGCCTTGATAAGTCGTTCCTCTTGGGCAGTCAGGGACATCAGTGGGCCTCGGATCAGTGTGGGCCGGGCATGGTGTCGAAGCAGCCGAAGGCTTCAATGAGCATGACCGGTTTTACAAAAAAGGTTTCAAATGATGCGATTCTAGCTCATCTGAGGCTAAAAAGTTTCAATCCTCCCCAAGGACTTGGGCCGGATCCCCTAGCCATGTCGCCAGCACCCGCCGGTCCAGCTCTTCCCAGTCGGCCATGCCCAGGACCCGGGTAGTGTTCAGGCCACGCAGGTAGCCACGCAATTGATAGGCGGCGATCCGCAGGCTTTGCGGGTCGGCGCTGCTGTCACCCAGCACCTGTTCGTACTCCACCAGGTAGTCCGCCACCCGCTCACGGAATTCCGGGAGGACGGCGTCGCGAATCAAGTCAAAGGTGCGCATGGGGAAATCCTTTTTTTAGTTGTAGTCGGGCTGCCAGGCAGTCTGCCCGGGGGGCAACTATCGGTTCAAGTAATAGTGACAATCAAGCAACGCAAGTTCTGCTTTGGGCGCCAACCATGGACAATCGCCCCCGACCCAAAACCATGACCGCAACGGCAGCGCCCGTGACGCTGAACCGTTGCGCACCGAACCAGGCTGTACATTTTCAGGACTTACCGATGCGCCCTCTATTTGCTCCCGCCATGACCCTGGCCACCTTGCTGCTGGCCGGTTGCGCCACCGCGCCCAACGACCCGACCCTGGTCATGCAGACCCGGAAAACCCCGGCCGAATATGCCGAGTGCGTGGTGCCCAAGCTGCAAGGCAACGCCCAGAGCCCGACGGTTTCCCAGACCCAGCGCGGTTTTCGCATTGTCGTTGCCAGCAAGGTGGCGGCAGACAACGTACTGGAAGCCTACAAGGCGCCCAATGGCGGCAAGGTGTTCCTCTACGAGCGGCACTTGCTGGCCTCCAGCTTCGCCCCGTCGAGCTTCGAACGCGCGGCCCAGGAATGCCTGTAGCCAGCCGTGTTAAACCGCCTCTTTCAGTAACTTCTCGATCTGCGCCAGCTCCCAGGTACTGAGCAGGCTCACCGGGTCGGTGCCGAAGCGTTGCCGCGTATCGAGCTGCCAGACATCGCCTTCGGCGCTGCGGCAGCTCTGGCAGTGATGCAGATGCCGGCCATCGAAATCCAGCAGCAACTGCCAACCCTCGATATCCACCTGCACCTGGCCAGCGCCCGAATGGCTGGCGCTGGGCCGTAGGGGGTAAACGCCAAGGGCGGCATCGCGCAGGCGCTGGCAGACATCTCGGGCATTCAGGCAGGGCATGGGGCTCTCGCGGGCAGTGCAGGGACAAAGGCGCTCAGGATATCCATCGACTGCGTGGGTGCAAGTGCCGATTGGTCGCTGTCCGACGCTGGCCCGGGCCAGTGGCTGGCGAACTCACTGCACGCCTGAAATGGCGCCGCAAAGCCCAGGGCCTTGCGGCAACCCCTCGATCAGAAGCTGTAGTCGGCGGTGACGAACAACGAGCGCGGTTCACCCATCAGCCATTGCTGGCCGCTGTTCTGTTGCGCCGCGGCATAACGCCGGTCCAGCAGGTTGTTCACCTGTAGGCCCAGGCGCACATCGGGCAGGGCCTGCCAGCCGAGGTTGGCATCCAGCACCGTGTAGCCGGGTACATCGACGCTATTGGCGGTGTTGGCATAACGCGCATCGACGTAGCGCAGGCCCATGCCGGCTTCCAGGCTCGGGGCCAGGGCCTTGTTCAGCCACAGGTTGGCGGTGCGTCGCGGCACGTTGGTGGGGCGATTTCCGGCCCGGGACACCGCTTTGCCAGAGACCACCTCATCGAAGTCGTCGTACTCGGCGCGCACCAACGAGGCGTTGGCCGAGACTTGCCAGCCGTGATCCAGGGCCAGCTCCAGTGAGGTTTCCAGGCCGTCGGCGGATTGCTGGCCGACCTGCTGCGCCAGGCGGGTCACCGGATCGGTGGTCAAGAGCTTTTTCTTGACGATGTGGTAGGCCGCCAGGGTCCATTCGCCACGGCCGTTCCAGAACTGCTGCTTGAGCCCGAACTCGGTCTGCTTGGCTTCGGTCAGGTCCATCTGTAACTGGCTCGGATTGAGGCTGATCAGGTTGCTGACCCCGTCTTCACTGGTGGAGTACTGGCCGTACAGCGACAGTTGATCGGTGACCGCGAACACCAGGCCGGCGCGCCAGTTGCCGCCGGTGAGGCTGCGATCGGTGCGGGTGCCGGCGCGCAGATCACTGCGATCGATATGGTTCTGGTCGCGGCGGATGCCGGTCACCAGCGACCAGCGCTCCGACAGTTGCAGGCGGTTTTCCGCAAACAGGGCGAAAGTGCGGGTGCTGCTGTCGGTCTGGGGCGAGAAGGGCGAGCGGCTCTGGAAGTAGCCCGGTGCAGGGTTCCACGGGTCGATATAGTCGCTACCGATATCCTTGTAGGGCGAGTTGTTGGCCACGCCGAAGCGAATCCTGTTGTACTCCAGGCCGATCACGGTCCTGCTGTCCAGGCCGAACAGCGAGTGGTTGAAGGTGAAGCTCTGGCGATCGCCGATCTGCTCCTGATCGTGCTTGATCTCCAGGTAGTCGCCGCGCAGCAACTGCTCCCGGGAGCTGACCCAGTTGTAGGCTTCGGCGTTGCGCCAGTGGCGGCGGCTCTTGATGTAGTAGAGCTGGTTGCTGGCGCTGAGGTTGTCGCTCAGGGTCCAGTCGGTGTTGAGCCGGGTCCATTCGTCGTTGTAGCGCTGCACGGCGTTGCGCAGGTTGTAGTTCTTGTCCCGCAGGCTGTCGCGGTATTGGCCGGCAATCAGCGGCGTGCCGAAATAGCTGGCGGGTTCGCTTTCACCGCGTTCATGGGCCAGGGTGAAACCGAGGTCGTCGGTGGCTTGCCAGCGTAGCGCCGCGCTGAGTGCCAGGCTGCGTGACTGGCCCTGGTCGACCCAGCCATTGCTCTGCTGCTGGTTCAGGGTCAGGCGGTAGCTCAGGGTGTCGGTCAGCGAGCCGCCGCTGTCCAGGCCCAGTTGCTGGCGATCATGGGAGCCATAGCCCAGGCGCAGGCGGTTGTGGATCTCACCGTCGAAGGGCTTCTTGGCAATCACGTTGATCACCGCGCCGGTGGCGCCTTCCCCGTACAGCACCGAGGCCGGGCCGCGGATCACGTCGATGCGCTCGACCATCCACGGGTCCACCGGGAAGGTCTGGCTGCCGGCGCCGGTGTACAGGCGCGCGCCGTCGAACAGGGTCATCACCGAGGAGTGCCCAGTAAAGCCGCGGGCCGACAGTGCGGTATTGCCGTTGCCCGGGGTGGCGATGCTGGTGATGCCGGGGGAGCGGGTGACGGCATCCTGCACCGTGAGGTTGTTGCGGTTGCTGATGGCGTCGTTGCCCAGGCTGCTGGTGCTGGCCGGAGTCTCCAGGGCCGTGAGGTTCAGCCGCGAGCCGGCGGGCAGGGGCGTGTCCAGAGAGGTTTGCGGGGCGCTGGAGACTCCGCTCACTTGGGTCTCGGGCAAGACCAGGGAGGTTTTCTGGTCAGCCAGTGCCAGGGCCGGGTAGGCCATGCAAGGCAGGAGGGTGAAACACAGCGAGGGGCTCGCCAGGTGTTGCAGCAAGGAGGTGCGGGACATGCGATTCCTACTACTTGTAAGGAATGAATGAATCCCGGAGGGAACAACGCATAGGGAATCGCGGGCAGCCGCGCCCACGAAAACCGGACTGCGCCCGCCCACCGCGGGGTTGTCAAACGAAGTTGCAGGCCGGTCTCCGGGCTTGCGAGGGTCATGAGGCATTCACCTTCCCATGCCTTGGCACAGTGGTCTGTCGAATGCTTCGCTCGCTTACCGTTGCGGGGGCAGCGCCGGACTGATCATCGAAATGACGCACCGGCTTCCCGTTTAACCCCATGCACGGCGGCATGGGACACCTGAAACTGGCGCGCATATGAGCACTGCCGAGCCCTTGCGTCAATGGCATGTGGCCAGCTACGGCGGCGGTTTCAGCGCTTTATATCAGGCAAGTCAATATATTGACCTATTTTTCCTGGCGCTTAAATAATCAACAAATATCGACACATTATTGACGATTTTGCTTTTCTGACCCAGTATGTCGGCGCTGAGCGATTGATTATCTTGAGTTTTTTTTGACGCCAAAGCGCTGAACTCTGCTCCGAAAATAGGCGAAACAGCCTATGGCGCAGAGCAGCCACTAAAAACATGACGGCCAGGATGGCAAGTAGCCAGGGCTGATCCGTTGGCTGTGCTGGCTTCAGACGGCGTAGCCGCGATATTTCTCTTTGGAATGATCTATGTCTGCCGAACGGATACTGGTTACTGGGGGCGCTGGTTTTATCGGTTCTCACCTCGTGGATGCACTGCTGGCCAAGGGTTATGCGGTGCGGGTTCTGGACGACCTTTCCACGGGCAAGGTCGGCAATCTGCCCATGGGCGATGCTGGCCTGGAACTGCTGGTGGGGGATGCCGCCGATGCGGCACTCCTGGCGGATGCCGTTCAGGGCTGCGATGCCGTGGTGCATCTGGCTGCTGTGGCGTCGGTCCAGGCTTCGGTCGAAGACCCGGTGGCCACCCACCAGAGCAATTTCATCGCCACCCTGCGCCTGTGCGAGGCGATGACCGCGGCCGGTATCCGCCGCGTGGTGTTCGCCTCCAGTGCGGCGGTCTATGGCAATAACGGCGAGGGCACGCCGATTGCCGAAGACACCCCCAAATCTCCCCTCACGCCCTACGCGGCGGACAAGCTCGCCAGCGAGTACTACCTGGACTTCTACCGCCGCCAGCATGGGCTGGAACCGGTGATCCTGCGCTTTTTCAATATCTTCGGCCCGCGCCAGGACCCTTCATCGCCGTACTCCGGGGTGATCAGCATTTTCAGCGAGCGGGCCAAGGCCGGGCGGCCCATCACCCTGTTCGGCGATGGCGGGCAGACCCGCGACTTCGTCTATGTCGCGGACCTGGTGAAGATCCTGGTGCAGGGCCTGGAATGCCCTGCGCCGGCAGCCGATGCCACCAATGTCGGGCTCGGCGGGGTGACCACCCTCAACGATCTGATTGGCGCCCTGCAGCAGATCAGCGGCAAGCCGCTGCAGGTGAGCCACGGCGCGACCCGCTCCGGGGATATCCGCCATTCCAAGGCCGACAACCGCCGCTTGCGCGAGCGCTTCGACCTGGGCACGCCCAGCAGCCTGGCCGAGGGCCTGGAACGGCTTTACCGCAGCCTTTAGTTCGTTGCCTTAGGGGCGCGCCATGGCGGCTGCCCTAGAGCCTGATGTTGTGCAGATTGATCTACTGAAGAGTGAGTTATGGATATCGAGTTTCGCAGGGGGCATGTCTGCAAAGTGGTTCGACGCCTGTTTACCGCATTGGCCTTGTGTGCCACCAACACCCTGGTGCAGGCCGCACCCGCGGCGCCCGCCAGTGTCGGGTTCTGGTACGCCGAGCAGCCACCCTTGCAGGAGCTGGCGCAGTTCGAATGGGCAGTGGTCGAGCCCGGCCATATGGCCAGCGCCGATGTCGCCACCTTGCGCAAGCTCGGCAGCCAGCCGTTCGCCTACCTGTCGGTAGGGGAGTTCGACGGCAACCGCGCTGCCCTGGCCAAGCAGGCCCTGGCCCAGGGCGCGAGCCCCGTGCGCAACAAGGCCTGGGACAGCCAGGTGATGGACATCGCCACCCCGGCCTGGCGCGAACACCTGTTCAAGCGTGCCAAGGCGCTGCAGGACCAGGGCTACGCCGGCCTGTTCCTGGACACCCTGGACAGTTTCCAGTTGCTCCCCGAGGCCGATCGCGAACCGCAACGCAAGGCCCTGGCCTCGTTCCTGCGGGAACTGCACAGCCGGCTGCCCAACCTCAAGCTGTTCTTCAACCGGGGCTTCGAGGTACTGGGCGAGCTCGATGGCGTCGCCTCGGCCGTGGCGGTGGAATCCATCCACGCCGGCTGGGATGCCTCGGCCAAGCGTTACCGCCCGGTTTCCGAAGCCGACCGCACCTGGCTTGAAGGCGAACTCAAGCCGCTGCGCGCACGCAACATCCCGCTGGTGGCCATCGATTACCTGCCGGCCAACCGTCGGGAAGAGGCACGCAAGCTGGTCCGGCAATTGAGCCAGGAAGGCTTTATACCGGTGGTCACCACCCCGGACCTCAACGCCCTGAGCATGAGCACCGTGGAAGTCCAGCCGCGGCGCATCGCCATGCTCTATGACCCGCGCGAAGGGGAACTCTACGATCACGCCGGGCACCGCATGCTCGGTGGCCTGCTGGAGTACCTGGGTTACCGGGTGGACTACTTCCCGGTGGACGACAGCCTGCCTGCCTACAGCTTCGCCGGCCTTTACGCCGGGGTGGTGCTGTGGATGACCAGCGGCCCGCCCGAGGACAGCCGTGCCTTCTATAGCTGGGTCGGCCAGCGCCTGGATGAGCAGGTGCCCCTGGCGATCATGGCCGGCCTGCCGATCGAGGACCGGGCGCTGCTCAAGCGCCTGGGGCTGAACCTGGCGGCGCCGGGGGCTCGCGATGCCCTGCATGTGCTGAGCCAGGACAAGAGCCTGATCGGCGCCTTCGAGGCCCCGGTGGTGGCGCGCAGCCGTGAACTGACCCGCGTGAGCCTGCTGCCCGACGGGCCGAAACCAGCCCTGGTGCTGGGCGATGACAAGGGCGGCAAGTACGTCCCGGTGGCCACCGCCGCCTGGGGCGGCATGGCCCTGGCCCCCTATGTGGTGGAGGCCAATGTGGAGCGCAGCCGCTGGATCCTCGATCCGTTCGCCTTTATCCAGAAGGCCCTGCGCCTGCCGTCCCAGCCACGACCGGACACCACCACCGAGAACGGTCGGCGGATCGCCACGGTGCATATCGACGGTGACGGTTTCCCGTCCCATGCCGAAGTGCGTGGCACCCCGTATTCCGGGCGCCAGGTGCTGGACGACTACATTCGTCCCAACCCGTTCCTGACCTCGGTCTCGATCATCGAAGGCGAAGTCGGGCCCAAGGGCATGTCGCCGTTCCTGGCGCGGGAGCTGGAGCCCATCGCCCAGGAGATCTTCGCCGACCCCAAGGTCGAAGTGGCCACCCACACCTACAGCCACCCGTTCTACATGCAGCCGGAGAAGGCCAAGAAGGACGAGGATTTCCACGCCGAATACGGCCTGCGCCTGAATATCCCGGGGTACAAGACCCTGGATTACAAGCGCGAGATCCTCGGCTCGCGGGACTACATCAACAGCCGCCTGACCACCGCGCAGAAACCGGTGAAGCTGGTCTTCTGGCCGGGGGATGCGCTGCCCAGCGCCGAGACCATCAAGCTGGCCTACGACGCCGGGCTGAAAAACGTCAACGGCGGGCAGACCATCCTGACCAAGGCCAACTCATCGCTCACCGGCCTGTACCCGCTGTTGCGGCCGACCTCGGGCGGCTTGCAGTACTACGCTCCGGTGATCAACGAGAACATGTACACCAACCTCTGGAAAGGCCCGTACTACGGCTTTCGCGATGTGATCGACACCTTCGAGCTGACCGACAGCCCACGGCGCCTGCGCGGCATCCACCTGTACTACCACTTCTATTCGGGCACCAAGCAGGCGTCGATCAAGGCCATGACCGACATCTACCAGTTCATGCGTGGCCAGCAGCCGCTGTCATTGTGGATGAGTGACTACCTGGACCGGGTCCACGGCCTGTACCAGGCAAGCCTGGCGCGAACCGCCAATGGCGACTGGCAGGTACGCGGCATGGACGGCCTGCGTACCTTGCGCCTGGACCCGGCGCTGGGTTGGCCGGACCTCGGCCGCTCGGTGGGGGTGGCCGGGGTGCGCGACTTGCCCCAGGGGCGCTATGTAGCCTTGAGCAGCGATCATGCGCTGTTGGCCCTGCGCCCCGAGCGCGATCCGCGCCCGGCACTGGAGCTGGCCAATATTCCCCTGCGCGACTGGCGCTATGTCAATGACCGGCAGGTGAGCTTCTCCTTTGCCGGCCAGTTCAACCTGGAATTCTCGGTGCGTTCGGCCAGCGCCTGTCGGGTCGAGGTCCAGGGCCAACGCTACGCCGGCAAGTCCGAACAGGGCCTGTGGCATTTCCAACTTCCCATGAAGCAGGTGAGTGATGCCCAACTCCTCTGCAACTAAGGCCAAGGCGCCCAGCGCGCGGCTGCTCAACCCCTGGGCCTTGCTGCTGGTGGCGATCGCCGTCGGCGTGCTGCTGTGGGCAACCTTTCGCAATGAAGAGGCGTTCCGCCCCAAGGGCGGGCAGCCGGACGAAGTGTCGGCCAGCTACGCCGAGGTGCTGCTGGCCGCACACCCGGAAAACAATGAGCTGCGCACCCAGCTGCTCGACCTGCTGATTCAGCTGGGGGACTACCCCAAGGCGGAAAAACACCTGGCCCAGTGGCAGCGGCCCGATCCAGCGCTCAAGGCCTACTACCGCTTGCAGCTTGATGCCCTGGCGCTGAACAACAGCACCGACAGCGCGGCCCTGCAGGCCCTGGCCGAACGTTTCAAGGCCTTTGACTACAAGCCGCTGCCATCGCCACAACTGGAGCGCCTGGCCACTTTGGCCCTGAGCGCCCAGGCCCCGGGGCTGGCGGCGGATGCCTATGCCGAGCTGGCGCGGCGCGACCCGACACGGCGCGAGCAGTGGCTGCCTGAAGCCGCCAAGTGGTACCAGGCCAGCGAACAGCCGGGGCGCGCGGCCGATCTCTATGTGCAGTTGCTCGATGCCAGCCAGACCCCCGAGGCGCGTCGGCAGTTTCTGCAACAGGCCTTCACCACCCTGGTGGCGGCCGATCGCGGCGATCAGGCAGTGGAGCTGCTGGCCCGAGAGCTGGCCGCACAGCCGGACGTGGAATTCGAACCGGCGCTGCTGGACCGCGGCGTGGATGTGGCCGTGGCGCACAACCGCGTGGACCTGGCGGAACAGTTCTTCAGTGCCTGGCGCAAGGTGCAGCCCGACAGCCCGGAAATCCTCGCCAAGGAATTCAAGCAGCGCCTGGCCTTCGGTGACCTGGCCGGCGCCCATGCGGTGGGCCTGCAACTGCTCGAACAGCGGCCGGATGACTCGCAGTTGCTGGAGCAGATGGCCCATCTCGCCGAATGGCAGGGCGACTCGGCCGCCGCCCTGGGCTACTGGATCAGCCTGAGCACGCTAAGCAAGGACCCGGCGCAGTTCGAGCACACCTGGCGCCTGGCGATGCAGACCTACGACTTCGACCGGGGCATCCCACTGCTGGCGGGGATCATGGACAGCCGCGCCCTGACCAACGTCGAGCTCGATGCCCTGGTCTACGCGCAAGAGTCCAGGGGGACGCCCGAGGAGGCAGAAAAGTGGCTGCGCCGCTATGTCGCCAAATACCCGAAACAGCGTCTGGCCTGGGTGCGCCTGTTGCAGAATCTGGAAAACACCGAGCAGTACCCGCAGCGCCTGGTGGTCTGGAACCAGTTCGCCAAGCGCTATCCGCTCACCAGCACCGAACGTGTGGACTGGGCCAACAACCACCTCAAGCTGTTCGATAGCCAGGGGGCCTGGAAAGTCATCACCGCGGTGGATGGCAACAAGATCAAGGACTTCAACTACTGGCAGTCCCGCGCCGCCCTGGCCTGGGACCTGGAACTGGACGACGAGCTGCAGCTGGCGCTGGAGAAGATGCTGGCGATCAAGGGCTCGCTCAATACAGGCGACGAAAGCGAGCTGATTGCCCTGTATCGCACCCGCGATCCGCGCAAGGCCCTGCAATTGACCGTCGACAGCTGGCGCCAGGGCCACAGCCCGCAGCGCCTGGTGGCCGCCCTGCAACTGGCCCAGGAACTCCAGGACTGGCCTCTGGTGGTCGATTTGCTCAAGGAGGCCGAGCAGTACCCGGGTGCCAGCGACCAGTCCCAGGTGCTGGCCGCCCGCGCCGCGCTGGCGGTGCAGCAGGGCCAGACCGATCTGGCGCTGCGCCTGTATCAACAGGGCTTGAGCCGCTTCCCGGACGACAACACCTTCCGTGAGCGGCTGCTGTGGCTGTATGTCGATCTGGGCCGCACGGGCGAGATCAAGCCGCTGTTGCAGCAATGGCGCTCCCTGGCCCGCAGTGACAGCAGCCTGTGGCTGCCGTTCGCCGCCGCCAGCCAGTTGCTCGGGCGCAATACCGAGGCCCTGGCCTGGTATCGCCTGTACTTGCAGGCCAACCCCCGGGACTGGATGGTCCAGGCCGCCTATGCCGATGCCCTGGAGGGCGCCGGTTATGCCGACTCGGCCCAGCGCTTGCGCCTGCGGCTCGATCGCCAGGTCAGCCCGGAGCAGATCCGCGCCACGCCCCAGGGCTATGCCACCTGGCTGCGCCTGCTGGCCAGCAGCTATTCGTCACGCAAGGCGCAGAACAAGGCCATGCAATGGCAGGACGGTTCCAAGCCGATGCTGCAGCTGTGGTTCGATCAGTTCCTCGCGCGCCTGGATGACCTCAATCAGTCGGCGCAAAAGGATGAGTGGCTGGCCTGGGCCCGCAGCCGCGGTCTGAAGGTCAGCCGCTACGAGCAGATCCAGGAAGCCCTGCGCGGCAGCAATCGCCAGGCCCTGGAGCGCCTGGTGGCCAGCGGCGACCTGGACCCGGCGCAGCAGGTCGAGGCCTTGAACAGCCTGGGTCGCAGCGGCGAAGCGCTGGCGGTGGGCCTTTCGGCACTGGGTGACGAGCAGCCGGCGGCGCTGCGCGAGCAACTGCGCCGCCAGGCCATCGAGATGACCGAGCGCACGCCCCAGGGTATGCAAATCGCCTGGGAGCGCGAGGACTACGGCGGCCTGGTGTTCAACGGCCCGCGCCTGACCGCCGCGCGCTATCTGAACGACAACTGGTACGCCAAGCTGGTCCTGGAGCAGGGCCGCTACAGCGGCGATGTACTGGATGAGTCGCGCCTGGGCAATGAGACCAATACCGAACTGACCTTGCAGCGCCAGCTGGAGAACGGCAACTACAAGCTGATCTTCGACAGCAGCCTGCGCAAGGACGATGACCGCAACGGCCTGGGTGCCAGCCGCACCTGGCAACTGGACAGCGGCAACGAGCTGGACGTCGGTGCCGACTGGCACCGCAAGAACGAGGACAGCGGATACATGCGCACCTTCGGCCAGCAGGATGATGTCTGGGTGGGCGGCCGGCATCGCTATTCGGCCCGTGACCAGTTGTCCTGGAACCTGGCCCAGCGCTGGTTCTCGACCCGCGGCGGCGATGACCTGGGCAGCGGCCAGGCGTTGAAGATCGAGTTCGACCACACCTTGCAGTTCGAAGGGCCGAACTGGGAATTGCGCAGCGGTATCGACTACCAGCAGAACAGCCTGAACAACCGCTCGCTGCCCGACCTGGCCAATACCCTGGGCGGAGGCATCGATCTGGCCGGGGCCGATCTCGACAATCCGGAGCAGATCACCAGCCAGACCCTGCTGCAGAAGAGCTACGGCCAGCTGTTCTTCGGCAGTTCCTGGCGGCGCGGTTTCCCGGGGGCGCTGAACCGCACGCGGGGGCAATACACCTGGCTGGTGGATGTTAGCACCGGCTGGCAGTGGACCGACAACACCATCAACTACGCCATCAGTACCGGTGTCGGCACCGAGGTGATAGGGGATGACGAATTGGCAGTGACCCTTGGCTACCAGTCCGCGCCGCAAGGCGGGGCAGGCAAGTCCGGGGGCACTGCAGGTGTCAGCTACAGCGTGCGTTTCGGACGCTGATCATGGAATTCAAAGAGGAGTAAACCTTATGCAATCCATTCGTTGCGTGAGTCTGGCAATGGTCGCCTTGCTGATGGCCGGGTGCAGCAGCTTCACCGGGCAAAGCAGCCCCGAGTTGTCCAAGAGTGCGCGCTGGGGCGTGCTGCCGCTGGTCAACTATTCCCAGACACCCCAGGCCGGCGAGCGCAGTGAGCAGATTCTGCTCAGCGTGCTGAGCAGCCGCGGCCTGCAACCCCAGGTCTACACCGGTACGGCGGGGCAGGGCGAACAGGCCCTGCTCGACGACAACGAGCGCCTGGCCGGGGCCATGGACTGGGCCCGGGAGCAGAAGCTCGACTATGTGGTGTCCGGCAGCGTCGAGGAGTGGCAGTACAAGAACGGCCTGGATGGCGAACCGGCGGTGGGCATCAGCCTGCGGGTGGTCGAGGCCGGTACCGGCAAGGTGCTGTGGAGCAATAGCGGGGCCCGCGCCGGCTGGTCCCGGGAAAGCCTGGCCGGGGCCGCCCAGAAGGTGCTCGACAAGCTTGTCGGTGGCCTTCGGATCGAGTGACTGCCATGAACTCTCCACACATGGACTATGCGCTGGCGCCCCGCGCCAGCGGTCCGGCGTCCTGGCTGGAAACCTTTCTGGTGACCGCCCTGGTCATCGGCGTCGGCCTGTGGCTGGCCCCCGAGGACCCCTTGCAGGTGCAGGGCGAGTTTCCCTGGTCGGTGCTGGCGCCGCTGCTACTGGGGGTGCGCTACGGGTTTGTTCGCGGCCTGATCAGTGCCAGCCTGCTGGTAGCGGCGTTCTTTGCCCTGCGTCATTCGGGGCTGGCGAGCTACGCCCAGGTCGCGCCGTCCTACATTGTCGGCGTACTGGTCTGCGGCATGCTGGTGGGCGAGGTGCGTGACCTCTGGGAGCGGCGTTTGCTGCGCTTGCAGATGGCCAACGAGTACCGCCAGTACCGGCTTGATGATTTCACCCGGGCGCACCAGATTCTGCGGGTCTCCCATGACCGCCTGGAGCAGCGCCTGGCGGGCAGCGACCAGAGCTTGCGCAGTTCCCTGCTGGGCCTGCGTGATCGGCTGCGCGCGGCGCCCAATGGCGGCGACCCGCTGAGCCTGCTGGCCGAGCCGGTGCTGACCCTGCTCGGCCAGTACGGCTCGCTGCGGGTGGCCGGGCTGTACCGGGTGGAGCAGGGCGCCAGTGCGGCGCCACAGCTGAGCCTCTTGGCCTCGATCGGCACCATGGGGCCGCTGGACAGCCAGGACCTGCTGGTGCGTATGTGCCTGGAGCGCGAGGAGCTGGTGAGTGTGCGTGAGGAGCTGCTGGATAGCGGCGCCCAGGCCTCGGTGTCGTCCTTGCAGGCCTGTGTTCCGCTGGTGGACACCCAGGGCCAGGTGCTGGCGATTCTGGCGGTGCGGCAGATGCCGTTCTTTGCCTTCCAGGAACGCACCCTCAGCCTGCTGGCCCTGCTGGCCGGACATATCGCCGACCTGCTGCACCCGGACCCGCAGGTTTTGCAACTGCAGAGCGCCGATGCCCAGCACTTCACCCGCCAACTCAAGCGTTCACTGGTGGATGTCGAGCGCCACGGCCTGTCCGGTTGCCTCTATGCCTTCGAGCTGACCCAGCCCAATGATGAACTGGCGCGGCTGTTCGAGCGCAGCCAGCGAGGCCTGGACCTGCACCTGAGCCTGGCCAATGCACGCGGACACGAACTGTTGCTGGTGCTGTTGCCGCTGACCAGCGCCGAGGGCGCCCAGGGCTACCTGGCACGCCTGGGCAAGCTGGTCCACGAACACTTCGGCATGAGCGTGGAGCTGGCCGGCCTGGGGGTCAAGGTACTGCCCTACGACCTGGAGTCGGCCCGGCAACGCGATGGGCTGCGTAACTACCTGTACAACGAGTGTGGCCTGAATGATCAGCAAGTGGCTGTTTAGCGGAGCGCTGTTTTTCGAGATCGGCAGCTGGGCCAGCCTGACGGCGCAGTTGCCCGACCTGCAGACCGCGCTGCTGTATGCAATGACCCATGGCATCGCCTGTGGCCTGCTGACCGCGGCGGTCTGGCTGCTGCTGCCGGCGCGTTATCGCCGGCCGTTGCCATGGAGCCCGCTGTTCATCTTCAGCCTGGCGTTCTTTGTGCCGCTGATCGGGGCCGTCGGAGTGATTGCCGCGATCTTTCCGGCGCTGTATCTGCCGCGCAAGCGCGAGGCGCAGACGTGGCAGGCGGTGGGCATTCCCGACCTGCCGTTTCGCGCTCAGACTCAACTGCATTCGCCCACCTTCGGTGACAGCGGGCTGCAGGATGTCTTGCGTCATGCGCCGGACCCCGACCAGCGCCTGGCGGCATTGCTCGCCACCCGGCGGATGCCGGGCAAGGAAGCGGTGCCGATCCTCAAGCTGGCCCTGGGCGACCCGAGCGACGATGTGCGGCTGTTGGCGTATTCGATGCTCGACAAGCAGGAAACCGACATCAACCAGCGGATCCAGTCCTCCCTGGAACAACTGCCCGGCGCGGCGCCGCAGAAGGCCGGAGCCTTGCACGCGACGCTGGCCCGCTGGTACTGGGAACTGGCCTACCTGGGCCTGGCCCAGGGCAGTGTGCAGCAGCACGTGCTGGGCCAGGCCGGCGAGCATGCCGAACAGGCGCTGAAGCTGGGGGAGGGCGGCGAGCTGCTGTTGCTGGCCGGGCGCATCGCCCTTGAACGCGGTGACGTCGGCAAGGCGCGCCTGCACATGCACCAGGCCGAGGAGGCGGGCATGGACCCGGCCAAGGTCCTGCCGTTCCGCGCCGAAATCGCCTTTGAAACCGGCCGCTATGCCGAGATTCCCGGGCTGCTGCGAAGCCTGCCGGCGCAAATGCAGCAACGTCTGCCCTTTGCCGGGCTGGTAAGGACCTGGACATGAAGAAAACCCCCGACTCAACCCCCATCGCCGATGTCTGCCTGCTGCTCGAGGGCACCTGGCCCTATGTGCGTGGTGGCGTGTCCAGCTGGATCCACCAGATGATCCTCGGCCTGCCGCAGCTGCAGTTTTCGGTGCTGTTCATTGGCGGCCAGCGCGAGGCCTATGGTCAGCGCCGCTATGAGATTCCGGCCAACGTCGTGCATATCGAAGAGGTGTACCTGGAAGAGGCCTGGCGCAACCCCAGGCACAAGCGCGAGGCCCACAGCGCGTCCCTGGAGGAACTGAGCAACCTGTACCGCTACCTGCACAACCCGCAGAAGCCCGCCGCCGAGCTGGGCATCGAAGTGCTGGCATCCCTGGCCCAGGGGCGCATCACCCTGGACGACGTGCTCTACAGCCGGCCCAGCTGGGAAGCGCTGACCGAAGGCTACGAGCAGCACTGCGCCGATCCGTCCTTCGTCAACTACTTCTGGACCCTGCGCACCATGCAGTCGCCCTTGCTGATGCTGGCCAATGCCGCCCGGCACATGCCGCGGGCCCGGGTGCTGCACTCGATTTCCACCGGCTACGCCGGGCTGGTGGGCTGCATTCTCAAGCAGTTGTGGGGCTGCCAGTTCCTGCTCAGCGAGCACGGGATCTACACCAAGGAGCGCAAGATCGACCTGGCCCAGGCCAGCTGGATCGCCGAAAGCAGCAACCAGGCGCTGAACGACAGCATGGATTCCGGCTCCGGCTATATCCGCATGCTCTGGGTGCGTTTCTTCGAACGCATCGGGCATCTGGTCTATGAAAGCGCCGACCAGATCATTGCCCTGTACGACGGCAACCGCCAACGCCAGATCAAGGACGGCGCGCCCCCCGAGCGCACCCAGGTGATCCCCAACGGCATCGACCTGCAGCTCTGGACCCAGGCCCTGGAGGCCCGGGCCGAAGGCATTGCGCCGGTGGTCGGGCTGATCGGCCGGGTGGTGCCGATCAAGGACGTCAAGACCTTCCTGCGGGCCATGCGCGGGGTGGTCAGCGTGATGCCCGAGGTCGAAGGCTGGATCGTCGGGCCGGAAGAGGAAGACCCGGAGTACGTCGCCGAGTGCCGCAGCCTGGTGGCGAGCCTGGGGCTGGAGCAGAAGGTACTGTTCCTGGGCTTCCAGAAAATCCAGGACATCCTGCCGCAACTGGGCCTGATGGTGCTGACCTCCATCAGCGAGGCCCAGCCCCTGGTGATTCTCGAAGCCTGGGCTGCCGGCACGCCGGTGGTCAGCAGTGACGTGGGCTCCTGCCGCGAGCTGATCGAGGGCGGCGAGGCGGCCGACCGGGACCTGGGGCGGGCCGGGGAAGTGGTGGCGATCGCCGATCCGCAGGCCACCTCCCAGGCGATCATCGACCTGCTGCGCAGCCCCGCACGCTGGCAAGCGGCCCAGGCGGCGGGCCTGTTGCGGGTACATCGCTACTACAGCGAGCGCTTGATGCTCGACCGCTATCGCACGCTCTATCACACGGCCATCGGCACCCCACACAAGGAGGCTGTGTAAATGGCCGGCATCGGTTTCGAACTGCGCAAGATTCTCTCCCGCGACTCCTACACGGCGACCCTGCACGCCTATGTCTATGCCGGCCTGATCAGTTCCGGGCCCTGGGTGCTGTCGATCCTCAGCGTGATGCTGGTGGGGGTGATCAGCCTCGGGCTGGTGGTGCCGGAGGTCCTGATCCGCCAGTTCCTGATCACCGTCACCTACCTGATGGCCACGTCGCTGATCCTGACCGGCGGCCTGCAGCTGTTTTTCACCCGTTTCGTGTCCGACCGCCTGTTCGAGCGCAAGTACGAGCAGATCCTGCCGAATCTGGTGGGCGTACTCTTGCTGGTGACCCTGGGCTCCGGGGCGCTGGGCATCCTGCTGCTGGTGACCCTGTTCGACCAGGCGCTGATCTACCGCCTGCTGACCCTGGCCAACTTCGTGGTGCTGTGCAACCTGTGGCTGGTGATCATCTTCCTCTCGGGGATGAAGGCCTATAACCGCATCCTCCTGGTGATGCTGGTGGGGTATGGCTTGATGGTCGGCAGCGCCTTCTACCTGCGCTACATGGGCATGGAAGGGCTGTTGCTGGCGCTGCTGCTGGGGCACAGCACGCTGCTGTTCCTGTTTCTCTACGACATCCTGCGCGAGTACCGGGCCGAGAAGCTGGTGGCCTTCGACTTTCTCGACCGCCGCCAGGTGTTTGTCAGCCTGCTGCTGACCGGGCTTTGCTACAACCTGGGGATCTGGATCGACAAGTTCATCTTCTGGTTCAACCCGGAAACTTCGAGCCAGGTGATCGGGCCGATGCGCGCGTCAATTCTCTACGACCTGCCGATCTTCCTCGCTTACCTGGCGATCATTCCCGGGATGGCGGTGTTCCTGGTGCGCATCGAAACCGATTTCGCCGAATGGTACGACCGCCTGTTCCGTGCCGTGCGCGATGGCGAGACCTTGCAGCACATCGGTTCGCTGAAGGCCGAGATGACCTTCTCGATCCGCCAGGGCCTGCTGGAAATCTGCAAGGTCCAGGGGCTGACGGTGGTCCTGCTGTTCCTCTTCGGCCCGCGCCTGCTGGAGTGGCTGGGGATGTCCAGCTACTACCTGCCGCTGTTCTACATCGACCTGATCGGGGTGAGCATCCAGGTGGTGTTCATGGCGATTCTCAACGTGTTCTTCTACCTCGACAAACGCGCCATCGTGCTGGAGCTGTGCCTGCTGTTCGTGGCCCTCAATGCCGCCCTGACCCTGCTCAGCCTGCACCTGGGGCCGAGCTTCTTCGGCTATGGCTTTACCCTGTCGCTGCTGATCTGCGTGCTGCTGGGGCTGACGCGGCTGTCGACGGCGCTGGATGACCTGGAGTACGAGACGTTCATGCTGTCGCGTTGAGGAGCATCGGCAAGCGCGTGCTGCGGACCCGCGGCGGTGCTTTGCAGAGGCTTGCAGGATCGGGACGCCGGCTATGCCAACGCGGCCCGGGTTCTGCGCAGCACAGGGGCCGGTCAGGGAGCGTCGAGGTAGGATTTTCGCATTCTCTCCAGCGTGCCGTCCTTGCGCAGCCCCTCGACCGCCGCGCGCAGCTTGCGCACCAGTGTCGCATTGCAGTTTCTGGAGCAGGCCAGGTACAGATCGGTGCTCATAAAGACCGGACTGACCTGCAACGGCTGAGTCGACACCTTGCGCCAGATGCTCTGGGTTTCGGGAATGCCGTTGAACCAGGCGTCGACCCGTCCCATCAGCAGCAGTTGAGCCGGGTTCTCGCCAATTTCAAACGGATAGATCTGGTTGTCGCCAAAGCCTTCAGCCCGAAGCTTCTGCTCTTGGGCACTGCCTCGGCCAACGGCGATCCGAGCGAAGGTTTCCCGTGCCTGCTGCAGGGTTTCGACGCGCGTGTGCAGGCTGAAGAAGGCTCTGTCCATGGTCATGATGGGCGCGATCCAGATGTAATCAGCCTCTCTTTCTGGCGTGCGCGACAGGGGAATGATCAGCTTGTCGACGCCTTTGCGTACGCTTTGCTGGGCTCGTGCCCAAGGCACTTCTATAAAGTGCAGCGTATATCCGGCCCGGGTCGCCGCTTCCGACGTCGCATCACCGACGATGCCATGCAGGCCGGTCTGCTCCAGCATCGATAAAGGCGGCGCTTCGGCGATGTACAGGTCGAAGCTACGGGACTCGGCGCCAGACACTGAGGGCCCCCAGACCATCAGAGCGAGCAGCATCGTCAGGATCAGCGCCCCCCGCTGGCGCAACGATTGACTCATATGAGTCATGGCAGTAACTCAACAGACAGTGGCATTTCATGCTCTCGGATTAACGCTGCGTATTCGACACGTACAAAGACCGACCGCAACGACCTGCAAAACGTGCCGCCAAGATTAGAGGGTTATGTGCAGAGATGGATGGATTTGACGGATTATTTTGACCGCTGATTGCCATCACCGTTCAGGGCTGGCGCAACCAGTGAGGGCAGCGACTGGTACGCGCTGACACTCAGGTTGAACAGCCGTGGGCAGCGCTGTATCAGTAGCCTCGCCAGCCTGGGACCAGGTCCCTGTGCATGCGCAGCCTGGACATGCAGGGGATTTAGGGGACAGCCTTAAGTTTTAGTTAAAACGCTTCAATCAAACTGCTGATTATCATTCGTAATTGGCTGACTCAGACTGCGTTCGTGCCTCCATGCTCCCTGGAGCAAGCAACGAGCGGTCTATGCCAGTCAATACTGCAACAACCCGCAGCCTGTCCTCAGCGAATGTTCCGCTATGACAGCGCTGTCTGCCCCATCATCCGCGGCCAATACGGCCGTTCACTCAGCCTTGGCCTGCTGCCATCTGCTGCTGCAACTGACCCAGGAACGCGTACCGCAAGCCGCGGCCCCGCAATCCCTGGACCCTGACCCTTCGCGGGACCTGCGCCAGGCGGTCAGGGACTATGCACGCAACGCCGGTGTCGATCTTCGCCTGGAACGCCTGGCGCTGACCCGACTGACCCCGAAGATGCTGCCCCTTGCCTGGCGCAACCAGAGCGGCGAATTCATGCTGCTGGCGCGGCTCTCGGACACCCAGGCGCTGGTGCAGCGACCTTCAATGCCGACCCCGGACATGCTCGATCGCCAGCAGTTGGCCGAGCAGTGGAGCGGGGAGGTGATTCGCCTGCGCCAGAGCGGTTTGCGCTTCGATCTGTCCTGGTTCGTACCGGAACTGCTGCGCCATCGGCGGATACTGGGCGAAGTGCTGCTGTGCTCGCTGTTGCTGCAGGTGCTGGCCCTGGCGACGCCATTGTTCTTCCAGGCGGTGATGGACAAGGTCATGGTGCATCGGGCGCTGTCGACCCTCGACGTGCTGGTGATGACCCTGGTGGTGGTGGGCCTGTTCGAGGTGCTGCTCAAGGGCTTGCGCGAATACCTGGCGGCGCACACCGCCAATCGCATCGACATTGGCCTTGGGGTCAAGCTCTTGCGCCATCTGCTGGGCCTGCCGCTGCTGTACTTCAAACAACGCCAGGTGGGGGCGATCATCACCCGGGTCCAGGAGCTGGACAGCATCCGCGAGTTCCTCACCGGCTCGCTGCTGACCCTGTGTGTCGACGTGGCCTTCACCCTGGTGTTTTTTGCGGTCATGGCCTGGATTTCCTGGCCGTTGACCCTGCTGGTGCTGCTGACCCTGCCCCTGTATGCGCTGCTGGCCTGGTTCAGCACCGGCCCGCTGGAGAAGCGCATCGAGCGCCAGTTCTACAGCGCGGCGCGCAACACCGCCTTTCTCAATGAAAGCGTCAGCAGCAGCGAAACCATCAAGAGCCTGGCGGTGGAGCCGCGCATGCAGCGTCGCTGGGAGTCGCAGACGGCGCAGATGGTCGAGGCCGGGTTTGCCAGCCAGACCCTGGGCAGCGCCATCAGCCAGACCGTGATGCTGTTGCAGAAAGTCACGGCGGTGGCGGTGATCTGCTGGGGCGCTAGCCGGGTCATCGACCTGCAGATGAGCATCGGCCAGTTGATTGCCTTCAACATGATGCTGTCCCACGTCAGCCAGCCCGTGGCCAAACTGATCGAGGTCTGGCAGCAGTTCGTCCGGGTGCGGGTGTCGGTGGACAAGCTGGGCGACATGCTCAACCTGCCGGTGGAGCAGGCCGAGGGGGATCTGCGCCCGGCACAGGCGTTGCGTGGCGAAGTGCGCATCGAACAGTTGGTGTTCCGCTACCGTCCGGAACTTGAGTGGGTGCTGCGCGGCCTGGACTTGCAGATCGCCGCGGGGCAGACCCTGGGCATCGTCGGGCCGTCCGGGTCCGGCAAGAGCACGCTGACCCGCTTGCTGCAGAAACTCTACACCCCCGATGGCGGGCGCATCCTGATCGACGGCTTGCCCCTGGATCAGTTGCAGCCGGCCTGGTTGCGTAGCCAGATTGGCGTGGTGCTCCAGGAAAACTACCTGTTCAACCGCAGCGTGCGCCACAACATCGCCCTGCGGCATCCCACGGCCTCCCTGGAAAGCGTGATCGCCGCGGCGCGCCTGGCCGGTGCCCATGATTTCATCCTGCGCCTGCCCCTGGGCTACGACACGGTGCTGGCCGAAGCCGGCAGCTCGTTGTCCGGCGGCCAGCGGCAACGCATCGCCATAGCCCGGGCACTGATGGGCGACCCGCGCATCCTGATTTTCGACGAAGCCACCAGCGCCCTGGATGACGAATCCCAGGCGCTGATCCAGGACAACATGGCGAGCATCGCCCAGGGACGCACGGTGATCATCATTGCCCATCGCCTGTCTGCGGTACGGCATTGCCAACGCATCATCGCTCTGGAACAGGGGCGCATCAGTGAATCGGGCAGCCACCAGCAACTCTTGGCCAACGGCGGTTGCTACTCGCGCCTGTGGGCGCTGCAACAGGCGCTGTGCAAGGAGGCGTCATGAGGTCCGGTGCGCTGTTGTCTCGCTTACGCCGCGCCTGGCAGCGCCTGGGTGACGCGCGGACGCGGCTCAAGCGCAGCCGCGACGAATACGAGTTCCAACCCGGCTACCTGGAAATTGTCGAGCGGCCACCCGCGCCCTGGGCACGTGGCACGGCACTGCTGCTGATCCTGGCGATCCTGCTGGCCCTGGGCTGGGCGATCCTCGGCTTTCTCGACATTCATGCCAGTGCCGCCGGGCGCCTCATGGTCTCCAGCTACACCAAGGTGATCCAGGCGCACGAGGCGGGTGAAGTTCGGGCCATCCATGTGCGTGACGGGCAGCGGGTCAAGGCCGGCGAGGTGCTGGTGGCGCTGAACCCGATCGGCATCGACGCCGAGTTGAGCGAGTTGCGCACGCAACTGGACTTCAAGCGTCTGGAACTGGCCCGGGCCCGTGCACTGCTGACCCCGGACCCCTTGCACAGCTACCAGACGCCTGCTGGCCTGGATGCACAGCAGGTCGCGGCGGCCCGGGAGCAACTGCTCAGTACCTGGAAGGAAATCAGCGCCAACCTGGACAGCCTCAACGCCGAAATCGCCATCAACCAGGCCAATCAAAGGGCCCGGGGCAGCGAGATCAGCGCCCTGGGCAAGCTGGCCAGCAATGTGCGCAAACGGCTCCATGCACGCCGGGCGATGGCCGCCGAACAGCTGATGCCCCTGGTGGAATTGCTTGAGCAGGAAAAGGAGCAACTGGACGTCGAGCGTTCGCTGGCCCAGCAGCAGGCCGAACTGCAGGTGCTCAAGGCCCAGGCGCAGAACCGTCGCGAGCAGCGCGACAGCTTCCTGGCCAGGACCCAGCGCGAACAGCATGAATTGCTCAACCGCAGCCAACAGGAGATCGCCGTGCTCGAGCAGCAACTGATCCGTGGCCGCGACCGGCAGCGCCTGCAAACCCTGCTGGCGCCGGTGGACGGTGTGGTCCAGCAACTGGCGGTGCATACCCTGGGCGGCGCCGTGCAAGCGGCGCAGCAGTTACTGGTGATCGTGCCCGAGGGGGCCGAGCTGGATGCCGAGGTCATGGTGCTGAACAAGGACGTCGGTTTCGTCAGGGCCGGCCAGCCCGTGGAGATCAAGGTGGATGCGTTTCCCTATACCCGCTACGGCACCTTGCGCGGCACCGTGGCCCATGTCTCCGGTGACGCCATCAAGGACGAACAGCTGGGGCTGGTGTTCCCCACGCGGATTCGCCTGGAGCGTGCGGCCATTGCCGCAGGGCAGGGCTGGATGCCCTTGCAGGCGGGGATGAGCGTGACCGGCGAGATTCGCACCGGCGAGCGGCGGGTGATCAATTACCTGCTGAGCCCGATTCGCGAGTATCAGTCCGAAGCGTTGCGGGAGCGTTGAGCATGACCCGCGCTTTCGATGCCGCTTCTGAACCCTCACCGACAATGCTCGACACCGGCCTGCACGCCCTGGCCTGGGCCGCCCGGCGCTTTGACCTGAGCATCAGCGTGGCGCAACTGACTCACCGCCTGGGACGGGTTGAAGGTCCGGCCGACAGCCTTGACCTGCGGCGCTGCGCCGGCTGGATCGGCCTGCGCGCACGGGCAGTGCAAAGCCGGGTGCAACGCTTGCATCACCTGCCGCTGCCGGCGCTGCTGGACACCACGCGGGGCTGGGCGGTGCTGGACGCGGTGGAGGGCGACCGGGTCCGGGTGTTCTGGCCGCTGCAGGGGCAATGCCAGACCCTGTCGCGCCAGGAGCTGGCGACGCTCTGGCAAGGCCATGATCAGGGACAGGGAGAGGTGTTGCTGCTGGCCGAGCGGCATGTGCAGCTGAAGACGGGTGGTTTCGGCGTCTCCTGGTTCCTGCCGTCGATCCTCAAGCATGGGCGCCAGTTTCGCAGCGTGCTGCTGGTGTCGCTGATGCTGCAAGGCGTAGCGCTGGTCACGCCGCTGCTGTTCGAGAACATCATCGACCGGGTTCTGGTCAGTCGCGGCCTGTCGAGCCTGCAAGTGCTGGGGATCGCCATGCTGGCCCTGGCGCTGTTCGAGCCCTTGTTCGGCCTGTTGCGGTCCTGGCTGTTCAGCAATGTGGCGAGCAAGATCAACGCCGAGCTGTCCGCGCGCCTGTACCAGCATCTGATCCAGTTGCCGCTGGGTTATTTCCAGCGGCGCCAGAGCGGCGAGATCATCGCCCGGGTCGGTGAGATGCAACAGATCCGCCAGTTTCTTACCGGCTCGGCCTTGACCCTGGTGCTGGACCTGGCGTTCTGCGGCTTGTTCATCGCCGTGATGTACAGCTACGCACCGCTGCTGACCTGGGTGGTGGTGGGCTCCCTGGCCCTGTATTTCCTCTTCTGGCTGTGCGTGGGCCCCTTGCTGCGCAGCCGGGCCTTGCGCGAATACGAGTTGAATGCGGCCAACACGGCGTTTCTCACCGAGACCGTGACCGGCATCGAGACTATCAAGACCGGGGCCATCGAAAGCGCCTTCCAGCAGCAGTGGCAGCGCCAGCTGGCGGCTTATGTGCGTGCGGCGTTCCACACCCGCATCGTCGGGATCTGGGCCGGGCAGGGCATCGGCCTGATCCAGAAGCTGACCGCAGCGCTGTTGCTGTGGTGGGGCGTGATGCTGGTGCTGGATGGCCAGTTGAGCCCCGGCCAACTGGTGGCCTTCAACATGCTGGCCGGGCATGTGGTGGAGCCGATCCTGCGTCTGGCCCAGGTCTGGCAGGACTTCCAGCACACGCTGATTTCCCTGCGCCGCCTGGGGGACATTCTCGACAGCGACTGTGAAAGCGGCAGCGGCGGCCTGGCCTCGGTGCCAGCGTTGCAGGGCGGGGTGAGCTTCCAGGGGGTGCGTTTTCGCTACGAGGAAGACGGCCAGGAGGTGCTGCGCCAGCTGGATCTGGAGATCCAGCCGGGCGAGTTCGTCGGCATCACCGGGCCTTCCGGTTCCGGCAAATCGACCCTGACCCGCCTGCTGCAGCGCCTCTATGTGCCCCAGCACGGCCGGGTGCTGGTGGACGGCATCGACCTGGCCATCGCCGATCCGGTGGCCCTGCGCCGCAACATGAGCGTGGTGCTCCAGGAAAGCGTGTTGTTCGCCGGCAGCGTTGCCGAGAACATCCGCCTGTGCCGGCCTCAAGCCAGCGACGCCGAGGTGCGGCACGCCGCCGGTCTGGCCGGGGCGGCGTCCTTTATCGAGGCCCTGGCCCAGGGCTACGAGACCGAGGTGGGCGAGCGTGGCGGCCAGCTCTCCGGCGGCCAGCGTCAACGCATTGCCCTGGCCCGGGCCCTATTGACCAACCCCGGCATCCTGTTGCTGGACGAAGCCACCAGTGCCCTGGACTACGAGTCGGAAGCGGCGGTGATGGCCAACCTGCAGGGCATCGTCCGCGGCCGCACGGTGATCAGCGTCGCCCATCGCCTCAATACCCTGCGCCATGCGGACCGGATTCTGGTCATCGATCAGGGCCGGGTGCTCGAACAAGGCACACACCAACAGCTGCTCGCTCTGGACGGGTTGTATGCCCGGCAGTGGGCGCTGCAGATGAAGGACTGACCCCACCGACGGCAGGAGGACTCGCCCACCCGTCATGTCTCCCCACCCCGCAGTTCCATACCCCTAGGCAGCCCTTCGCGAGACGCAGGGCTTGGCTCAAAACAGACAAAGGATCATTGCAATGGCTTTTATGTCCAAGGACTTCACGCGCCTGCTCAATACCCTGATCGACCAACAGATCAAGACGGCAGGGCGGCAAACCGAATGGTTCAACATGAGCGCCGACGAGCGTGCCGCGTACATCGGCCAGGTCGGCGAGCGCCTGCTGGAAATGCAGCAGAGCACCCTGAGCGTGCTGGCCGCCCAGCACTACCAGATGCAGGACAACCCGGTCTCGGTGGGCGACCAGTTGCAGGTGCTGCAACAACGCCGCAAAGAAATGAAGGCCATCGCCGACACGCCGGCCACCATTGCCTACAAGCAGCAACTGGACCGTGACATCCTGTTGTACAGCCGTCAGGACACGGCGATCAGCCACTATGACAGCACCTGGAACAAGGCCCTGCGGCTGCTCAGTCCCGGTGGCGCCAAGGCCGAGGTCCTGCAAGCCGATGCGCCGGCCAAGCAGAAAGAGCTCAAGGGCCGGATCAACCGCCTGGAGAAGCACCTGAGCCTGCAGGTGGCCGACTCCACCTTCAGCCAGACCTACGTGACCCTGTTCTCCGAGCTGCAGGCCTACAAGGAGGTGAGTACCCGCTACAACGCCTGGCTCAAGGCCGCCCCGCAGCAGCAGGCCGCGAGCCTGGCGGCACTGGCCAAGCCGCCCCGGGCCTCCGACGAGCTGCCGGTGAACCTTTCACTGCTGATGATGGAGGAGCGCCCGGGCTACATCCGCATGAACGTGGCGCTGGTCAATGCCAGCACCGATGGCCGCTTCAAGGACTTCTACCTGGAGCACGGCCGGCTGGTGGTGCCCACCGACGGCGTGCTGAATTTCTCCTTTGGCACCGCCGCCCGTTCCCTGGCCTGGCAGCAACAGTACCGGCTCAAGAGCGAGCCACCGTCCATGCGCTCGCCGACCTATGCACCGATTCGCTCGGTGCTGGTCAAGACCGGGTTCGTCGAGCAGTACTTCGCCAACCACCTGGTGTCGGAAAGCTCCCTGCGCGAAGGCTTCAAGGCCCAGGTGTTGAGCAACGGCCGCAAGCTGCTGTTGACCGGCGTCGATCGCAAAGTGCCCAACCAGGTCGGCATCCAGGTCTCGGGCCAGTCGCCCGGCACCAGCGTGACCCGTGAAGTGCCCCTGGCTGGCGCCTTGAGCGAACTGATCAACCAGAACGCGGACATCACCAGCTTCCAGACCCTGGGCGTCGAAGACTATCGGCAGAACAGCTACCACCCGGACCGCGACGGCCTGTTCGTCAATATTCATGAGCTGGAACGCTCGGTCGGCTTTGCCGAGCATCAGTACCTGCTGGAAATGCCCCAGGGTGACGCTTACCGTTCGGCGACACCTTTTGCCGTGATGACCGTCGAGGGCGACAAGGTCAGCAGCAGCCACCTGAGCAAGGCCCAGACCGAGACCCTGTATCAATACAACGCAGCGTTTTTCGAGCGCCTGGAACAATTGCGCGGCGAGGGCTTCAAGGCCAGCCGGCTGTTCGCAGGCAGCAGCGAGCGCGCCACCTTCGTGCAACAGCTGACGCGCCTGCTCGAACGCAACCACATCACCCCGGCCGGGGTGCTGCTGGCGCAACACAGCCGCCCGAGCCTGCGGGATATCAAGGGCAACAACCTGAACAAGGTGCTGTGGGAACAGGCCTTCGCCGCGTCGGTCTGGCAAAGCCACGACAACGATGAGCTGCTGTTCGGC
>Ga0182008_10000178_pt1 | contig 49808 bp, 47 predicted proteins | sample Sormic07211129_1_FD_120482 | JGI IMG/M metagenome (GOLD analysis project Ga0182008, IMG submission 120482) | Rhizosphere microbial communities from Sorghum bicolor, Mead, Nebraska, USA - 072115-129_1 metaG | ecosystem: Host-associated > Plants > Roots > Rhizosphere | place: USA: Nebraska...
ATTTGGAATTATATGGAGCTTCGAAGACTCCTTAAAGCGAGATACAATTGTATCAAAAAAAACAGAATCAATAGTAGTTACTGCATCTGAATTATTATAGATAAACTGCTCCAGCCATTTCAAAATAGAAATTACTAATTTAGACTGTAGACCGCCTTGTTCAATTAAGAAGTCTGGGTATATCTCCTGTACATTATAAATAACCTTTGAACCTTTTAATTTTCCTAATATTAAATTGATAAAGCCAATTGTTAATGGCGGAGAAGGAGAAAGAATTAGGGTGACTTTTCTTTCGAAGAGTCCCATTAGAAATGATAAGATATGCCAATATATAAATCCAATAATCCTAAACAGGGAACGTTGAAATTTTTTCTGCGGAACATGTTTGACCTTTATACCATGAAAATCGCTCTCATAATATAAACCAAAGTATTTCTTCTTTAGGGGTTGTTTTTTTAGCGACTCTGATAGTACGTTATAATGTGGGGTGGTGGTTAAAACAACAACCTGATACCCAAATTCTTTGAATTTTAAAGCAATATCATTATAAAGATATGCAGTGGACACACCATCAGGACTAAAAACAATACTATGAATCAGAATTTTCTTCATTTCTAGCTAGGGATCTCAGACCAAACTACCCTTTTTATATAGTCTACGTAACTTATAATTATTCTCACCACCTTTTCGGAAACGTTCGGCATTGAGTAATCTGCAACTCTTCTAAAGTTTCTCTCTGCTCCCCGCTTTTGATACTGTAGCTGAACTAACGCCTGCATAATCCGCTCGGCATTCATTCCAACCATCATAACAGAAGCTTCTTCCATAGCTTCAGGACGCTCATGGGCATCTCTTAAGTTTAAAGCAGGAAAGTTAAGAGTTGAAGACTCTTCAGAAATGGTTCCGCTATCGGAAAGAACAGCATAGGAATGCATCTGCAGGGCATTGTAATCATTAAAGCCCATAGGTTTCAAAAATTGAATCTCTGACCTCATCTCAATCTTCTTTGCTTCAATCATATTCCTGGTTCTTGGATGCGTACTCACAATAATAGGATAACCATATTTTTCAGCAATCAGATTTAAACTATTCATTAATCCAGTAAAGTTCTTTTCGCTACTGATATTCTCTTCACGATGTGAAGAAACAACAAAATATTTCTGTTTTTCCAGTTTCAAACGGGATAGAACATCTGAATTTTCTATCTCAGGCAGATAATGATTTAGAACTTCAAACATTGGAGAGCCGGTTTTAATAATCCGATCCGCAGGTAATCCTTCTCTTAAAAGATATTCTCTTGCAATGTCACTATAAGTTAAATTTACATCAGATACATGATCAACTATTTTTCTATTAGTTTCCTCTGGTACCCTTTGATCAAAACACCTGTTCCCCGCCTCCATATGGAAGATAGGAATATGTCTTTTCTTAGCAGGAATTGCGCATAGGCAGCTATTCGTATCTCCCAGAACTAAAAAAGCATCGGGTTTCTCACTTTCCAGTAAAGGATCAATTTTAATTAAAATCTGCCCTACAGTCTCTGTTGCTGTCTTTCCAGCAGCATTAAGAAAATGATCTGGTTTACGAATAGCAAGATCGTCGAAGAAAATCTGATTCAATTCATAATCATAATTTTGCCCAGTATGTACAATAACATGTTCAATTGCCTCAGAGGCATCCAATGCAGCCATAACCCTAGCCAATCTTATAATCTCTGGCCGTGTGCCTACCACGGTCATTACCTTTAATTTTTCTTTCATTTATATGAAATCTTTATATTTAAGTTATACGTTCTCAAAATAGGTATCGGGATCATTTGGATCATAGAACTCATTAATCCAAAAATTTGTATATAGTTCCTCATCACCTATATTTTTAATATTATGTGTATACCAGATTGGCATATCTACATAAGCAGGCTCTTCTCCGTCCAAGTAAAAATCTAAAACCTCATCAGTCCCGATTTTACGAAGTTGAATCAGTGCTCTACCCTTGATTACGGCAAAACGTTCAATTTTACGAGTATGGTAATGATTCCCCCTGGTAATTCCAGGTACCGTAGTGGAAAATGAAACTTGTCCACCAATATTTAAACGAATAACTTCGACGAAAGCACCTCTTGGATCAGTATGTTTTATAAACTTAACTGGAAAATGATTTTTAACATCCATATAACACCTGAACGTATTAAATAGATTAAGTTCAAAGGAATCTTTTAATTCAGGAATAATTCCAAGATCAAAATATTGGCCTTTATATTTCTCTAACAATGATAATATCTCAGATACCTTGTGTTCTTCTGTATGAGGAACAACCAGAAGATCATTTCCTTTTCCAGACCTAATCTCTTCTATCAAACTTTCTACTAACTCTCCTACATAAATGAGTCTAACCGAGCCGTCAACTTCTATCTTTGGTTTCTCATTATGACAAAGTTGGTGTGAAAAAGTTGCAATAAAGGAATTGTAATAAGGATTCCCAAAAGGTCCAAATACGTTTGGAATAACCATTCCCGTAAATGTTCCTTTCGATTCTCTAGCCCAATTTAGAAGCAATTCTCTTCCTTCCTTTTTACTTTTTCCATACAAATTATCCCGTTCTTCTTGAGAGGAAGAAGAAAAAATCACATGGGCCTTACTTTCTGATGCTTCGAGTGCAGTGACCAGTTGCTTTACTAGACCAATATTTGTATCGTAAATAACCTGAGGATCATTATGTCTATTCATCGCTGCCAGATGAACAATTACATCACACTTACTTACAAATTCAACCAGATCCGCATCGTCTTCGAAAAAAGATTTCTGGTATTCAACACGCTCAAATTCATCAGGAAACAGGCCTAAAGTATTATAAAGATGTTTACCGACAAAGCCATCCTGCCCAGTAATTCCAATTTTCAATTTCATGAATTATTTTCTTTATGTCCAAAAAAATCTGCAGGGTATAGGTAATCATCCAATTTTGCATTTTCAATTCCATAATCACCAAATACGATCAATTTAGAGTTCTTTTCAACGGCCTGGATTGAACTTCCATATCCTGCTGGAATGTACAATACTTCAATATTTTCTGCAGTCAGGGTAAACTCTTGTACAGGAAGATCTTTGTCTGGCGACTCCCAATTATCAATTTTAACCAAACGGATAAGAAATCCCCCATCCAATGCATGAAACCAACGTTGTTCAATCTTGTGCGCTCTCCAAGCCCTAATAATATCAGTTTCAGGATGGAAAATAACATATGACCTTTTTACTTCAGTCATATCAAAATCATTCATAAAGCTTACCTTCCCACGATGGTCTGTATGACTACCTCCCTTTATGATTTTTGGTTGTTGTATCATTTAACCAGGATATTGAACTGCACTTAAATCACCTAAAACTTCTCTTTTAATATAGGGCTGTTTAGATAAAAGTTTCTTCATCCCTTCTACACCTAATTGTTCTGTATTGTGGGAATGATAATCTTCTATTTTCGACAAATCAGTCTCACCTTCTGAAAAATATTGGTTATAATTCAAATTGCGATTATCTGCAGGAACACGATAAAAGTCCCCCATGTCTTCTGCTTTCTGCATTTCTTCACGTGTACATAAGGTCTCATACAACTTCTCTCCATGGCGAGTTCCAATAACCTTAACTTCATTATCTGCATTACATAGTTCCTTTAAAGCAACGGCTAAATCTCCGATGGTTCCAGCAGGTGCTTTGTTTACAAATAAATCACCCTGATTACCATGTTCAAAGGCAAATAGAACCAATTCCACTGCTTCTTCCAATGACATTAAAAATCTTGTCATGTTAGGATCTGTAATGGTAATTGGATTACCTTCTCTTATTTGCTTTAAAAACAAGGGAATAACAGAACCTCTAGACGCCATAACATTGCCATAGCGAGTAAGGCAAACGGTGGTATCACCAACAATATTCCGAGAGGCAGCAATAGCTACTTTTTCCATTAATGCTTTAGAAATACCCATAGCATTAATTGGATAAGCGGCTTTATCGGTACTTAAACAAATCACCTTTTTTACTTTGTTGTTTACAGCAGCATCTATTACATTTTGTGTCCCGAACACATTTGTTTTTGTTGCCTCCAGAGGGAAGAATTCGCATGAAGGTACTTGTTTTAAAGCAGCCGCATGAAAAACATAATCCACTCCACGCATTGCTCGCTCTACACTATTGTAGTCTCTAACATCTCCAATATAGAATTTCAGTTTTTCATTTTTAAGTTGATTCCGCATATCGTCCTGTTTCTTTTCGTCACGAGAAAAAATTCGGATTTCTTTAAAATGATCTGTATCGAGGAAGCGGTTTAAAACTGCATTACCAAAGGAACCTGTTCCTCCAGTGATTAATAATATTTTATTTTCTAACATTTATAACTTATTTAGTGCATGAATATATTTTTCGCTAGTATTTGAACTGTTATATCGATTTAAAACACTTAAACCATCACTATAATATACATATTCCTTTGATAGAAGAATCTCTGAAAGCCTATTATAATCTAGAGGCTCAAAAAAAGAAGCATTGTTGTCAACAATTTCTCTACAAATCTCCAAATTCGATAAAACCAGATGTGCTTTAAAATAGTATGCTTCTATGATAGGCATCCCCAGTCCCTCAAACAGAGTAGGTAGAATAAAACACTCGCATGAAGAATACAAATATCCCAACTCAGCATTCGAGATATTCTCTTTAAAATGAATCTTTTCAACTATCTCTTTAGACAAAGATTCATAAAATGATTTACAGATTTTGTCCATTTTACCTTTTTTACCAACAAGAACCAAATTTGGGCAATTAGAATTGGACTGAACGACCAACTCATAGGCCTTTAGAAGTGTCACTATGTTCTTGTGTGGAAAATTTGACGAGACACTTAAATAAAATGGTTTCATTTGGTTGCTCTTGCCCATTTTATAAGACCCATATTTATCAAAATCAAAATAATTATATATTACCTCAATATTTTTCTTCCTTGCAATTGCATACGATTCTAATATATCTTTTTTGGTGAATTTTGAAATAGATATAATTAGGTCTGAATTTATAATCGATAAAGGAACGAGCAAATTACGTTGCATTCTCATCAATAAATTTGGCAATAATTGAGGTCTCAAATAAAGTAAATCATGTATTACAAGTACGGTCTTGCATTGTTTTAAAAATGCGGAATAATTATATGTATTTAAAATAACATCATTTTCAGTTAAATTAAGCTTCTTTTTTAATTGACATTGAACAATTAAAAGTTTAAGTCTACCAGAGGCACGAAATCCAACTATTTTAAATTTATCTGAAAATTTCTCAAAAAAAAGAGTTTGCGATACCTCACACGCTATAATTATTTGATCAAATAGTATTTGTTCAATATTATTATAAAAATAATTTAGAAGATTAAATAAATATTCTTGATATCCGTATGCTTTCTTGTCCTCAAAAATTAATGCATCTATTACCAACTTCTTCAAAGAATTACTATTATTTTGTTTATTACCACCCTTCATGTTTAATTTTATATGGGAGTCTTAATGTTCACAGAACCCGATTTGTATCTCTTACCAAATCTCAATTTCAATAAAATTATAACCTTATAATACAAATATTTCAGAGTCCCTCCCCAACCTATATTTTTCAACATTCTTGCCTCTTTACGGTTTTTAAGGAAAACACTTTTCAAATTGAAAATTTTACCCAAAATTGTATTCCCTTTTCCTATTGAAACTGCAGCCAAATTGGTACCAATCTGTCTATAAGAAATTGTTGGCTCATTAATTGTAGCTATAATACCTGCCTTTACAACTTTCAGTGACATCCAATGATCAAAGAAAGGAGCATCTTTATGAACGGGAAAAGTAATTGCTTTTACACTATTATTGAAAATCATGGTCGCTCCAGAGCTTATATTACATAAGCCCAAAAGGTTATAACTTTTAAATTCATTTGGGTCTGTGTTAACTGCCTCCCAATATGAATTTTGTATAATGTTCAGATCATGATCTGATATGGATAAGTCCGTATGCACAATAACTGGCTTCATAGGGTGTGCTTTTTCCTCATAAACCATTCTTTCGTAACTGATCTCAATTTTATTTTTAAACCAATAGTCATCAGCATTACAAAACATATAATACTTTGATTCGACACAACTCAAAAGTCTAAAATAATTCCCGTTACAACCAAGATTTCCATCCTCATCGTCTATTTCTTTTATGAAATTATAATTTGAACAATATTCCCTTATTATCTCTTTAGTATTATCAGTAGACGCATCATCCCGGATATATAATGTCCAGTCCCTAAAAGTCTGCGAAATCAACGAATCTAGTTGTACCCTTAGATAGGGACCTCCGTTGTAAACACCTAAAAGGACTGCTATTTTCGAATTATTTTCTATAATATTATTCAAACTCATAATTAGTTAATTGGCTTCACTTTTAAATAGAAATAAATTGGTATTAAAAATAAAACAGGAAATATGATAGCACTTACCGTTGAGTAAAATATTGCCATTAAGGGAATTTGAATTAACAACACCAAGACAAACAAACTCACCAACGAAATAGTGTTTTTTTTAGGCATGTTTCTTCTAACAACATAAAAGTAAAATCCTGAAAATAATATGGCTAAGATATACCCATAATCATAGATAGAATAAGCAACAAATCCATTGAATTTATACCAGTGCAATGGCCATAATTTCATTCGTAAGGCTAAATATTCTTTACTATCAAAACTACCGATGTTAAAATATTTTAATAACGTCAATACTGGCTGAAGTGAGGTTTGGCCATTAAATGTCTTAGAGTCAAATGTATCTAGAACATACATATTATTATTATACCATTGAGAAAGATAGTCAACATAGCTGTACAAAACGGGGTCTTGGATCAGAGAACTTGAAGGTATAGACTCCGCATATAGATTATCTTGAGTAAATCTTTGATTTGAAATATAGACGAAATAACTAACAAAAAGCACGCCAAAACTAAGAATAGCTATTTTCAAGTTTTTCTTAAATTTACGATCTAATGTCGGTGATAAGATAAAGAAGAAGGACATATATATTAGGCCATAATGTGTAAAGGCCGATCTCGAAAAATATGTCAATCCATATAGAACAACGTTAAAAGATAAAACAAGACAAATAAATGATAACTTGAATTTCCTTCTTGACAAATAATAAAAATGAAGTGGTATTAAAAAATAACTAAGATTATAAATATAATTTGAGAAGATTAAGAACTTAGTATTTATTGGGAGGCTGTAATAGAATTCCATTGAAACTCCCTCCGAATATTTAAAGGCGTTAATATCATCCACATACAGAAAAACAAAGATCGATACGAAAGAAAAGACAAGAAACGGAATGATCGACATCCAAATCAAGAATCTGGTGAGTTTTTTTAACCTTATTTCATTTGTAAAAGTTATATTACTAATGTTGCTAATTCTCGTCCAAGGAATTATAACCAAAGTCAGAATTATTATTGTTATAAATAAATTAAGGAGTCTTGGAATTGAATCAATGGGGTATTCCTTTCCTATAAAGAATCCTCCCGATAATGAAAGAATCTGAATTAAAATCAATATTAATGCAATTGATCTATTTTTCAACGGAAAATAAAGGAAAAGGAAGAGAAGCAAAAAATATATTAAAATGATCATAATGATTTAATATGTTTAAGAAGGGGCGCGCATTGTTTTCAATAATTTATTCTAATAAAGCTCTAATCAATGAAAAATCAGCAGGTTTATAAAAATCAACCTCCGTTTCGACAGTTTCAACTTCTAAAATATCTAATAACTCTGATGAACTATCAAATAAAAAAACATTAGACAAATTAGATAAATGCATCTGTCTCTCAAAATTAATTCGCTTATAGATAGCGACTTTCTTGTTTTGATTTAGAGCTTCATATAGAACTGCAGATACAATTAGTATAACGAGGTCACACTTGGAGATTAATATATTGATATCTACTTCGTTCGTCACAATTTCTACGTTGCAGTTGGTTTCAAAAAATCTAAGGTATTCATCTTTAAAATGATATTCATTCGGATGAAGTTTAAATTTAAATTTCAAATCATGTCTCAAATTAGCAATTTGTTTCGTCAGTCTTTTTAATTCTTCCCCGTGAACAATAGTTGATATAACTAAAATAGAATTGTCTCCCAATTCATTCGGCTTGTTATAGAAGAAATCATTTCCAATTGGTATTATTTCTTTTGCAGGAACATTAAAATCTTTACACCAATAATTTCCTAGAGTAAGAAGATATTCAGGAAAGAGAATCTGAGAATTAGGTTTAACCTTCATTGGATAAGAATAATCTATTTCATCGATCTCAATACTTGCATGCTGTAAAAGATAAACAGCTATATTCAACTCCCTAGCCGCCAACAAATGTGCTTTAGGATTTCCCGTCGCAATGAATATTCTTTTAGTTTTCATAAAAGAAAAGAGTCTTTTAAAAAAAATATAGTCACTTTTAAAATTTACCAGGATTTGGTTGATTTCTGAATACGTAACTTGGCTGGTATCCAAGTAAGAATTCAAAGCCATTTCTATCCTTTCGAAATCACCCATTGAGAGAAGCTTTTTTCTATTAAATCGCCGTAAAAAATTACTGAAGTCATAAAAATATGAATAGGCCAACTTTTTCTTTAAATTAGGCTCAACAATGATATAATTGTGGCCTAAACTATTGATGATAGACATAGCTGATTTATCAAAATACAATCCTTCATCTGATATGTACCTAGATGAGGTAAAAACAATATTTTGCCCATTGAAGAAAGGGATTCTAATAAAAAATAGGAAAATCTGCTTAATTAAAAGAAAAAAATCGATAAAAGATCTTCTAGATTTCATCTCTAGCCGAACTCTATCTGCTTCGGGATAATAATATTTCAAATAGACATTATACCTTACGACATCCCAAATTGGCAAACCTTCTGGTCGTCCCAAATCGAAGAGCGAACTTTCGGATTCCATTTTATGAAATTTCTCAATTAGCTGCATTTGATATTTTTTTAGACTGTTTTAGATATTTTAATATATCCTCTTTAAAATCCCAAAATAAGATGAGACCCGACAATAGGATTAGTAATACTTTAATTATAATCTTAACTATAAATAACTTAATTAGAAAAACGAAATAAGTTGCCAAAAAGAAAGGCGATGTGATAAGCAACGGAATCAAAAAAATCCTTAATGGTGAAGTATAAAATTTAACGAAATATTTATTAAAAATCCAAGCGAGAACTGCCATCAGGATATAAGAAAGCACTAGCGAAAACGCAGCTCCTAATTCTCCTTTCCACGGAATTAGAATCGTATTAAATACAACATTACTTATTCCACTTAGTAAAACAGTAAATGTTAAATATTGAGTTTTTCTTGTAAAGCCAAAATTGCGCATATAAACATACGAGAGTTGATAGAAAACATATCCTATAACAAATACGGGCACAAGATACAACGAGGTTGAATATGCTTTACTTGCCAGTAAAATTCCTATTTCATTTCCTAATGCAGCAACCCCAATAGCAACAAACAATGTAATTCTAAAAATCTTGTCCTGATCTTGATCATGCTTTTCATAATTTTTAGTATTCATATACTCAAAATAATAAGGATTCCAGGCTTGGAGTGTAACGGCAATAACGATACTAACAATATTGGCTATTGTTAAAGCCAGACTATAAAACCCCGCCTGGCTGGCACTTCTAGTGCCTATTGCAATCTTTCCAAATTGATCTATAATTACTCCACTTAAAACATAAGGTACCAGAGGAACAGAGTATGATACTATGTATTTTACATACGATTTGTCAAAAGAAAATTTAAAGTAAGGCGCAATACATTTTATCCAATATACTGCAAGCACAGCCCCTCCGAGAATCTGACCAATGACTGGACCATAGTATTTATCTGTTTTCAAAATCAAAATTGCTCCAACTGAAAAAGCAAAACTGATGTATGCTCTTGATAACGAAGCCAACGCTATACCTTTGCTTCGTTTAAGAGGTCCATAAATTTGCTCAAAAGTCAGACTAATTGCATTAAAAAAAGAAAACGGAATCATTAAATAAACTAGGTTCTTTTGAAGCCCGACCAATTTTCCGAAATCTTTAGCAAAGATAAAAAGTAAGAATGCATTTATGAAAAATATTCCCACTGCCAGAATAGATGAAGTACCTGTAAACCTCCTAAAATCATCTTCATTCTTTTGATCAAAAAAATAACGACTTATCGATTGGTCTGTACATAATGTTAGAACACTCCCTATGATACCAACAACACCTAGAAAGACGCTCAAAACTCCATAATCGGCCGGCGATAATAAACGTGTATATATCGGTATTGAAATAAATGCTAAAGCCCTGGTGGCAAGATTAGCCACTAAATAATTACCTGTATGTTTTATTATTTCTTTAAACCCTGCCATTCTTTTCTAATATTAATAAAACAAATAATCTTAGAGATATAATATATATATCCATTACGAAAATGTATCTTTAATTACAATTTGTAACTTATGGAATATCTCCAGGTGCCCTTCCTCACTCAAATGATGATGGTCATCTATTATGCCATCTCTTGGAAATTTTTTGTTATCAATATAATTGGTATTCTCTTCTAAAACGGCATTATATCTGGCGATGTTCCTTGTTATTCCTGGTGTAATAGCCTCATATTCGTTACAGCTTGGCAATATACCAACAGTAATAAAAGATGAAGTTTTAAATGAGTCTCTAATTTTAATTAATGTTTCAGTAAACAACCTTATGTTAGTGTATGTAAGTCCCCTATATCTCCTTAGAAATGTCGTAAATGGTTTTATAAATCTCAACAACTTCAATTTTCCAAATAGTTGCAGTTCAAATTCACTAAGGGCCCTTGGAGCACAGTCAACTATACCACAGTGCAAGATAACCAAATGCGGTTCAGCATAAATATAATATCTTGTTAACTCAAGAAGCCGAGTAATTGTTGCCCCACCTATTCCAACATGAATAAAATCAATCTCTGGATTGGCTTTTTTTAGAAGGCTAACATAGGTCTGGTTATATCTAACAAACCCATTACTATATGACCTCGGTAAAGAAAGGGAATCTGTTAAAATTAGAACTTTAAACTTATCTACACTCATGTTAAATAAAATTCTTGATTATAAGCATCAATTATAGCAACATCCTTTTATAAATATCTTTACATGAAGCAATATGTTCAGTGCAGTCAATAAGTCTTGAGTTGTCGCCTGATAGAAATGCTTTAAGTTGTAAGTAGACACCTGGTTTAAATTTTTTATCCAGACTATCATCAAAATCATAAGCATTAAGAGAAATAGTTCCCTTCTCCTGGATTTCGATACCTTCAAGCGGTTTTAGATAAATCCTTCTTTTTGCTGTCAGTAGCTCAACACTCCATCTTCCTGCACTTTCCCAATTCGATAAATAAGAAAAAAGTACGCCATTTTCAGTAATTCCTGCACCTGAGAAATAGGATTTGTTATGCCAACTTAGTGTACCTTGCTTTGAAAATGCCGCCCATTCCGTTGGTTTTCCCGCAATAAAAAATGCAAGATCAATAACATGAGTTGAATTTGCAAAAAACCAATTATTTTTTACACCTGGCGCCTTCTCTAGCGGCTCAATTTTATGAGACCATTCTGTAAATTCAAAATGGGCAGATAATAGCCCTCCATCCTCCTTAATCAAACGCTGGGATTCGATAACAGAAGAATAGAATCTTCTGTTATAAGCTACAAATGTCTTATTTGAAAAATCTGATAATTTTACTTCATGATTTAATAATTCTTCAATACTTATAGCGGCTGGCTTTTCTATTAGCACTCTTTCTATACCAGAATCAATTAAAAGCAGCAAATTAGGCAATAATTGTTCCGTACCTGTTGCTATAATAGCCAGTGTATTCTCTTCAATCTGATTTGTTTCTAGAAATGTGGATAAACCCCCAACTACAGGTAAAACACCCGTTTTCTCGTTAAATGAACTTGCCGACTTCTCACTCCTTGTAACGACGACATATTTCCTACCCATTTCTTTCAGTACCTCAGCATATGCAATAGCCATCGGCCCCGCCCCAATTAATAAAATTTTTTCCATATTATGTTATTGGACAAATGTTACTTTCTAAACCTGTTATACTATTGTATTTTTGCAGTAATGTTTTAATAAATGGCAAATGGGAACTACAGGCTTCTTCGTAAGTGGGAAGCAAACATGTTCCTCTTTTTAGAATATCTTCTGCCAACCTGCTCGTGAGTTTACTTTGAAAATCAATAGATAAGCTCTCCTTATGGGTACTATTTGGAAATCCGACTTGTTGATAGAACAACGTAGGGTTCGCACCTTCTTCGATTACCCAGTTGTCACTTCCAATGCTAATAAATATACTCAGAAGATTTGACTCCCCTTTAAGTGAAGAGATTGAAAAACAGGAATTATTCTTTAAAGTACCTGTTAATGTTCCTATAAACTCTTTATAACCAGAACGTTTACTATCAATAATAGTATTTTCTATCCATTCACAATTTATACTACTCACTGGAGAACCAGTTATATATGTACACATGTCAATAAAATGTAAACCATTGCACCCGAGACCCCAGTTTGCACCAACAATATTAATCATAGCCGGACTATCATTAGTTAAAATCGAGGCTCTAATTCGCCTATAATAGTCAAACATTCTCCTTGGGTGGTTGACCCAAGTAGGAATTGACTTTTCTTTGATGAGATCTGAGATATCAGAATAAGATTGAAGGTCCTGGAACAAAACTTTCTCAAGAATCAAATAATTTACATTATACCCATGGAGTAATTGTTCAATAACTTGTCTTCTTACATTCGCTCCGGTTGCTATAATTGCAAGATCAAATTTGTCTGGCAAAGTAGACCAGTCACTTATATAATGAACGTTATATCTGTTCAAAAACTCCTTGGCTCTCTCTTTTGCAATATTTAAAGATTCCACAGAAGGATCTAATACATAGATTTCCTGAGCAATGTCTGAATTAAGAAGTCCCTGTAAGTGCCGGCTTCCTAGTTGTCCAGCCCCTATTATTAAATTCGTTTTCATATAAACTTTAGATTTACCAAATTACATACGGTCAGATGGTAGTCCATCCCCCATCTACCATTAAATTGTGCCCCGTAACAAAAGATGCCTCTTCTGACAATAGGAAGGTAACAGCCGGAGCAATCTCATCTGCACGTCCCATTCTCTTTAATGGAGATTTATGTTCATATCTCTCTATAAAAGAAGGATGTTGCTGGTCTTTAATTCCTCCAGGCGACACACAATTTACTCTAATATTATCTTTGCCAAAATAGGAGGCCAGGTATCTCGATAAATTGACTATTCCACCTTTAATGGCGGAATACGCCGCAGGAGAAGTTCCGCCGTAGCCTTCATAAATCGTAAAATCATTGCCAACAACTCCGTAAATTGAGGCTATATTTACTATGGATCCTGATTGTTGTTTTTTCATTTCAGCTAACACTTGCTGACAAATAAAAAATACACTATTCATTTGCATGTCAACATTTTTCTCCCAAGATTCAAATGGAATATCTTCAAATTTTGCTCCCCAATCCTTCGTTCTGGGATAAGCATTATTAACAAGACCATCAATACGTCCAAACTTATTTACAACATCATTTACCAAGTTCCGAACAGCACCCTGATTTGTCACATCACATTGATAATTTCCTTCATTCCAATCTGTCAGAACATTAATCTCCGCATTGACAACTGTCGCCCCATTTTCTCTCAGGTGCGATAAAATATGTTGACCAATAAGACCGCTTCCTCCGGTAACAATGATAATCTTATCTTCTACTCGTTTGTTATACATAACCTTAATATTTCTACAGCCTCATTAATGGTATTAAATTCAACCTTTTTCTTTAGGACTTCCTCAGTAAAAAAATGGAGTTGTTTCTCATAGGTATCCAAAATGGTCTCACTCGAAGAAAAAATCTCCACTTCGCCAAAAAGCACCCGATTACGGACTAAATCAACATTTATTGTACCTTCTTCCAGCAAAATCTCTAAGCTTCTTTTCGCATCTCTTCTATAATAGTTTAATATCATGCTGACACAATAATCAGGATATTCAAACAAGTAACTAGCATAATCCATGGCCGTTATTTCAAGAGATGATCTATTTCTCTTAGTTGAACTCGTATGAGTTGGCTTGCCAAACAACCAGAACATATAATCTATCTCATGAATCAGATCAAGATGTACTCCACCTCCCATTTCTTCATTGGCACTATACACCTTCCTAAAATCAACCCCAGATCTCCACCCAGGCAAATAAGATCCGCAGTAAATATTAACTTCATTGATGCGTTTATTCTGTATAAAATCTTTTACAAACCTTACACATCCCAGGAAACGTAAATTACAAGCTACATAAGTAGGGATACCATTTATCCTGACATCATTTAAAAGTTCTTCAATATCAAGTTTATCGAAAACAGGCTTCTCTATAAATAGAGGAATTTTGTGCGGTATTAAATTTAGAATCGCCTCTTTATGAAATGCAGTAGGATTTGAAATAATAGCAAAATCAATATTTAACAAATCAATTTCGGTTAAATCAAATATGTTGATCACCTGATCAATAGATTTTGCATCAAAAGACGATCTTAATGCATAAATATCTAACTCAGAGAATAAACCTCTTAACGCATTAATGTGTTTTTGTGCAATTGACCCTAAACCTACAATTAATACCTTCATTACAATTCAAAATCTAATAAGTCATTCTCCATTAAAAAAGACATGGTTAGAAAGTCAATTGGATGATCCAAATCAAAGCAAGTATGAGGCACTTCATATATTAAGGACCTTTCAGTGATCGCCTTTTTTAAACCATCCTTAAAAAAAACATCCCTATAAATATAAAAAGAAGCATTCATATCATACACCTTTGGCGCAGACTGTCTTGTTAAAAATGATCCCTGCTTACTCGTCGAAAAATAGCCATCTTCATTTTCTTCAACCATATTGAAATATGGATTTCTATTTGCAGGACTAACTGAGAAAATATTATAGGCCTCTGCCTTATCGCGGAGTACTTCAAATGCCTTCTCTAGATCAGCCACAGTCCTCAAGGGCGAAGTCACATCTAAATCAATCACGAAGTTATATTTCCTGTTGTTTTTCTCTTCGCTGTATCTTAATACATCCTGAATTGCGTCAATCTTCCCTGCACTATCAGAAGCCAGGAAATCAGGTCTTGTATAATCCATATCGATATCAAAACCCTGAGCCTTTACTTCATCTTTGATCTGCTTGTCGTCTGTAGATAAGACGAGATCAGTACCGTCAAATAATTTAGAGAATTTTGTTGCCGTGTTTAAAGAATAATAAATCAAAGGTCTTCCATTTAATACCTTGATGTTTTTTCCAGGTATACCTTTAGAGCCTCCTCTGGCACAAATTGTGATTAAAATATTCATTAAAATTTAATTTGTAAAATGTCCTTTTGAGCTTTTTCAAAATCTTCATGTTTTCCAACGTCTAACCAATAGCCCGCTAAAGGATAAGATAAAACCTTACATCCTTCTTCCAATAATTTTTCCATGAGATCAGTTGTATTGAAATAGGTACCTTTAGGTAAGAATTTTAAAACCTCTCTTTTCATTAAATAGATGCCCCCATTGGAATAATAAGTATAAGTAGGTTTTTCCTTAAAACTTTGTACATGACCATTAGCAGTCTCCAAAACAGCATAAGGTATATTTACTTCATATGGAATAGTCACCACTGCAAAATCAACATCTTTATTTATGAAATCTATAAAAAAATGCTCGTAATCGAGATTTGTCAGAACATCGGAATTGGTTACCAACACATAGTCATGCTCAAAATCGTCGATTTTGGAAACTGCGCCTATTGTCCCTAGAGGCTCCTCCTCCCATACATATCGAATTTGAACATTTTTATTTTCGCCGTTACCAAAATAGTTTTCAATCTGTTCCCCCAAATATTTAACAGAAAACCAGAAATCATCAATTCCATATAACGCCAGACGATCTACATTATGTTCCATGATTGGTTTATCACCTATTTTTAATAGAGGTTTGGGTATGGAATCTGTAAGAGGCTTAAGTCTTTGACCTCTACCACCAGCCATAATGACGGCATCAACAGGGAGATAGGACCTTGTTTCTCTAAAATTAATTACATTGACCACTTTATTATCCTTGTCCAGAATTGGCAGAATCCGAAAGTTGCCCTCCCGATATTCAATAACCTTATCGATAGCCATTTCTCCTTTCCTCAAAAATCTCGGATTAGACTGAATAATGTTACTCACTGGATCTGACGTCGTTAAGCCCTTGATTAGTCCTCTCCTCACATCTCCATCTGTCAATGACCCAATTAACTTATCATCTTCATCAACAACAAATAATATTGCGTCTTTGGCAAGCGAGTCTAACTGAATAAGAGCTTGCATAATCTTACTATCAAACAGAATTAAATGATCTCTATAATTTCTCATGTTCCTAACTTTTCAGATTATTAAGTATTGAGTTCACAGTGCCAGAACGATGATAAATATTCTCTCCTTGAAAATCTCCCTTTCCTGAAGTAGATAAAAATGTATTAACCATCTCTATGGCAGAGAACGGTATATTAATTATATTCTCACTTTGAGCTCGGCCTTTTTGTCTATCTCCTACATTCATAACATACTTACCAAATGATGCAGCTTCAATAATTCCACTCGACGTATTTCCGATCAGTAGTTTACAATAGCGCATAGCAGCAAAATAATTTAGCTTCCCAAAGTTCTCAATAAGAATTACTCGATCAGGGGTTGCCTCTTTTAATTTAAATAATGCATCCCGATAGATTGTTCCAAACGTATCAGCATTTGGCATTGTAATTACCAGCAAAATTTCCTTAGAAATTTCCTTTAGTCCGTTCAGCATCTCATTTGCATACTCAACATTTTTTTGCGGAGAAACCGTTTCCGGATGAAAAGTTAATAATGCAAAGTCAGCATTAATCTGAAATTTCCTCCGAAAATCAGATTCAGTAGGTATTGGCATTTCAGCCAATTCATCAATAGATAAAGATCCTACCGCAAATATATTTTCAGGACTACCAATAAGCTCCTTAATCCTTTTAGCAAAAACGTCGGTAGCAGGGAAATGCTTTTTAGAGGCCAGCGATATCTGATGGCGATAGATGTTATCTATTGCTCCCAGTGTGGTCTCTCCTCCATGAATATGCGCAAAATTTGTCCCATAAGGAATCCCTGCCTGAACAGCCGCAGACATCTCATATCTGTCGCCAAGGCACAATACCCAATCAAATTGATGTTCCCTCCAAAAATCGGCAAATTTCAGTACTGTCAATCCATAGGCTGTAGAAATTGACGTTTCATCATCATTGGTGATCAGAGAAGAGATTTCATATATATTTTTAAAACCATCCGCCTTAATATAATCAACTGTATAGCCATGGAATTTAGATAGATGAGTACCAAATGCTATGACCTCCAAGGTATACTCTGGACTTTCTTCTAGTCTTTTCAATAAAGGCAAATAGATTCCGTAGTCAGCTCTGGAACTTGTTAATACTCCGATCTTCATATCTATCTAATTAAATCATCAGCTTCGAAATTCTCCTTTGCAATTTTACCCATAAGGTCATCCCATTTCATCGGAGAGATACCATCACCAGGGCGCTTAACTGTTAGATTGTCTTCTGAAAAGATCTCTCCTTTTTTTATATCGGTTTTCGCTACAATACTTTTTCTTGCGATAGCAATATTCTTCATCTCTGATTCTGAGGGTTCCTTTAATCCAGAACCCGAAATAGCCAACTCAATGTTACGAATTGCGGAAGTCATGGATTTAAGTTCTCCCGGCTCCAGAGAAGCCTTATGATCAGGGCCTTCCATATTTTTGTCCAGTGTAAAATGTTTTTCAATCATTACTGCACCCAAAGCAACAGCAGCAATTGGAACCTCTATTCCTAGAGTATGGTCAGAATAACCAATAGACGTTTTAAACTCCCTTCCAATATGTAGCATTGCCAACAGGTTCACATCCTTCATTGGCGTAGGATATTCTGTATTACAATGCAATATAGTAATGTCCTGTTTGGCCACTCCAAGTTTAACAAAAACAGCTACAGCATCTTCTATTTCACTTAACGTAGCCATACCTGTCGAAATAATGACTTTCTTAAACAAATTGGCTGCCTTTCTTAGGTAGGGAAGATTTGTAATCTCACCCGAAGGAATTTTAACCATATCCATTCCTATTTTAGACAGGTATTCCAGAGAATCCAAATCAAATGCTGTAGAAAAGAATTTAATATCTTTTGAATTGCAATAAGCAATTATCTTTTCATGATCATCTTCTGACAACTCTAACTTTTGAAGCATCTGTAATTGAGATTCAGTATTATTCTTGGTGTTTTCGATTTGATAGTCTGCCTTCTTTGCCTTTGCTGAAACCAGATTAGTTGCCTTAAAGGTTTGAAATTTAACGTAATCCACACCAGCATCAACCGCTGCATCTACTAGACGAAAGGCATTTTCAAGATTCCCGTTATGGTTTACTCCTGCTTCTGCAATAATTATTACACTATCTTTTTTCATATCATTCTCCCTGGATTACCTACAATCTTTTTATTATCCGAAACATCCTTTAATATCACAGAGCCAGCTCCAATGATTACATTCGAACCAACTTTAACCCCTTGTTTTATTACAGAGTTTGCACCTATAAAACTTAAATCACCAACTTCCACATTCCCAGCAAGTACAGCTCCGGGTGCAATATGCACTGCATTTCCTATTTTACATTCGTGTTCAACAATACAACCTGTGTTGAGAATACAAAAATTTCCAATACTCGCTAAAGGATTAACTGCAGCCCGTTTAGAAATAAAATTCCCAATGCCTAATTCAACATGATCAGAAATCAACGCGTCAGGATGAATAACATTTAAGAGATCTTTTTTATAGGCCAACACACGTAATGCAATCCCATTCCTAATTTTATTATCTCCAATGCCTAAAATGAACTTATAATTTTCTCTCCATCCTGAAAAATCAGTGTCCCCATCAAATCCCAGATATTCCAGCTTAAAAGGATTTCTTTCTCTTTCAAATTTTTCTGAATAAAACTTCAAAGGCATACCGGCCATAAGAGCTGCATCTGCTACAACAAAGCCGTGACCTGAATATCCTATGATGCCAATTTTATCGAACACTACTTGGTATATTTACAATTCTTTCTTCTAAAAACTCCGCATTTCCCTGGCTATCGCGTTGACAATGTGCATACATTGGCAAACGATACATCAACTGCCAGATTGGACGTGTCATTACTTTATTTTCATTGGTTTCTTTTAGGAAAAGCTCTCTCTCTGCCCTATTCTCCAATTCAACACACATGAGCCAATAGTTCACTTTTGTATCAGGCAACTCTGTTCTGAAATTTACGCCCTGTCCAGCAAAAAAAACACGATACATTTCTGCAAGTTGTCTTTTACTTTCTAACATAATAGGTAATTGCTCTAATTGTGCACAGGCCAGGGAAGCATTTAAATTAGGCATTCTGTAGTTATAACCCAATTCATCATGGTAGAATTCATAAGGATGCGGCCTTTTAGCGGTAGTCGTTAAATGTTTGGCTCGTTTTCCCAACTCCAGATCATTGGAGACAATTGCACCACCGCCTCCACAGGTAATGGTCTTATTTCCATTAAAAGAGAATATTCCTAATTTCCCAAAGCTTCCAGTACTTTTTCCTTTGTATTCACTTCCAAGAGATTCGGCTGCATCTTCTACCAATGGTATGTTCCATTTATTGCAAACTGCAATCAGTTCATCTAAATGGACAGGAAAACCAAATGTGTGCATCGGCAAGCAAGCAGCAATCTTTCTACCACTCGTTTTATTATAACACACATCATCTCTTAGTTCCGCATTTTCTTCTAAAAAGGCTTCAACTGCAGTCGGAGATAATCCCATAGTATCCAGATCAACATCAACAAAAACTGGCAATGCTCCATTGTAAGCAATCGCATTCGCGGTAGCGACAAAGGTTAATGCCTGTGTAATTACCTCATTTCCTGTTTCTACACCAGCAAGACGAAGGGCTACCTGTAAAGCAGCTGTGCCATTTACAACAGCAACAGCTTTCTTCGCACCTGTTGCAGATTGCATCATTTCTTCGAAACGATCTACATATGCTCCAACAGAAGACACAAAAGTAGAATCGATCGTATCTAATAAATATTTTTTTTCATTGCCTCTAAACCTTGGTTCATGCAATGGAATAAACTCTTTTGTATCGTAAGAGTTTTGAATAAACGCGATAATATCCTTCAGATCTTTCATTTTACATTTTTGCGTCTAAATATTTACCTGTTTCCTTATGTCCAAAATCCGGGATCATTTTAAAGAATAACTCAACAATATCTTGTTTAGACCAAGCTTTACGTGATTTTAATTCTTGAATCCGGGACGAAAACAAATTTAACAGTTCATCATTAACCTTAAACGAGTTTTTTATTACCCCTAGATTATCAAATCTTTCCATATCCAAAACCTCATGCTCAGTAAAGAACTCTTCAAAGTCTTTTTCACCCGTTGTATCACTGTTGGTAAACAAGCATGGCCATTTCCCTTGTTGTGGTAAGGTTTTGATAAGTTCTCTTGCCTCGTCCTCGCTCTCACATAGATATGGTTCATATCCAAGCTCCTTTAAATATTTAACGGCAATATCGGCAAAAGTGATTAAATGCAGGCTTTCACTAAGCTTTGGAAAAAAAACATCCCTGTTCTCACCAAAAATGCAAGACATCAAACATAACTCACCCGACTCCTTCGGTATTACAAAATAACGTTTAATATCATTTGGTGCAACGATCGGCTGTAGTTTCTGAATTCTCTGATTAAACCCGTGCAACAAAGAACCATCTGAAAAAGCAACATTCGCAAAACGGGCAGTTGAAATACAAATATCCCTGCTTCTACGCATCAAAAACATCTCCATAATCCGTTTGGAGGCCCCCATCATATTAACAGGATTAGCCGCTTTATCTGTAGATACACAAAAGTATTTTTTAACCCCTTTATTCAAAGATTGCTGAATTGTCTTATCCGTATTAAAAACATTTACCTCAATCATCCTCATTAAAGTATAAGGATCCTTTTCACTTCTCACATGTTTTAAGGCAGAAAGGTTTAAAACATAATCATACTGACCGTCTGCTTCTATAAAAGCATCGTATTCCAGCGAGCCAATATCCAAAGCAAAAGTTTGAAAATCTCCGTCAATATATCCATAGGAACTGCGAATATCTCTAACCAATTCCACCATATTATTCTCGCTGATATCTACAACGTGAAGCTTTTTAGGATTTCTCTTGAAAATCTCCTTGGTAACTGCCTGGCCGATAGAGCCAGCGCCACCAATCACTAAAAACCTAGAATCCGAAACGATCGATTTTAATTCTGCTTCATGGTTAGAAATGTCTTTCGTAAAAAGTTCCTGATCTCTGCCTATTAGTTCTAAAATATTCATAGGTTCTTTATTTTCTTCGTTTTATTATAATCTACCATCAACGAATGATCTTGCAAGACAAGCTTTAGTATCAAATATAATTCCGTTATTTTTTTTAAGAGTGCTGTAGTCCAATTCTAAAAATTCCTTATGTGCTACAGCAACAACAATTGCATCGTAGGCTATCTCCGGATTTAATTTATCCAATATTGATATTCCATACTCCGACTTTACTTCGCTCGCATTTGCCCAGGGATCATAAACCTCAACCTCAAGTCCAAACTGTACCAATTCTTCGTAAATATCGATGACACGAGTATTACGAACATCCGGACAATTCTCCTTGAAGGTGATGCCGAGGATCAATGCCTTCGATCCTTTTATTTTATGGTCCTTTTTGATCATCAATTTAATGACCTTATCCGCGATAAAAGCTCCAATCTGATCATTTACCCTTCTACCTGACAAAATAACCTGGGGATGATATCCAAGAGCTTCTGCTTTATGCGCCAGATAGTAAGGATCTACTCCAATACAATGCCCTCCAACGAGTCCGGGCTGATATTTCAAAAAATTCCATTTTGTACTTGCCGCATCAATAACATCATTGGTATCAATGCCCATTCTATCAAAAATCAACGCCAGTTCATTGATAAAAGAAATATTAACATCCCGTTGCGCATTTTCAATAGCTTTTGAGGCTTCAGCGACCTTAATACTTGGAGCTTTATGAGTACCGGCAGTGATAATGGATCCATAAAGCTCATCCACAAAATCGGCAATTTCCGGAGTTGATCCAGATGTTACTTTTTTTATTGTGGTTAAAGTATGGACTTTATCTCCCGGACTAATTCTTTCAGGGGAGTATCCGACAAAGAAATCTTTGTTATAGACAAGACCAGAACTCTTTTCCAAAAGAGGAACACATTCTTCTTCTGTACACCCCGGATAAACAGTAGACTCATAGATTACAACATCACCATATTTCAAAACCTTACCAATCATTTCTGATGCCTTCGAAAGTGGACCGAGATCAGGACTCTTGAACTGATTGATTGGAGTAGGAACGGTTACAATAAACACATTACAGCTTTCCAGAGATTGCTCATCAGAGGAGAAAGCTAAGCTCTTATTGGCCTCCTTTGAAGATGATGTAACACTCCTTAAATCCTCAAGGTAAGCCTCTTTTGTTACATCAATACCGCTTTTCAGATTTAAAATCCGCTCCACTTTAATATCAAAACCTAAAACCCTATATTTCTTTGCAAATTCAATAGCCAGAGGCAATCCTACATAACCTAAACCAATTACAGCAATCTCAGCTTTAGAAATATCGAATTGCATGATTTTTATTTAAACCTTTTTAAGAATTCTCTAAAGAGATTTTTCAATGAATTCGATCTATGCTGAGCATCATCAGAGTAATAACCATATCCGTACCCATAACCATAACCATAGCCATAGCTTCCTCCCATTTTGACACCATTAAAAATAATATTTAATTTCGGAAATTTCTTGCTCCGATACAAAGTATCTACTAATTCAATTTGACGTTTGAATGTTACACCATGGCGAACCAAGTAAATAGATGCATCTGCAAGTCTTGCCAAAATTTGAGCATCAGTAACTAATCCAATGGGAGGACTATCAATAATTATCTCATCAAAATGCTGTTTTAGATAGGCTATTAGCTCTTCTATCTCTGAACTAATTAATAACTCGGATGGATTTGGTGGAATTGGCCCAGATCCAATCACCATTAAATTAGGATTAATATTGGAAGGTTGTATTATAGATTCCATACTTGCCTTTCCAATCAAATAATTGCTTAAGCCTAGTTTATTTTCTAGTTTCAAGTACTTACTAACCTTAGGCTTTCTTAAATCCAGCTCGAGTAAGATTGTTTTTCGGCCACTAATAGACATGGCTGCTGCAATATTAGATGCAACAAAACTCTTTCCTTCTCCCGACATACTAGAAGTAAATAGTGTTACAAATCCCTCATTATTGCGTACTTTTCCTTGAACAAATTGGAGATTAGTTCTAATAGATCTAAATTGTTCTGCAATTGCTTTCCGGCTATTTAGATGTACAACTATTGCTTCACCTCCTTCTTCATAAAGAATATCTCCCAGTATAGGAGTGGATGTAACCTTAGATATATCCGAAGTTGAAATGATTTTACTATTAATTAGATCTCTTACATACAGGTATGCAGCCGGTAAAAATAATCCTACAACCAGAGCCATTAAATAAGTTAATGGTCTTTTTGGCTTTATTGGATTTATTGTAGAATATGCCCCGTCTACTATCCTACTATCTGCAACAGCTGATGCATATGATAACGCAGCTTCTTCTTTCTTCTGCAACAAGTATAAATATAAGTTTTCTTTTATTGTCTGTTGTCTTTTTATACTTATAAATTGTCTTTCTTGTCCAGGAATTTTTTTAATTGAACCTTCAAACCTAGAATTATTATTTGTTAAAGATTTTTTTGCACTCGTTAAACTAGCTTCAATGTTTTTAACAATTGCTTGAATTCCTAATCGAGCAGATTGGATTTGTTTTGTAATAGGCTCCAAAAGAGGGTTATTCGGTTGAGTAGTCGCCAATAGCTTTTCTCGCTCTAATTGGAGTTTACTAAGTGCTTCTAACTGAGTTTGTAAAACGGGATCATCCATCCCAATAGAAATAGGAAGCTTGTCATCTACAGAACCTGAATTCAAATGCCGTTCCATATCCTTAATGATATTGAGTTTAATATTTACTTCATTCAACTTTATGTCATTATCCTTAACATTATCAAGAAAAAGTGAAGCCTCACTACTAATATCTGTTAGCCCCTGACTACTTTTAAATCCTTCAACATCTTTTTCCACAGTAGTCAACTCTCCACTAATCAATTTGAGCCTTTCATCAATAAATTGAATTGTACTTTTTGTTGTCCTATTTTTATCCGCTAATGCAGCCTCATTATATACCTGAATCAGAGTATTTAAAATATCTTTTCCTCTTTTCGGAACAACATCTTGAAAAGTCATCCTTAAAACAGTGGACTGCTTAGATGTGACCGCAACAGACAGTTTGGATAAACAATCATTAACTACTCGAACTGGGTCATAGAAAAATAAGGAAAAAGATTGTTTTTTTTGTATGGTGAAGAATGTGCTTTTAGATATCTTATATTTCCCTATGTAGGTGTTTTGAAATTGATCCAATAGTCCAACTATCCTTTTTCCACTCTCAACATTTTCCAGACTATATTTGTTGTCTCCTACAAATGTTAATTTAAATTCTTTAGTATAAAATCGGGGATCAATATCGTAGGTTTGGAAGATAATAGGACTTCTTTCATATATATCAAAGCTAACAACCCGGCCTTCAGCTTTTAGATCTACATTCAAATTCAATCTTTGTACAACAGCAGTCATTAATGTTTTAGATTGAAGAACCTCTAATTCATTTTCTACTACTTTAGTTCCACCAAAAATATCCAATTGACTTAGCATATCGTCAGATGGCATGCCCTTCTTCTCATCCTTAATTAACAAAGTACTGTTAATCTCATAGACGGGCTTAGAATATCTCAAGTATACAAAAGCTACTATTAGAGACAATAAAACACCCAAAAAAAACACAGGCCAGTGATATAAGTATTTTCTTAGTAGTTCAACAATATTAATATTTTCCGCTTCGGCATTTTCAATATTAAAATTGCCTAAGTGCTCTTCTGAATTCATATTTTGTGACTTTTTTTTTTATAGTCTAGTGATAACCAAGGCAATAACAGACAATACTGAAACAATTAAACCAATATTTCTATAAGAAGAATCTACACTAGCATATTTTGAATTACCAGGTTGAACATACAGAACATCATTATTCTGCAAATAATAATATGGCGAATTAAATAAATCTTTTTTATTCAAATCCAGCCTTATAAATTGCCTTTTACCATCATTCTCTCTAACCAGTAAAACATTTTTCCTTAATGCTGTGATATTTAAATCTCCAGAAAGACTCAACGCCTCCGGAACAGAGACACGTTCATTTTGTATTGGATAAACTCCTGGCCTAGCAACGTCCCCTAAAATTGACACCTTAAAATTAACTAATCTTAAACTTACAACTGGTTCCTTTAAATATGTTAACAATTTAGCCTGCACCAATTCTCTTGCTGCAGTAGTTGTCAATCCACTGACCTTAACCGACCCAACAAGGGGCAATTGGATATTTCCATCCTGATCAACTAAAAACCCGTTTGCAGTAATAGCTGGATTTATGCTACTCGTATTATTAGCTTGATTCGGATTCGCAGAAATAGTATTCCCCATATTAAAAATCGCCGAGGCCTCCGGATTTAAGCTACTAACAGTAATCGCCAAAATATCATCCTTCTGAATTTTTAAAGGAGCCATATTAGTAATCTGCTCCTGAACATTCCCACTGTCCTTTAAATCTTGAAAATAGGGCACTTGTTTATAAGGCACCCCACAGGAGCTAAAAAAAAGGACAACAACAATAGACAAGTATAATATCTGTTTCATAGGCTCTAAGCACATTTTAGTTAAAATCCCCCAAAGATAATATTAAATCAGTGGAAACAATTTTACTACATTTTTGTTACGCTATCCCTCTAAACAATTACAATGCCAATTTGCGTACCATATATTCATTCGGGACTCTTTAACACCAAAAAAATGTCAAAATCCTCAAATAACCACCCTAAGAACAACACCCACCTACACTTAAAGTAAAACCTTTCCGAGTTTTGAAAATATTAACTACCTTGCCTTTAGATTAATTAATAACAGAAAACAGAATACGATGCTATTTTTCAAACGTAAACCTGCCCATTCAGACTTTTCCGCCATCGGAATAGACATGCACTCTCACCTGGTTCCCGGTGTAGACGATGGCGCAAAAGACGTACAAGATAGCATACAACTCATCACCGGCTTAAAAGAACTGGGCTTCAGCCACCTCATCACCACTCCCCATACCCTACAAGACATCCATCCCAATACAAAAGACACTTTACAAGAAGGCCACGCATTACTAGAAGGCAAACTACCTGAAGGCATGCAGTTCAACCTCTCCTCTGAATACTATCTGGACGAGCAATTCCTAAACCAGGTCGAAGCAGGGGCAGTGATGCCCATGCCCGGCAATCGTCTACTGATAGAATTCAGCCAGATCTCCAGACCCCACGACCTGGAAGAACAGATTTTCGACCTGGGTATTAAAGGTTATCAGGTGATCCTGGCCCACCCCGAACGCTACCTTTTCTTCCACAAACAATTCGACTATTATAAACGCCTGAAAGAAATGGGCGTCGAATTTCAAGTAAATGCTATGTCTTTAACCCCCCACTATGGTGAAAGGATCAATCTCATCGCGCAAAAACTCATTGATAAAGACTACATCGATTTCATCGGAACAGACATCCATCACCTCAGACACCTGGATTCCCTAAAAAAAGTGCCGGGAACCAAACATTTCGCGAAACTAGTAGACAGCGGATTATTAAAAAACAAAGAACTTTTATAATTTTTGCACTATTCATTCTGGTTTTCTATTCTTACATCGCTTCACTAACATATGACATTATCATTCAAACGCATCACCTCCTCAGGTAATTTTATACCAGAAATAGATGGATTAAGATTTATTGCAATAGTTAGTGTCGTGCTATTTCACCTTAGTAATTTTTTATCGCAAAAAGCAAAAAACATATATTCCGATGAATTTGGATTTTCTTTTCTAAAGCGAGTATTGTCAAACGGGGATTTAGGCGTCCCACTTTTTTTCATAGTGAGCGGGTTTATTCTCGGAATGCCATTCGCCAAATTTCACCTTCATAAAGGAAAAGCAATCAATTTAAAAGACTACTTTTCCAGAAGACTAACTAGATTAGAACCCCCGTATATATTATGTATGACGGTCTTGCTTTTCGGCAGCGTCTTTATTGCCAAAAATTTATCATTAATACCAGCATTAAAAAGCTATTTTGCTTCCATTTTTTACATTCATAATTTCGTTTACGGAAAAGGCACCCTACCGCTATTGAACGCCGTTGCATGGAGTCTGGAAATTGAAGTCCAATTTTATATTCTAGCCCCTTTACTTGCTTACATATTCTGCATTAATTCCGCGTTAAAAAGACGCATATTCCTATATGCATCAGCAACATTATTCTTAATCCTCAACCACTTGATTGCCCCACCTTTTATAAGCTTATTTAATTATGTTCACTACTTTTTAATTGGCTTCTTATTAGTAGATCTATACATTTCACCATCTAATTTTTTACCAAAAACAAAATTTGACAGCCTTATTGGCTTAGTGCTTTTTATATTGATTTGGATTTATAACAAGAAACAATTTGATTCAAATATGAACAAATGGATAGCAGATACAATCCAGTTAAATTGCATCTTTATCTTCTACTATTACATACTTATCAACAAAATATTCCAATTTCTTTCCCTCCGGTTAATCACCAACATTGGAGGCATGTGTTATTCTATTTATCTATTACATTATCCTATCATTAGTATGCTTGGAAATCCGCTTGTAAGTCATTCATTCTCGAAAAATATTTATATTGACATCTCCATTTATACAATTATACTATTGTCAGCCATATTGTTAATTTCTTCATTTTTTTTCCTCCTTATAGAGCGTCCATGTATGGACAAGAATTGGTACAAAAGAATATTTAACCCCCAATCCTATCGAAAATGAGCCCCATATCTATCTACCATTTCTTTAGCTTCTGCTTTAATTTCCTGCTCTTCATTTTTAGGATAGATCATTAAGACCTTACCGTCATCAACAACGATATAATTATCAAGCCCTCTTATCAAAGCTCCTTTACCTTCGGGAAGATTAACGATACAATTCTTAGTATCCTTTAAACTAATTTGCAAAGAATTCAAGACATTTTGATTAGAGTCCTTTTCTGCAACGGCGTGTAAAGAAGCCCAGGTGCCTAGGTCAGACCAACCAATATCTGCCGGAATAGTATATACATTATCAGCCTTTTCAAGAATGGCATAATCTATCGATATATTAGGGCTCAAAGGATAATTATCATTGACAAATTTCTCCTCCTCTGTTGTATTGTAATATATTTCGCCCTTTTTAAATATTTCTGCAATTTCAGGCGCATATTTCTCAAATCCAGAGATTAATGACCTAGAAGACCAAATAAAAATACCTGCATTCCATAGGTAATCACCACTTCTTAAATATTCCTCAGCTCTTTCACGAACTGGCTTTTCCATAAAACTCTGTACTTTATAAATATCAGACTCTACTTTATGACTAAAATTAATATAGCCATAACCGGTATCCGGTCTGGTGGGTGTAATTCCAAGCGTTAAGAGCGCATCATTATTTTTGCTAAAACTCAATGCCTGTCCGATTTTCGCCAAAAAGAGTTCTTCTTTTAGTATTAAATGATCAGAGGGTGCTACAACAATATTCGCATCCCTATTCGTTTGTGCAATTCTATAGGTTGCATACGCAATACAAGGAGCCGTATTATTTCGGCTGGGTTCTAATAAAATATGATCAAAAATAAGTTCAGGTAATTGCTCATGAACCAAATCAGCATATGTCTTATTTGTTAATATAAAAATATTCTCTTTTGGACAAACTTTCAAAAATCGTTCATAGGTAAGCTGCAATAATGATTTGCCGATACCCAATATATCAATAAACTGCTTTGGAAAATTATCCCGACTCTTTGGCCAAAACCGACTTCCAACTCCGCCAGCCATAATTAATATATAAGTGTTTGAATGCTCCATCGTCTATTTTATTATAATGTAATTTATTAGTAAGAGGACAATTTTCAAGAACAAATGTTCTCATTCTTCCATGATTAGGTATTTCTAGCCTAATTCTCAGAAAAATCAAAAGTAAAATAAAAGGATTGATATTATAAATTAAAATCAAAAAGCAAATTAAAGCAAAAAAAACCGCCCCGGCCCAACACCAGAGCAGTCAAAAACCGTCCAATCTAAACGAAATCCCTAATTAAAACTGAACCTTCTGCAGCGGAGAAAAAATCATGTCCTCCACCCCACTAATCTTTACCCCGATCCGTGCAAAAACATAATTCTGCGTCGGAACAGCAACCGAAAAACTCGAATTATTCAAATCCGAAAGCGCAGCGACCGTCAACTCCTGATTGGCTAAATTGTTACTCCCATCAACAAACTGCGTCTTGTTAATATACAACACCGCCCTTTCAATATCCTTCGCATTAACATCCGTAATGATCTTTTCCAGCATATAAATCCCATCAAACAATTTTGCAGAATAATGCCCTTCCTGATCAATATTCACATTAATAGCACCACTTTTTCAAAACATATTCGTACGGTTAAAATCGAACTCCTCTCCTTGCCATAAACCGCTTTCTGGTCCAGATGCGTAGCAGACAGGTAATAAGTAATCTTATTCGTACCTCCAGAAGCATTCAAATTCACAGAATACTGCGGCGCATTCGGAACAATGATCAAATCCTTCCAGTTCTGGCTCTGATAACCAGATTCCGTTCCAGCCCCCCATTTCTCCAGTTCAGGCCGTGTAATATCTGTTTTTCCTGCAGAATTCAGTTCTGCAGTCGCCTTGACCTACATCCACTGATAAGCATTAGTCGTTTCCGGAAAACGCAGAACTTTCTCAAAATCCTTACTCATAATAGTCGCAGTAGCCCCGGTAATGGCCTCCTCTTTCTGATCATAACCAACATAGATAATACCAATATCGCATTCTTATCATCAAGATTAACACTATAATTACCGTTCTTATCGGTCGTGGCCCCTCCCTTGCCATTTTTGATCTTGACACTCACACCAATCAGTGTTTCGCCAGACTCATCTTTAACCGTTCCGGTCACTTTAAAAACTTGCTGAGCACGCACAGCAAAAGAAATCATAAAAAAAGAAAAACCCGCAACAAACATGATCAAGAAACTCCTAAACAAAGAAGATTTCCAAAATAAGCGCCATTCAAAAGACATATTTCTTGAATAAGCACGTAGACTTTTGTTCATAAGGTATAGATTTGGTATCCTCAAATATTGATCGATACTCTCTACCTCAATCCTTCCCAATCTAAACACACATCATTCATTACCAACAAACAATATCTTTCATTAGTAATGAACGATATTGTTTATTACCTAGAAGATGGCTTTGTAATTAAGCCTATCCATCCTACCCGGTCTACACCCAAAAAAAATATGATTTCATGATCAAGCCTCAGAACCTGTAAAGTCAGAACAAAAAAATAATTATATTTAGCCAATAAATAATTAACCCCTTAACGCACTCAACTTGAAACGCTTCATACAAGAAATCCTTCTCGCAGCAACCTTAATTCTGCTTGCAACTATTATATCATGCAAAAAGAACCAATCTATCCCCACCATAAGTAGCAACATAGAACTAAAAAGCTATGAAAACATTGTTAAGAACAAACAAAGTAACGCCAGAATCAAAACCTTAAAATCTGATCCTATAATAACTAGTTGCAACGGTTCTATACTTTTTTATTTCACTTTTAATACCGGTATTTCAGAAGCTGCAAACTTTGATTTTTTAACCCATTTCTCAGCAGCAGTACAAGAAGAGTGCATGCTAATCGGTGGAAACGGGTCCTTCGATGCCAATGAATACAGCATTATTTGGTCATCTACTTCAGTCAATCTAAATGAACATGTAAATGAGATTATTGGAAATGCATTCAACAAAGCTAAGACTAGAAGTGGGATGATGAATACAGTTATCGTAGGCGACATAAGTATTAATGCCACCGGAGGATGCAATTATCAAGAGCCACCAGATCCAGGAACAGATCCAAACAATCCAAATGTACCTACCCCTGAAGACCCTTGTCAAGAAAAAAGCACGGTATCTGCAAAAGCATCAAATCTGGTTCTAAATACCCAAAAAACACAGATCTTATCCCACACAAATGGCAATGAATGGGGTGCAAAACAAAATATCAGCAGTACAAGCGGGGCCTTCAACTATATGACAACAAATATAGAGACAAGTAACTCACCAGATATGGTAGAACTTGGCATGAATTGGAATTCAAGTCAAGGCTATACGATAGGGTGGGCACACCTACATCCAACAGGCAATGGCCCCTCCCCTCAGGATTTATTTGAGCTCTTCACAAAAAAAGACAACACGCAACTCGTCGCATCAGGTCCACAACAAGTGGATTTTTTCAAACAAAATGCCTCAATGACTATTATTACTACAGTTGGAACATATATTTTGAACATCCAAGACTGGAGCGCCATGCAGACAAAATACAATGCTTATAACAATAACCAATCCGCCTACATAACGAACTATTTATCTTTAGTGACAACAATAAAAGACGAATACCAGATTTCCGAACAAGAGGCTTCTATTCGCGCATTTACGTCTACATTTCCACAAGAAATCCGTGTATATAAAGCAGCTGCAGGAAGTAATGACTTTCAACCGCTAGAAGTAGGATTAGATGCTCAAGGGAAAATCCTTGTTCGCGTAAAAAATTGCCCACCAAACTAAAATTGAGAATATGAAACATACAATAATCACTATCCTTCTTTTTTGTTGTCTTTATACAACTGCACAACAAAAAATTGATCTGGGACGCAATATGATTGTCACACTTCCACAAGGTTCCGTAAAATTCAATGACCAGGAATTTAGAAATGAACTATTGTTAACCCTACCTATCGAACTAGTAGAAAGTTTAACAGCCAACAGTTATAAAAACGGCAATATAATTCTAAGGTTTCAGTCTGTAAAATATACCCCACAAGCCAATTTTATTCAAGAAAAAAAGAAGTTTTTTGATAATAATCTCATTCGGCCACTCCATAAAGATTCCACCCTGTTCAAATCAAAAATTAGTACAATAAATGGAAATTCAGTATTAATAGTCACCAAGAATTTAAATACAAAAACTGAAGTAGAATACTATTGTTATCACTCTCAAACAGGCTCTGCCTTCAGAGGTATCATCCAAGGTCCTCCTAATATGATGCAAAGATCAATAGAATTGACACGTGCCATTCTAAATCAAGTAAAATTTGAATAACCGTCTTTTCCCCACCAAACAACCACATATCTATTTACGATACACATGAAACTTTAGCGCATTTTTAAAAAAGTTTACGGTATACATGAAACTTATAGAGAATAATTTCGTTTCGATACGTAAGTATAGATTTCTTCTATGGTCGAAATGACGAAAAATTCCATGCTACGTATCCTTTTGTGTTTCCGGCAATGACTTGAATTCGTGCAAAAATGTATTGATCGCGTCTAACTGTTCCATGATAGCATAAACAACCTTGGCTCTATACCTATCAGGCTCTTTCTTCATAAATCGAAATGCATCCATAGAGAACATCAAAGCGGCCAAACAAGACAATGCTTTGTACATGAAGTTCATTCAGAGATTTCTTGAGATGAACGACATACTTTCTCCCCTCCTTTTGGTTCTCTGCAATCTTTTCAAAAACATCATCAGTTAAGCATTTATAAGCTTGTTTGGATATTCCGCTGCATAGTGCGCCACGATTCCGCTACAAAGTGGTTCTTCGTCAATTTTGGTGAAGAATTATTAATAAAACTATTCTGATTCATTTAAAGGGCACTTAAAAACTAAGCCGCTAGGTTGGAAGATATTCAAATTTAGAGTTTTCACCAAAAGTGACAAAGAACCACTTTCATTGAAATACGCATTCTGATTAAATCTTGGGATATATATAAAAGGTTTTTAGTGAGTAAACTTAAAACACATTATTTAAATAATAATTCTTTTTAATGAAACATTCTGTTGTCTTTGGTGAAAAGATCTATATTTGCAAAAAAAATAATGTCAAATTATTTAAGTAAACCGCTCTTATTTCTTTTATTCTTATTATTTATAGGTTTTTTATCATGTAAAGAACAACTGCCGAATAAAATCACGCATTACACATCTGAATCAACAGGGCATCCGTCGTCGGAGAACTCAGACTGGCTTCCAATGAAAAAGCACCCATCTAACAAAACATCTTACTATGCAGGAGGTCGTGGCAAATGTTCTGGAAGCATACGGTACCAATTTGGATGGGTTACAATTAATTCTGGATATTCGGACGAATTGGTACAGGAATTTAGATTGCTTATCAGACAGAAACTACAGGCATTACTTAATTCAGACGTTGAAGGGAGTTTTTTAGTACATAATTATCTGTCTGAGATAAGATTTAGTGAGGTATTTGTTGTTGATAATTTACCTATTCAACAGAAGATACAAACTGCTTTCGCAGAAGCGGCTTATGAGAAACATATGTCAGTTCAAATAGATCCAACAATTATTGTTACTTACTACGATACTATTTGTAACAGTCTGCCTACTATACCTCCTAATCCACCTAACAGTGGCGGTGCCCAAGGGTCATATAATACAACTGTCTTTGAAAATACATTTTCGTTTTTTCCAGACGTTCCATGCGCTACCGTGCAAGCGTGGCTGCTACTTGCAAAATATAAATGCACACCGGAGATCATAAATAAGTTAAACCTAGTCGTAATACCAGGGCAAGCAGTGACAGTTGAACGTGTTGCGAGAATCCAAAAAATTGATGATGCTTATAGCACCGTAGTGAATATGGATTATTTTCCAATTAGAATTACAACAATGCCTACTATAAATGGACATTTATACACAGCGGCAGAATTTCTTCATTATATGCGAGTGAACCTAAATACTTTTACAGGGCCAGGTAAGATTTTTAATGCATATCAAGCAAATGGAGTAGATGATCGTGCGTTGTGGAACTCTAGCGATCCGAGGGGAGCTATCTTAGCTTTGGATTTAGGCGGGCCGGATAATGGTTCAGTAATTACTTCATTTAGCAGAAGTGATAAATGGACTTTTACAACTATATATGAACCGAAATATGGAGAGCATCCTGTAAGCGGGAACCGTGATTTTGGATATACCCCCAATAACAATGGTATTGTTATATATACTAGAGGAGTTGATAGGTTAACTAGCTGGGATGCTACTTTTTTTCAAAATGTTGCTGGTATTCCATTCCAAGCTTCTGATAATTTATGGACGCTATTTCAAAGCCGATTAGCCGGATTTGTAAACTCACATGGTGGTAATGCTACCCCGCTAGCTCCAGAAATAAAAAGGCCAAATTGGGATGTAGTGAAAAAAGTAATGTCAGGAGAATTACCAATGAGTACTTTATCAAAAAGGTGCCCTTAAATAATACAAAGGTTTTATAATCAAATTCGATAAACTAATAGAAATCAAATGACAAGAAGACTGCTTATAAATTTGGCGCTTGCATATATCTTATTTTCTCTGATAATTTTGATAAAAGATTATATATTAATAGAGGTTTTGCACGATAATTCATTTTATTCTGGATCATTTTTACAATATATAAAAGGAAATGTTTCGATGCGATTAATCACTCCTACTGTTTTTGCCGTCTTGGTGCTGTTACCATATAATATTATAATTTTAAGAGCGGGAAAACTTTCGCTTTTTGCTAAAATCCTAATTTTTGAATCAATATTGATCCTTATGTTCTGCCTGGCTGGCACCTTTACGAATGTCTGGTTGGAGCCCTACTGGATAAATTTGAAATTTATTTTATATTTTATACCAATTAGCATTGTGTTCGCATCGATTATTCACATAACAATTGATAAAAAGCAACGCCCTATGGGTTCTTAGTGAAATTCAAGGCTCATAGCATTGAATTTCCGCGTGAACTTCATGCAACCATTTTTTGTTTTTACTGAAAAAAGCCCAGAGATATCCTGGGAGCTCGACTAAATGGCTTGGAGAAATCCAGGCCATTGATTATTTGTCAATCTTACACGAGCTACTTTTGGTAAAATAAAAAGATGCAGAAAACTAAGTTTGTAAATTAAAGTAAGCTAAATGTAATTGATGTTTTACGCTGTTTATGCCCAGTATAAAAATTCCCTATCATCAAAACCGGACAATCGTGTTGTTAAGGGTAGACCTGTGTTACTGAAAGAGATCCTGCAAAGACTGGGAGTTTCGTCAAAACTGACCTCTTTATTCCGTAATTGTATTGACGCTCGATTCCGCTCCAAGTTGGTTCTTTGTCATTCATAAATAGATCATTTAGATAACAATTATTATTCCCGAAGTTATCTTTTAAAACACAATTTATTTGACTAAATATTCAATTCATTATGCAGCGGAATATCCACCAATCTGAGATTCCATATGAGCTTTGGAAATGTTGTCCATTATGTAAAAAAATTACTATCTTAGAATAAACGTCCCATATCCAATAAAAAAACGCTATCTCATATGAACATTGGTCAAAAAGTCTGCAGGATCAGGAAAGTACTAGGAATAACACAAAACAGCATAGCCCAGGCCCTTGGACTGAGCAGGCAAACCATGTCTAAAATCGAACACAGCGACGCGATTGACGATGTAACGCTTGGTAAGATCCCATCCTTTTTAGGAATCACCTCAGAAGCCATTAGAATGTTTGATGCAGATGGCGCCCAAGGGTATTTTAATGCTGTCTATGGTCGAAGTAAAGCGGATTTAGGTGATTCCATTAGTTTAATAGAAAAGATGGAGGAAGTAGAGGAAGAAAACAAAAAACTCATACAGGAAATAGTTAGGGCTAAGCTAGAAATAAAGCGATTGAGAGAAATTTAGAGTAGTCATTGCCAATAATCAGGAACAACATTTATATTAAAGATGAATCTCGATGAACTAAACCACTTCTTAATGTTTATGGCTCTTGGAAATGCTTTTATGTATTGTGTATTTAGAGCAGTAGCTGAAACCTATGAAGTTAAAGGAGTGATTATTTTGGCCTGTATAATATTTCTGATTTTTATTTTAATGTGCATTTTTGGAGATCCGTCACCAATAGATCTGATGTTTAATTCTCATAGCGAGAAAAAGTAAATTGAGGAGTCCGCGCGTTATTCAGTTAGCTCCCTCGCATTTTTATTGAAATTATTTTTGACTATACTTTTCTTTGATCAATTTGCTGTTTTCTTCTAAAAGTGCATAGTATTTGTCTCGCCAATTATCACGTTCTCTTAAAAGCTCATCATAGCTCAAAGATTTATCATTGCTCTTTCTTAATCCATTAACTAAAAGGTATTCTTCCATTTCTGGTATTTCATTTGAAAAATCATGATTCATCGATTTTCCATATTTAAATAAAATATCCAATGGAAGATCATCCTTTTTAATATGAACATAGAATGTAGACTGATCGTATCCAGCGTCATTTGCAATCTTAACAATTGATCTTTCATGCCGACTTGCAACGGCATGCAGTATAGAGCCTCTGTGGATTTTCGAACTATTATTTTCCAATTATTACGATTTGGTTATTTGTAATACAAGATAGCTCTTCCCGATACTGAATTAAGTGTCGAATTATATTGAATATATTTTATTTTATATCGAATAATAACTAATTTAGTCGAACACAAACTCTAATTTAACTGATTGACATCAGTATAAATTCAATTTAGAGACAGAGATGAATTATAATTTTCACTCTTCTTGCCTTACCCGCGGTGCTATCCGCAAGGCGTCAATACTCGTCTTAAAGCCCAACAATCCCGATCAAATTTCTCACCTCCAAAATTTTGGAGACCTCTCCAGAATTGTCCTGCCATTTGCAATTCAATTAACTAACCAAATTCATATGACCACTTACATCCTCATCATCTGTCCCCCAGATTAACCTCTTTCACATACCCCCTAGCCCCGGAATTCAATTGATTAATCAACAAAAAAATCCAAATGCTTACCCTCTTTTTATGGAGAAAACGAACAACTGTACATGCTTTAACCATCCCTGGATCACAGGTTTCTTTAAAGATTACGACCTGGATGAATGCGGGTCCTTACTATGGCAGCTATTTAAATTCAGTACGGTAGCCAATCGCACGGAGATCTTAAGCGCAAATGAATGGCTTAACCTGGTCTCTTTCTACGAAAGTCTGGATGAACTGTTAAAGACCATGTACATGAACTACAACAAGCAGCAATCCTAGAAAAAGAGAAAAAAACTAACTAACCAACATATCACATGAAGAAAACGATTCAAACCATCGTACTGGCCGCGCTTTGCCTAAATTTTCCGGCCAGCGCCCAGCAGAAAAACCCACCACCGTCCTCTAAACAGAGCCTGGTCAAAGGGAAAGTCATCTCCTTAAAAACGCGCGAGCCGCTGGAAGGTGCCGCTATCCAAAACATCAATACCGCGCTCACGCTCTTCACGGATAAACGAGGCGAATTCCCTTTAGAACTCCCAGCCGGTCGCTACAGGCTCGCCGTATTCCTGGAAAACTACCAGACAGAATACCTGGAAATCAGGATGCCACTTAAAGAATCGCTCGTCATCGAACTCGAACCTAAAGAGAATAACCTGAAAGAAGTGGAGATTGTAAGCACAGGATACCAGAACATCCCTAAAGAACGGGCTACGGGTTCCTTTGTAAAACTCAATACGGCCGATATCAATAGGCGTGTAAGCACAGATGTACTTAGCAGGATAGAAGATATTGTACCCGGCCTGGTCTTCAATAAAAACAATTCCAATCTGAATTTTAGCAGCGCTCAAAGTGCCATTTCTATCCGTGGGCAAAGTACCATTATGGGGAATGCCAACCCACTGATTGTGGTGGATAATTTTCCTTATGATGGAGACATTGGTAACATTAACCCTAATGATGTAGCCAGTATTACGGTTTTAAAAGACGCCGCTGCGGCTTCCATTTGGGGAGCCAGGGCAGGTAATGGTGTCATTGTGATCACCACTAAAAGAGGACGGACAGGGCAGACACCAATGGTCAGCTTCAACACCAACTTTACTATAGGTAGCAAGCCGAATCTGTTTTATACTCCGCAGATGAGTAGCAAGGAGTTTTCCGATGTGGAAAGAATGCTGTTTGCTAAAGGGTTTTATACGACTACTGAAAATTCATCGTCGTTCACGGCCTTAACTCCTGTGATAGAACTGCTCATTGCCCAGAGAGATGGGCAAATTAGCCAAACGCAGGCCAATACAGAAATTGCGAAACTGGGACAATATGATCTTAGAAATGATCTGCTCCAATACGTTTACCAGAAATCCATTAGCCAGCAGTATGCACTAAATATAAGCGGCGGTGACCAGCAGCACACCTATTACGTTTCTGCGGGTTACGATAGAAATACTGGAAATTTGAAAGGCACAGCTGCAGATCGGTTTAACCTCTCTGCGAACAATACGCTCCGATTTTTGAAAGACAAGCTGGAAGTACAGAACAATCTGTTTTTTACCAAAACACTTCAGCAGGAAGTGCCTGCAGTTTATAACCCCAGTTATTACAATGCAGGTGTTAGCCCTTATTATCCTTATGCAAGGCTGACAGATGATCAGGGCAATCCATTGGCAGTAACCCGGGACTATCGGGCTGGCTACGTGGCTACGGCTCCCGAACAAGGCCTGTTGGATTGGAGTTATAATCCGCTGGAAGAAATGGCCCTGGCCAATAACCAAACACAGCAAACCCAGCTGCGCATTAATCCTTCTTTGAAGTACAAGATTTTAGACGGACTAACTGCAGAGCTAAGGTACCAGTATACGCAAACCCGTATTACCGGTAAAAACATTCAAAGTGCAGATAGCTATTATACGCGTAATCTGATCAATACTTTTACGCAGCAAGATGGTGCTCAGCTGAGTTATGCGGTGCCCATGGGTGCTATTGCAGACTTGATTCAGTCTAGCCAAAATAATCAGAATGCGCGGGCGCAGCTGAGTTATACTAAACAGTTACAAGATAAGCACCAGATCAGCGCTATAGCCGGATATGAAATTCAGGATGTACACACAGTTAGAAATCAAAACCGGTTTTACGGTTATTCGGAGGAAAATGCGCTAAATCAACCAGTCAACTATCTTACGGATTATAAATTGTTCTATTCCCAAACCGGTTCTACCGGACGTATCCCTTTTAATGATACCCAGACAGACCTTACCGACCGTTATCTTTCCTATTATGCCAATGCCTCCTATATTTATGCGCAGCGCTATATCATCTCTGGGAGTGCAAGGCTGGACCAGAGCAATATATTTGGGGTAGCGACCAACCAGAAAGGTGTTCCTTTATATTCTGCTGGCCTGGGCTGGATACTCTCTGGCGAGCCTTTTTACAAATTGGATTTTCTGCCTTATTTAAAGCTGCGGGCTACCCTGGGTTACAATGGAAATGTATACAATAAGATTTCTGCTTATACCACGGCTTCGTCGAGTAACTTCTATTCTTCTTCCTACAATTATGGCTTAACGTATGCTACTATTACCAATCCAGCTAACCCACAGCTGAGGTGGGAACGGATCAGGGTTTTAAACCTGGCTGTAGATTTTGCAACGGCCGAAAACCGGCTTTCTGGAAGCTTGGAGTATTACCATAAGAATGGAATGGACCTGATTGGTACGGCTCCGCTAGATCCTTCAACAGGGATTAATTTTTTTACAGGTAATACGGCCAGTACCACCGGAAACGGAGTTGATTTCTCCTTGAGCAGCCTCAACACCACTGGTGCTTTGAAATGGCAAACTGCCTTTATACTAAGCTACAATAAAACGTTGGTTAGTGCTTACCAGAGGAAGCAGAGTGGCAGCAATTACATTACTGATTATGGACAACCGCTGGAGGGAAAACCACTATTATCTCTCTATAGTTATGCCTGGGCAGGACTTGATCCAGCAACTGGTGATCCTATGGGTTATTTGAACGGGCAGCCCAGTAAAAACTATGCAGAGATACAAGCCGCTACAACTCCGGAGAATATGATCTATAACGGCCCGGCCAGTCCTGTTTTTTTTGGTTCTTTACGCAATAGTTTTAGTTATAAAAACTGGTCTTTGGGAATTACGATAGCCTACAGGTTAGGCTATTACTTCCGCAAAAACTCGGTTAATTATAGCACAGTGCTTAATGGCGAAGGTGGACATGGCGATTACAGCCTGCGCTGGCAAAAACCGGGGGATGAAGCGACGACCAATGTTCCTTCTATACCGGATGCCATTGATTATGGCAGAGACTTTATGTACCGCTATAGCGAGGTGCTGGTAGACCGGGCAGATCATATTCGTTTGCAAGACATCAACTTATCTTATACCCTTAGCCCTAAGCCGGGATCAAAAATACCTTTCAGGAATCTTTCCTTGTACAGTTACGTGAACAACATAGGGCTGCTCTGGAAAAAGAATCATTTTGGCCTGGATCCGGATAACCAGCTTAACGGGCCAATTCCTACAACCTATTCTATAGGTCTTAAAGCAGATTTCTAATCCTTTAAATTATATCAGATGAACTTAAAACACATTTTCATTTTGCTGGTCTGCGTGTGTTGCTCCTGCAAAAAAGAATTCTTAGAGAAAAAGCCAGATAAGGCTTTATTGGTCCCGCTTACCCTTAGCGATTTTAGAAAGCTGCTGGACAACAGCGAGTCTATTATGAACTTTTCGCCGATGTTGAATGTTTGGGGCACAGATGATATCTGGGTTCAGGATGTGTCTTTAACGAGCATGAATCCATTTGAACAACGTGCTTATTATTGGGCCAAAGAGATCTTTGATCCTGGAACCAGCGCCGTAGATTGGGATAATGCTTACAAACGGATCTTGTATGCCAATGTGGTACTGGAGGGCCTGGAAAAGATCAGTGTAACGACTGGCAACCAGCAGGAGTTTAATGCAATTAAAGGTACAGCCTTATTTACCCGGGCACTGGCTTTTTATGATGTGGCACAACAGTTTGCTGCTCCTTACAACTCCTCAAGCGCAGCAACACTTCCCGGGATTCCCCTGCGTCTCTCTTCAGACCTGAATGTGTCTTCTAACAGGGGGACGTTGCAGGGAACCTATACCCAGATATTAAATGATCTGGGAGGAGCGCTTCCTCTGTTACCGGTGACCAGCGGGTACCTGACCAGGCCAACGCAAACTGCTTGCTTGTCTTTATTTGCCAGGCTTTACCTCAATATGCAGGATTATCCTAAAGCCAGCGACTATGCTGCACAGGCTTTGGCGAAAAACAATGCGCTTTTGGATTATAATGATCTGCTGCCTTCGGACAAGAGCTACAAAATACCGCCTGCACTTTCAGGGAAAAACCCGGAGGTGATATACTATAGTGTGCTTAATTTTTCTCCATCTCTTACGGTTTTTGATATTGTATTGATTAGTCCGGAGTTGTACAAGAGTTATGCAGAATATGACCTGCGGAAGCAGTTGTTTTTTGAACAGGTTGATGATGCAGGGTACCAGGTTTTTAGGGGAAGTTATGTGGGTTCTTATGATATCTTTTCTGGCCTGGCTACAGATGAAATGTACCTGATCCTTGCAGAGTGCCTGGCCAGGGCAGGGCAAATAGTGCCGGCTATGGACAAGCTGAATGCATTGCTGGCAAAGCGTTATCAGAAGGGGCATTTTATGCCGCTTGCTGCAACGGATGCAGAACAGGTTTTACAAACCATACTGACGGAGCGCCGAAAAGAATTGGTGTATCGCAACCAGCGGTGGTCAGACCTTCGTCGTTTAAACCAGGATCCAAGATTTACTGTCACCCTACATCGTACCGTTAAGGGCATTGAATACACTTTGCCGCCTAATGATCCAAAATATACATTACCGCTGCCTCCGGCAGTTATCCAAAATTCTAACCTTAATCAAAATCCAAGATGATCAATACAACTTATTTCAAAGTCTTAATTATACAAATCGCAATCATTTTTATGTATTGCGGAACAAGCTCTGCTCAAACAGGAAAGCAGACTTCTATAAGCGGTTATATAAAAACAGGTAATAAGCCTGATACTGTTATACTGCAAGTATTCAAGGAATTCGGTACCGGGAATATGGGTTATGCATCAGATACGACGTTAACCTGTATAGCCGAAAATGGTCGGTTTCACTTTGATCTTGGCCATAGAAGTCAGCCCTTTTATATTCAGTTATACCTTTCTAATGCAGGCAATTTTTATATAAATGACTGGCGCAGACATGAATTTTTTCAATATATGGTCATGCCAGGAGATCAGATCTCTGCGACTTTTGATGAAGTCGGACAAAAAATCATATTCAGTGGCAAAGGTTCAGCTAAATTCAAATGGTATAATGCTTCTGCCCGCGCCGCAGGAGAAAACAAACCTCTTCCAATGAAAGTGATTAAAATAAATGGGGATGCCTATTTCAAAAAGGCAGAAGCAACGTATCGGCTAAAGTATAAAATGCTTCAGAACATCAAAAATGAGCTGGGTACTACTGAATATAAACTCTTGGCGACTGATTTGCGCAGCAGAATATGGGGCGGTGTTTTGGGGACTATGGCTCAGCTTAATTTTATGTATAGTTTTGATGATCAGGCTTACGCAGATACCTATTTCAAGGCTTATCAGCAATATGCTTATCATAAGACATTTATAGACGAATCACCAATTCTAAGATACTCATTGCTCTATGCAGACTTTCTAAGATGGCAGGCCCTGGCCAAGCTGGCATTTCTGAAAAAACTGGATCCAGGTAAAAAATATCCCGATGAATATAACTGGATCAAAGCGCAATATCCGAAGGGGATCATTCGGGATAAGCTGCTGACTGCTTATGTTTTTGGTGAGAATGCTAAATATGGCTTCCAGAAGGATGCATTTGAGAAAGCACTGGAGGATGTGAAAACTCCGGCTTACAGAAATGTACTGCAGTCCATTATTTCAACAAAACAAAAAGGAAGCCTGGTAGATAACCAGTTCCAGTTTACTGATATGGATGGTAAGAAGATTAGCCTAGTAGATTTCAAGGGGAAAGTGGTGCTGATTGATTTCTGGTTTACCGGATGTAAAGGCTGTATTGATGTGGTTGAAGGTTTAAAAACTGTAGAAAAATCTTTTACAGACAAGGATGTTGTTTTTTTAAGCCTTTCTATTGATAAAGATAGAGCGCAGTGGCTGCAAAGTATTGGAGAAGGGAAAACTTATTTTACTTCTCACCATACCAAATATGTCTACACTTCTGGAACTGGAACAGTTAATTCTTTTATAAAAAAATATAATCCTTCTAATACTTATCCGCAACTGATGCTTTTGGATAGGCAGGGAAAGGTTTATATCACAGAACCGGTAAAGCCCTTTGGTCCGGAAAGTGAAGAAAAGCTGATTAAGCAAATAGAAGAAGCTCTTAATCACCAGTAACCGATAATAATACAGTAACCGCACTGTAGCGGTTACTGTATTTTAAAACGCTATTTATCTACAAGTGTAGGGAATCCTCGCCTTGAAGTGGGTTGAGGATTGGCTATAGTTCCGGTTCCGGTACAAAAACGTTGGGCATTATCACAAAGCACCTTTTTAGTACTCGGAATGTTATGCCATTGGTTATCGTTGCCGAGATATACGGTTTCGGCCTGAAATTTTGTTGTACCTGCAAAAGCAAATACAGATCCCAATATTACCGCACATAGCGATAATGTTAATTTTACTTTTTTCATCTTAATGATGTTTATTTTTAAAAAAATTAAGGTTTTGCTTACTCTGTTTGAAATGGGTTTTCAGCCGGTCCCATTTTTCTTAGTGTGGTCCACTTTCTTAAAGTCATTCCACTAATCCGGATCATTAATTTTCCAGCCTCCTTTCTTTAAAGATGAAGAGTAGTCCTGATGTCGCAATAGCCGTGAAGACCAGGTTGAATACCAAATGAGATTTCCAGCCCAGTGTTTGCAGAACGCCTCCACAAGAGCAGGGAACTCTGGGGAACGCTCCTGTTAGAATAAGAATGATGTAGGTTGTGAAACCAAGCATAAGCACTAAAGAGCTAAGAAAACCTATTACCCTGGTGTCTCTGAATAAGAGCAATGTCGCCGCGACCAGTTCTGATGATGGGACCAGATAGAACAGAACCTTGGTAACCTCAGGACGAAAGACCTGGTTGTTTAACTGGCTCCTGAATTCTTCTGCGTTGGCTAATTTTGATACAGCTGTATATACCCATAAAAGGATCAGCAGGGCAGATAGAATTTCTATAATTTTAGCACTTCTCATGGCTTCAGTTTTTTTGTATTTATTCTTTGTTGATTACACCTTCCCCATAAGCCACTTCGGCACCAACCCCGGCAACTATTGCCAGGGCGAATAAGAAGGTTTTGAATAGATTTTTCATCTGTTTATAATTAAAGGTTTTAATTAAAATTGCCTTCTCCAGCTAGCGTCCTCCAGAAAAGGCATTGGTTTATTATTTGTACTAATCGCGATCTGTTAACCAAAGTTCCGGACAATTTTTGTTGGAGAAAACGTAATTTTTGGCCAAAATGCAGCCTGTTTTTGACTCATTTTGGCCAGAAATTACACCTTGTTTTTAAGAAATAATATTATATAGGTCTTTGGATTTTATATGGTGGTACCCCGAAATACTTTTTGAAGGCTTTACTGAAGTATTTAGAATCTTTATATCCTACGGAAGCTGAAATGTTATAAATACTCTCTTTAGTGGTTAGTAAGAGCTTTAATCCATAGTGCATTCTCAATTTGATAACATGCTGATGAATGGGCTTATCAAAAGCTATTTTTGCCAGCCGGAGAAAACTTTTCTCAGAAACCAGGAATTTTTTGGCTAAGCTATAGATACTGTCTACAATTTCCTCCGCGTAGTGTTCATTTACAAAATTGCGAATCTCATCCGCTTTACGTTGATGGGCCTCTTTAGTCGTATAACGTTTAAGTACTAGCATTCGATGGTAACAATGTAAGATGTCATTCACAAATATGTGTAAGGAAGTATCTAAGTTTTTCTCCTTTAAATAGCCGGCATTTTGCATTCTATGAAGAATTGAAGTTACTTCTTTATCAATAGGGCACTGTGCTAGGGTAAAAATTGGCTCGGCCTTGCTGATTTGACTTTCAACCAGGGGTTTGAACTCTGGTAAATTATCACTGTTATTTGTTAACCATTCTGAGTGTAAAGTTAAAAGGAGCATTTTATGCTCTCCTGGATCCAGTACGGAATGGTATTCCCCTTCGTTGTGAGCTAGAAAAAAAGTACCAGAATGGGTTTGGGAATTCAGGTTTTTGAATTCTGAATGAAAGTTGGTATCTCCATTGAGCATCATCAGCAAAAAGAAAGCTGCCGGTTGTACAGTGAAATTGATTTTGGTTTTTAAATGGAGCGAATATTCTATGAGTTCAAAATAAAATAGATAATGCTTAAAAGACTGTATTAAGATCTGTCCTTCCTGAATAGTAATCAGGTTGGCCTTTGCATATTTTATTGGGTAAGTGCAGAAGCCTGGGCGAAATCCATTGTTTAGAATTTCAATAAGGGAGTTAACAAAATTTAAGGTTAAATGGGAATGCATGAGAACTTTAATTTATTGACAATCAAAGTTCTGCACTTATATTAACTTAGAAAATGTCTAAAAGGGACAAAATTTTGCAAAAAGTGGTTTTTTGGGTTACAAATATATAAAATGGTGTTTCAAGGCTTGTGGTTTGATTGTTCATCACTTGGTGTGTGACCGAAGTATTTTTTAAAGAGACGGCTAAAGTGATAGATGTTTTTGTACCCCATGGAAATAGCGATCTTGCTAATGCTTATATCTTTGTCGTGGAGTTGTATCTTAGCGTGTTCCATCCTAAGTGTAAGAACAAATTGATATACCGTTGTGCCAAAAACCTTGGAAAAACTCCTGACAGCTGTTTTTCTGGTGGTGTTAAATTGCTCCGCAATCCTTGAAGTCTTATCTATACCTAAAATGGTATAGTTCTCCAGCAGGTAAAGTTTAATCGCATGAGCCATTTCATCTCTGTTCTTATAGTATTGATGAGTAAGATTGTCTTTCGAATCATTTACTTTTTGTAGAATTACCTTTTGCTCTACATAATCCTGCTCTGGCATTTGGAGAAAGGAGGCAGAAGCTGAATTGGGTATGTTCTGGATAGGATATGTTTCACTAAAGGCTCCAACCTTTTCATTAATGGGTAACGATGTTAAATTGCCCCTTTCTATCTCCGTTCTGGTATTTTGTAAAATGATCAGTGTAGCAAGGTCCATGGCTTCCGGATGCTTTGCTTTAAGGCCAATAAAGTCTTCCTTTTTGATTTCCAGCACTTTTATATCCGATACGGCTTTTATTTTATGAACCGTTAGCCTGTCTTCAAAAAAGCTATAAAAGGCAGTAAAAATTTGTCCAGGCAGGTGGATCCGGACAACGGTTTCTTTTCCATTTTTATCCATTGTCGAAGCACTTACAAAACCCGTGATGAGCCACCAGGCTTTTTTTACCTTTTTATTGATTTTGATCAGAACCGTGTTCTTTTTGATAATCCTTAATTTAAGGATACGCCTTAAGTCTTTCCTGAATTCTTCAGAGATAGGGAATATGATGTTTAGGTGGTTCAAAAGTAAATCGATATCATCCATGAGAGCTTGGAATAATAGGTGAGTTAGCTGAGTTAATTTAATTCAGCGCTTTAATTAAAGCGCTGAATATCAAATATAAGGAATTTTGTTTAAAGCTTTATCGAAAATCAATCTCTTCTTCAGTGATCCCGGTGTACCTGCAAAACTCTTTTACTGTAATGTATTGGTGTCTCTTTTTGTTGTAGGCCAATCGCATTTCTTGAAATAATCGTTGTGCCTCTCTTTCACTGATCCCAATAAGCTGGGCTGCATCTTTTGGAAAAATACATATCTTTTTCATGTCTTGGTTTGTTAAACCGCAACCGATGAGTGACGCTAGCATAAATGGCCATTACCTTTATGGAACCTACCTTGCAGTTGGTTAAATAAAAAACAATTAATAGGTAATTTACAGAAAATCAACTGATTAACTCGTTAAAACGACAAAAGCGCCAAAAACTGCAAAAAACGTCAGAAAGCGTCAATTGTGTACTAATCCGCCAGAAACGACAAATTGAAGGGTTTTTATTTTTTCCCTATCTAGATTCGGTTAAGCAACTAAGCAAAGAAGTTTAATTGAAATCAAAAACCAGAAAATCATGAAATCACAACATTCAATATCATTTGCAGGAATTCTGCGCAAAGCTGGGCCTTAGGTTTGGCTTATAAGTAATTCGGTTCTTGTACTACTCTTGTTCGACTATTGCCTTGCTTGTGCAGCAAAAAATGCAAACAAGAGCAACAGCGGAGCGAAACAACAACAGGATTTTTTTTACCTCGGTTGTCCGCTCCAAAAATGACCCAGTTTAGAAGTGAAAATTAAGACAAAAATTAAAACTGATTTATCATGGCAAAATTATCAAAAGGAATTTTTGGACCGGTTTCAGGAAGGATCGGTTCTGTGGTTGGGGCAACCTGGAAAAACATTGCTTATCTGCGCTCCCTACCGCGAAAGAAAAAGAACAAAACGGCCAGAACACCTGCACAGATTGCCAATCAGCGTAAGTTCAAATTCGTGACCGAATGGCTGGTGCCTTTTTACCCGTATGTTTCTAATGGCTTCAGGCATTTAGCTCAAGAGAGAACGGAGATCAATGCGGCGTTCTCTTTAAACTATCAGTGTGCGGTGAAAGGTACTTATCCAGATTTAAGCATCAGTTATCGGGATGTGGTACTCAGTAAGGGGAATTTGCCTGGTTTGATGGGCGCGGAAGTTTCAAGAATTGACCAGGACACTATTTTGTTGAGCTGGAAAAAAAACGATGAGCTTCGCCAGGTTTCTTTTGACGATCAGCTGATGCTGGTTTTGTATAGTCCGGAACTTAAAATAGCGGATGGGTTTATTGGTGGTGTAAAAAGAGCGGATCATAAGTGTACGTTTAAACTGAATCCGAGATTAGTAAATAAAGCCCTTGAAGTGTACATCAGTACTTTCACTTTGAATGGAAAAATGGTTTCAGACAGTGAATATATGGGGAGGATAGAGCCATGAATGCGGAGATGAATATTTTAAGAACGCTGGTCTTAGAACACCTGGATCCAAAGTATTTTAAGTTAGATCAGGTACAGGTACTTTATTGGATAACGGAGCTGCCTGTAATTAAAGAACAGATCTTCATGGCCCTGCAGGAAGAGATGCTTGGGCAAACACCAAGTAGTTTGGTGGAAAGACATTTGAAGCAGATCCAGTATGATTGCGGTTATTTAACGGAAGCTTTGTTTAAATACCAGAAGGTGCCAGTTCGTTGTATGGAACTATACGCTGCTGCAGGAGATTGCCTGGAGCAATTGCTGGAACACATTGATACCCGGTACGCGGCTTTCTTTAACTGGGCAAAAGAGACAGCCGCCTCTCTGCCTAAACTGGAAAGCAATCCCAGGATCCGGGTGTTGTTTTCAGTGGATGCACTGGCTTATTTCTTCAAATTGTTGAATAAGGCTGGTGGCTTGGATGCTGGGCCTGTTACGCAATTGATTTTGGCTATTTCGAAGAACTTCATTACACCGGGAATTGGGGATGGATATATCTCGCCCAACAGTTTAACGACGAAGTATAAGCAGGTGGTGCGGAGTACGGCGATGCGGGTTCGGGTGTTATTGGTTAGGATGTTGAAATTGTTGGATGAGGAATTTAGTTAGGGAAAAAAATAGGTTTTCATGATCAAGCCTCAGAATCTGTAAGATTCAGCGCGATCAGAAAACCTATTTTTCTTGGGTGCAGACCGGGTATGGTGCTAATTGGTAGGATGTTTTATTTTACACCGCCAAGTTTTAATGTGAATTCTGCTATGAAGTTGGCAGGCATTTGAGGTATGGTGGTACCCCAGCCTATATAGTATTTTTCATTGGAGAGATTGTTTGCTTTTAATCCAACTCTGAACCTAGGCTGGTCATAGAAAGCAGATGCATTCAAAGCAGTATATGCGGGCAATGTAAATAAGCTTGTGGTGGTTATGGCAGTGATGTTTTTACTGGCATAATTCCCGCCAAAACCCAGACCAAAGCCCTGGAGCTGACCCTCTGTAAAACGGTAACTTGCCCAGGCATTGATCATTGTTCGCGGCCCGGCACTTTCCGGGCGTAAACCATCTACATTGGCCGATGCCTGTAAGTACTTGCTGTCATTATAAGCATAACCAGCTACAAGATTAAAGCCTGGAATTGGGTTAAAGGCAGCTTCTGCTTCAAAACCTTTGCTTAACTGGTTTCCGTTCTGGATGCTG
>Ga0182008_10000179_pt1 | contig 49729 bp, 36 predicted proteins | sample Sormic07211129_1_FD_120482 | JGI IMG/M metagenome (GOLD analysis project Ga0182008, IMG submission 120482) | Rhizosphere microbial communities from Sorghum bicolor, Mead, Nebraska, USA - 072115-129_1 metaG | ecosystem: Host-associated > Plants > Roots > Rhizosphere | place: USA: Nebraska...
ATGATGGTCTGGTTGAACGCGTGGCCCATGTGCAGCGTGCCGGTCACGTTCGGCGGCGGCAGCAGCACGGTGTACGGCTCGCCCTTGCCGGACGGCTTGAAATGGCCGGCCTTCTCCCACGCGTCGTAGAGTGCGGTTTCGAAGGTTTTGGGGTCGTAGCTGGAGGCGAGTTGGGTCATGCGGGAACCAGGATCGAAGACGGGAGGTGGGGGTGCCGGAACATCAGCGCCCGAGGGCGCGCTGGATCTTCTGGTCGGTATGGAACTGCGAAACCGCGTAGGCGGCCCAGATCGCGGCCGGGAGCCAGCCAATGAGCGTGATCTGCAGGATCAGGCAGAGAATGCCTGCGAACGGGCGGCCAATGGTGAAGAAGGCGAACCAGGGAAAGATCAGGGCGATCAACAGGCGCATCAAGGGTCTCCGGGTTCGGTGGCGGCGCCGCGGCGGCGGCCGCGCGGGTTACATGTCGTACTTGTTCAGGTCAAAGCCCAGCGCCTTGTACTGGCGCCAGCGCTCGCGCAGCGGTTCGCGCGCTTCGGGGTCGGCCGGCACCACTTCCAGCACCCGGTCGCACTCGGCCAGGTACGGGTCGTCGCGCAGGTTGATCACCAGCGGACGCGCCGGGGCCGGCGTGCCGGGCACGGCGATCAGCACCAGCGCCTCTTCCTCGTCCATGTCCTCACCGGCGATCTGGTGCGGGATATAGGCCTCGGCGTCGAATGCCCACAGCAGCTCGTCCAGCTCCTCGGCCTGGGCCTGGTCGCGTGCCAGTACCAGGGTGAACAGCCCGGCGTCGTTGGCCTTGCGGGCCAGCTCGCAGACCAGGCGCAGCGGCTCGGTCAGGAAGCGGGGCTTGGCGATCAGGTAGAAATCAGCACGGGACATGGGCAGGCCAGGAGCGAAAGGGAAGGCCCGGCAGCAGGCCGGGCGGGACCGGGGCGGCGCTCAGGCCACCCCGATCGGGCAGGGCATCAGGCGCGGGCGACCTGGTCCAGCAGCCACTGGCTGAGCAGGCCAACCGGGCGACCGGTGGCCATGCCGCGTTTGCCTTCGTCGCTGGCCACGCCGGCGATGTCCAGGTGGGCCCAGCGCTGGCCTTCGGCGAAGCGCGACAGGAAGCAGCCGGCGGTGATCGCGCCGGCCCAGCGGCCGCCGATGTTGTAGACGTCGGCGAAGCTGGAATCCAGCATCGGCTGGTACTCGTCCCACAGCGGCAGGCGCCAGGCGCGGTCGAACACGTGTTCGCCGGCGGCCAGCAGTTCATTGGCCAGGTCGTCGTGCTTGGTCATCAGGCCGGCGGTCTGGTGGCCCAGCGCGACCATGCAGGCACCGGTGAGGGTGGCCACGTCGACCAGCGCGGCCGGCTCGAAGCGCTGCGCGTAGGTGAGCGCGTCGCACAGGATCAGGCGGCCTTCGGCATCGGTGTTGCCCACTTCGATGGTCTTGCCCGACATCGAGGTGATCACGTCCGACGGACGGTAGGCATTGCCATCGATGGCGTTTTCCACCGCCGGCACCACCACCACCAGGTTCAACGGCAGCCGGGCGGTGACCGCCGCGACGAAGGTGCCGATGACGTTGGCGCCACCGCACATGTCGTACTTCATCTCTTCGATGCCGCCCTGGGTCTTCAGGTTGACGCCACCGGTGTCGAAGGTGATGCCCTTGCCGACCAGCACGTACGGCTTGGCGTCGCCACCGTTGCTCCACTTCAGTACCACCAGGCGCGGGCGGTTGGCCGAGCCGCGGGCCACGGCCAGCAGCGAGCCCATGCCCAGCGCTTCCATCTGGTGCTCGTCCAGGATCTCCGCCTCGGCACCGGCGTGGGCCTGGGCGAAGGCGACCGAGGACTCGGCCAGGTAGGCCGGGGTGCACAGGTTCGGTGGCAGGTTGCCGAGCTCGCGGGCGTACTGCACGCCGGCGGCGATGGCCTGGCCCTGGGCCAGGGCCTGGGCGTCGGTACCGGCGATGGCCAGCTGGGTCAGGCCGGGCTCTTCGGCCTTCTTCTTGCCCAGGGTGGCGCTGTAGCGGTAGGCGGCGTGGTCGGCGGTGATGATGGCCTGGCGGATGTTCCAGGCGGCATCGCGGCCCTTGACCTCCAGTTCGGTCAGGGTGAACAGCGCGTGGTGGTTGACCCCGCTCTTCAGGGCGCGGCTGGCATCGCCCACGGCCTTGAGGTACTGGGGCACGCCGAATTTGGCCGGTTCACCCAGCCCCACCACCAGCACGCGCGGGGCGGTGACGCCCGGCAGGTCGTGCAGCAGCGTGGTGTTGCCGGTCTTGCCGCCCACGTCGCCGCGGGCCACCAGGGCCGTCAGGCGACCGCCGGAAGCGGTGTCAAGGGCCTGTGCCGCCGGGCTCAGGGTCTGGTCGGCGTAGGCGCCGACGATGACGCAATCGAACGCGGCCGAGGCCGGCGTTGCGTGGTTCAGGGTGAATTCCAGGGCCATTGATCAGATTCCGTTGGCAAATCCGTACAATCGCGAGCTGTTTACGTCCCGTCAGTAGACTGGGCAGCACCGCGAACGAATCCGAGAGTTTAAACCACCGCCCCATGTCGAAGCTCGATCGCTATCTCCTGCGTGATTTCGTCCAGAGTTTCCTGGCCACTTTGATCGTGCTGCTGGTGGTAAGCGTCGGTGGTGTCCTGGTGGACATCCTCGGCAATATCGCCGACGGCCGCGTACCGGCCCGCCTGCTGTTCTCGCAGCTGGGCCTGCAGTTCATCGTCTACATGCCGCTGATCCTGCCGCTGGCGCTGATGCTGGGCCTGCTGCTGGCCACCGCCCGGCTCTACCGGGACTCGGAAATGGCGGTGCTGACCGCCATCGGGGTGGGGCCCAAACGGCTGCTGCGCCCGGTGCTGATGCTGGTGGTGCCGGTGGTGGGCCTGATCGCCCTGTGCTCGCTGTGGCTGGGCCCCTGGGCCGATCGCACCAGCGAGACCATGATCGTGGAAGCCAACCGCAGTGTGGCCATGGCCGGGCTGGAGTCGGGCAAGTTCACCAATCTGCCCAACAACGGCGGGGTGGTCTACCTGTCCTCGCTGTCGCCGGACGGCACCCGGCTGGGCAAGGTGTTCCTGCAGCGGCAGAAGGACGACCGTATCGAGGTGGTGTCGGCCGACCACGGCCGCATGTTCTTCGAGGGCGAGCGCCAGCGCTACCTGGAGCTGGACGACGGCCACCAGGTGGAAGGGCCGGCCAACGGTGCGCTGGACTACAAGCTGATGACCTTCGCGCGCAACGACGTGGCCATGCCCGACGGCGCCGATACCCGCCAGAAGGACGACCCCGAACTGCTGCCGACCACCCAGCTGCTGGGCGACGCGCGGCCGGCGGCGCAGGCGCAGCTGCATTCGCGCATCACCCCGCCGCTGATCGCGCTGGCGTTCGCGCTGATGACGCTGCCGCTGGCGCGCAGTTCGCCGCGCCAGCAGCGCTACGGGCGCATGATGCTGGCGTTCCTGGCCTACCTGGTGGGCATGAACCTGATGTTCATCGGCACGCGCTGGATCGCCGATGGCAAATTGTCCGGCAGTGTCGGTCTGTGGTGGCTGAGCCTGCCGCTGCTGGCGCTGGCGATCTGGATGTACCTGCGTGACGGCAAGCTGTCGCGCCCGCGGAGGACCGCATGAAGTTTCGCCCGATGCGGTTTGATCTCTATCTTGGCCGGTCGGTCTTCGGCACGGTGCTGCTGACCTGGGCCGTCCTGCTGGGGCTGGACGTGGTGATGGCCTTCTCCGGTGAATTCAAGGACGTGGGCAAGGGCGGTTACACAATCGGCCATGCGGCCGCGTGGGTGCTGTACACGGTGCCGCGCCGGGCCTACACGTTCTTCCCGACGGCGGCGGTGATCGGTTCGCTGATGGGGCTGGGGCAGCTGGCGGCCACCTCCGAGCTGACCGCGCTGCGCGCGCTGGGCCTGTCACGCAAGCGCCTGAGCGCATCGGTGGCGATCGCGCTGTCGCTGCTGACGGCGGTGATGGTGTTGACCGGCGAGACGCTGGCGCCGTGGGCGCAGAGCCGCGCCGACGACATCCGGATGAGCGCCAAGTGGGGCAACGACATGGCGGTGGCCCGCTATTCGGGCGTGTGGGCACGCGAGGGCGATACGTTCCTCAACGCGGGCGCGGGCGACGAGCAGCTGCTGCCGGGCGGTGGGACCAAGCTGGTGCTGCGCGATGTGCGGCTGTACAAGATCGGCGACGACGGCAAGCTGGCGTCGTTGACCTACGCGGGCACGGCCGAGCACGGCGATACGGGCTGGGTGTTGAACAAGGTGCGCCGGGATACGTTCGGGGAGCGTTCGGCGACGCGTGAGACGGTGGAATCGGAACCGTGGAATTCGAAGCTGGATGCGGCGGCGCTGGCCAGCGGCATCTCCAAGCCGCGCAATCTGCGCGCGTCGGACCTGCGCACGAGTATCGAGTACCGCAAGCGCAATGGGCTGGATGCGCGCGATTACGAGGATATCTACTGGAGCCGGTGGTTCTACCCGGTGAACGTGCTGGCGTTGTGCCTGGCGGCGGTGCCGTTTGCGTTCGGTTCGCTGCGCAGCGGCGGGATGGGCAAGCGGCTGTTCCTGGGCATCCTGTTCGCGCTGGGCTTCTGGCTGCTGCAGTTGTTCTTCGGGCGGATGGCCGGTGCGTTGAAGTTCGATTACCGCATTGCCTACGCACTGCCGCCGATCGTGATGCTGGCGGTGTCGGGGATGCTGTTCCGGCGCAAGTCGGGGTAACGCGGCGGCGTTGTGGGGGCTCGCTTTTCTGGGCTACCTGAGGGTGGCTGCCTGGCCCGCTCTGGAAGGTGATTCGGGTGCGGCCAGAAGGGTGCCGCCCCAGCCGGCCGCTGGCCGGCTGCACGGAACATGTCAGGCGGTATCGGGAAACGGGCAGCGGCCGGCGCTACCGGTTCAACGCTTCGGCAGGCGTCGCATGCGCGTGCCGCTGGCGCGGTCGTGCCAGGTCAGGCGCTGGCGGTCGACCAGCGACCACCACAGGCCGAGCCCACCGAGCAGCACCGAGACGGTGCCGACCGCGTAGCGCAGCCACAGCTGCCGGCGGCTGGGGGCGGTGCCGTCGGCCGTGACGACCTGCAGGCGCCACGGGCGCATGCCCAGGGTCTGGCCGCCACGGCGCCAGCTGAGCGTGGCGTACAGGCCGGTGATGATCCAGCAGCACAGCCACAGCAGCCACTGCAGCGCGCTGAAGGGGGCGATGTTGTCGCGCTCGGCGTGGCCGGAGAGGGTGTAGCCCACGGTGAACAGTGTGCCGGCCAGCATCCACAACGCCAGCGCGGGGAACAGGTCGTACAGCAGCGCCAGCAGGCGCCACAGCAGCAGACTGGCGGGGCGATCGGTGGCGGCAGCGGGAGCGGTGGTGGTGGCCATGGGCCGAGCATACCTGCGCCAGGGCGCCGGTTCGATGGCCGGGCTGCGTCCGGCTCCGTATGCTGGCCGCATGTCCGAAGCCTCCACACCCGCACTGCGCCGCCAGCTGGTGCAGCACCTGCCGCCCCTGCGCGATGCCGACAACGTCCTGATCCAGCGTTTCCTCGATGCGATCTGGGCCGAACAGGGCCTGGCGCAGGCCAGCCTGGACAGCTATCGACGCGACCTGGAGGGCGTGGCGCGCTGGCGCGATGGCGCCGCCGGCGGGTTGGCGGCGATCGACCGGGCCGGCCTGTTCGACTACCTGGCCTGGCGCGCACGACACGGCTGGTCGCCGCGCAGCAACGCGCGGCTGCTGTCGGCGCTGCGCGCGTTCTTCGCCGACGCCCTGCGCCGCGGGCAGCGCAGCGAGGACCCCAGCGTGCTGCTGGATCCCCCGCGATTGCCGCGGCTGCTGCCCAAGGCGCTGGCCGAAAGCCAGATCGAGGCACTGCTGGATGCGCCGGACATCGACACGCCGATCGGCCTGCGCGACCGGGCGATGCTGGAGCTGATGTACGCCGCCGGCCTGCGCGTGAGCGAGCTGGTGCAGCTGCCGGCCAATGCGGTCAACCTGCGCCAGGGCGTGCTGCGGGTGACCGGCAAGGGCAGCAAGGAACGGCTGGTGCCGTTGGGCGAGGAGTCCCAGCATTGGCTGGAACGCTACCTCGCGCAGTCGCGGCCGCTGCTGGCCGGCAAGCGCGCGGTGCCGGCCGGGGCCGACGGCTCGGTGCCGATGTTCCTGGAACCGTCGCTGCACCCGCTCAGCCGCCAGCAGTTCTGGGCGCTGGTGAAGAAGTACGCGGCGCTGGCGGGGATAGATCCGGTGCGGATCAGCCCGCACGGGCTGCGCCACAGCTTCGCCACCCACCTGCTCAACCACGGCGCGGACCTGCGGGCGCTGCAGATGCTGCTGGGCCACAGCTCGCTGTCCACCACCCAGATCTACACGCTGGTGGCGCGTGAGCACCTGCAGAAGCTGCACGCCAGGCACCATCCGCGCGGGTAATGCCGCCGTGCGTTACTGCGACATACCCTGCAACTTCTCGGTGAACGTTTTGAGCACCCTGGCCTGGACGTTGAAGCTGCTGTCGGCAGGCGTGTGCATTGCCAGCAGATTCAGGATCGGCTGGTAGGCCAGCCACGCCGGCGGACTGCGTTGCGCTTGATAGGAGGCAAGCTGGTCGACTTCGCGGTGGAAGGTGGCGAAGTCGTTCAACTCGCCCGCCCAGAACGCGGTGACCAATGCCTCTTTGCCCCGTACAACACGATGCATGGGCGACATCATTGCGTGCAGCGCATCGACGGCGCTGCTGCTTGCGTTGAAAGGCTGCCGGTTACTGACCCGGCTCAGCAATCCATCAAATGTCTCGCCCTTGTTCCAGGGCCCGTTCGTCTCCAGCAAGCGATTCCGGTACTCGGTGAGCCGCGCTGCACTGATTTGAAACTGACAAGGTGAGATCCGCCCCGTCCAGTACTGTTTGGTCAGCGCATTCTCCCGATTCCTGACGGCGATGAAGGCATCCACCAGCCGCGAGCCGCTGTGGTTGCCGATCGCCAATGCAACCTTGGCCGAGGTGGATCCCAGTACATGGGCCTTGAAAAGCAGGGGAAGCGAGGAAACTGCGCTCATGCGGGTTACCACTCAGGCAGAAGGCAGTCAGCATCCTTCACGTCGCAGCACGGGTGCTTTCAGAAATCGCTCATCGGCCAATCTTTCCCTGCGTATCCGCGGTCGACGGGGTGCGCGATGCACAGACACCCCGTCAGGCGTCTGATCCCCGGTTGTCCGGGGCGTCAGGCAGGGTCATCCGGGTAGCCTGCGTTTTCGCGACGGCGTGATCAACCATCACAGGCAGTGAGAACAGCTTGGCGGCGCTCGCGATCAGCGCTCCAATCGCGCCTGCGCCCCTGCTGGGCGGGGCGGCGCCCACGATTTCGACCGGCCTCGTCTTCAGAGCGCTGAGTGTGTGGGTGCGCAGACGACTCGCAAGGACCGGGCGGGTTACCGTGGCGCGGTTGATTTGATCGGGTCCTCGCCCGGCACCTGTGGCGTCGGTGGCCGCCTCTGTTGCCGGTCCAGCGTCGTGTCTGGCGTTCCACTCGGCTATCTGTCGATCTTCGCGTTCAAAGCGTGCGTCGAAGAACTGCTGCTCTTCTGGCGTGTAGTCTGCATCGGCCCATTCGTCGCTGTCGTACCCACTCCCGTCCATGACAGGCACGGCGCTCACCGCCGTTGCCCCCAGTGACCCGTTGTAGACGGCATGCAGCTGCGCGGCCACGTCGTGGGCAGCGTCCAGGTGCGCCGGGTCCGTCTGCGCCAGAATGCCCTTGGGATGCAGCTCACTTCGAAGTGCGGGGTAGGGGGTGCCGGCAGCGTGTGGCGGACGCTGTGCCTGAAGACGCTGTGGATGCAGCTCACTACGGCGTGGCGTCAGGGCGCTGTGCTGCGCGCGCGCGCCAGCGTCGGGCGGGGGTGTGGCTGCCCGGCTGCGGACGACCATCTTGGCCACCGGTGACAATACGCCTGCGGTTGTTCCGCTTCTGGGCGCCTCATGGCGCGCGAACTTGACCGGCGAGGGTAGCGTGGGCGCCAAGTGCGGCTGCGGGGAAAGGACCGTTGGTGATGGAATTGGCACGTGGACAGACCCGTTCAGTCGCAGCTCCCATTGCGCGCACAGAAATGCCACCCTGCCAGGCTCGACCAGCCCGGCCCCCGTATACGCGGCAGGGGACGGGCGCGCGTCGCTGTTGGCGACGCTGGCCAGTGGCAGCAAGGCCGGCCGCGGGGACCGGGCACCTTCGCCTGCGGCACGCGCGGGATGGATCCGGCCGACGGATGCCACCTGAGCAGTGGGGGGAAGGGCGGGATTGAACATGCGCGGGCCGGTAAGAGAGAGCCTGAAGACGCCGACGGTGCCATGCTTGCGTTCGTTCGGCTTTCAGAATCCGCGCATGACACGTGAGGCGAGGGCGGCCGAGGCGGGGCGGTGTGCGAGAATCAGCACCACCCACTTGTTTCCGGAACGCTCGATGCTCCGTGTTGCCCTTGCCACCCTCTTCGGCGCCCTCAGCCTGACTGCCTGTGCGCAGCAACCGTCCGCGCCTGCCCCCGGCAAGGCCGCCCGTCCCGCCACGGCCGCCGCTGCGCCTGCCGCCGGCAATGCCGACGAACGGGTGCGCAACGCGCTGAAGCAGCTGGACCCGAAGTTCGCGCCGGATTACATAGGCGCCGCGCCGTTCCCGGGCTTCCGTGAAGTGCTGGTGGGTGGCCAGGTGCTGTACGTGTCCGACGACGGTCGCTACCTGATGCAGTCCCAGCCGTACGACATCCAGAACAAGGCACCGGTCAGCAGCCAGGGCCTGCTCAGCTACCGCCGCAAGCTGCTCGATGGCGTGCCGCACAACGAGCGCATCGTATTTGCCGCGCCCAATGCCAAGTACACCGTCAGCGTGTTCACCGATATCGAGTGTGGGTACTGCCGCAAGCTGCACCAGGACATCGCCGAGCTCAACCGCAACGGCATCACCGTGGAATACCTCGCGTTCCCGCGCATGGGGCTGGGCAGCCAGGATTACACCGACATGATTTCGGTGTGGTGCGCGGCCGATCGCAAGCAGGCCCTCACCGCGGCCAAGACCGGCCAGCCGGTGGCGCCGAAAAACTGCACCAACCCGGTGGCCATGCAGTACACGCTGGGCCAGCAGATGGGCGTGAACGGTACCCCGGCGATCTTCGCCGCCGATGGCACCCAGCTGGGCGGCTACGTGCCGCCGGCACAGCTGAAGGCCGCGCTGGAGCGCATCACGGCCGGCGGCAGCCGCTGAAACCAGAACGCCCCGGCAGTGCCGGGGCGTTTTTTTGTGGGTAGAGCCGGGCTCTGCCCAGCTGAACGTTTGCAGTTGCGCGGTCATCGATCAGCGGGGCAGAGCCCCGCTCTACGTGGTTGGCGATCAGCGGGGCAGAGCCCCGCTCTACGGGTCAGTTCAACCCGTCACTGATGGCCTTGGTCAGGGTGCCCTGCGGGTCATCGCCGCTGAACTCCCAGAAGAACGCGCCGCCCAGTCCCTGGGCCTTCACGTAGCCCATCTTCTCGGTGACCATCGCCGGGGTATCCACGCTCCAGAAGGTGGTGCCGTTGGAGATCCACGTGGCCTTGGCGACGGTGTCGGTGTAGACCGGCCAGTTCAGGTTCTTGAGCACCTTCCAGTCTTCGATGCCGGCTTCATACGTTCCCGGTGCCGCGCCGCTGGCGCTCTTGTACAGGCCATTGTTGCCACTGGCCACGCCGGTCCAGCCGCGCCCGTAGTAGCCGATGCCCAGGTTCAACTTGGACGCCGGCACGCCACGGCTCAGGAACGCCTCCATCGCATCGTTGCTGTTGTAGAGCTTCTGGTCGCCGGTGGACGGGTCGGCCGGGGAGTCGAACAGCGCCGAGTGGTGGTTGGTCTGCGGATCCCACGCACCGTGGAAGTCGTAGGTCATCACGTTGATGAAGTCCAGGTACGGGTGGTACGCCGCCGGGTCGGTCACGCGGATCTTGTCGATCCCCGCGCCCACCGCCACCGTCAGCAGCAGCCCGGGCCGCACCGCATCCAGCTGGCGGCGGAACTCGGCCAGCAGCGCGGTGTAGTTGGCGTTGTCGGCCGGGGTGCCGCAGCTCAGCCCGCACGCCACCGGGTATTCCCAGTCGATGTCGATGCCGTCGAACACGCCCGCTGCCGCGCCCACGCCACCGGCGCCGTCGGTCACCGGCAGGTTGCCCTTGATGTAGGCATCCACGCACGAGGCCACGAAGGCCTGGCGGTTGGCCGGCTGCGCCGCGCTGGAGAAGCCACGCGACCAGGTCCAGCCACCCAGCGAGATCAGCACCTTCACGTTCGGGTGCTTGGCCTTTAGCTGCTTGAGCTGGTTCCAATTGCCGCGCAACGGCTGGTCCCAGGTGTCGGCGCTGCCGCTGACGCTCTCGCCGGCACCGAAGGCCTTGGTGTAGTCGGCGAACGCATCCCCGCCGACGCCGGTGTTCGGGTCGGAGGCCTGGGTCACGCCCACTTCGCAGCGGTTGTTGCGCACGTTGCCGAAGGCGTAGTTGATGTGGGTCAGCTTGGCCGCCGAACCGCTGGTGTCGATGTTCTTGACCCGGTAGTTGCGCCCGTAGATGCCCCACTGGGTGAAGTAGCCGATCACCCGCTTGGTGCCGCCGCCCCCGCCGCCGGCCGCGGTGGTCACGCTGATCGAGCCGCTCTGCGCCGAGGCATTGCCGGCGTTGTCGCGGGCACGCACGGTGTAGCTGTAGGCCGTGCTGGCGGTGAGCCCGCCGTCGGTGTACTGGGTGGCGCTGGGTGAGCCGACCAGGCTGCCGTTGCGGTACACGTCGTAGCCGGCCACGCCGCTGCCGCCGCTGTTGTCGGTGGCCGCGCTCCAGACCAGGTTGACCGTGGTGGCGGTTTTGGAGGGTGAGGCCAGGCCGCCGGGCACGCTGGGCGGGGTGGTGTCGTTGCTGGAGGCGGTGACGGTCACGCTGACCGTGGCCGAGGAAGTGACCGCGTTGTTGTTGTCGGTGGCCACCGCCTTGAAGGTGTGGCTGCCGGCCGATGCATTGGCCCAGGTCACGCTGTACGGCGCGCTGGTGTCGATGCCCAGCGAGGTACCGCCACGGAAGAACTCCACCTTGCTGACACTGCCGTCGCTGTCGGCGGCGTTGGCGCTGACGGTGATGCTGCTGCCGGCGGTGAAGCTGGCCCCGGCGGTGGGGGCGGTCAGGCTGACGGTGGGCGGCTGGTTGCTGCCGCTGCCGTCGCAGGCGCCCAGGTTGGTGTAGTAGGGCGCACCGGCCGGGTGGTCGGGCGGGGCATTCCAGATGTCCTGGTTGGCCCGGTACAGCACGCCCCCTTTCTGCAGGGTGGTACCGGAGAGGTAGATCACTGCGGCGTTCCATTCCGGCGCGCCGGTACAGTTGGCGGCCAGCGCCAGACTGGGCGTGGCGGCCGCCGCCAGGGCGAGGGCAAGCAGCCAGCGTTTGTGGCGGGCGGCCGGCTGGGGGGATATCGATGTCACCGCACTGCGCATCATCGGGTCAGGCATGGTCTTACTCCGATCTAGTGATGGGCGCGGGCCGCCGGGTGGGGCGGCCCGCGTGCAGCAGGTCCGAGCGCCGGGGAGAGGCCGGCAACAACAGTGGGGGCGGACGAGGGCCTGACCGGAAGGCAGGTCGGGCAGGCGAGGACAACGTTGTCATGCATTCGTCCGGCAATCCGTGAGCCAGCGCAAGGTTCGGGCGTGAAGACGGCGCGGCCGTGCCGACGGGCCGCCAAGCCGCGGCGGCCGACTTCGGTACAATGGTGGGCCCCGTTCCCAACCACGGTTCCCCGGACATGATGGTCCTCGAGGGCGCATCCGCCCTTTCGCCGTTCCGCCGCGAACGTCTTGAATCCCGCCTGCAGTCCCTGGCCGCCGATCTGCGCATCACCGGTGCCTGGCATGTCTACTTCATCCAGACCGAGGGCGATGCGGCCCCGGACCCGGCGATCCTGAGCCGGATCCTGGAAGCGCAGCCGGCACTGGCCGGGCAGGAAGCGGGGGCGGTGTCGCGCTTCGTCGTCCCGCGCCTGGGCACCTTGTCGCCGTGGTCGAGCAAGGCCACCGAACTGGTGCGCGGCGCCGGGCAGCCGATCCGCCGGGTCGAACGCGGCCTGCGCATCGACCTGGCCGGGTGGCCGGCCGATGCCGCCGCCCAGGCGGCGGTGGCGCGCGCGCTGCACGACCCGATGACCCAGTCGGTGCTGGACCAGGCCGACCAGGCCCAGGCGCTCTTCAGCGCGCCGGCCCGGGGTGAGCTGGAACGCATCGCGCTGGAGGACCTGGAAGCGGCCAACCGCCGCCTCGGCCTGGCCATGGCCCAGGACGAGATCGACTACCTGCGCCAGCGCTTCGGCGAACTGGGCCGCAAGCCGTCGGACGTGGAACTGATGATGTTCGCGCAGGCCAATTCCGAGCACTGCCGCCACAAGATCTTCAACGCCAGCTGGACCATCGACGGCGCCGACCAGCCGCAGTCGCTGTTCCGCATGATCAAGAACACGCACCAGCAGACCCCGCAGCACACGTTGAGCGCCTACAGCGACAACGCCGCGGTGGTCGCCGGCCTGCCCGCATCGCGCTACCGCCCGGATCCAGCCAGTGGCCAGTACCGCAGCGAAGCGGTGGTCGATTCGGCGTTCTGCATCAAGGTGGAAACCCACAACCATCCCACCGCGATCGCCCCGTTCCCGGGCGCGTCGACCGGTGCCGGCGGTGAAATCCGCGACGAAGGCGCCACCGGCCGCGGCGGCAAGCCGAAGGCCGGCCTGACCGGTTTCTCGGTCTCGCACCTGCGCATCCCGACCCTGCCGCAGCCGTGGGAGGCGCCGCGCGCGCTCAACCCGCGCATGGCCCCGGCGCTGGACATCATGCTGGACGGCCCGCTGGGCGGCGCCGCCTTCAACAACGAGTTCGGCCGCCCCAACCTGCTGGGTTACTTCCGCAGCTTCGAGCTGCCCGAAGGGCAGGGCCTGACCCGCGCCTACGATAAGCCGATCATGCTCGCCGGCGGCCTGGGCGCCATCGACCAGAACCAGGTCGAGAAGCTGACCCTGCAGCCGGGCGATGCGGTGATCGTGCTGGGCGGCCCGGCCATGCTGATCGGCCTGGGCGGCGGTGCCGCCAGTTCGGTGGCCTCCGGTGAGAGTGCCGAAGACCTCGACTTTGCCAGCGTGCAGCGCGACAACCCGGAAATGGAGCGTCGCTGCCAGGAAGTGATCGACCGCTGCGTGGCGCTTGGCCTGGACAACCCGATCCGCTGGTTCCATGACGTCGGCGCCGGCGGCCTGTCCAACGCCATTCCCGAGCTGCTGCACGACTCCGGCGTGGGCGGTGTGATCGACCTGGCCAAGGTGCCCGCCGATGACCCGTCGTTGTCGCCGATGCAGTTGTGGTGCAACGAATCGCAGGAACGCTACGTGCTGGGCGTGCCGCAGGCGCGGCTGGCCGAGTTCGCCGCGATCTGCGCGCGCGAACGCTGCCCGTTCGCCGCCGTGGGTGTGGCCACCGCCGAGAAACGCCTGGTGGTGGCCTACGGCGCCACCGTGGACAACATCCCGGCCGATGCACCGATCGACCTGCCGATGGACGTGCTGTTCGGCAAGGCGCCGAAGATGCACCGCGACACCGCCCACCCGCCCGCACCGCGCTGGCCGGCGCTGAAGACCGCCGGGCTGGACCTGCATGAAGCGGGCCTGCGCGTGCTGGCGCACCCGTCGGTGGCGTCCAAGAACTTCCTGGTCACCATCGGCGACCGCAGTGTGGGCGGCTTGACCGCGCGCGAGCAGATGATCGGCCCGTGGCAGTTGCCGCTGGCCAACGTGGCCATCACCCTGGCCGGGTTCGACACCGTGGCCGGTGAAGCGATGGCCATCGGCGAGCGCACCCCGCTGGCCCTGCTCGATGCCGCCGCGTCGGCCCGCATGGCCGTGGGCGAGGCGATCACCAACCTGTGCGCCGCCCCGGTGGATGCACTGGAGACGGTGAAGCTGTCGGCCAACTGGATGGCCGCCGCCGGCCACAACGGCGAAGACGCGCTGCTGTACGACGCGGTGCGCGCGGTGGGCATGGAACTGTGCCCGCAGCTGGACCTGAGCATCCCGGTCGGCAAGGACTCGCTGTCGATGCAGGCGCAGTGGCACGCCGATGGCCAGGCGCACAAGTCGGTGTCGCCGGTATCGCTGGTGATCTCCGCGTTCGCCCCGGTGGCCGATGCCAACGCCCAGCTCACCCCGCTGCTGGACCGCGACACCGACAGCGAGCTGTGGCTGATCGGCCTGGGCGCCGGCAAGCAGCGCCTGGGCGGCTCCATCCTGGCCCAGGTGCATGCCGACCACAGCGACCTGCCCGCGTTTGCCGGCGCCGTGCCGGACCTGGACGATGCGCAGCGCCTGCGCGCGTTCTTTGAACTGATCCGCGATGCGCGCCAGGCCGGCCTGCTGCTGGCTTACCACGACCGCAGCGATGGCGGTGCCTTCGCCGCGCTCTGCGAAATGGCGTTCGCCTCGCGCCTGGGTCTGGACATCACCCTGGATGCCTGGGGCGATGATCCGTTCCGCAGCCTCTTCAATGAAGAGCTGGGTGCGGTGGTGCAGATCGCCAAGGAAGACCGCGCCGCGTTCGCCGACCTGGTCGAGCGCCACGCGCTGACCGAGTGCGCCCAGCGCATCGCGCGCCCGACCACCGCGCCGGTGGTGCGGGTGTCGCTGCAGGGCGAGAGCCTGGTCGAGTGGCGCTGGGAAGCGCTGTTCGATGCCTGGTGGTCGGTGACCCACGCCATGCAGAAGCTGCGCGACAACCCCGACAACGCCGACCAGGAGCGTGCGGTCGCGCGCAACTTCAACGCGCCGGGCCTGAAGCCAAAGCTCACCTTCGATATCAATGAAGACGTGGCGATGCCGTTCATCAGCACCGGCGCGCGCCCGCGCGTGGCGGTGCTGCGCGAGCAGGGCGTCAACGGCCAGATTGAAATGGCCAACATCTTCGAACGTGCCGGCTTCACTTCGTTCGACGTGCACATGAGCGACCTGATCGAAGGGCGCGTTGCGCTGTCCGATTTCACCGGGCTGGTCGCCTGCGGCGGATTCAGCTACGGCGACGTGCTCGGGGCCGGCCGCGGTTGGGCCACCTCGGTGCTGGAACGCAGCGCACTGCGCGATGCCTTCGCCGCGTTCTTCGCGCGCGACGACAGCTTCGCCCTGGGCGTGTGCAACGGCTGCCAGATGATGAGCCAGCTCAAGGACATCATCCCCGGTGCCGAGCACTGGCCGCAGTTCCGCCGCAACCGCAGCGAGCAGTTCGAAGCGCGCACCGCGCTGCTGGAAGTGGTGGAGTCGCCGTCGATCCTGCTGCGTGGCATGGCCGGCTCGCGCCTGCCGGTCGCGGTGGCGCATGGCGAAGGCCAGGCGGTGTTCGCCACGGCCGTGGACCAGGCGGCCGCACGCGTCTCGCTGCGTTACGTGGATGGCGATGGCAACGTGGCCACCCAGTACCCGCTCAACCCGAACGGTTCGCCGGACGGCATCACGGGCCTGACCACCAGCGACGGTCGCGTCACCATCATGATGCCGCACCCCGAACGCACGCCGCGCGCGCTCAACCTGAGCTGGCGTCCGAGCGAGTGGCAGGGCGATTCGCCGTGGCTGCGGATGTTCCGCAACGCACGCGTATGGTGTGGCTGATACTGCGCACGTCACTGTTGCTGAAGTGGTGAAAATCGCGTGAAGAAACCGCCGGCCCGTCCGGCGGTTTTCTTTTGTGTGGCGTGGAAAATGATCGGCAGCAATGAGTTACATCGCGTTACAACGTGAAAACGCGTTATAGCGATTACTCACATCAAACTAACGAAATCAGCATGTTTCGCGTCGGTTTTGTGACGCAGATCGCTGTCGGAAGTTTTTCTACGTCAAAGTCTTGACGTTGCTGAAACTGTACGTTAACACTGCATCCTCATTTCGAAAGCGTTCAGTTCTGCAGTAACCGCATGGATGGCGAGTCGGCTGTACGTCTGTAGCAAGCCATTCGGCGCAACGCAGTAAATCAAGCGAGTACACGCCCCCAGGGGACGTTGGACCACATGGTCCGGCGTTGGCGTCGCTTTGCCTAAAACCAGCCCACTCAGGAGTCGCATCGATGAATCGGATTTATCGCAAGGTCTGGAACAAAGCACTGGGGCAAATGGTTGTCGCCTCGGAATTGGCCACCGGCCAGTCTGCCGGCGTGGTCATCGACCAGCGACGATCCACCGACACGCGCGCCACGTCGATGCTGTCGGCTGCCATCGCGTTGACACTCGGGTTGGGCATGGCTGGGCTGGCGCCGGCGGCCCTGGCGCAGTCGGTGGAAGTGGGCGGCAATGCCAACTGCGTTGTGCTCAACAGCAAGATCCTGGACAGCTGCGTGGTCGATGGCAGCGCCAGCGCGACCGGCAGCAACGCGGTGGCCATCGGCAGCAACAGCACCGCCTCGGCCAGCAACAGCGTTGCGCTCGGTGCAGGCTCCAAGGCCAACCGCGCCAACACGGTATCGGTGGGTGATGCGGGCAAGGAGCGCCAGGTCACCAACGTGGCTGCCGGTACCGCCGCTACGGATGCGGTGAACAAGGCCCAGCTGGACAAGGTTGCGGTTGCTGCCGAAGGCGCGACCCGCTATTTCAAGGCCGATGGTGTTGGCAACGACAGCGATGCGGCCACGATCGACGGTGACGGCGCGCTTGCCGCCGGTGCCGGTGCCACCGCCGAGGGCGACGGCGCCACCGCCGTGGGGCAGGGCAGCCAGGCGCTGGCCAATGCCACCACGGCCACCGGCAGCCAGGCCATTGCGGCCGGCCTGGGCGCCAGCGCCTTTGGCCAGAACACGCTGGCCTTCGGCGACGCCAGCACGGCAGTGGGGCAGAGCGCCGCTGCTTTCGGCCTCGGTGACGTCGCGCTCGGTGCACACGCACTGGCCGCCAGCGAGAACGGTGCAGCCACCGCGATTGGCGGCCTAGCCGAAGCCAGCGCCGACGGTGCCACCGCGATCGGCGGCGGCGCATTGGCCATCGGCGCGGGCAGCACCTCGCTCGGCCGTGGCGCGGGCAGTGCTGGTGAGGCCTCGGTGGCGGTCGGCGCGTTCAGCGTGGCCGTGGCCGATTTCAGCGCCGCGCTCGGGTCCAACTCCGCGGCTGTGGCCGTGGGCAGCGTGGCACTGGGCGCCGGCTCCTACGCCGATCGCATCGACACCGTATCGGTGGGCAACGGCGAAACCGGCCTGCGCCGCCAGATCACCAACGTGGCCGATGGCAGCGAAGCCAACGATGCAGTGAACAAGTCCCAGCTGGATGCCGTGGGCGCCGTGGCGGCCACCACCAGCAAGTATTTCCAGGCCACCGGCAGTGACGACAGCGATGCTGGCGCCTATGCCGAGGGCGACAACGCCACCGCGATCGGTGAAGCGTCCAACGCCCTCGGCAATGGCGCTACCGCGCTCGGCAGTGGTGCCACCGCGGTGGCACAGAACGCCACGGCGGTGGGCTTCAATGCCGTGGCCACCGGCCAGAACAGCGCCGCCTTCGGCAACAACGCGCAGGCCAACGGCCCGGGCAGCGTGGCGGTCGGTGGCGCGGCGGTGGATGCCGATGGCAACCCGCTGATCACCAACGGCGGCGTGCCGGTCGATACCGGCGCCACCAGCGCTGGCGTCGGCGGTACCGCCGTGGGTGCCAGTGCGGAAGCGGCGGGCTTTGCCTCCTCGTCCTACGGTGTCGGCGCGTACGCCGGCGGCGCGCAGTCGTCGGCCTTCGGTGCGGTGTCCAACGCCATTGGCGACTACTCCACCGCCGTCGGCACGCAGAGCGTGGCCACCGGCAACAGCAGCACCGCCATCGGCGGGCCGGCCGACCTGCTGCCGGGTCTGGGCTTCTTCGTGCAGACCCAGGCCAGCGGTGAAGCGGCAACGGCCGTGGGTGCCGGCGCCATCGCCAGCGGCGATTACGCCACGGCCAATGGCACCCTGACCGAAGCGTCGGGCACCGAGGCCACCGCCGTGGGCTACTTCGCTTACGCACCGGGTGAAGGCGCTACCGCGATGGGCGCGGAAACCTGGGCCAGCGGCGAACTCAGCACCGCAGTCGGTTTCTATGCCACCGCACGCGGCGCCAACAGCGTTGCGCTGGGGGCCAATTCCACCGCCACCCGCGCCAACACCGTCTCGGTCGGCGATGTTGGCAACGAACGTCAGATCACCCATGTGGCCGCCGGTACTGAGGCTACCGACGCGGTCAACAAGGCGCAGCTGGATGGCGTGGCCCAGGTGGCCACCGTCACCGCCAGCCGCTTCAAGGCAAATGGGTCCGATGACAGCGACGTGGGGGCGTTTGCCGAAGGCGACGGCGCGCTGGCTGCGGGCGAGGCCAGCAATGCGCTGGGCGCCGGTGCGGCCGCACTCGGCAACGGGGCCAACGCGCTGGGCGATGACACCGTGGCCGTGGGCCGCAACGTCAGCGCCAATGGCAACGGCAGTGTCGCCATCGGCGGCCTCGGCCAGGCCTATGACGAATTCAACCAGCCGCTGGTCGATGCCGACGGCAACGCCGTCAAGGTAGGCACCACCGCAGCGCAGGATGCGGTTGCGGTCGGCGCGGGCGCACTGGCCACCGGCACCACCAGCAACGCGTTCGGCAGCGGCGCGCAGGCCACCGGCAGCAACAGCCTGGCCGCCGGCTACAAGGCGCGCGCCACCGGCGACTACAGCGTTGCGCAGGGCGACAACGCCTTCGCCAGCGGCGAGGAAACCACCGCCACCGGCGCCTACGCATGGGCCACCGAAGACGGTGCCACCGCGTTCGGCGCCAGTGCCTGGGCCACCGCGGCCAACGGCACTGCGGTGGGTCAGTCGGCGTGGGCCAGCGGCACCGGCTCCACCTCGATCGGCTACAACAGCTGGGCCCGTGGCAGCAGCGCCACCGCGCTGGGCCGCGGGGCATTCGGCTACGGCGACAACAGCGTGGCGGTCGGCTTCCAGGCGCTGGGCAACAGCATCAACACCATCGCCATCGGCACCAATGTGGTGGCCGGCGGTGAGAGCGCGATCGGCATCGGCGCCGGCAGCAATGCCAGTGCGTCCAATGCGGTGGCACTCGGCGCCGGTTCCGTCGCCGACCGTGCGTACACCGTGTCGGTGGGCAGCAGCACCCGCCAGCGCCAGGTCACCAACGTCGCCGCCGGTACCCAGGGCACCGATGCGGTGAACCTGGACCAGCTCACCGACGCCACCGCGCAGTTCCAGGCCAGCGGTGACGGCGTGGCCGTGGCCGGGGGCGAGGAAAGCGTGGCCGCCGGTTCCAACGCGGCCACCGATGGCGACTACGCCACCGCCGTGGGCTCGGCCAGCTTCGCTGCCGGCAGCGGTGCCACCGCGCTGGGCAGCGGCGCGTTCGCACTGGCCGACAACGCCAGTGCGGTGGGCTTCAATGCACTGGCCAGCGGTGCCAACGCGATCGCCGTGGGCGCCAATGCGCAGGCCAGCGGCGAATACGCCACCGCCACCGGCGCCGAAAGTGAGGCCTCCGGCGAGCAGAGCACCGCCACCGGTGCAGCCAGCGTCGCGTCCGGTGCGGGCAGCTTCGCCGGCGGTGCGTTGTCCGACGCGGCCGGCGAAGAGTCGGTGGCGCTGGGCTACTACAGCAGCGCCAGCGGCCAGGGCGCCACCGCCGTGGGCGCCGAAAGCGTGGTCAGCGGCACCTTGTCGGCCGGCTATGGCTTCGGTTCTGAAGCCACCGCCGGCTACACCACCGCCATCGGCGGCCTGGCCGTGGCCAGCGCCTTCAACGCCACCGCACTGGGCAGTTTCGCCCAGGCCACCGGGTCCAACAGCGTGGCCGTCGGCGGCGATGCCGAAGCCTCCGGGGCGTACAGCACCGCCACCGGCCAGGGCAGCCTGGCCACCGGCACCAACAGCGTGGCCGTGGGCGGTTCGCTGTTCGGCCTGCTGGCCACCGAAGCCTCGGGCAACTACTCCACCGCCGTGGGCGGCGGGGCGTGGTCGCCGGGCGTGAACAGCACCGCGCTCGGCAACGCCGCCACCTCCAGTGGTGAAAACAGCGTGGCCCTCGGTGCCGATTCCATCGCCGACCGCGACGACAGCGTGTCGGTGGGCAGTGCCGATGCGCAGCGCCAGATCACCAACGTCGCCGCCGGTACCGAAGGCACCGACGCGGTCAACCTCAACCAGTTGAACGCGGTGGCCGCCGCGGGCGAAGCCACCAGCAAGTACTTCCAGGCCAGTGGCAGCGACAACAGCGATGCCGGTGCGTACGTGGAAGGCGACGATGCCCTGGCTGCCGGCGAAGCGGCCAATGCGATCGGCGACGGTGCCACCGCACTGGGCGCCGGTGCCAATGCGCTGGCCGCCAGCAGCACGGCGGTGGGCACCAACGCACTGGCCAGCGCCGATGGCGCTGCGGCAGTAGGCAGCAATGCGCAGGCCACGGGCGAGAACAGCGTGGCGCTGGGCAGCAACGCCAGCGCCAGCGAGATCGGTGCCAGCGCGGTCGGCGCCGGTGCCATCGCCAGCGGCGCCTATGCCACCGCCAACGGCTTCGAGTCGTCGGCCAGTGGCCAGCAGGCCACCGCGACCGGCTTCCGCAGCACCGCCTCGGACGCGGGCGCCTCGGCGTTCGGCAGCTACAGCGAAGCCACCGGGCGCCTGTCCAACGCATTGGGCTACGGCGCGATCGCGTCCAACACCTTGGCCACCGCCGTCGGTACGTCGGCCACCGCCTCCGGTGCCAGTGCGGTGGCACTGGGTGAATCCAGCGAAGCGACCGGCGATGAAAGCGTGGCCATCGGTGGCTCGACCTTCTTCGGTCTGCTGCCGGCCCGTGCCAGCGGCACCGGTGCGGCGGCGTTCGGCGCCGGTGCCTGGGCAACCGACGACTACGCCACCGCGATCGGCTGGAATTCGTGGGCCGATGCGGCCAACAGCACCGCGCTCGGCGCCAACGCCATTGCCGAAGGCGTCAACAGTGTCGCGCTGGGCGCCGGTTCGTCGGCCGAGCGTGACAACACGGTCTCGGTCGGCACGGCCACCGCGCAGCGGCAGATCACCAACGTGGCCGACGGTACCGAAGGCACCGATGCGGTCAACGTCAATCAGTTGAGCGCCGTGGCCGAGGTGGCCGAGCAGACCAACCGCCAGTTCAAGGCGTCCGGCAGCGGCAACGGCGATGACGTGGGAGCCTATGTCGATGGCGCCTACGCCACCGCCGCCGGTGAAGCCGCCAATGCGTACGGCACTGGCGCATCGGCCTACGGCAGCGGCGCGCTGGCCTCCGGTCGCAATGCGTCGGCGTCGGGCTTCAACGCCTCGGCCACCGCCGATTCGGCCACGGCCATCGGTGGCGCGCTGTACTACGAAGATGCCAACGGCAACGTGCTCCTGGACAAGGCCACCAGTGCCAGCGGCACCGGCGCCACCGCGCTCGGCGCCGGTGCGCAGGCCACCGGGGTGTTCAGCACCGCCAGCGGTGCCGGGTCCACCTCGGCCGGGTTGCAGTCGGCGGCATTCGGCTACAGCGCCGAAGCGGGCAGCGACTACAGCACCGCAGTGGGCGCGTTCAGCGCGGCCAGCGGGGTGCGGACCACCGCGCTCGGCTACGGCGCCGAGGCCAGCGGCGACTACGCCTCGGCACTGGGCTGGGGCAGCAGCGCGTCCGGTGCCTACGCCAACGCCATCGGCTACGCCTCGCAGGCCAGCGGTGCCAACAGCGTCGCCGCCGGTTCCAATGCCTGGGCCACCGCGGCGCAGACTACCGCGGTTGGCCAGCTGGCGTGGGCCACCTCGGCCGGCTCCACCGCGATCGGCCAGGACAGCTACGCCTACAGCGGCCTCAATGCCACGGCGGTGGGCAAGAGTTCCTCGGCCAGTGGCGCGGGCAGCGTCGCGCTGGGTGCCGGTGCACGCACCAGCGAAGCCAATGTGGTCTCGGTCGGTGGCGGCAACGGCACCACCGGTCCGGCCACGCGCCGCATCACCAACGTCGGTGCGGCGGTGAACGCCAACGACGCGGTGAACAAGGCGCAGCTGGACAGCGTGGCGGCCACCGCCGATGCCGTCGGCAAGCACTTCAAGGCCAGCGGCACCGGCGTTGCCACCGCCAGCGGCAGCGATGCACTCGCCGCCGGTTCGGGCGCTGCCGCCAGTGGCAACCGCAGCAGCGCGCTGGGTGCGGCATCGGTGGCCTCGGCCACGGGTGCCACGGCCATCGGTGCCGATGCATCGGCACGCGGTGACAACAGCACCGTGATCGGCCGCTCGGCCTCCACCAACGCCACTAACGGCGTGGCCATCGGCAACGGTGCCTTCGCCAGCAACGGCGCCGGCAGCATCGCCATCGGCGCGGGTGCCGGAGTATCCGGCGCCGGTTCGGTGGCACTGGGCGCAGGCGCACGTGCGGTCGAGGCCAACGTGGTTTCGGTGGGCGGTGGCAACGGCACCGACGGTCCGGCCACGCGCCGCATCGTCAACGTCGCCGCCGGCCGCATCGCCGCCGGCAGCACCGATGCAGTGACCGGTGGCCAGCTCAACACCACCAACCAGCGCGTGGGCGCGGTGGAAACCCGCGTGGGTGACATCGACGAGCGCATCGGCTCGGTGGAAACCGTGACCGCCAACGCGCTCAGCTACGACGACGCCAGCCGCGACAAGGTCACCTTGTCCGGCGTGCAGGGCACGGTGCTGGACAACGTCGGCAGCGGGTCGATCGCCTCCGGCAGCCGGCAGGCCATCAACGGTGGCCAGCTGTTCCAGTCGCTGTCCGATGCCGCCAGTTTCCTCGGCGGTGGTGCCAGCGTGGGCATGCAGGGCGTGTTCGTGGCCCCCAACTATGTGATCCAGGGGACGACGTACAACAACGTGGGTGACGCCTTGGGTGCGCTGGACCGCAAGGTCAGCGACCTCGATCAGCGGGTGGCCGGCAGCAGCACGGCACGCGCACGCAGCGCAGCGGCACCCTCGGCCGATGTGGCCAGTGCGTCGCTGGCCACGGCCGATGAGCGCGTGGCCACCGCCAGCGTGCAGGGTGCGCCGATGGCCGCCAGTGCGGGCAGCCCGCAGGTAGTCAACGCACCGGCCGCCGCCGCACCGACCGCAGTCAATGCGGTGGTCATGGGCGAGGGTGCCGTGGCCAGCGGGGCCTCGGCCACCGCGATCGGCCAGGGGGCCACCGCAACGGCGGCCAACTCGGTCGCGCTGGGCCAGGGCTCGGTTGCCGATCGTGCCGACACGGTGTCGGTCGGCAGCGTCGGCAACGAACGCCAGGTCGCCAACGTCGCCGCTGGTACACAGGCCACCGATGCGGTCAACAAGGGTCAGCTGGACGGCGGCATCGCAACGGCCAACAGCTACACCGACCAGCGCTTCGGCGCGATGGCCGACAGCTTCGACATCTACAAGGGCGAAATCGATCAGCGCCTGCGCCATCAGGACCGTCGCATCGACCGCCAGGGCGCGATGAGCGCGGCGATGCTCAACATGGCCACCAGCGCCGCCGGCGTGCGCACCCAGAACCGGGTGGGCGTGGGCGTGGGCTACCAGGGCGGGGAGTCGGCGTTGTCGCTGGGCTACCAGCGTGCGCTCAGCGAACGCGCCACGGTGACCATCGGCGGTGCCTTCAGCAGCGATGACAGCTCGGTGGGCGTGGGTGCCGGCTTCGGCTGGTAAGCAGACGTGGCAAGGCGTGGCCTGGTTGGGCCACGCCGCAAGCAATGCAAGGCCTGAGGGGGCGGGTCACGGGAACCCTGGCCAGGGCCGGCCAGGGAACTCGCATGGAATGTTGGCCTGAACAGTCGTTTGATCATGACCTTGAAGAGGATTTCAACGTGACCAGTAAGCAGAACCTTCGCATCAACGTGCTGGCAGCCGCGCTGCTGTCGATCTCGGCCGGTTCGGCGTTCGCCGCCAGCCCGCGTACCGAGGAACCCAAGCGCCCGGCCACTGCCGCGCAGCAGAGCAGCGACGGCATCATCGTCAAGTACCGCGCCGGCAGCGCTGCTGCCTCGGACCGTTCGGCCAAGCTGGCCGTGGTCAACTCGGCGCTGTCGCGCGCGACGCTCAACGGTGGCACTGCGCGCGCTGGCGCGCTCAACCCGCAGGTGGTGCGCAAGCTCGGCGTGGGCGCCGACCTGATCCGCCTGCAGAGCCGCCTGGGCGATGCCGAACTGCAGAAGGTGCTGGCCGAACTGAAGGCCGACCCGACCGTGGAATACGCCGTGGTCAATGCGCGCATGCAGCGCGCCGACCTGCGCGCCAAGCCGACCGAAACCAAGCAGCTGGTGCCCAACGACCCGTACTACGCGCAGTACCAGTGGCACTTCGGCAACGCCACCGGCGGCATCAACGCGCCGTCGGCGTGGGACGTGTCGCAGGGCGAGGGCGTGGTGGTGGCGGTGATCGATACCGGCATCCTGCCCAACCATGAAGACTTCAGCGGCAACCTGCTGGAAGGCTACGACTTCATCAGCGACGCCGAAACCTCGCGCCGTCCGACCGACGCCCGCGTCCCGGGTGCGCTGGATTACGGCGACTGGGTGGAGAACGACAACGAGTGCTACACCGGCTCGCTCGCCGAAGACAGCTCCTGGCACGGCACCCACGTGGCCGGCACGGTCGCCGAAGCCACCAACAACGGCGTCGGCATGGCTGGCGTCGCGTACAAGGCCAAGGTGTTGCCGGTGCGCGTGCTTGGCAAGTGCGGCGGCAGCCTGGCCGACATCGCCGATGCCATCACCTGGGCCTCCGGCGGCACCGTGGCGGGCATTCCGGCCAACGCCAACCCGGCTGAAATCATCAACATGAGCCTGGGCGGCAGTGGCGCCTGCGACCCGGTCTACCAGGCCGCGATCAACGGTGCGGTGTCGCGTGGCACGCTGGTGGTGGTGGCCGCGGGCAACGCCGGCGGCAACGTCGCCAACGCGCGTCCGGCCAACTGCAACAATGTGGTTGCGGTGGGCGCCACGCGCATCACCGGTGGCATTACCTACTACTCCAACTACGGTGCGGCGGTGGATCTGTCGGCCCCGGGTGGCGGTGGCAGCGTCGATGGCAATCCGGGCGGCTACATCTGGCAGGCCATCTCCAGCAGCACCACCTCGCCGGAACTGGGCACCTCCGATTACGGCGGCAAGGGCGGCACCTCGATGTCCTCGCCGCACGTGGCGGCGGTAGCCGCCCTGGTACAGAGCGCACGCATCGCCAACAACCGCGACGCGTTCACCCCGGCCCAGCTGGAAACCCTGCTCAAGGAAACCGCGCGCAAGTTCCCGGTGACCATCCCGGCGGCCACCCCGATCGGCACCGGCATTGTCGACGCCAAGGCCGCGCTGGCCAAGGCGCTCGAGGAAGAGTGCACCGAGAACTGCGGTCCCACCGCGATCCCGCTGACCAACAAGGTGGCCGTGGGCGGCCTGAGCGGTGCCGGTGGCAGCGAAGTGCTGTACAGCTTCGACGCGCAGGCCGGCAAGGTGCTGAGCCTGCTCACCTACGGCGGCAGCGGCAACGTGTCGGTGTACGTCAGCCAGGGCAAGGAGCCGACCGCGACGGTGTTCGACGCCAAGTCGACCCGCCCGGGCAACAGTGAAACCGTGCGCTTCACCGCGCCGGTGGCGGGCACGTACTACATCAAGCTGGTCGGCGAGTCCGCGTTCAGCGGCGTCAGTGTCATCGCCAACCAGTAACGGGTGTGTGGTTGTTGGGGAGCCGGTCTTGTGACCAGCTCCCCATTTTTTTTGGGTGATCATCCGTCGGGTAGAGCCACCCCATGGGGGCTGCCGCGCTGATCGTGCACCACGCGCAGCCACCCACGGGGTGGCGCTACCCCCACTGTGGATGCGTTGTCTTTCCCTGGTCGTGTCTGTCGCCATTTACCCGGGCATACGGCGGTCCTGCGGGCTGCGTCGATTTCACATCGCACCGGCACGTAAAGCGACCCGCTGAACTGCTAAAGTCACACGGTCGCCAGGAGAGCTTCGTGAACGCGGTTGCCCACGATCCCACTGCAGAAACCACTGCGGAAACCCGCATCGTCGACGCCTTGCTGCGCAACGGGCGCCTGAAGGAAGGCGATCTGGCGCGCGCGCGTCCGCTGCATCGTGAGTCCGGCGGCAGCCTGCTGCAGTTGCTGGTGCGGCTGGGCCTGGTGTCCGAGCGCGACCACGCCCAGGCCAGCGCCGAGGTGCTGGGCCTGGCGCTGCTCGACGCACGTACCGTGCCGGAAGTGGCGCCCGAATCGCTGCTCGATGCACTGCCATTGTCGCTGCGCTTCCTCAAGCAGTTCCACGTCTGTCCGCTGGCCCTGCACGATGGCGTGCTGGACCTGTGGCTCAGCGACCCGCAGGACCCCTATGCCGCCGATGCCGTGCGTCTGGCGATGGGCGTACCGGTGCGGCTGCATGTCGGGCTGCGATCGGAAATCGATGACCTGATCGAGCGCTGGTACGGCCAGGGTCGCAGTGCGATGGGCGCGATCGTGGAAACCGCCGATGGCGAAGGCAGCGCGGTCGACGATATCGAACACCTGCGCGACCTTGCCTCCGAAGCGCCGGTCATCCGCCTGGTCAACCTGGTGATCCAGCGCGCCTTCGAACTGCGCGCCTCGGACATCCACATCGAACCGTTCGAAAACCGGCTCAAGGTGCGTTACCGCGTCGACGGCGTGCTGATCGAAGGCGAAAGCCCGCCGGCCAACCTCACCGCCGCGGTGATCAGCCGCGTCAAGATCATGGCCCGGCTCAACATCGCCGAACGTCGCCTGCCGCAGGACGGTCGCATCATGCTGCGCGTGCAGGGCAAGGAGCTGGACCTGCGCGTGAGCACGGTGCCCACCGCGCACGGCGAGAGCGTGGTGATGCGCCTGCTCGATCGCGATACCGTCGTCTTCGATTTCCACCGGCTCGGCTTCACCGATGCGTTCCTGCCCCAGTTCCGCAAGGTGCTCGAGCAGCCGCATGGCATCCTGCTGGTCACCGGCCCAACCGGCTCGGGCAAGACTACGACGCTGTATACCGCGCTCAGCCAGCTCAATACCGCCGACGTCAAGATCATCACCGTGGAAGATCCGGTGGAGTACCAGATCGAAGGCATCAACCAGATCCAGGCCAAGCCGCAGATCGGGCTCGACTTCGCCCACGCGCTGCGCAGCATCGTGCGCCAGGACCCGGACATCATCATGATCGGCGAAATGCGCGACCTGGAAACGGCACGCATCGCCATCCAGTCCGCACTCACCGGCCACCTGGTGCTGTCCACGCTGCACACCAACAACGCCGCCGGCGGCATCACCCGCCTGCTCGACATGGGCGTGGAAGATTACCTGCTCACCTCCACCATCAACGGCATCCTGGCCCAGCGCCTGGTACGCCGGCTCGAACCGCAGCACGCCGTGCGGTACCTCGCCTCGCCGGAGGAGATCGAGAAGTTCGGCCTGCGCCGCCTGCAGCCGCAGGGCGATATTTTCCTGTACCGCGCACAGCCCTCGGCGATCGCACCCACCGGCTACCTGGGCCGCACCACCATCATGGAATTCCTGGTGATGAACGACGAGCTGCGGCGTGCGGTGATGCGTCGCGCCGGCATGGGTGAGATCGAGCAGATCGCGCGCGCGGCCGGCATGCGCACGATGTACGAGGATGGCCTGGCCAAGGCGTTGCTGGGCCACACCACGCTGGAGGAAATCCTGCGCGTGACAGAGGAATCCTGATGCGCCTCCACCCCACCTGGCCGGCGGGCCGCTGAGCATGGCGCTGTACCGCTACAAGGCGCTCAATGCGCACGGCGAACTGTTCGACGGGCAGATGGAGGCCGCGAGCGAGGCCGACGTGGTCACCCGCCTGCAGGACCAGGGCCACCTGCCCATGGAAGCGCGCCTGGCCAGCGAGGGCGTGGCCACGGCCACCTCGTGGGCCGCGCTGCTGCGCCGCAAGCCGTTCGACGGTGCCGCGCTGGTGCAGTTTACCCAGCAGCTGTCCACCCTGCTGGGCGCCGGCCAGCCGTTGGACCGTGCGCTGACCATCCTGCTGGAACTGCCCGAGGATGAGCGCAGCCGCCGCGCCATCACCGACATCCGCGACGTGGTGCGCGGCGGTGCGCCGCTGTCCACCGCGCTGGAACGCCAGCATGGGCTGTTCTCGCGGCTGTACATCAACATGGTGCGTGCCGGCGAGGCCGGCGGCAGCCTGCACGACACGCTGCAACGCCTGTCGGAATACCTCGAACGCAGCGCCGAGCTCAAGGGCAGGGTGATCAACGCGTTGATCTACCCGGCGATCCTGCTGGCGGTGGTCGGCGGCGCGCTGCTGTTCCTGCTGGGCTACGTGGTGCCGCAGTTCGCGCTCATGTACGAAAGCCTGGACGTGGCCCTGCCGTGGTTCACCCAGTGGGTGCTGGCCGCCGGGCTGGTGGTGCGCGACGGCTGGCTGGCGATGATCGTGGTGCCGGCGCTGGCGTTGCTGGTGATCGAGCGCAAGCTGCGCCAGCCCGCGTTCCGCCTGGCGATGGACGGCTGGCTGCTGCAGCGCAAGGGCATCGGTCCGCTGCTGGGCAAGCTGGAAACCGCGCGGCTGGCGCGTACCCTGGGCACTCTGCTGCGCAACGGCGTGCCATTGCTGGCCGGGCTGGGCATCGCACGCAACGTGCTGGGCAACCGCGCCCTGGCCGCCGACGTGGATGCGGCAAGCGACGACGTCAAGAACGGCAACGGCCTGTCGGTGTCGCTGGCACGCGGCAAACGCTTCCCGCGCCTTGCCCTGCAGATGATCCAGGTGGGCGAGGAATCGGGCGCACTGGACACCATGCTGCTCAAGACCGCCGACACCTTCGAGCAGGAAAGCGCACGCGCCATCGACCGCCTGCTGTCGGCGATGGTACCGGTGATCACCCTGGTGCTGGCGTCGGTGGTCGGACTGGTGATCGTCGCCGTGCTGGTGCCGCTGTATGACCTGACCAATGCCATCGGCTGACGATGGCCATTTCGCATTCCCCTGACCCCTGCAAGGAGCCTGCCGCATGCAACGCCGCCTGATCCGCTTCACCTCGCCGCGCCGCCAGGCCGGCATGAGCCTGTTGGAAATCATCATCGTGATCGTGCTGATCGGCGCGGTGCTGACGCTGGTGGGCAGCCGCGTGCTGGGCGGTGCCGATCGCGGCAAGGCCAACATCGCCAAATCGCAGGTCCAGACCGTGGCCGGCAAGGTCGAAAACTACCAGCTGGATACCGGCAAGCTGCCGGCCAAGCTCGACGACCTGGTCACCCAGCCCGGCGGCACCAGCGGCTGGCTGGGCCCGTATGCCAAGCCGGCCGAACTCAACGACCCGTGGGGCCACCCGCTGGAATACCGCGCCCCCGGCGAAGGCCAGCCGTTCGACCTGATCAGCCTGGGCAAGGACGGAAAAGTGGGCGGCAGCAGCTACGACGCCGACATCAAGTACGAGTAAGCCCGCTTGCCGGTCGTCGCCCTGCCATGCACGCGCTTGCCCCGCCGCCCGCCGCGTTCCCTGCGCCGGGTGTCCGGGCTGTCGTTGTTGGAAATGCTGCTGGTGGTGGCGCTGATCGCCATCATCGGGGCGGTGACCGCCACCGCGATGAACGGTGGCATCGACGGCATGCGGCTGCGCAACGCCGGCAAGGAACTGGCCAGCCAACTGCGCTACACGCGCACCCAGGCCATCGCCACCGGTGAGCGCCAGCGCTTCCTGATCGACCCGCAGGCGCGCACCTGGCAGGCGGCCAACGGTCGCCACGGCAACGTGCCGCCCAGCCTGGACGTGCGCTTCCGCGGCGCGCGCGAAGTGGCCACGGCCACCGGGCAGGGGGCCATCGCGTTCTATCCCGACGGCGCTTCCAGCGGCGGCAGCATCGACCTGCAGGTGCGTGAAGCGGTCTGGCACATCGACGTGGGCTGGATCACCGGGGACGTGCGCTCGGGCCCACAGCGGGATCGTCCATGAAGCATCAGCGCGGCTATTCGTTGCTGGAGGTGATCGTGGCGTTCGCCGTGCTGGCGCTGGCGCTGACCCTGCTGCTGGGCAGCCTGTCCGGCGCCTCGCGGCAGATCAAGCAGGCGGACCTGCGCAGCCGCGCGGTGCTGCATGCGCAATCGCTGCTGGCGGTCACCGGTGTGGTCGAGCCGCTGCAGGACGGCGAGCGCAGTGGCGAATGGGAAGACGGCCGCTACCGCTGGACATTGGAGGTTGCGCCGTACCAGGAGCCGCGCACCGATGCGTTGCCAGTGGCCGACACCGTGGCCGGCCCCCGTCTGGCGCAGCTGACCCTGCAGGTGTCCTGGGGCGACACCGACGCCGATCGCATGCAATGGCGCAGCCTGCGCCTGCTGCCCGCCAGCCCGGGTACGCCACGATGAGCCGTGCGCACCGCGGCTTCACCCTGATCGAAGTGCTGCTGGCCACCGCGTTGCTGGTCGGCGGGCTGGCGCTGGCCTTCGCCACCGTGCGCTCGGCACTGGCGATCAGCCAGCGCGGCGAACAGCTGGCCGCGCACAACGAGCGCATGCGCGCGGTGGAAGGCTTCCTGCGGCGGCGCCTGTCGATGGCCATGTTGACCGCCACCACGCCACCGGACCCCACCCGCGAACCGGTGTACTTCCTGGGCGAGCCGCAGCACATGGTGTTCGTGTCCGATCTGCCCGGCTACCTCGGCCGCGGTGGCCCTTACGTGCACGAACTGCAGGTGCGGGGCAGCGGCGACGCGCAGCGCCTGGACCTGGCGCTGACCCTGGTGCAGAACGGCGAGCGCATAGAGGAAACCCCGCCGCGCCCGCCCGAGGCGCTGGCTGATGCGCTGCGTGCAGTGAGCTTCCGCTACCGCGGCATCGACCCGCGCAACGGGCAGCTGGGGGACTGGCAGGACCGCTGGGAAGACACCCGCCGCCTGCCGAGCCTGGTCTCCATCAGTGTCACTCCGCGCCAGGGCCCGGCGTGGCCGCCGATGGTGGTGGCGTTGGCGCAGCAGCCACGCGGGGTACGGCCATGAGGCGCGCGCGCGGTGCCGCGCTGGTGCTGGTGCTGTGGCTGATCGCGCTGCTCACCGCGGTGGTTGGCGCGTTCGCGCTGAGTGCCCGCATCGAGCACATGCAGCAGCGCGTGATCAACGACGATGCCATCGGCCAGGAACATGCGCGTGCCGGGTTGGAGTACGCGCTGTACCGGCTGCAGCCCAGCGCGACCCGGCCGCCGTGGGTGGCCGACGGGCGGCGCTATCGCTGGGAGTTCGACCGGCGCCGCATCGACCTGCGCGTCGTCGACGAGAACGGCAAGATCAACCTGAACCTGGCCGACGCCACGTTGCTGCGTGCGTTCCTCGCGGCGATGGACGTTGCGCCCGAACGTGCCGGCCCGCTGGCGGGCGCGATCGTCGACTGGCGCGATGCCGACAGCCTCAAACAGCCCGGCGGCGGTGCCGAACGCCCCGACTACATTGCTGCCGGGCTGCCGTATGGCCCGCGCAACAACCGCTTCGAGACGCTGGGTGAGCTGCAGCGCGTGCTCGGCATGGACGCGACGTTGTATGAACAGCTGGAGCCGATGCTGACCCTGTACAGTCGGCAGTCGCGTCCGGACCCGCGTTTCGCGGCCGGTCCGGTGTTGACGGCATTGGGGCTGGATGCGCCGCGCCTGCTTGCCGAGCGCGAGCGGGCCCAGGCCGGTGAAGATGCAAAAGTGGGCGGTGCGGCGCTTGCCAGTGGCAGCGGCACCTATAGTATCGAGAGCCGCGCAACGGATGAGCGCGGCAAAGTGTCGGTTCTGCGGGGCGTGGTGCGGACGGGGACCGCAGGCACGCCGGGAACGACTTACACGGTCCTTCGATGGGAACAGGGAATGGCAGCACGATGACGGCATGGCGGGACACTCTGGTGCGGGCGCAGGGGCAGATGGCGCCGGGCGTGGTCAACGGCCTGCGCTGGTGGCGGCGTTCGTTGCTGGCGTGGCTGCCCGAGCGCTGGCAATGGGCGCTGGGCTGGTCACGGTCACGCCTGTTGCTGCAGCAGCAGGGCGAGCAGCTGCACGTGCTGCGCGATGGCGGATTGCACACCGAACAGGTGCTGGAATTGCCCTGGCCCCAGACCCCGGCTGCACTGGAACAGCGCCTGGACGCACGCCTGCGCACGTTGCCGCGGCATTGGCTGCTGCCGGCCACGGCCGCGCTGCGCCGTCCGCTGCGCCTGCCTGCGGCGGCCGCCAGCCGCCTGCGGGATGTGGTGGGTTTCGAGATCGACCGGCAGACCCCGTTTGAACCGGCGCAGGTCAGCTTCGATGTGCGCGAACTGGGCGCGCTCGATGATGGCCAGCTGCAGGTGGAACTGGTGGTGATGCCGCGCCAGGCGCTGGAACAGTGGGCGCAGCAGGTGGGCCCGTGGGCGCAGGGGCTGGCCGGTGTGGATATTGCCGACGCCGCTGGCCAGCCGCTGGGGGTGAACCTGCTGCCGCTGGACCAGCGGCACGCCCAGCGCGATCCGATGCGCCGCTGGAACCTGCTGATGGGGCTGGCGACGCTGGTGCTGCTGGCCCTGGCCGGCCAGCAGATCCTGGACAACCGCCAGGCCGCCGCCGATGCGCTGGGCGAGCAGGTCAACGCGGCGGCACGCGATGCACGCCAGGTTGCCGCCGAGCGCCAGCACCTGCAGACGCTGGTGGAAGGTGCGGCATTCCTCGAACAGAAGCGCATGGCCCATGCCAGTACCGTGGAACTGTGGAACGAGCTGACCCGGCTGCTGCCCGATGGCACCTATCTGGAAAAGCTGTCGGTGGAAGGCGATTCCCTGCAGTTGATCGGGCTGAGCCGCGAGGCGTCGCAACTGGTGCCGCTGCTGCAGGACTCACCGCTGTGGCGCAAGGTGAACCTGACCGGCGTGCTGCAGGCCGATGGTGGCGCGGCAGGCCGCGACCGCTTCACCCTCACCGCCGAACTGCAGCCGTTGCCCGGTGCCACCCCCGCAGCGCCCGCCGCCGTCCCTGCCGCGGAGGGTGCCGATGGCACTGCCGACCACACGCCGTGACCGCTGGCTGGCGCTGGCGTTGCTGCTGGCGGTGATCGCGCTGGTCTACCTGGTGCTGGTGCATCCGTTGTTCACCCGGCCGCTGCTGGACGTCAACGCCGATATCACCGACCTGCAGGAGCGCGATCAGCGCGTGCAGGCCCAGCTGCAGCAGCGCGGCGCGGTCGCGCGTGGTCTGCAGCAGGCACAGGCGGCCCTGGCGGGGCGGCCCGGTTTCCTGCGGGAAGCCACCGCCGAGTCGGCCGCCGCAGCGTTGTCCGCGCGCCTGCAGGATGCCGTGGCATCGGCCAGCCCGGGCAACCGCAGCTGCGCCATCAGCAACCGCTCGCCGCTGCAGGACACCAGTGCCGACGCGGTGTTCCCGAAGGTGGCCCTGCAGGTGCGGCTGCGCTGCGGCATTCCCGAAATGGCGGCCGTGCTGTACACGCTGGAAACCGGCAGCCCGCGCCTGTTCGTCAACAACCTCAACCTGCTCGCGCAGCGGTTCCAGCAGTCGCCGAATGAAACCGGCACCGGGCTGGACGTGTCCTTCGAACTGGTGGGGTACCTGCAGCCCGGCGGCGCGTCGGACCCGGGCGCGCCGGCGCCGACCGGTGCCGCGATGCCCGCCGACAGCACCGGCCTGACCCCGGCCGGACCCGTGCCCGCCGATGCCCAGGCAGCTGCCAACGCCCAGGCAGCCGCCAACGCCCAGACAGACGCCAACGCCAACGCGGCGGCGTATGCAGCGCAGGCTGCCGAGGATGCGGCCGCGAGCGCGACCAGTGCCGCCGCTGCGGCTGCCGATGCCGTCGACGCTGCGGAGGCCGACCATGAAAATTGAGCTGACCTCCCTGCGCAGCTGGTGGCTGGCCACCGCAGTGGCGTGGGCCGCCGCGATCTGGATCGCCAGCCTGTTCGGGCTCGGCAGCCACCTCCCGGCCGCCGCCGAAGGCGACCGCACCGCGTCGCCGCTGCCGGTGCTGCCCGCCGCCGCGCCGGAGCGCATTGCCACGGCCGACGCCTACGCCCAGATCGGCGCCCGTCCGTTGTTCGCCGAAGACCGCCGGCCACGCCCGTACCTGCTCGGCGGCAGCGAACCGGGGGCGTCCAGCGCGGTCAGCCTGACCGGCGTGCTGCTCACCTCTGAATTCAGCATGGCCATCCTCACTACCGACCAGAAGCAGTCGCTGCGCCTGCGCCTCAATGGCGAACCGGTCAACGGCTGGCAGCTGCTGGCACTGGAACCCCGCAGCGCCACGGTCAGTGGCCCCGGCGGTACCCAGGTGCTGGAACTGACCGTGTTCAACGGGCAGGGCGGCGAACCGCCCACGGTGCTGGGCAACCCGGTCAATGGCGCGGTGCCGCCGGCCGGCGCGGGGGTCATGCCGTTGCCGCCTCCGCCGCCCCCGGGCCAAGCGGCGCGACCGGTGCAGGTCGCCACCCCGTCCGCACCGGCACCGGCACCGCCGGCACCCGCCACCCCCAGCACCCCGGCCCAAGGCCCCAGTGATGCACAGATGCAGGCCATCCGTGCGCGCATCCAGGCGCGCCGCCAGCAACTGCAGCAACAACAACAATCGCAGCGACCGCCCGCGGGCGGCTCCGGCCAGAACCCTTAGAGTGACAGCATGACACTGCGCCTTTTCTCACCGCGTCTCTTCTCCCTGTCCCTGCTTGCCAGCGTGCTGGTCGGCTGCGCCACGGTGCCCGCACCGGAAGTGCGCCGCAACGCCGTGCTCGACAGCCACCAGGTGGTCGCCGGTGACGGGTCCCGCGACGGCGTGAATGCCGAACCGCTGGAAGCAACCGGCGCACCGCAGCCGGTGATCCGCCGTGGCACCGGCACCATGATCAACCGCAGCGCGGCCGCCGCGGCGGCACCGTCGTTGTCGCAGGCCGGCAACGGCACCGCCACCTTCAACTTCGAAGGCGAATCGGTGCACGCGGTGGTCAAGGCGATCCTGGGCGACATGCTCGGCCAGAACTACGTCATCGCCCCCGGCGTGCAGGGCACCGTCACCCTGGCCACGCCCAAGCCGGTGTCGTCGGCGCAGGCGCTGAACCTGCTGGAGATGGTGCTGGGCTGGAACAACGCGCGCATGGTCTACAGCGGGGGCCGCTACAACATCGTCGCCGCCGACCAGGCACTGGCCGGCACCGTCGCACCCAGCACCGCCCCGGCGGCCAGTGCGCGCGGCTTCGAGGTGCGGGTGATCCCGCTGCAGTACATCTCGGCCACCGAAATGAAGAAGGTGCTCGAGCCGTACGCGCGCCCCAATGCCATCGTCAACGTCGACAGCGGCCGCAACGTCATCACCCTGGGCGGCACGCGGGCCGAGCTGGAAAACTACCTGCGCACGGTGGAAATCTTCGACGTCGACTGGCTGTCGGGCATGTCGGTGGGCGTGTTCCCGATCCAGACCGGCAAGGCCGAACAGGTCGCCGCCGACCTGGAGAAGGTCTTCGGCGAGGAAAGCAAGACACCGAGCGCCGGTATGTTCCGCTTCCTGCCGCTGGAGAATGCCAATGCCGTGCTGGTGATCACTCCGCAGGCCCGCTATCTGGACCAGATCCAGCAGTGGCTGGAGCGCATCGACACCGCCGGTGGCAGTGCACGGTTGTTCTCCTACGAACTGCGCTACGTCAAGGCCAAGGACCTGGCCGAGCGCCTGGCCGAAGCCTTCGCCAACGAGAACAGCCGTGGCGGCCGCGGCAGCAGCGGCTCGCTCGCGCCGGGCGCCACCCAGATGGACCTGGGCGGCCGCGACAGCACCTCCAACACCACCGCCCTCAACACCGGGTCCGGCAGCGGCAGTGGCCGCGGCGGGCTGGGCGAAGGCACCATGAGCCTGCCGCAGCGGCAGAGCGGCAACGCCAGTTTCAGCCTGGAAGTGCAGGGCGACACCGTGGGTATCTCGGCGGTGGAAGAAACCAATACGCTGCTGGTGCGTTCCACCCCGCAGGCCTGGCGGTCGATCCGCGAGGTGATTGAAAAGCTGGACGTGATGCCCATGCAGGTGCACATCGAAGCGCAGGTGGCCGAAGTGTCGCTGACCGGCGACCTCAGCTACGGCGTCAACTGGTTCTTCGAACAGGCCGTGGCCACCGGCAAGACCGAAAGCGGCATCGACCTGCCCAGCGCGCTGGGGCGTTCGATCTGGGGCAGCATTTCCGGCGCGGTGGGCGATGGCGGGGTGGGCTGGACCTTCCTCGGCAAGAACGCGGCCGCGGTGGTGACGGCGCTGGACAAGGTCAGCAACCTGCGCCTGCTGCAGACCCCGTCGCTGTTCGTGCGCAACAACGCCGAAGCCACGCTCAACGTGGGCACCCAGATCCCGATCAACTCGGTGTCGGTCAATACCGGCACCGGGGGCGACAACACCTACAGCCAGGTCCAGTACCTGGACACCGGCGTGATCCTCAAGGTGCGCCCGCGCATCACCCGCGATGGCGTGGTGTTCCTGGACATCGTGCAGGAAGTCAGCTCGGCCGGTGCCATTCCAGCCGGCTGCGACCCGACCAAGACCACCTGCAACCCGCCGATCAACACGCGCAAGATTTCCACCGAAGCGGCCGTGCAGAGCGGGGACACCATCATGCTGGCGGGGTTGATCACCAACTCCGACGAAGATGGCTCCAACGGCGTCCCGGGTCTGAGCAAGATTCCGGTGCTGGGCGCCCTGTTCGGCAGGAAGACCCAGAACACCGGCCGTTCGGAAGTGATCGTGCTGCTGACCCCGACCATCGTCCGCAACGCGCAGGAATCGCGCAACCTCACCGACGAGTACAGCAACCGCTTCCGTGCCATGGAACCGTTCCCGAACCACCAGAAGCCGAACAACTGAGCTACGCTGCGGCCACGCGTGCCGCAGACAGGGGGACCGATGGGGACGATCGTGCTGCTGCCGATCGGGGTCGATGACAACGCCCTGGACCTGTGCCTGGGCGCACTGGACGCTGGCACGCCGGCCGACACCGCGGTATGGCTGGCCGACGACGGCCAGGCCGGACCGCGCGTGCAGCCGGTGATCGAGCACTGGCTGGCCCACACCCGGCTGCGTGCCGAATACACCCGGCGCGCCCGCAGCATCGGCGAGGTGGCGCACCTGGATGAGATGTTGCGTGCCTGTGCGGGCGCCGACGTGGTGGTGCTGGCGCCCGACGCCATTCCCGCACCGGGCTGGCTGCAGCAACTGGATGCCTGTTTCGCGCGCGACCCATCCATCGGCTCGGCCACGCCGTGGTGCAACGCCGGCGAAACCGCGGCCTGGCCACGGCTGGGCGAGATCGACCCGGTGCCGACCGACCTCACCGCCATGGCCCAGGCCTGCGCCGGGTTGCCGCCAATGCACCCCGAACTGCCCTCGGCCGTCACCCACGCGGTGCTGCTGCGGGGCAATGCGCGGCGCAAGGCCGGTGGGCTGGACATGCACAGTTACGGCTCGTGGAATGCCGCGCTGGTCGACCTGAGCCTGCGCATGGCCGGGCTGGGCTGGCGCAATGCACTGTGCGAAACCGCCTTCGTGGCGCGTGCGGGCGAAGCCACGGCCTTCGAGGGCGACATGGATGCGCTGGGCACGCGCTGGCCGGGATGGCAGCCCCGCCTGGCTGCGTTCCTGATGGCCGACCCGCTGCGCAGCACCCGCCAAACGCTGCAGCAGCTGCACCGGCAGGCGATAATGCCGCGTTCGCAGGGCGACCTGTTCGCCCCGCCGCCTGCATCCCTTCCGGAGCCACCCGCTTGAGCATTGCCATCGCCGCGATCGTTGTCAGCTACCAGAGCGCGAGCACGCTGGATGCCTGTCTGGCCCGGCTGCGCGGGGCCGACGGCGTGGTCGAGATCCGGGTGGTCGACAACGGCTCCACCGATGCCACCCTGGATATCGTGCAACGCCACGCCACCGCGGATCCGCGCGTGCGTTTCATCGCCAACCCGGACAACCCCGGTTTCGCGGCCGCCAACAACCAGGGCGTGGCCGACAGTCGCGCACCGTGGCTGGCCTTCATCAACCCGGACCTGCTGGTAGAGCCGGGCACTCTGGCCGCGCTGTGCGAACGCGGCATGGCCATCGGCGACTGCCTGCTGGGCATCGAGCAGGTGGACGAGCAGGGCCAGCCCGACCCGGCCGTGCGCCGTCGCGACCCGGACTTCGGGGCCATGCTGCGCTCGCCGGGGCAGGGCGCCAGGCTGGCGATCCCGGTCGATCACAGCCTGCCGCTGCAACCGGTGCCGGCGTTGTCGGGGGCCTTGCTGCTGATGCCGCGCGCCCTGTTCGACCGCATCGGCGGCTGGGACGCCGGTTACCGGCTGCACGCCGAAGACCTCGACCTGTGCCGTCGCGTGCGCCAGGCCGGGGCGCTGGTGGCGATCGCAAACGACCTGCAGGCCGTACACGTGCGCGGGGTGTCCAGCCGCTCGCGTCCATTCTTCGTGGAATGGCACAAGCACCGTGGCCTGTGGCGCTACTTCCGCAAGTTCGAAGCCGGCCAGCGCAGCCTGCCGGTGCAGGGCGCGGTGTTCGCCGCGATCTGGGCCCACGCGGTGGTGCAGATTCCACGGTTGTTGCGCGCCCGGTAGGTACCCGCCGTTGGTGGGTACCTCCACGCGGGCGCATAATCGCCGCATGATCATCCAGTCCCTGCTCGACACCGACCTGTACAAATTCACCATGATGCAGGCGGTGCTGCATCAGCATCCCGGCGCCCAGGTCCAGTACCGGTTCAAGTGCCGCACGTCCGGCATCGACCTGGCCAGCTACATCGACCAGATCAACGAAGAGATCGACCACCTGTGCCAGCTTCGCTTCAGTGCCGAAGAGCTGGAGTACATGCGTGGGCTGCGCTTCGTCAAACCGGACTTCGCCGATTTCCTCGGCCTGTTCCACCTGGACCGCAAGTACATCCAGCTGCGACCGTCGGCCAGCGTGCCCGGTGAGATCGAACTGGACATCACCGGCCCCTGGCTGCACACCATCCTGTTTGAAGTTCCCTTGCTGGCCATCATCAACGAGGTCTGGTTCCGCAACACCACCACCGCCGATTTCGCCGAAGGCGAGCGCCGCCTGCAGGCCAAGACCGCACTGCTGCGCGACACCCCCGGCTTCGAGCTCTGCCGCATCGCCGACTACGGCAGCCGCCGCCGCTATTCGCGCCAATGGCATGCGCGCATGCTGCCGATGCTGCGCGACGCGCTGGGGGCGCAGTTCGTCGGTACCAGCAACGTGCACTTCGCCCGCCTGTACGGCATGACCCCGCACGGCACCATGGCCCACGAGTACCTGCAGGCGTTCCAGGCCCTGGGCCCGCGCCTGCGCGATTCGCAGGTGGCCGCGCTGGAATCGTGGGCGCGCGAGTACCGCGGCGATCTGGGCATCGCGCTGTCCGACGTGGTCGGGCTGGATGCGTTCCTGCGCGATTTCGACATGTACTTCTGCAAGCTGTTCGATGGCGTGCGCCACGATTCCGGCGATCCCTTCGCCTGGGGCGACCGCATGCTCGCGCACTTCAAGGACCGCCGCGTGGATCCGCGCAGCAAGGTGCTGGTCTTCAGCGATGGCTTGAACATCGAGAAGGTGATGCAGCTGTTCGACTACTTCCGTGGGCGCTGCCAGGTCGCGTTCGGCGTGGGCACGCACCTCACCAACGACCTGGGGCCGACCCCGCTCAACATCGTCATCAAGATGGTCCGCTGCAACGGCCAGCCGGTGGCCAAGCTCAGCGATTCACCGGGCAAGAGCATGTGCGACGACCCCGGCTACCTGGCCTACCTGCGCCAAGTATTCGAGCTGCCGCCGCTTCAGGGGTAGTCGATGCGCACCAGGTAGGCGCCGCGCAACGCCGCGCCACCTTCCATCCGGTAGCGGCTGGAGAACGACAAGGCGTCGGTGCTCAGTGCGCCGGCGGCTACCGTGAGTACATCAGTGCGCTGCCGCGCATCGCGCAGCGGCACCGTCGCGGCATTCTGCAGCGAGGTCACCGCCAGGCGCGCGCCCTGCGCGGCCAGCGGGCAGCCGCTGAAGGTGATTTCCTGGCGCTCGGCGCGCACCGCGGGCGCGCAGCCGGGGTCGACGATGCGTCCGCTGAAGCGCGCAATGCCACCGTCGGCCAGTGCCGGGGCACTGGCGCACGACAATAGCACCGACATTACGAATAACAGGCCTCTCATGGCACGTTCTCTGGCTCTGGGTATCCCTGTTAACGACCGGCGTTGACGGGGCTGAAGCACGGACAGAAAGAACTGTGATGGGGCGCAAAGAAAAAGCGGATGTCAAAAGCGGGAAAGGCCGAACACGCACCGAGTGTCGCGCAGGGGGCATGCGTGCCGCGTCAATATGCTGGCGTGGCGGATCAAAGTTTTGACGCCAAAGTGTGCTTTGCATCACATTTATAGTTACACTTGCGTCACGGTTACCCGGGTTGATGGGTAAACGAGACAGGTGTGACGCAAGGATGGGTCCCCCCGGGGAACACCCCGCAGTGCTCCTTGCTCCTCCTCTACGCAGTTCCACATTCAGTAGGGTTAGGTAGAAGCAATGCGCAAAATGAATCTTTTCGCGGTCCTGCTGCTGGCAGCAGCTCCCGTAGCTGCCCACGCGGCCGATGGCACGATCAACTTCACCGGCAAGATCACCGACAAGACCTGCACGATCTCCACCCCGGGTGGCAAGGACTTCGCCGTCAACCTGCCGACCGTGTCCAAGAACACGCTGGCTGTGGCCGGTGCCGTTGCGGGCCGTACCCCGTTTGCCATCAACCTGACCAAGTGCAGCGCCGGCAACGTCGCCACGTACTTCGAGCCGGGTGCGACCGTTGACTTCAACAGTGGCCGCCTGAACAACCAGGCCGCTGCCAACGCTGCCGGCAACGTGCAGCTGCAGCTGCTGGGCGCCAACAACCAGTTCCTGCCGATCAAGGCTGCCGGTACCAACCAGGCCCAGGACAACTCGCAGTGGGTGACCGTTGCCGCCGACGGCAGTGCGAACCTGAACTACGCCGCCGAGTACTACGCCACGGCCGCCACCACGCCGGGCGAAGTCGCCAGCAGCGTCAAGTACACGATCATCTACAACTGATCATTGCCGTACTCCGCACGGGCCTGCGTTCGCGCCGGCCCGTGCGTCCTGGCCTTGGCCGCATCCCTCGAGCGTAGTTCTTCCGATGAAAGCCCTTTTTCCCCGGGCGCTGCTGCTGGCAGCGTCGACGCTACTGTTTTGCCAGGACGCCTCGGCCGGTGTGGTGGTCAACGGCACCCGGATCATCTATCCGGCGCAGGCGCGCGAAGTCACCGTGCAGGTGGACAACGTCGGCGACGCCCCGGCGCTGGTGCAGGCATGGATCGACAGCGGCGATGCCGACCAGACGGCCGATACCAGTGATGCACCGTTCGTGCTGACGCCGCCGATCAGCCGTGTGGAACCCGGCCGCAGCCAGGCGCTGCGCGTGATCTTTTCCGGGGCCGCGCTGCCGACCGACCAGGAATCGGTGTTCTGGATGAACGTGCTGGATGTACCGCCGTCGCCGCAGAACAACGACGGTGGCGAACAGAACTACCTGCAGGTCGCGTTTCGCTCGCGCCTGAAACTTTTTTACCGCCCGCAGGGCCTGCGGGGCGTCGCCAATGACGCACCGACAACCCTGCGCTGGACCCGTGACGGCGATCGCCTGCGCGTGGAAAACCCCAGTCCCTTCCACGTGACGCTGGCCGAGGTGCATGCCGTGACCGGCAGCAGCCAACGCACCGTGGAAGCGCAGGGAAAGATGGTCGGACCCCGGCAGAGCCTCGAGTTTTCGGCGCCGGGTGTGATCGAACAGGTCCGCTTCATCACCATCAACGACTACGGCGGTCGCGTCGAACACACGGTCGGCCTGGGTAGCACTGGGGGCTGAGCGCACCGCAGGGACCACGGGCCATCGATGGCCGCCACCGCCGCCGTGCGGCGAACTGAAGGAATGTCAGTGTGATCGGAAACAGATTGACATTGTCGATCCATCAGGCGCTTTGCCTGCTGGTCGCCGGCGTGGCCTGCCCAGGATGGGCGGCGGCCGCGTCTGACACGCCCGGCCAGCCCCCAGTGGCGGCGCAGCACGCCCCCGGGCAGGCGCAGGCGCCCGAGCAGGCGCAGTTCAATTCGAGCTTCCTGTCCGGGCAGGCCCGCCAGGTCGACCTGGGGGCGTTCACCAACGGCAACCCGATGGTGGCCGGGAGCTACCGCGTCGATGTGTACATCAACGGCGCCTGGCAGGGTCGGCGCGACCTGCAGTTCAAGGCCGGTGCCGACGGACGCGTGGATGCCTGCATGGACCTGTCCCTGCTCGAAGAGCTGGGCGTGGACAGTGCCGCGGTGATCGCCCAGCAACGCGCAGGCGCGGCAACCGACAGCGCCGCCTGCCTGCCCGTGCAGCAGCAGATGGCCGGTGCGTACGGCACCTTCGACAGTGGCAACCTGCGCTACGACCTGAGCATTCCGCAGGCGTTCCTGCGCCGCGAGGCGCGGGGCTACGTGAATCCGCAGCTGTGGGATCGCGGCATCACCGCCGGCTTTGTCGGCTATAGCTTCAACACCATCGACAGCGACAGCCGCGTCGAAGGCGGCACGCGCAACCGCAGTGCCTACCTGGGCCTCAACGCAGGCGTGAACATGGGGGGCTGGCAGTTCCGCCACGACTCCAACCTGACCTGGAGCGAAGGCGACGGCCGCCACTGGCAGAGCATCGCCACCTACGCACAACGCGGCATTCCGCAGGTGCGCGGCCTGTTGACCCTGGGCGAGGCGTACACCAGCGGCGAACTGTTTGATTCCATCGGTTATCGCGGTGCCAGCCTGGCAAGCGACGACCGCATGCTGCCGGACTCGCTGCGCGGCTACGCGCCGGTGGTGCGCGGCATCGCCGAAACCAACGCGCGCGTCGAAGTGCGGCAGAACCAGCAGTTGATCTACTCGGCCTCCGTCGCGCCGGGCAGCTTCGTCATCGACGACCTTTACCCCACCGGCTACGGCGGCGACCTGGACGTGAGCGTGGTGGAGGCTGATGGTCGGCGCCGTGACTTCAAGGTGCCGTTCGGCTCGGTGCCGCAGATGCTGCGCCAGGGCGTATCGCGGTACGCGATCACCGCCGGCCAGGTACGCAACGACCTGCTGCGCGACGCGCCGTGGCTGCTGCAGGGCACCTACCAGCGCGGTATCGGCAACCAGCTCACCCTCTACGGCGGCAGTGCGCTGAGCGAGGGCTACCTGTCGATGCTGTATGGCATCGGCCTGTCCACGCCGGTGGGCGCGTTCGCCGCAGACGTCACCCACGCACGCACTGCTTTCGCGCATGCCGGCGACAGTACCGGCGCCAGTGTGCGGTTGAGCTACAGCAACATGATCGGCGAGACGGGGACCAACCTCACGCTGGCCGCCTACCGCTATTCCACCGAAGGCTTCTACAGCCTGCAGGACGCGCTGTATGCCCGCGATGCCGATGATCGCGGCGTCGATCCGACCACGCGCGGCCGCCAGCGCAGCCAGTTCCAGCTCACCCTGAACCAGCCGCTGGGGCGGCGCTGGGGCGCGCTGTATGTCACCGGTTCGGTGCGCGACTTCTACGACCGCCCGGGTACCGCCAAGCAGTACCAGGTGGGCTACAACAACGCCTGGCGCGCGATGAACTATGGTTTCTCCGCGCTGCGCACCGAAGAAGGCACGCTCGGCCGTGCCGATACCCAGTACCTGCTGTCGATGAGTGTTCCGCTTGGTCGTGGCACCCGCCCGATGTCGTTCAGTGCCGACCTCGGCGCGCGTGAGCACGGTGGCTACGACAACAGCCGCGTCGGGATCACCGGTGCCGTGGGCGTGGACAACAACATCAGCTACGGCGTGGCGCTGTCCGATACCCGCGACGGTGGCACCACCGCGTTGGGCAACGCCGAGTACCGCAGCCGTTACACCGCCCTGAACGCAACCTACGGGCATGCGCGCGATTTCCGCCAGGCCTCGTTCGGCGCCAACGGCAGCCTGGTCGTGCATGCCGGCGGTGTCACCCTCACCCCGCAGCGCGGCGACACCATGGTGCTGGTGGAAGCGCCCGGCGCGCGCGATGCACGCGTGGCCAATGCGCCCGGCCTGCGCATCGACGGACGCGGCTATGCCGTGGTGCCGTACGTATCGCCGTACCGGCTCAACACGGTCACCCTGGATCCGGAAGGCATGTCGCATGACGTCGAGCTGGAAAGCAGCAGCCAGTCGGTGGCCCCGTTCGCCGGTGCGATCAGTTACCTGCGCTTCGATACCCGCAAGGGCAGGGCGCTGTTGATCCAGGTGCGCAACGCCGATGGGCGCGTGCTGCCCTTCGGCGCGCAGGTCAAGGACGCGCAGGGCCAACCGGTGGGCATGGTCGGCCAGGGCGGCCGCCTGTACGTGCGCAGCGAGCTCGACCAGGGTCAGCTGCAGGTGGCCTGGGGCGCCGGCACGGGCCAGCAATGCACGCTCCACTACCAGGTGCCGGCCGATGCCGATGCCGCGACGACCGGATTCACTTCGCTGGAGGCCGCATGCCGATGATCGTTTCCCGTGGCCGCAGGGTGTTGCCTGCCGTCGTCGTGCTGGGTGGGCTGCTGGTGGCCCAGCAGGCCATCGCCTCGTGCAGTCTTTCGTCCGCCAGCTTCGTCGCCCAGGACGTGCAGATGGACATGGGGCAGATCGTGATCCTGCCAGGCACGCCGGTGGGGGGCGTGATCAAGCAGCTCAGCGTGCCGATCAACGGGCGCGACAGTGTCGCCCGCTGCGACCGGTTCGGCGGGCGCTCGGTCGGCGAGTACGTCAACGCGGCGCAGCGCCGCGCGGTGCCGGGCTTTGCCGATGTCTACGAAACCGGCGTGGCCGGCGTGGGCATCCGCCTGTACCGCGATTCCGGCACCATCCAGACCTACTACCCGCATTCGATCACCTTCGCCGGCAACGCCACCATCAGCCTGACCGGCGGCATGTTCCGCATCGAACTGATCAAGACCGCGGCGCAGACCGGTTCCGGCACGATCGCGCCGAACGGCCGCTTCAGCACGTATTACTTCGACGGCAACGGATCCAGCCGTCCCGTGCTGACCTCGACGTTCAAGGGGTCGGGCACCACCGTGGTCAGCCCCACCTGCGAAGTGCAGGCCGGCAGCCGCAACATTCCGGTCGACTTCGGCAGCGTGCCCAACACCGCCTTCACCGGGGTGGGCTCGCGGGCCGTCAACCGCGACTTCGAGATCCGCCTGGACTGCCAGGGCAGCAATCTGGCCCAGTACCAGAGCAAGGTGGGGATCCGCCTGGACGCCGACCCGGACAGTGCCAACCTGCCCGGCGTGCTCAAGCTCAGCGCGGTGGCCAACAGTGCCAGCCGGATCGGCATTGAAGTGGTGCGCCGCGATGGCAGCAGCGAGCGCGAGGTGCGCTTCGGCCAGAGCATCACCCTCGGGTCCACCACGCCCGGCAGCAGCACCTTGACCCTGCCTCTGCGCGCCCGCTACGTGCAGACGCTGGCCGGTACCGTGGGCGCAGGCGTGGCCAACGGGCAGGCCACCTTCACCCTCCAGTACGACTGACCCGGCCGCTGACGGTGCGGCGTGCTTACTCCAGCGCGTAGCGCAGCACGAACAGGCCGGCCACCAGCCACACCGCCGGGTGCACCTCGCGCCAGCGCCCGGTGCCGGCCTTGAGCACCGCATAGGCGATGAAGCCGAAGGCCAGGCCGTTGGCAATGGAATAGGTGAACGGCATCGCCAGTGCGCACAAGGCGGCCGGCACCGATTCGGTCAGGTCGCTCCAGTCCACGTCCACCAGCTCGCGCAGCATCAGCCCGGCCACGAACAGCAGGGCAGGGGCGGTGGCGTACCCGGGCACCATCGCCGCCAGCGGCGAGAACAGCAGCGCGGCCAGGAACAGGGCCGCCACCACCAGCGCGGTCAGGCCGGTGCGGCCACCGGCCTGCACACCAGACGCGCTTTCGGCAAACGCGGTGGTGCTGCTGGTGCCCAGCAACGAGCCGGCGACGATGGCGGTGCTGTCGGCCAGCAGCGCACGGCCGAAGCGCTTCTGCGCGCCGGGCAGTTCAAGCAGGCCCGCACGCCCCACCACGCCGTACAGCGTGCCGGTGGCATCGAACACTTCCACCAGCACGAACACCAGCACCACCTGCAGCAGCACCGCGATCGGGGCGCCGCCGTTGTGGTGCAGCAGCCCGGGCAGGTCCAGCTGCAGGAAGGTGGGGGCCAGGCTGGGCGGCAGCGAGATCAGGCCGTGGAACTGCACGTCACCAAGCAGCCATGCCGCCCCGGTCACCGCCAGGATGCCGATCAGGATCGCGCCGCGTACCTTGCGTGCTTCCAGGATCGCGATCAGCAGGAAGCCGGCCAGCGCCAGCAGGGGCGGTGCGGTATTGAGCGGGCCCAGCGCCACAAGGGTGTCGGTGTTGGCGATGATCACGCCTGATTTCTGCAGCGCAATGATGGCCAGGAACAGGCCGATACCGGCCACGATCGACGCGCGCAGCGACGGCGGAATGCCGGCCACCAGCCAGGCACGCACGCCGGTCAGCGACAGCGCCAGGAACACCAGCCCGGAAATGAACACCGCCGCCAGCGCCTGCTGCCAGGGCAGGCCGGCGGCGCCGACCACGGTGAAGGCGAAGAAGGCGTTCAGGCCCATGCCCGGCGCCATGCCGACCGGGAAATTGGCCGCAAATGCCATCACCAGCGACCCCAGCGCGGCGGCCAGGCAGGTGGCCACGAACACCGCGCCCGGGTCCATGCCGGTAGTGGCCAGGATGTCGGGGTTGACGAAGACGATGTAGGACATCGTCAGGAAGGTGGTCAGCCCGGCCAGCAGTTCGGTGCGCACGGTGGTGCCGTGCTGCTGGAGCTGGAACAGGCGCTCGGGGAGGGACATGGTGGAATCTCGTGACGATGTGGTGCCGCGACCAACGGTCGTGGACCTACCGGAATGCAGAACGGCTGCGCGGTGCGCGCCTGTGTCATGACCAACGGTCCTGACCTACCCAAATGCAAACGGCCGCGCAGAGCGCGGCCGTTTTTCCTTTCTTATTTCAGCGCCTTGAAGCGCAGGCGCTTCGGCGCGGCGTCGTCGCCCATGCGGCGGCGCTTGTCTTCTTCGTACTCGCGGTAGTTGCCCTGGAAGAACTCCACGTGCGAGTCGCCTTCGAACGCCAGGATGTGGGTCGCGATGCGATCCAGGAACCAGCGGTCATGCGAGATGACGAAGGTGTTGCCCGGGAACTCCAGCAGCGCATCTTCCAGCGCACGCAGGGTTTCGATGTCCAGATCGTTGGACGGTTCATCGAGCAGCAGCACGTTGCCACCCTGCAGCAGGGTCTTGGCCATGTGCAGGCGGCCACGCTCACCACCGGACAGCGACCCCACCAGCTTCTGCTGGTCCTGGCCCTTGAAGTTGAAGCGGCCGATGTAGGCGCGCGACTGGATCTCCACGCCGTTGATGTTGAGGATGTCCAGGCCGCCGGCGATTTCCTGGAAGACGTTGTGGTTGCCTTCCAGCGCGTCGCGGCTCTGGTCCACGTAGGACAGCTTGACCGTCGGGCCGACCACGATCTCGCCCGTATCGGGCTTTTCCTGGCCGGTGATCATCTTGAACAGGGTCGACTTACCGGCACCGTTGGGGCCGATGATGCCCACGATCGCGCCACCGGGCACCAGGAAGTTCAGGTCGTCGAACAGCAGGCGGTCGCCGAACTTCTTGGAGACGTTCTTGAACTCCATCACCGCATTGCCCAGGCGCTCGCCCGGCGGAATGAAGATCTCGTTGGTCTCGTTGCGCTTCTGGTAATCCACCGACTGCAGTTCTTCCAGGCGGGCCAGACGCGCCTTGCCCTTGGTACGGCCGCCCTTGGCGTTCTGCCGCGACCATTCCAGTTCCTTCTGGATCGCCTTCTGGCGGGACTTTTCCTGGTTGTCTTCCTGACGCAGGCGGTCGTCCTTCTGGGTCAGCCAGTCGGTGTAGTTGCCCTTCCACGGAATGCCGCGGCCGCGATCCAGTTCCAGGATCCACTCGGCGGCGTTGTCCAGGAAGTAGCGGTCATGGGTAACGGCCACCACGGTCCCGGTGTAGCGCGCCAGGAACTGTTCCAGCCATTCCACGGACTCGGCGTCCAGGTGGTTGGTCGGTTCGTCGAGCAGCAGCATGTCCGGCTTCTGCAGCAGCAGGCGGCACAGCGCCACGCGGCGCTTTTCACCACCGGACAGGGTGCCCACAATGGCTTCCCACGGCGGCAGGCGCAGCGCATCGGCGGCCACGTCCAGCTGGTTTTCCAGGGTGTGCGCGTCGCCGGCGGCCAGGATCGCCTCCAGGCGCTCCTGTTCCTTGGCCAGCTTGTCGAAGTCGGCGCCTTCCTCGGCATAGGCCAGGTACACCGCGTCCAGCGCGGCCTGGGCCTGCAGCACTTCGCCCACGCCTTCCTCGACCGACTCGCGCACGGTCTTGGTCGGGTCCAGCTCCGGTTCCTGGGCCAGGTAGCCGACCTTGATGCCGGCCTGCGGGCGGGCTTCGCCCTCGAAGTCGGTATCCACGCCGGCCATGATCTTGAGCACCGTCGACTTGCCGGAGCCGTTCAGGCCCAGCAGGCCGATCTTGGCACCCGGGAAGAACGACAGCGAGATGTCCTTGATGATCTGCCGCTTGGGCGGGACCACCTTGCTGACGCGGTTCATGGTGTAGATGTATTGCGAGGACATGAGGTCTCCGAAGGCGCAACCCTGCGCCCGTTCCAGGCGGAACAGGAACAGATGAATAAAGGGGTACCCCCGATTATAGCCGGAAGCGATGACAGACGCCGGTCTGCCCACGGGCCGGGGCTTGCCGGGGCCTGAATGGGCCGTCAAAGCCGTTGAGATGGAAACCGTTTCCAGCCGGAAACCGTTCAGATGCCGTCCGCATGATGGAGCCATCAACCCACCAAGCGAGGCCAATCATGCGCATGAATCGATTTGTGGTCGGGGCCGTTGCCTCGCTGCTGGCCTTGGGCACGGTGGCACCGGCCTTCGCCGACAACGACCATCGCGGGCGTGGGCACGACCGCCATGACGACCGCCATGACCGCCATGACCGTCGCCACGACCGGCATGATCGCCGCGACTGGCGCGACGACCGCCGCCAGGCCCGCCACGACCGTCGCTACTACGACAACCGCGGCTATTACCGCCCGGCACCGCCGCCGCGCGTGGTCTATCGCCCGGCCCCGGGCTACGGCTCCTACGGCTGGGCGCGCGGCCACCGTTACCGCGAGTATTACGGCGGCCCGGTGTACGTGGTCAACGATTACAGCCGCTACTCGGTGCGCCGCCCGCCGCGTGACCACCACTGGATCCGCGACGACCGCGGCAACCTGCTGCTGGTCGCCATCGCCACCGGCATCATTGCCGACTACGTGATCAACAACCGGTAAGCCCGGCGGCAGGCAGGCTGCCCGGCCTGGACGGCGCCCTTCGGGGCGCCGTTCTGCGTTCCGGGGGGCGCACGCCTGGATTGGTCACCCCGCGCCGCGGGGACTACAATCCAGAGCTCGCGCTGTACCCCCTCTGCCTGCCTGGAGTAACCGATGTTCCCGCGTGACGTCCGCATCGAAACCTACGATCCCGAACTGGCCAAGGCCATCGCCGCCGAAACCCAGCGCCAGGAAGACCACGTCGAGCTGATCGCCAGCG